>Ga0315282_10004336_pt1 | contig 24712 bp, 23 predicted proteins | sample YL17G07_20_MG_FD_203693 | JGI IMG/M metagenome (GOLD analysis project Ga0315282, IMG submission 203693) | Sediment microbial communities from Yellowstone Lake, YNP, Wyoming, USA - YL17G07_20 | ecosystem: Environmental > Aquatic > Freshwater > Lake > Sediment | place: USA: Wyoming | collected... | reverse complement strand
CGAACCGTGAAGTCCGAGTCGGTCTTCTTGGCCTTGGTAACGACCTTCTTCAGATAACCCTCGAAGCGCTCAGGTATGGACTTACCTTGAATCGCGGCCTGCTGGACTCTGTCCACCCAGTCGATGTAGGTCTCGGCCATCTCACGGATGTCGGGATCATCGGATTTCGCAAGCTGCCTCAGAGCCTTGATGTGTCCGGCGGCCTTATCAATCTTGGCCTGGTTGTACTTGCCATCACCCGAGTGGTGGTTCACACTCTTTACCGCGTCGAGAATATCAGCAGAGAAGTCGTCTTCCGGCAGGCTCTCCCCGACCTTGCTGACTTGCTTTGTGGCTTTGCGGAGCTTGGCCAGTATCTTCGATTCCGCCTCCGGCCTGACCTTGAGCTTGATGACGGTGCGCTGCTGGCCTTTCGCCGTCTCGGTGAAGATGAGCGCGTTCTGGTCCTCTATGTCGTCCTCGTCTATCGGGAGCGCCTTGCCCTGCCAGCCGAGACGCTGGGCATCTTCGATGATCTTCTCTTCGGCCTTCCCGATACGACCTTTGACGGGGATGTCTGCCGCCTCGTCGAATGCGAACTTCTTCTTTCCGAGGACATCCGAATAGAACCCTTCGAAGTCCCGACGCAGGTTGTGCTTTCGAGCCAGCGCCAGTTCGTAGAACGCCCGCTTACCGGCCTCATCGCTGCCGAACCTGCCTTCGACGTAAGGCCGCAGCAGACCGAGGTAATCGTCGTCCGATATGCGCTCCACTTCGCGAATGTAGCGCAGAGTGGTGGACGGGTCGACCGTCACCTTGCCTTGCTTCGCCGCGCGGAAGAGCGTGTTGTAGAACGGCTCCTGTTCCCCGCAGACGCCATTGGGGTGATAGTCAACGGAGAGCTTGTCCGATCCCAGGAACTTGAATAGCTGTCCCTTGTCGATACCGTAGACCTTGCCATTCTTCGCCCGGAGGAACTGCTTGGAGTGGCCGTCGTGGTTTGAGATAAGCCAGTCAAGGACGTGTTCACGCTGTACCTGCGCTATCTCTTCAGCAGTGAGATCGGCTACATCAAAACTGGAGAAGTCGTACTTGGCAGCCAGATCATTGCGCCACTTCTGGATCGACCCGGTGCGGTCCTTCAACCGAATGGTTCTGACCTCCACTGCATCGGGGTCGATGAGCCTGCCTAACTTGTATGCGACCTCCTCACCCTCGGCAATGAAGTCATCCGATGCTCTGCCGACCGGCTTGAAGAGCCACTTGTTGCCGTTCTCATCGAGCCAGAACTCCTTCTCGTGAGCGCCTCCGACTTTGGCGTTGCCGTCATACTTAAACTTCTCAGGCTTGCCGTGCTCTGCCCAGGCGGTATCGGCGCTGTCAAACTCCGAGCCTTTCTTGGTGAATGCGGGCACGGCTGGTGTTGTGTGTTCAACCGTGGGATGGGTCGGCGGTGGGCTCGGCTGCTTCGGCACGGGCTTGCCGGACTTACCCAAGTGCTTTTCGGCCCACTTGGCATGCTTTGCCTCGATGCCTGCTTTGGCTGCCCCGATCTTTCCAGGATCGGTTTCGCTGAACAGTGTTGTCAGTTCATCTTTCGTGGCCCACTGCCAGTGCGTGACCTTCGTCTGCTTCGCGAGGTCTTTCAGTTCGCCGGACTTCATCGCCGAGACCTGCTGCTGGAACGTGAGCTTCTTCAGCGCCACTTCCTTGGCGTGCTGTTCTATGACGGCAGCGGGCAGCTCGGAGACTTTCGCGAGTTCTGCTTCAGCGACCGTCACTGAGTCCAGGAACGATGAATACTGCGCGGGAGAGGACGGCATTACTATCTGCGCGGCGGCATCCTTGAGAGACTGCTCGGCTTTCTTCAGTGCCTCGGTCTTCGCCACATCAAGAGCCTGCTGCTTGGCCTGATCCGCCATCTGCTTGCCCGCAGTTTTCTCCAGGGCTTTCACGAGCTGCTCTTTGTTCTTGAGCGGGGGGATGCCGAATTTCTGCTTGGCGGCGATCAGGGTCTTGCCGGAGTAGTTGTAATGGTCTATGTGCGGCTCAAGGCCGTCCAGCATCTCGATGACATCGGACTTAGTGAGGTTCAGAGACACGCCGTGCTGCTTGGCCATGTCCTTGAGCTGAGCCACGGTAAGACCCGAAAGATCGGTCTGAGGTGCGGCGTTCTTCGCGGCTTCCTCCAGGGCTTTCGCCTGCTTGATGATGGCCTGCTTCTCGGCGAGCAGTTTCGCGAGATCGTCTTTACTACGCAGTGCGGCGATGTTATATTGCTTGATCTTTGCCTGCAGCGCCGCGCCGGAGAGGTCCGCATGGCCGATCCCCGGCTCTGACGCGTCGAGGAGCTTGATGAAGTCGGGTTTTGTGCGAGCGACACCAATGCCGTTACCTTTGGCAAGAGTCTGTAGCTGCTTTACCGTCAGCCCCGACAGGTCCGCGATCTGACCGGATTCAAATGCGCCCTTGAGTTTCTTCTCTTCCTCGGTCTGCTGCTTTGCCTGGTCGTGTATTGCCTGCGGCGGGAGGATGCATGCGCTCTGACCCGTAGCGGCTGTCGCACCGAGTTCCCCGCCGCAGATCACAAGAGGCCACGCGACGATACTGCTGCAACGGCAATCTGGATGCCGAGGCTGACTGGGAATCTTGTCTATGTCGAACTGTTTACCGTCAAGCTCGCCGCAGACCGGGCACATCCGCTCGTCCTCCATGGTCATCCATTCGAGCTTTGTAACCCCCACCTGCTGGTGGAACTTGATTCGCCCCTGGTTGTGCGCGCGCAGGACCTCGGTGCGAGCTATCATCTCCATCCGGTACTGCGCTTTGGAGAACACCTTGCTCCCGGCGCGGCGGAACGATTCCTTGTCTTCAATGACGCTACCCATGTCTCGGACTATGTCTCTGGCGCTCTTGCCCGTGGCGACGCCGGAGAAGATGGTCTTCCGGATGCCGTCGGCAAGCTCCCGGTGCACATCGCCCACAAGCACGAGGTTGTAGTTGGCCATGAAGTCCAGAGCGTCGGTGTCGATAAGGGTGAACACAGATGTGGTGAGCTTGTCGATCCCATCCGGCGTCAGGTCTTTGTAGAATGGCATCTGAGCCGTGGCGAACTCTTCTATGCCGCGATACACACCCGAGCGGAACGCCGCCTTGCCGGAGCGCTTGAACATCAGAGTCTGGTCTCTCTCCAGCGACTTGAGCACATCCCCAATCTCGGAGTCGAGCTTGTCCAGACCCTGCTTGGCGGCGAGCTTGTTATCAGGCAGTGACCCCAGGTTCCCAAAACCAAGCATCGCCGCGTGAACCTGTTTGCGCGCGGAAACAAGCGACTGCGTAAGCTCGGTCACCACCTGATTCGCGTACATATCGCGAGCCATGAGGCTCTTGCCAGCCGCCTCGCGGATCGCTTTGGCCTGCCAGGTCGTATCCGCGACAGCGCACATTGTGGGCTGGGGCACTCTCACTGAATAGCCTTCTTCTTGGGTCGCAGGAAACGGCAGGCCGACGTGTCAAACGTGACCTCCGCCGATGTAACGCCGCAGCGGTTGTTGTCCTCACCGAAGTACCCGCAGTCGTCGCAGAGCTTGTCCGAGAAGTTGGCCTGCGTGAATAGACCTGCCCAGTCTGCTGCAGCGCCGGAGCCCACGGGGTTCTTCGCCGGGTCCAACCCCAGCATCTGCTGCGCGCTCTCAATACTCATTATCCCGGCGACCACCATGTCAACGATGGGCTTCACCTGCTTCTCATCCAGCAGGTCTGCCGACTTGCTTTCATTCTGGCGGTTGCCTTCTTCAATCTCCGGGTCGAGGTCCATCTTCATCTGCAGGGACGACCGGCTGATTAGCTTACGGTCATAAAGCTCGATGAGCAGCTTCTTGAAGTCGACGGCGTCCGTCGGGTCGAGGTCATTGAAAAGGAAGTGGATGCCCTTGCCCTCATGCCCAGCAAGCTCCAACCAATCGTCGTATATCCAGTCGAGTATCGTTCGCGCCGCTTGTGTTATCTCCCGGATCATCACCACCATCTTGCGCATGCTCACGGACGCGGTCGCGAAGTTGGGACCGTCACCCGATACCAGTGACCGTGACAGCCCGAGCGCGACCACGATGTCTTCCTTGACCTCCTTGACCTTGTCCTCGACCTTGATGATCCTGAGCGGAGTCGCCCAGCGTTTGGCTATGGCCTCTTCGGCGTGTCTGTAGTGGCGTAGCAGCTCGATGGACTGGAACGCCGGAAGCACAATGGAGTTGCCGCGCGGAGAGAACTCGGGCGCGTCCCACTTCAGATGCAGAGTCTGCTCGACCGGCAAATCTATCCCGGCTCCCGCGCTTGGCTTGTCGTCGGGGAACTGCTGAACCTCGATAAGCTCGCCTTGCGAATACTTCACCTTGATGGAGATGGGGTTCACGCACGTGATCTGCTCGATGTCCTTGCCGTCCTTGGTGTATCGCTTGAACCCGACCGCGTCGCCTTTGACGAGAAGCTGGAGGATCATGTCCTTCACGAATCGGGATACGCGCAGCCGGGCGGCGAGATCGTTTGCCTCCGTCTTGACGGCATCATCGTCACTGGCAATCCGTATCTCATCACCCACGGCAAACGTCCGCCACGAGTTCACGCAGTTCTTGACCAGCGGCTCTTCGGTGTAGTACTCCCAGGCTTTTCTGGCGCGCTCTTCCCACGTCGCGGGGATGGCGTCCGTTGCATTGACCGCGCTAAAGGTGGATGAATCCAGAGCGGCGATTGTGGCAAGGGGAGTGAGAACCCAGCCATCGGCCGCGTTATTGTCGGTCCCAGTCTCCACGGTCTTGTCCAGAGTATCTTCGTTGTTCATAGTCTCCCTCCGTGATGGCACGCGGTTAGCGTTTCTTCGCGCCAGGTCGCGCAACGTAGCGCGAGTGCGCCAGAGTGCGATAGATGAGCCGACCGGGCAATTATCGGCAAGATAACGGCAATCACGGTCTGGCTCTATAGGCAATTCTCTTTCAGATGAAAATGGGGTCCGTAAGCAGCGGCATCACGCAGACAGTCTCCTCTCTCACCGACTCAAGCGCGCCTTGTTCGTGGGCAAGCATCGCGCAGCGGACAGCATCGACTATGTGGTCGTTGCCCTTCGAATAGATGATGTTGCCGCCGGAGAGCGTGTAGGTCTGCGTCGTAAACTGATCCTCCACTTCCGAGTCATCGGCAGGCAAGATAAGCTGACGTCTTAGCAGCGCGCCGTTGATGAGTGTGGTCATCGTCTCCTTGGTACGCTTGCGTATCTCGCGACCGTCGCGAACATCAAGCGTGGTCATCCCGCCGAAGTCATATCCACGAAGCCTGCCTTGAAGCTGTAGCTGCTTGTATTTGTCGAGTGTCAGGAGTTCCTGGACGACGGCCAGGCCGTTTCCACCGTTATCTATTCCGATGCCGACCGGGGTATAGTAGCGTTCCAGCAGCGATATCACCTGGGCGATGTGCGGGTACGAGACATGCTCCATGTGAACTCGCAACACCAGCGTCATCACCCGCCTGTCCCCGAACTCGTCCTCGCGGAACACGACGATCTCCGTGGGATCGTTGGTGTAGCCCAGGTCCCCGCCTATCCAGAACGCCCCGGTTTGGGGCATGAGGTTCAGCAGTATCTCCAGGCGGTCGAGCGAGTCGTCCTCGGACTCGCATGAACTCACGTCGTCGCCCTGGATAGTGATCTTGCGGTATTCGGCCACCTCTTGCCTGCAGAGGTTCAGGGACTCGATGTTGAATGCTCCGTATGACGGCTTACCGTGTTCACCGGCGACCTCGTGTTGCCAGCCGGCCGTGTCTTTGCCGCCGTAGAACTCAAGCAGCTCGCGCTTGCGATCACTGTTCCAATCCGGGTTAAGCCACGAGGGCCAGCGGAATACCTTGAACTGATCCGAACTCGTCAGCCGGTAATAAGTCGTGTTCCTGAGTCCGTTGGGAGTTGAGTATATGCGAAGCGTCCCTCCCGCCTTGAGGCATTGGCGAAGCGCGTTCCACGCCTTCTCCGTCAGCCACGCACCCTCATCGACCCAGACGCGCTCCACGTGCAGCGAACGAAACGCGTCACCATAAGCACCTGCTGGTCGGAAGTAGAGTATGGAGCCGTTAGTGAACTCCAGCCGGAAATACGGCTTCCTGATTATCTTGGGCTTGCCGTACTTCGTGATCCCGATGCTGGCCATGAGTTCGGCGTTGACCTCAAGTTGGAACTCTATCTCCTCGATGATCGTGTCCAGGTGTCCCTGGTGCGGAGCGGCTATGAGCCCTTGAACTCCATAGTTGGTGAAGGCGAAATGCAGGGCATCCGTCGAGAGCACTACGCTCTTTCCGGTGTCTCGTCCGTCGAGATGGATAACGTTGCTCTCCCGGCACTCCAGATCCTCGACCTGATGCGGCCAGTACTTGCGCGGCGATCCGTCGCGGTTCCTCAGGTAGTGCTGCCCCCAGAACACGGGGTTCGATAGTATGCGAATCATGCGTTTGTCTTTGGCGCTGAATCTGGCCACTGCTTCCTCCAATGAATCCCCGGATGTTTGCTGAGCACATTCCCCTTGACTTTCAGGCACAGTCCAAGCGTGAATGTGAACAGCACCAAACTCACGAGGAGGTAGTGAAATGACGGAAAAGACACTTCACGAAGCTGTCCAAGAGCACCTTGAGTATCTCAAGGGCCAGGGCAAGAGCGAGCGGACGCTCTATACGTATGCCAAAGACCTCGATCAGGTCGAGGCGTTCTTCGGCCCCGGCAAGAAACTGTCCGCGATCCTGATTCCGCACGTATCGGGCTTCCTTAAGTCGGATGCGCTTATCAAGATGCGCGGCGACAAGGACCGCTCGGAGATCACAGTCAAGAAGACCGTCCGCGTCTTCCGCACATTCCTGGTCTGGGCGAAGGAGCAGGATTACATCGACAAGCTCCCTCTGCCGAAGGACGTTCCAACGGGCCGCAGCCTGAAGACCACGTCGGAGGTAGATAATACCGAGTCCGATCCGGCTGATGCAGCCGACTGACAACCTCGAACGGTCGATAGACGATTTCGCGGTAAGGCTCCGGGCGCAGGGTCGCTCGGAGCATACCATCTCCGCCTATCTGCGCGACCTGCGATGCTTTGCCCGGGTGCTGCCTGCGGTCGATGTCGGCAGCATCACACCCGCGCTGATCGATGCAGCACTCACCGATCCCGCAGTCGCATTTTCTGAGAACGACGCGCCCAAGTCTGCCGCGACAATGCATCGACTGAAGGCCGTCATCCGCTCGTTCTTTGCCTGGGCCTCCGAAAGCGGACTCTCCGAGACCAATCCGGCGAAGCACGTAGCCACGAAGCGCCTGTCGAGAACACCGCCGGAGTTCCTGACCGAGACAGAAAAGCGCAGACTCCTCAAGGAGCTTCATGACCGCGCGAATCCACTGGCCCGCCGTGATCGGGTCATCTTCGAACTGTTCCTCGGCACGGGCATTCGCATCGCGGAACTGGTGAGCCTTGAGATTGACGACGTCGACCTCGACGGCAAGCACATCCGCATTACCGGCAAGGGTGACGTTCCGCAAGTCAAGTTCCTGAAGTCTACGCTTCGGACGCTCTTGAAGAGCTATCTCCAGGAACGCCGGAGAGCGGTGACCGGCGAATGCAGGGCGCTCTTTGTCACGGCAAGGGGCACACGGCTCTGTGACAGGCAGGTCGCGCAGCGTCTCAAACACTGGCTCCACGCGGCCGGGATCGCGAAGCATGTCTCCCCGCACGGACTCCGGCACACATTCGCGACTCACCTCTACGCCAGAACCTCCGACCTGCTGCTCGTCAAGCGCGCCCTCGGCCACCGCGACATCTCCACGACCGAGATTTACACCCACCTTGCTGACGAGACTCTGGAGGATGCACTCGAACGAATCTGACGTGCCGCCTTTGCTGGGGAGAGGAACACTTACTGATCTTTCCCCAGCCTCCATTTCCCACAGGCATTGTTCTGCCAGGGCGCTACAAGCCTGCGAGGAGTTCCGAGAATACGTCTTATCGGAACTCACCGCCACACCGCCTCCGAAATCCACGCGTGAAACTCGCTCCATCGCTCAGTCCTCCACCGTGTTATCCGAAATCGTTTCCGCGTTTTTCGGCTTGCGTCGTCGCTTTGGCTTCTGTGACTCAGTCCATCGCCGCAGCAGAGCGCTTGCCCACTCGGCGGGTGTCGTCTCAGGTCCTCGCGGTTCCTCTCCCTCGCGGGCAATCTTGGTAGCCTTGAGGTCTTTGAGATGGCAGCGCAGCATCTGGTCTATCTTCTGAGCAACCTCCCAATCGCCAGCTTCCTGTGCCCGTCCCAGCTTGAGGAAGTAGATAGCCACAAGCTCGACCTGTATGAAGTCGGAGCTTTCGTTGAACTTGAAGTCCGCGCGCAGCTTGGCTATCAGCGCATCGAATAGCTGCCGCTCCTCATCGCTCAGAAACCTGTTCGCATACGCGCCGTGCTGGAGGTTATTCGTGTTCTTCTCGGGAGCGCCACCAGGACCGCGCTGATCCGATGTGATGCGCCGGAAATGCTCGACGTCCTGGCGCTCGTTTTCGCGGAACGGCTGCCTCTCTTGCTCTGATGTGTTCTTCTCATTCATTCTTCTCACCAGTTGACCTTATGTTTCCGAGATGGGCGGAGAAGGCGGTTCGCGCCTGTTCCACGCTCAGCTTCCGGTTCTCAAGCCGAGATTTGACAGGTAACTTGACCGAAAAAAGCAGCCAACACCTGGGTTTTTGCGCAAAATCGCCTTCAGATTGATCTAAACAGTCCCTAGACCGCGCACTCCAACGCAAGCTGCGGGGCACTTAGAGGTGTGACGCTCCGTTTCTGCTCTACAAACAGCTTGCCGTCAGACTCGTCCGTGGGTACGACCCTGCCGCCGAACATCCGCTTGACCTCATGGATTTGCTTCACGGCTTCGGGCGATGAGCCAATCATCAGGGACAACTCGTCCATAGTGAACCAGACCTTGCCGGACCACTTGGCAGGCACAACGACCGTTTCATCGCGCACGAATACCACGACGTCATCGATGATGGATGACCGAATACCGGCGTATCCCTGGGTATCCAGCAAATGCTGAAGTCTGCTGGCCTGCTCGGATTGGTCTGACCGGCTATGTGCCGCCTGACGTCGCTGATGTGCGTCCCAGGCATCATCCCAGGTCTTCCGATAGGCGGCAAGAGTCTGCTCTGACGGCGGAACGTAGGACTTCACGTTCGTCGTCCTGATTGCCCGGCGAAGAGCATCCTCACCGATGTGCCGGATGGCCCAGGTATGAATGATGTTGAACCGCTCGCGCAAGGTGTTGAAAGCCGCATCGTCCAGACGGCTGGCGTCGTATGACCTCCGGACATTCTCCATCCGATGCCTGAGCCAGGAGTAGTATGACGCATCCAGCATCCGGTAAACGGGATCGCAGCTCAGCTCGTAACCGAACCTGGGATCGTATTCCTCGAACGAGTCCAGGTCGGTCGCGACCCACAGAAGGTGGTAATCCGGCACGACCTCCACGGACGGATCACCGGGTGCCGCGTTCTCCGTGATCTCCCGGATAAGCTCCTCACGGTGCTCGCGGACTATCTGTCGGATGCTATCCGTGATGAGCCAGTCCGGTTCCAGCCTGATCTTGCCGTCCGGCTGTATGCTTGCCCTGAGGGCGCGTCTTGTAAGTGACTCGAGGTGTGCCATCAGAACTCCTCGTAACCCGATGCAGACGACGAGACATCCGGTGATTGGTGAGTATTACGAGTTTGGTGAGTTTGCTCTACTTCATTACATGCGTGTGTACTATCATTACCTACTTCAATTTCCCGCGTAGGGGGGTATGGGAGAAACTCACCAGACTCACCAAACTCACCGCCCTTGTCCGTGGAACCATCGCTTGTGACGACCCATAGAGTCGCGCGCTTGTAGTCCCCGGCACGCTGCAGACGATAGCAACACCTGCCGAACCGAGTGCCCTCCTTGGCCTTGAAGGCTTTCCCGACCTTGTGAGTGTTGACTGTGTCTCCCTTGACGGCATAGGAGATCGTCTCCGGCAGCACGCCCTCGAAACCATCCGAGGATGTCAGGGCATCCTTGATCTGAGAGACTGTCTTCGGATAGTGCTCGTAAAGCTCCACCCATCGTGCCAGAAACGCCTCCCACTGCACCGACTCTGTGTCGGCGTCGCTCATCAAGATGGCTCTGTTTCCCAGGAACTCCGCGACCTCGACAAACGCCAGAATGCTTCCGATGGTCTTCACCCAGGTCTCGAAGCTTCCCATCTTGGGCGTATCGAACAGCGGCCTGCTGGCCGATATCCAAGCCCGGATGATGGTGAACAGCGCAGCCAGTATCGGCCCCCGATTGCACGTCACCCATTGCATCAGGTCAGGATGTCGGAACTTGCTCACGTCCCGTTCGTGAGGCGCGCTCGTCTGCGCGTCTATCTGGACCAGGTAGCTGCGGCGGGCAATCTCGCCATTGGTCTGGACGTTGTTGCCGGTGACGACCCATACGGCGTTGTTGGTGATGCTCGTGGTCTGGCTGTTGCCGAGCACGCGGTCAGTCCAGGTCGTGGATGTGAGAAGCGCCGCCAAGCTCTCTGAATTGAGCACCTGTTTGAGGTTGTCGAGGATGATATATGGTTTGCCGTCCGCGAGAAGCGACGTGATCTTCTTGCGCCATTCCTCGGCGTCGAGTGGAGCCGTGGTGAGGCTATACGCGCCGGCGGAGATTGTGGCGCACACTTCCGCCAGCAGACTCTTGCCAGTGCCCCATTTGGTGGCGTCGATCATGGCAAGCGGTATCTTGGGGATGATGGTCTTCAGAAGCGGCGTCAGCATCAGCGCGATTGTATTGGCCCTGCTCGCTTCATCCACGAACGGAAAGTCACAGAACACTTCTTTGACCAGGTCCACCGCGTCCTCGATCTTTTCCTTGGTCGGATTGAGCGGCACTTCCGGCATCTCGAACCCCTCGGACGGCTTATATAGATATCCGGTTTCTGGGTCGTATCCCGGCTTCTGGAGAATAGTGCCGTCCGGCCGCAGCAGCGGTGACTCCGTCACGCCCACGAGCTTCGGGAACGGTAGACTGTCCGACGAAAGGACATAGCGAACTACCTCCCGTGGCGGGTTATGGTAGCGAATGCCGTCGTTGGTGTCGCTCGTGAAGTCGCAGATATCGGCAAGGCGGGCGGTCATGATCGCGTCGCCCACTTGCTCGATGAGGGGAATCCCTGTCTCGGTCTCTCGGAACCGAACCACGCTGCCGTATTGCAGGAACAGATATGGGGGTTTGTTCTTGGCCCTGAGCGCATTGATTGCCGCCTGACCTGTGAGGCGAAGCGGCTGATTCTTGATGTCTATGCGGATGATGTCATCCGGCGTGACATATTCCTGGTGGACGCTCCCTGGTCGGAAATCCGGCACGGCCTCCTGCAATGCGATCAGCTTCTCAAGCGTCCCCCCAGCGGCGGCCCAATCCGTAACGTCGCCATGCTCCTTGATGTCTGGGAGACAGATAACACGCACGCGCCCAGCGGTTGCCTGCAGGCTGCGGCCCATGTCCTCGGCGTGTTTCTTGCCGGGAATGTCGTTGTCCGGCAGAATGATTACATCTGCTCCAGCAAGAGTGCGCGAGAAGCTGTCCAGCCACTTGGACATCGCGCCACCCGAGTTGGTGGTCGCCGTCAGCCCCCAGGACTCAAGGGTATGGACGTCTTTCTCTCCCTCGACCAGGTAGATGGGCCTGCCTTCCGTGATTGCCGACCTGATCTGTGGCAAGCGGTAGAGCACGCGGGTTACGCCCTTGATGTTGTACTCCCACTTGGCGACGTTGTCTCGTATGACGCGCCTGCGCTGGATGAACTCCTTGGTGTCGGTCCGCTGGACCTGGTATAGCAGTTCGCCGTCTTCGTTAACGTAGTCATAGGTCGCCACGACTCGGCGGTCCCCGGCGAAGCTTCGGTTCCTCTTCTTTCTTTGCCCCGGCTGTGATGGCGCTGACTGGCTCTTCTCCGGGAACAGATCGTTCCAAGTCAGACCGAGAGCCGCGAGAATGTCCTTGGTTTCACATCCGGCCTGGCACATCATGAGAACCTTGCCGTCCGGCTCCTGGTGAATGCACAGCGACGCCTTGCGATCATCGTGCGCCGGACATTTCGCTTGCCAGCCGTTCGACGTAGACTTGCGATCCGGCAGTCGCTCAAGTATCTGCTCGAAGGTCAATGCGCACCTCCTGGGAGAGTGAAAGCATGTTGCGGCAACAGGAGTGATAGGAACGTCTTTCGCGCATCCACCTGCACGCGCTTGGCGCAGTTGGCGATCCCCCAGTGGTCGCCAACGATGATGGCGGTCCGGGAAGCGCGCGTGACGCCGGTGTAGAGCAGGTTCCGATGGTGCATGAACGAGTGCGACTTGTGTGCGATGACCACCGAACAGGGAAACTCCGACCCCTGGGACTTGTGAATGGTGAGCGCGTAGGCAAGCTGGATGTCACCACGATGCGGCGATCCCGCTTCGAGGTGGACCATCTTGTCTTCGAACTCGATGCTGAGCGACCGGTCGATACCAACACTGCGGACAATCCCCATCGCGCCGTTCATCACTCCGAGGTCATAGTTGTTCCGCGTCTGGATGACCTTGTCATTGACGAGCAGCTTAGGACGTCTGCCTGTCTGAACGGGCGGCGCGTCGTAGTTCCACAGCTTCCGCTGGATGAGGCGCTGAAGCTTGGTGTTCAGTTCGACTGTGCCGAGCGGGCCCTTGTGCGTTGGAGTCAGAAGCTGCACGTCCCGCAGGATGTCAAAGCCCAGTTTCTCATTGAGCGTGTGCTCGAACAGGTCGAGGACGAACCGCTGGACGCGTTCCGCGTCGGTATGCTGGTCGGTGACGTACCACGCCCCCCGCGCTGAGGTATCCCGCTGCGGGGTCTTCGGCACTTCGCCCCTCAGAATGGCGATACTGTTTTCTTTGAGGATACCGGCCTGTCTGACTATATCGTCGAGGACTGTTGTCGGCAGTACTCTGGACTCGATCAGGTCTCGAAGGATGTTGCCCGGGCCGACAGGCGGAAGCTGATTGTGGTCGCCAACGAGTACAACGGCCGTGCGGTCAAGATCGATTGCCTGGAAGAGATGCCAAGCGAGAACCACATCAACCATCGAGACCTCGTCGACAATGAGCATGTCGGCGGAGATAGGATTCTCCGAGTCGCGCGCATAGGTCTTGCCGTTGAAACCAAGCAGCCTATGGATCGTTGACGCTTCTCGCCCGGTGGCCTCTTCCATTCGCTTTGCGGCCTTGCCGGTCGGCGCGCAGAGAACAACGCGAAGGTCATGCTCGTCACATAGCCGAGTAATGGCGGCAACGGTGAATGTCTTGCCGGATCCGGCACCGCCGGAGATCAGTGATATGGAACACGCGGCGGCGCTAACGGCCGCGTCAAGCTGTTTGGGATTGAGGCGCGGCGCAATACGCTTCACCTCGGTCTGCAGGTCGGACTTGTCACCAAGACACGGGTTGGGCTTCACGCCACTGGCAAACACGCGCGCCAGGTCCTCTTCCATCCTCCGGATGAACGGCTTTGCCACGAGGAAGCGGCTATCAGCGGAATAGCAGGTCAGGGCTTTCTCGTCGATCAGATTGTCCAGGTGCTTCTCGATTTGCTCTCGGCTGTCCAAGCTGTCCATCACGAGCAGCTCGTTTGCCCGGCCGAGCAGGTCCTCATATTCCACCCAGCAGTCGCCCTGATCCAGGGCATCATCGACGCAGAACACAATTCCAGCGCGAACGCGGCTTGGCTCATCCTTCGCGATGCCTACTTGACGAGCGATCTTGTCGATCCGCTTGAAGCCGAAGCCTTCGATCTCCCCGACGATGACATACGGATCGCGTTCGATGATCCCGACAGCGTTGTTGCCGAGCTTCTTCACCAGCTTGGTTACCTGATGATGAGTAAGCCCGTACGCCGAGAGCGAAGTCATGGCCTGGTTCACATGGCTCGTTTCGAGCCAGTGATCTCGCAGCGACTCGATGACCGAGAGCGGCACCTTGGCGACCTCGGCAATCCTCTCCGGCTCCTCGGTGAGACTGCGCTCGAAGTCACTGCCGAACCTCTCGGCGATGACCCTGGCCTTTGCCGGGCCGATACCCTTGATGTCGGGGTTGTTCGCAAGGTAGTTGGCAAGCCCGCGGGCGTCCATCTGCCGGTCGAACTCCATACTCGCGACCTCAAACTGGAAGCCGTACTTGGGGTGCTTGATGAACTTGCCGTGGAGCACCAACGGCTGGTTTTCGCTCACCACGACATTCCCTGCAAACTGAATTCTGTCGCCGCGCTCTGTTATGAATCGTCCGGCAGAGAAGTTGGCGGATGAGAAGAAGACCCGCTCGACCTCTCCCCGGAGTCGGGTGTGTTCTGTTGTTGCTGTTGGCATGAATCCTGAGCCCTCCGATGGTAGCGCAGCAGATACTCTTCAACGAACCGGCGCGCGCACTGCCGGTCGGAGCAGAAATAGACAGGGACGCCGTAGTCGACGATGATCGAGAGCGCGGCTCCCACGACGGAACTTGGATGCGCGCCGGAACGATAGGCTCCGCTGAGCAAGTCATCAAGCCCGGCTTCCACTACCACGCAGGCGCGGTCGTATTCGGCAAGCTTCAGAAGCTCTCTGCGGAACCGGTCTCTGTCGCGGATGACCGTGTGGACGAAGTCCTCTGCCGTCTTCCGCTCGACAGCGACTACGTGCTCCAGACCGGCGAGGGAATAGTCCCCCGCCGGTAGAGCACGCCGCTCAACTAAGAACCGCCGAGGAGGAAACGAATACGGCTCCTGTTCGCGCGTATCGACTACGACTGTGACGAGTTCAGCCATCTAGAACGGGGCGAGCGAGTCGTCCTCGGGAGCCAAGTCCTCAACCACTATCCGCCGGTTGAGGTAGATGTTCTCACTCTCGCCCTTGGTGCGCTTGGTGACCTCAAGCTTCACATCGAGCAGATCGCCGAGTCTGGCCGGGAGGTCGGAGAGCTTCTCGACGTCCAGCCCGCAGGTGTGCAGGTCGGTCTTGAGCCACTTCAAGTTCTCCTTTGAAGCCATCACGCTGTTGCGCCAGAGCAAACGCCCCGCGAACCGTGGGCCGAGAATCTTGAGCGTCCACTTCAGCATCGGATTGCCGGAAGACTGGGCGCGGGTGAGTTCAACCTTCTCCACGTTCACCTGATACTTGCCGTCCGGTATGTCCTCGAACTCCCGCTCCTCGACGGGCGCTTCGGCGAAGTCGTCGTCAAACTGAGCGAGATCAAGATCGCTCGTGCCGGTGGTGTCGTAATCCTGGGTCATCGGGTTGCCTCCTTGGGTATTTTCTTGGTGTCCGCCGTGGCGTTGAACGCCGCGACGAACTTGGTGTAGTCGAGATCGATCACTTCGGGGAGTTTGCCAGTGCGGTCACCGGCGTCATAGTTCAGACTGGGTTTGGTGCGCATGACCCGGCGAGCCGCCGTCTTGCCATCGGGCCCTGTCGCCGTTTCGATATCGCAGTAGAGGACCATGTCGACGAGGCCGAGGACGATCTTTCTGGCCTTCTCCGGCAGTGTCGGCACAGTCTTGTTGTACTTGCCGGTGCGGGTCTCTATCTCTACCTCCTGCGAATGGGAGATGAGATACAGGCCGCAGGGCATGAAAGCAAGCTTGTTCAGGACGCGCTGGAACTCGTTGTTGGTGAGAGCGAAGCCCTTGCCGTAGCCGAGATCGGACTCGTGCTCGACCTTGAACTTGCGGCAGACGTGCTCGGCGCACATGCGATAGGCGTTATCGACGGTGTCGAGAATCACGGTCCTGAACTCGTGATTGCCCTCCGCTATCTCTCCGCAGGCCGCGAGCAGCTCGTCCCAGGACCGGATCGGAACCTGGAATACCTCCAGGGAGTTCAGTCCGGGCTCGGTCGAGAGGAACACCGCACGGTCCGCGTTCGAGCACCAAGTCGATTTGCCTATCTTTGTCGCGCCGTAGACCAGGACAGTCAGGTCAGCCAGGTTTGGCTTTGGCGGTGTCTTCTGGGTTGGAAGTAGCATCAGAATGCCTCCTTATGGGCGGTTGATATCTCGGAATCCGTCCGCAGTTCTTCGTGCGGCGGTTTCGGCTCATAGAAGTTGGCGATCACGTTCTCGCTGCCGTTCGAGCGACACAGCGGGAAGTATGCGCACGTCCGGTGGTTCGCCAAGCAGTAGGATGTGTTCCGGCAGAACGCGTCACGCCGTCTGCAGTCCAGGAATTGCTGTGTAAGCTCCCAGATGTCGCTCTTCATCGCGTCGAACTGGTCGCGCGAGACGTAGAGCGCCTCTCGACAGAACATATCCGGCTCCGCGTATTTGGCTGCGAGCCGGTTCTGAAATGCCTCATCCGATTCCGGCAACTTGCGCGTGGCGGCAGACTTGCCGGTCTTGGATTTGGACAGCAGATCCGCGCGGCGGGATTCGAACTCGGCTTCGGTCTCGCCCCTGCCCTGCTGGAGCTTGGCCTTTACGAGTACGTTGTAGATGACGCCAGCGATGCGAATACCGAGCGTCTGCTCGATGTAGCGCGAATACAGGGTGATCTGGAGATCAGTCCATAGGCGTTCCAGATAGTCGGCGTCCACTTGCGAGGCCGTCTTGTGCTCGAGGATGTAGTACTCACCAGTTGCCCACATCCGCACTATGCCGTCTACCTTTCCGGCCATGGTCAAGCTGCGGGAACATGCTCCGGTAGCGGGATTGATGATCTTGCCCTCGAACGTTTTCTCAAGAGCGACGATATCGAAATCCTCAGTTGCGTACCGTGCGGCATAGCCGGTCATCATTGCTCTCGCCAAGTGCCAGTCGGACTTCCGCGATTCGTCCTGCGCCCGGTTCGGCAGTGATCTGTCGAGGAAGTCGAGCACGGAATCCAGACCGTCACCGCCGTGCCACATCTCAAGGCACGTGTGGATGAGCGTCCCGAATAAGAGGGCCTGGTCTCGACCGATGGGGACCAGTTCCCTCAGATATCTCCACTCGCAGGCTTTGCGGCAGTTGCGGAACGCGTTCCAGAATGAGTAGGTGGTAAGCAGGCGGTCCATCAGACGAACGCTCCGTAGAGATCAAGCATGTCACCGAGCTGCCCTTTGCACTCGACCATATCCGTTCGGAAACATCCGCCCGAACTGGTGCTCATGAAACCGGCAAGTACTCTGGCGAGATCACATCCGAGCTGGGTCTCAGCGTCTATCAGGCACGCTCTGGCTCGCTTGAGCACGGCAAACTTGCCGTCTATCATCATTGCCTGCTCGCCGTGGATCGACTCGACGGCGATGGTCGACAATGCCAGGGCCTTTTCGACCTCGTCCATAGAGACTTCGGGTTCAAAGCTGAACCTGTATGCTGTGCGAATCATGGTTCCTCCAAGTCATTGATCGGTTTGCTTCGGCGCGCCAGTGGGATCATCCCTCTTTGAGAAGATGACCTTACACTTTGTTCTTACAGACAAACGCCAAAAAGTGGGCAAATCACTCTGGGTGGTCTGCCTCGGCCCAATACTGCCCGAAGATGCTGCGTAGTTTGCTGATTCGCCTAGTGACCTCGCGACGACTGATGCCCAATTCCCTGGCCGCATCCGTGGCATTGCCACGTTTCAAGGCATTGCAGACGTCAGCCAGCTCAGCAGGCAGCTTGTCAATGATTCTATCCATGTCCACCTTGCGTTCGATCTGGTCGCGTGTATAGCTCTCGATGTCTCCACGGTTCTGGATCACAATCTGAGCGTCTGTCAGCTCTTTCCTGTCGACGTAATCTCCCTCCAGAGTCCGGACTGTTTCGTCGAAAGAGAAGTCTATCAGTCTGAAGTCCCTCTTCTTGGCGGTCAGCTGGTCAACAAGATTGCATACCTTGCTGGTCACCACTTTGTTTGTGAATGCCTCGATAGAGCCGCAGCTCGGGTTGAACTGCCGCAGACGCTGGTAGACAAATACCAGCACCTCTTGTTCCAGATCGTCGCGGTCGCTCTCTGGCAAGCCTAGCGTTCTCACGAGTTTGGCAACTCTGCCTCTGACATGCCCCCTGGCAAATCGGTCGTAGTTCGCATCAGTGTCCGGTGATCCCATCTTGTTCCTCCTCGACCGCGGAGAAGGTCGTTGAGGGTGTCACCCTGAACACACACGCCGGACACGAAAAAAGGCGGAGGCGTTGCGATATCGCCGGGGATGGTTGGAATCATCCCTGTCAAGGCGACACCCTCAACGACCTCCGCCTAGCGGTCAGTCATTCTCGGTGTAATTGGTATTAGGTTGTTCTGGGTCTAGCTGAGCGCTCTGTGCCTCACCATCAACTTGAACGGTAGACCATCGCGCACATCCAGATAATCTACGGTGCCGTGCTGCACCTGCTCAAATTGCTCGAACATGGTGCGGACCTGCGGCTTGTTCAGGAATTCTCTATCAGTTATCACCTCCCTGGGCTGCTCGACACCGGAGAGCTTGTACTCGGTGCATAGTTCCGTCTCGGAACCTAGTATCGGCTCACCATCGACCAACCGGAAATTCTCTATACGGCCGAAGCGCATCTCCTGGATAAGGCGGATGAGCGTGGACTCTGCATCTGTAATCATTCTTTCTGACTTGTTTGTCTGCAACTTGAGTGTCTGCCCGACCGTCATCCCGCGCTCCAAAAAAAGAGGCGAGCCCTCAAAACACATTCCCTGGAGTCCTCTTGTCGGGCTGCCGAGGGTTCTTCCCTCTGGTCAGATACGTGGACTCTGGAATGCCTTTTGACGGCTCGCCTGGGTTCTTCCCTTCGACGAGTGGTTACCTGGTTGTCACGCTAATTCTGCCGAGTTTCCTCCAGGCTCGGAGGCAGGAACGTCCTGCGCATAGATATGTTGACTATCGCGCTTTTCTTGACTTGCACCTCTACAGTGCCGTGCTCGGCTTCCCTGATCTTCGCAATCACTGCCATCTCATCGCGAGTGAGCTCGCAGGTCGTCTGTTTTTTACTTTCGTCCAAATAACTGCCTCCCTATCTCAAAGTAAGCTCTGTCCCCCGCCATTCGGGAGAGAAATCCAAATCCAGTTCGCGAGATGCCAGAACTACCAGGTGCCCGCTGAACTCGTAGCTCTTCCGCATGTAGACCCCGAATGCGGATGCCTGTTCTGTCTCGCCCGTCTCACGGATCAGGCCCAATTCGCCACCGGAGAGTCTGATCTTCTGCGCCTGCTTCGACACACTGCCGTTCAGGTCGGCCTCTGCCATTCTGCCAACAGCCAATTCAACGGCCTGAGTATACACGGCTGATCTAAGCCTTTCACTCGACTCAATATCTTGCAGGCCAATCCTTCCCCGACTCATGCACTCCTCTAAGGCTTCTATGAGTCGCATCTTGGCGAGCGGCTCATATCGCTCCCTCGGCATGAGCAGGCACCCGGCGAAATACTCTGCTTCTCGATACATGTATGGTTGCTCTGGGCCGTCCAGGAAACCACAGGCTCTATCTCTGCAATAGACGGCTCGTTCCCCCGTGCCAGCTTCGATTTCGTTTCCAAACGATAGGCTCCCCTGACTCGGTTCATTAGCAGGAGGCACATGCACCACGATATGTGCGCCTTCATGAGCAGCGTTCCACTCCAACCGCGCCCGATCCGCAGGATGGTCACTTACCACTACCAATTGGAGGTCAGGTCGGAGTACCGCTAACGCTCCAGGGGCTGCCCCGTGGCGTTGTGGATCGTCGTAGAGCAGCTCGTACTTCCAGAGATTCTCCACGAACTTGTCAACCGGTATCCAGGGCGTGTCTATCTTGCACACTCTGGACTCGTAGCGCATAATCTGTTCGGATGCCAGTCCCTCGATCTGAGGCAGTCGAACCCTTCGCCACCAGTCCTTTCCCGAATAGGGATTTCTCACTTGGACTTCCCTCCTTCGCGCTTGCCCTTAGGCTTCAAGCGCATGAATACCCTGGCAGACTCCGAGCACCTGAACTTCTGAAGCTGCTCCTCTGTAAGCCTCTGACCCGCGCTTTCGTGAGACTCGGTGGCAAGAGTCACCAATTCCTCCATTATCTCCTCCAGCTTCTTTGCGTCCTCGATCTCTAGGGCATCGACTAGCGCGAAAATGAAATGAATCTCGGGCGGTGGCCTCATCTCAAGCTCCATTTTGGACAACAGCGTAAAGTCCATCCCCGCCTTCGACGCCACCTCTCGAACGCTCATGTTCCGGTCTAGTCTGAGCTGTCGGAACCTTTTTCCAAAACCCATCGCTTACACCTTCCTTTGAGTCGACAATGTCTACAGTCATTATAAGCCTGTCCGTAGACATTGTCAACGCCAGCCTGAAGAATATTTCGCCTTGCCCCTCGCACGGTTGCAATGGGGACGGCAAATCACATCATAACGAACAAGTGTTCCCTGATCGGTGATCAGGCGTTAGGCACATTCCCCCATAGAAGTTGCCCGCCTTTTCGAGTTTACCTGTAAATACATAGTGTGGGGTGTTTGCACCGAGACCAGCGGAAAGGAGTGCCGATGAACGTGAATACAGCACTTGACTGGCTGACATTCGACGAACGAATGATCGAGGTGGCGGGGATTCTGGCCGCCGGAATACTACGCGGGAGGAAACGTGAGATGAACCGGATCAGGAAAGACCGCTCTTTCTCCGAACCAGGACTTGATGTTTTCGTCGAAAAGAGCGTTCATTGCACCAACAAACCGCTTCCGAATGGAGAGAGCCGATGAGCGCATCAAGGGTCGGGCTTGACCCGGAGTTCGCCAAGAGGCTCAACCTCTTCGAGAAGAAGCTTGCCGACCACGGCATCAAGGTCGTTCTGACCTGGGGCTACAGGTCCATCGAAAGCCAGAACGGATTGTATGCCAAGGGCCGTACCGCACCCGGAAGCGTTGTGACCAACGCGCGCGGCGGGTACAGTTGGCATAACTTCGGCCTCGCCGCCGACTACGCCTTCATAATCGACGGCAAGGTCACATGGAATGGTCCGTGGGATGCGTTCGGACGTATCGCCAGACAGTGCGGCCTGGAGTGGGGCGGTGACTGGAAGAAGTTCAGGGACCGACCGCACGTTCAGATGACCAGAGGCAAGACCCTGGCGCAGATGCGCACTGTCGCGAGAGGCAAGCGGTAGTTCCCATTCGGAGGCGCTATCTGGGGGTAATGAATGACGACAAGTACCAGAACCGGCGATTCGGTCTTGAAGCAGATCGCGGATCTCGACGGCCTGAGCCACGAGGAACTTTGCCAACTCTGGCGAACGCTCCACGGCAAGGAGCCAATGGCATGCAACCGGCCGTATCTCATCAAGCGCCTGGCCTACCGCATCCAGGAGATAGCCTACGGTGGCCTTTCCGACAGGGCGCGCACGACCATGGATGAAATCCTTGATGCCCAAGGCTTCGACGAAAACGGAGGTAGCCTCGATGGAAGGCGCACCGAGAGGAAGCGCAAGGTCGGTGTGCCGGTCGCGGGCACGCGGCTGGTGCGTGAGTGGAACGGCAGAACGTATGAGGTGACCGTGGTTTACGGCGGGTTCGAGTATGACGGACGACGCTACAAGTCACTCACCGCCATCGCCACAGCGATTACCGGCACTCACTGGAACGGCCGGGCCTTCTTCGGCCTGAAGGAATCGCACAAGAACAACGGCAGGTGCGGCCAATGACCAAGACACAGAGCACGACCACCCCGCGCGTTCGTTGTGCAATCTACACCAGGAAATCCACCGAGGAGGGTTTGGAGCAGGAGTTCAACAGCCTGGACGCCCAACGCGAAGCCGCCGAAGCGTTCATCATAAGCCAGCGGCACGAAGGTTGGGCCGTCATGCCGCAGCGCTACGACGACGGCGGCTTCTCGGGCGGAACGATGGATCGTCCGGCACTTGAACGACTGTTGGACGATGTGGAGAACCACCGAGTCGATTGCGTGGTCGTCTACAAGGTGGACCGACTCTCCCGGTCGCTCTTGGACTTCGCCAAGATCATCGAGGCGTTCGACCGGAACGGCGTGTCGTTTGTTAGCGTAACGCAGCAGTTTTCCACGACGACATCCATGGGCAGGCTCACGCTCAATATATTGCTGAGTTTCGCTCAGTTCGAGCGCGAGATCATCGGGGAACGTATCCGCGATAAGGTCGCGGCGGCGAAACGCAAGGGCAAGTTCACTGGCGGCACACCACCGCTCGGCTACGATGTGGACCCCGAAAAGACGCGCCTGGTCGTGAACCCCGAAGAGGCGAAGTTGGTGCGCCACATTTTCAAACGCTTCGCGGAGATCGGGTCCCCTCTGACCGTTGCGGAGGAACTCAACAGGAAGGGGGTGACCACCAAAGCCTGGATGACCAAGAAAGGCGTCTTCCGGCAGGGCAAGCCCTGGAACAAGACGCACATCTACCGCGTGCTGTACAACCGGACGTACCTCGGCGAGGTGATCCACAAGGACAAGACCTTCCCCGGAGAACACGAAGCGATTGTCACCATAGACCTATGGGAACGAGCGCATTCGGTTATCGAGAATAACAAGCGCCATCGCTCTCAGCACGTCCGCGCGAAAGCTCCCGCACTTCTGAAGGGCCTCATCCGATGCGGAGCGTGCGACACGGCAATGAGCCCCGTGTCCACCGGAACGGCCCACAGAAACTACCGCTACTACACATGCGGCAGGGCGTCCAAGACGGGGCACAGCAACTGCCCAGTCAAGTCGGTCCCCGCCGGAGACATGGAAGGAGCCGTCATCCAACAGCTTCGCGCGATGTTCAAGTCGCCTGAGATGATAGCCCAGACCTATCAGGCGACTCGGGGGCTTGAGGCCGAAGAGCTTGAGCGACTGCGTTCAGAGAGAACAGAACTGGAAGCACGGCTTGCCGAACTCAAGCAGGCCGCATCCCGGCTGTTGGACTCCGGCGCATCGGACAGCGAGACGACCGACGAGATACGCCGGACCAACGAGGAGTTCGTTGATACTCAACGCAGGTTCCGAGACATAGACGAAGAGATACATGGAATGCAGGCACGGCTTGTAAGCGAGCGCGACGTCGCGGAATCTCTGCGCAGGCTCGACCCGATCTGGGATGAACTCTTCCCCCTGGAGCAGTCGCGCATAGTCCAGTTGCTCGTCGAGCGCGTCACCGTAAACGTCGACGGCATGAACATCAGAATCCGCAGCAACGGATTGCACTCGCTGGTCAGCGAGGTACGGAACACGGCGGACCAACACGAAAGGAGTCACGTCGAATGATGACTGGAGTCACATTACAGAATGATGACAACGGCATAGTAGTCAACGTGCCGCTCACATTGAAGAAGCGAGGGGGCAGAAAGGAGGTGATTCTGCCGCAGGCGTTCGCGGCCGAAAGCCCCATGCGTCCTTCTCATCAGGAAGCACTCGTCATAGCCATTGCCCGGGCGCACAGGTGGCAGAAGCTTCTTGACGAGGGTAAGTTCGATTCGGTCTCGGACCTCGCGCGGGAGATAGGACTGGACGTCTCATTCGCCGCCAGGTTGCTACGGCTGACGCTTCTTGCGCCCGACATCATCGAAGCCGTACTGATAGGCAACGAGCCGAGTGGGTTGTCGCTGACGAAGCTGACGAAACAGTTGCCGGTAATGTGGGCCGACCAGCGCACGGAACTGGGGATGATCTGATCCATCGCATCACTTCGTTGTGGTTGGGTCTCGATTCCAGCGCGCGTAGTTCCCTCTGTTCTTCCCTCTATATGCAGCCGCTACTGACTCTTGCGAGCGACCTCCATCGCGGCATAACCCCAGACTCACTCTTCCGCGAAAAGAGACCTTGCGCGTCATCTGAACACATCCCCACGATTGCGTCTGGACCTGATGACTGTCCATGCGCTCGCGACGGTGTTGATGGCCGTGCAGTAACACTCGCTACTCCAGTCTTTTGAGCGCGGAATGGTTGCGAAATGTACCAAACCTGAGATCAAAACCTCCTTTGGACTTAAATGCAAAAGTCCAAAGGCAACAGAGAAAAGGGCGGCAAAGAGAGAAAACAGGGCCTCGATGTGTGTTTTTGGCCGGGAAGCCAGTCCAAAGGCCGGGCCTGTTGGAGATCGCTGGGACATCTCCACTGAGCACGAAATCCACGCGTAGAACGCCGAAAGCGCCGGATCACACATCACCGGCGCTTTCGTTAGAGAGAATCTTTGTACTCGGTTGTTTGGTGGAGGCGCCGGGACTCGAACCCGGGTCCAAAGAAGGGCCGACAATAGCGTCTACGACGCGTAGCCTGTAGTTTATATCTCGCTCGGAGGACCCCTACAGGCAGGGTTCCTCTCTGCCAGCTCGTCTGGTGTCCCCTTCCCGCTACGAGCGTTGCGGGAAGAGCAATCCGGCTGTCTTGACACCCGAATCCGGCCCCGCCGGAGTGGGCCAGGCGGATGCGCTGCTTACTTAAGCAGCGAGAGCGTAGCTAGTTGTGCCGTTTATAGGCTTGCCGCTTTTAACGAGGCCAGCGGCGCCTCGGCGCGCAGCTAAAGCCCGCCACTTCCCTGTCGACTCCGATCGCCCCCACGGCTCCAAAGTCATAGGTATATTACCACAAACCGCCGCCCAAAGCAAACAGGCAGACTGGCGGGGTGCATTCAGGATTTGTAGGTAGCAAAGAGAAGGAAGGCACGCCTCGCTGAGTAATCGTTGAGGTAGGAAACATAACGAAGAGCAGCGAGGAGTGCCAGGGATGTATTCTGCAGAGAGTCTAAG
>Ga0315282_10004335_pt1 | contig 24718 bp, 22 predicted proteins | sample YL17G07_20_MG_FD_203693 | JGI IMG/M metagenome (GOLD analysis project Ga0315282, IMG submission 203693) | Sediment microbial communities from Yellowstone Lake, YNP, Wyoming, USA - YL17G07_20 | ecosystem: Environmental > Aquatic > Freshwater > Lake > Sediment | place: USA: Wyoming | collected... | reverse complement strand
GGCCGCGTTCTCGCCGGCCCGCTCTCGGAAATACCGCAGCACCTCCATCTCCGAAACGCCGTCGGGAAGATTCAGCGGGCGCGAAAGGCGGATCTCGGCGGGGATGTGGGCGAACAACTCCTCCATGCCGCCCAACCCCAGCGCCTCCAGCATCTGGCGCCGCTCGGTATCGGATTTCGGAAGATAGCGCATCGTAGTCGGACGGACCTGAGACCTGAGACTTGAGGAGCCGGCTAGGTTGAAGGACTCAAGCCTCCGGTCTCAGGTCCCCGGTCTCAGGTCTCTTTTTCTTCCGCGATGTAGGCTTCGTACTGCTCCGCCGACAGCAGGCCATCGAGCTCGGCGCGGTCGGCAAGGCGTACCTTCACCAGCCAGGCGGCGCCGTGCGGGTCCTGGTTCAGCATCTCCGGGTGCGCGGCCAGCTCGGCGTTGACATCGACGACCTCGCAGGTCACCGGCGAGTAGATCTCGGAGACGGCCTTCACCGATTCTACCGTGCCCAGCGGCTGCGTGGCACTGAAGCGGTCGCCGACCTTCGGCAGTTCCAGGTAAACGATGTCGCCCAGTTGGTTCTGGGCATGGTCGGTGATGCCGACGGCGGCGGTGTCGTTTTCGATCCGGATCCACTCGTGCTCCCGCGTATAACGGTAATTGGGGGGATAGCTCATGATTTGTGCTGCCTCTTATAAAAAGGTGTTTCCACAAGGCGCGCGGCCACGCGCTGCCTGCGGATCCCGATCTCCAGTTCCCGGCCCGCCTGGCAGAATTCCGCCGGCAGGTAGGCGAGCCCGATGTTTTTCTTGAGGAAGGGGGCGGGCGAACCGCTGGTCACGTACCCGGCCTCGCTGCCGTTCACGTAGACCGGATAGCCGTCCCGGGCGATGCCGCGGCCGGTCATCTCGAAACCCGCCAGGCGGCGGCGCACGCCCTCCTGCTTCTGCCGCGCCAGCGCCTCGCGGCCCAGGAAGTCGCCCTTCTCCAGTTTACAGATCCAGCCCAGGTTGGCCTCCAGCGGCGTGTGCGTCTCGTCGATTTCGTGGCCGTAGAGCGCCATGGCCGCCTCCAGGCGCAGCGTGTTGCGCGCCCCCAGGCCGCAGGGGATCAGCCCGTCGTCGCAGCCCGCTTCCAGCAGCCGGTTCCACAACCGCTCCGATTCGCCGGGCGCGAAGTAGATCTCGAAGCCGTCCTCGCCGGTGTAGCCGGTGCGGGCGATGAGGCACTCGACGCCGTCCACGCGGCCACGCGTGAACCAGTAGTAGCGGATGGTCCCCAGGTCCGTTTCGGTCAGCTTCTGAAGGATGGCGGGCGCCCGCGGCCCCTGGACGGCCAGTTGCGTGTATGCGTCGCCGGCGTTGCGCACTTCACAGTCGAAGCGGTTCTGCTTGCGGATCCAGGCGAAGTCGCGGTCCTGGTTGGAGGCGTTCACCACCAGGAGATAGTGGCCGTCGGCCATCTTGTGGACCAGCAGGTCGTCCACCAGCGTACCCTGCGGGTACATCAGGCCGCTATATTGGGCCTGGCCCGTGGAGAGGCGCGCGGCGTCGTTCGAGGTGACGTGCTGCACCAGGCGCAGGGCCTCGTGCCCGCGCACCTCGATTTCGCCCATGTGGCTGACGTCGAACAGGCCGGCGCGCGTCCGCACCGCCATGTGCTCCTCGACGATGCCGCTGTATTCGACCGGCATTTCCCAGCCGCCGAACGCCACCATGCGACCGCCCATTCTCTTGTGAGCGGGGTTCAGTGCGGTGCGGCGCGGTGGCGGGTGCGTGGTTCCCCGCGGATTTGTGGCTGCCATCGGAACCTGAAAACCGTAACACAGCCCCCCGGTGCTGTCAAAGGTGTCGCGCCGCCGGTAATGGGGTCTTTTAGCTTGAAGCGCCCGCATTGAGCAATTCCCCGATGTCCCAAACGTGATCCGTCAACTTCGCCTCCATTGCAGGCGTCACCCGTAGCGTTTGGTGAACCCGGCAGAAATTGTACCAAGTCATGTAAAGATCAACGGCCGCCTTCAGGTTCTCCAGGTTTTTTGAAAAGCCGTTGGTCAGCCTGGTGAAGCGCCGAAGTTGCATCCTGATCGTCAGGTTGTGCCGCTCGACATGGCTTGTGGAGATGTGCGCCTCATCAGGATGGCCGCTCACCGGGACTGGGACCACCTCCAGAACTCGGCCAGGCCGATACCAGTCAGGCCCCTGGTTGGCATCAGGGGAGCCGTAAATCTTGATGAGTTGGGCGTAGTCCACGTCGGCCCCGAGGCGCTCCTCGATGGCGGCAACGTACGACTGAAGGCCGTCGGTCGTGATCCGAAACCGGAACCGGCCGATAACGCGCCGGCTCAGGTCGCTGATGAACTCGAACGCACTCACCGGGTCACGTTTGCCCACGTAGTAGGAGATAACCAGCTTCGTCGTGGCGTCGATTGCCACCCGCGTGTAAGCGTCTCCCCATTCTGCAGGAGCGTTAAACCGCAGATGCTTTTCCTTGGTATGCACAAAGCTCCACAGTTCATCGGCCTGAACGTAGGTGGGCCGCAGGTTTTGCAATTTTGCCTCCGTGACCTGCCGACAGAGTCGAGCCGCATGGCGCATGATCCTCAGAACCGTTTTCTTCTCCACATCCAACAGCCGCGCTGTAGCGCGGATTGAAACCCCCTCTAGCAGGCAGTTCACGATTCTGACAGTTTTCTCGGGAGGGAGTTTCAGACCGGAATAGCCCGTAAACCGACGCTCGGAAAAGAAGCGGTCACACTGTAGGCAACGATACATGGTGCTGTAGGCGTGCCCATTCTTCTGGTGGATCTTCAGGTTTTCGCTTTTGCAGAAGGGGCAGGCGATTTTCATGTCGGGCCTCTTGACTCGCGGCCGGAGAAGCCCAACAATCACTATTGGGTCTTGGGTGCGGGCTTCGTCCGCGCCTGAGATTGCCCCGCCGCCAGTTCGCGCTGGCGGCGGGGCTTTTGATTTTCACCTTCATTCTCTACGTGACCGCTCAGGTATGTCAAGAAAAAAATGCTTGCTTTTTTCATGACCGCTCACGTATACTTCTTGGTATGCGTAAGAGACGGAAAAATCCCACAGCAGTGGCCTTGGGCCGTAAAGGCGGGCTTAAAGGAGGGCCAGCCAGGGCGGCTAAACTGACCTCGCAAGAGCGGAGCGAGAGCGCACGGAAGGCTGTGCTCACTCGCTGGGCCAAAGCCAAATGAAAAGTGGTATAATTCGGGCCGTGGGGCTGAGTACGACTCGGAGGCCCCACGGCCCATTGTCAGGGCCTCACGGCCCTACGGTGGTATCTCGATGGTTACGGTCATCCGCCACAGCCTAATGCGGATGATGACCTTTCCACCGAGAAGCTGGATGTGATAGTTCATACCCAGTTTCTCCTTTCGACGTAAAGTGGCCCGGCGGTGACACGCCGGGCCATCCGTTTTTTAGGCGGATTCTGATGGGGCAAGCCACTTGCTCGCCCTGTAGCGATTGGGCCTTCGCCCTGATCCTTTCTTCACCAATTTCACAACGCCCCTCGCCTTTAGCTTGTGAATCGAGGAAGCGATGGAAGCTGCGGGGCGCCGAGCAGTCAGGGAGAAACCCGCTGCGCGGAGCGCCTTCTCGATCATCGGAACTGTCCAGGGCTGATCCTCCCGCTGAAATAACTCCTGAATTTTTCCGATCAGCGTTTCACCGTTTTCCTCGTGAAGGCTGAGATCAACTAGGTTCTCCTTACCCCCTGTGGGCTTCAAAGCAGACCCTACCGGTTGTGTCTCACTGAGCAGGGAGCGCACGATCTTGATGGCCCGCAGCTTTTCTTCGTATTCCGCTCTTATCCTCTCTTCGAGTGCGGCAACTTCTTCAGCTTTCATTACACCTCCATGCATCTACACGGTCGCCTTGGGTCAAAGAGATGGTAGCACTAGGAGGACTAAAGAAGCAACATGAATTTTTTCAATGGGCAAATAGAGGAAAGCAAAGGGATGGAAACAGCGAGCGATTGGGGGGGCTACGGCGGTACGCGCAGGCGGCCTTCCTATTTTTGAATCTGCGTGATAGCATGCGCCCTGTTTGGGGGAGAGGGTTTACGCGGCTCAAAACCACAGTCAACCGGGTCCAAGTCGAAATCGACCTAGAAGGCGTTGGGAAACATGCCTACCAACGGGCCAGAACCGTCCTCGACCGATTGCTGGCCGATTCGACCGTGAAGAATCGAGACGCGATCGCCGCCGCCTTCATCGACGTTCTCCGTCGGTGTCCTGAGGCCAATGCAAGCGACCTCTGGCATCATGTGATCTACCGTTTGTATTGCCAAATCCTTCCGCGTCATCGGCCTCAGAATCCACAGCAAAGCTGGGTGCGGGCCTCTGGTGAGGCATTGGAACAGTTCGTGCAGGAGTGGTACACGCCAGTGCTGGCACCGCACAACGTTGAAATCAAGGCCCTCATTAGCCGCGACCAGAAGAAAAAGGTCTTGGAAGAAATGGGCTTGGGGGCTGAGGTCGGCGATTCCAAATTGGATGTGTCCCTCTCTTTGGTCATGGGTGGCAGCGGGCAGATTTTTGGAGGTGTCCACATCAAGGCGAGTCTGGCTGAGCGCGTCTCCGATGACGTTCCGGCCAGCCGCGCCATGATGAAAAAGGGGCTGTTTTCGCCACTTTGGACTCTCGATGTGAAGTCGTTTCCTCCGCCGCATGGCGACTTGGTTAACCGCGGCGAGCTTGGCACTCAAGAAGGGCCGAGCGAGAAACGAAAATACATCGAGGAGCACGGAGATTTCGACGGGGGCTACAGCGGAAATAGACGCACAGTTCCTAGTGCGGGACAAACCACGTCGGGCAAACGCATCTACAGGCTGAACCTTTCCGAACAACCTGACGACTTCGCAAGGGTCGTGTTGGAACGCGCCGCCCGATGGCGCTCGGCCGCATCAGGTGCCCGGTAGTAGCTCCTGAGTGGGACTGCTTATCCAATTGTTGGCGAGCTCACAATGGCGGGGATCAATCTCGAAGCCTAGAAAGTCGTGTCCGAGCATTCGCGCTGCCTTGCCCGTGGTGCCGCTGCCCATGAACGGGTCAAAAATGATTCCGCGACCCTGCAGGTCACAAGCCTTTATGCACTGGACGGGCAGATCGAGCGGGAAAGTGGAGCAGTGCGGTAGGAGGTTTGGAGTTTGAACCAGTTTCCACACTGTTCCTACCGGAGGCTTGACCCTGAAGGAATGGCTTTCCGTCTTGGCGACGATGTAGATCGCCTCGTGGCGGCGATGGGGTCTGCGGCATATCCCCTCCGGCAATGGACGGGACTTCTCCCAGATCACCTCGCCCCGGAAGAGGTAGCCGAGGTCAGCCAGAGCGATCACCACCCTGTAGGGGATGGCGAGAAGGTTGCCGTATTGGAGCCAACCAACATCATTGCGAATGAAGGCCCTCCTCCGGCCGCGTTTCTTCGCATAGGCCTGGTTGGTTGGCGCAAATCCGTTACGGTCCTTGCCAAGCGTGCTGTATCTGTAGTCAATCCCGCTCCAGTTTATCGGCGTATTATACGAGTCTCCGATGTTGAGCCAGAGCGTGCCGGAGGGCTTCAGGCATCGCATGGTTTCAGCCAGGATTTCGACCAGGCTCCGGATGTAGTCTCGCGGATCAGGTTCACAGCCCAATCCCTCGCCTTCCCTCTGCCCCCAATACGGAGGAGAGGTCACCACCACATCGAAGCTGCTAGAGGGAACCGTTCTCAGCGCAGTGAGGGCCTCTGCGTTGTGAACCGTGTTCAAAAGCCAGGGCCCCAGCGCCCGCCGGTTTTCGGGTGCCTGAGCTGCATCCGCGAGTGGAAGTCGCCCCATCGCCTGCAATCTTAGCAGACGCGGAGGAAGGCGCAACCGGGTGCCTCAAGCTAAAAGACCCCACTACGCCGCCGCCGCGCCGGCGCTCATGGCAGGCCAATTTTGAAACCGGCCGGGCTTTGGGTAAGATGTTGGGATTGTGAGAAATAAAGCGCTGGTTCTTTTGCCCCTTGCCGTTGTGGTCGCGCTGCTGGTCTGGTTCACCGGCGGCCGGCCGGCGAACTTCGGCGGAATCTCGATCATCGCCTTGTTGATGAGCACCGCCACCGGGTTCAGGTCGCTTGCGTAGGCTTCCAGACCCAGGCGTTGCGCCTCCAGGGGCGGGCTCCCGCCCCCGGCGAAAGGATCGTGAAAGGCGGGCAACTTGTGCCGGTCGAACAGTTCTTTCGCCCGCGGATGGTCCACATTCTCCGCGCAAACCCGCCGCCAGCTCTGCCATATCTCCGCCCGCGCCCGCTCCAGCACCTCCTCGTTCGTCGTGTTCTCCCACTGCACCAGGTCCTCAATGATCCGGAAGAGCCGCTGGCGCTCCTTCTCCTGTGCCTTCTCGGTGGGAAAGAGGTCGGGGTTGGCCGAGGGGTCATCCACCATCTGCGCGAAGATCACCGCCCGCGCCGCCGCTAACGGACGCCGCGCCCACCACAAGTGAAGGGTGGACGGATGCCCATGCCGGATGGATTTTTCGCGCGCGCTGGCCTTGTTGATCGCCTCCAGCGGCAGCGCCACCTCAATCAGCTTCTTGCCCAAAGCGGAACCTCCAGACAAGGGGACTCGACTGCACGAATTGCCTTTTCATGCTCGCGGTTGCAGCAATACCACGAAGCCAAGCATAAGCAACAAAACGAGTTGTTCTCCATTATGCTTACTGTTTTGCTCGTCAGGCTGTTAAGCAAGCAAAAGAAAGCAATCCCGTCGAGAAGGCGGACCCTGTCTAAGCCGACCTGAAAGCCATCCGGTTAAACGGTGGTCTCAAGGTTGGCAAATTCGTCTTTCGGAAGCGGCAGGTCCTGGCTAACCGGGAGATTCAGCCAGCGGAGCAGGTTGAGATTGCGGATGGCGGTCGCCACCTCGTGATCATCGAGTGGAGGCCGGCGCCTCAGCTTCCATTGCCGAACTGCCTCCAGCACCTGGCGTTCGTTGGGCGGCGAGCCTGCATCGGCAGCGAGTGCGCGCGCCGCATAAAATACGCTCGCCGCTACCTCCGCCTGCTGTGTCCTCATCCTCAAGAACAGATCTGCGACCCGCTCGATAACCGGTTCCCATTGCGCCAATTCGCGCTGGAATGCTTTGGCCGCGTCCTCATAGGTTGGCCCCGGTTGAAGGGCGAACATCCTGCCCAGCTTGCGTTCAACGAGAAGCTGATGATTGACGAGCTTCGTGATCAGCGTCTTGACGGCGGAGGAGAACGGTCCGTAGCTCCCGCGCTCGTGCCGAATGTGTGTGGGCAAACCCGCTTCAGTCGCGAAATAAACGATTTTCTGAAATGAGGTGCGGCCGACCGGCCAGTGGTACCGCTCCTGATCGATACGGGCGAGGATTGCGACCAACGCAACCCAGGTAGCCGGAATACGCGAGGAAGGCGCGTCCTGAACCGCCGTTTCCGCCAGAAACGGCTCCGCTAGTTGTTCCTGCGGTGTACCGAATGGAGCATACAATTCAACGGGTACGTTCAGCCGGTTCAGATGGCGGTAGAGTGTGGGACCGACCACGCGCCATTCCAGTTGGCCGTTGCCGCAACCCAGCGGAGGCACGGCGAGCGAGGTGATTCCCCATTCACGATAGTGGCGCTCCAAATGTTCCAATCCCTTTACGATATCCGAGAGGCGGGAGACGGAGCGCCAGTCATCCTTGGTGGGGAAGTTCAGAATCCAGGGAGGCACTACATGCCGGAACAAGTAAGGCTCCCCAAGGCGCACTTGTTTGGCCGCGCAGCGTGCCTCGTAGTCCCGGTACATGTCTGGAAAGCGTTTCTTGAACTCCAGCGCCACACCCTTACCCATCACCCCCACGGTGTTGACCGTGTTGACGAGGGTCTGCGCCTTTGATTCAAAGAGATCGCCAATAATCGTCCGAACCATGATGGGCACCCTCAACGAAAAAACAGCCTGGCGTTGACCGTTACCGGCAGGTTGGCAACAGTCTCTTTTATTACTGTACAGCTTTGGGCGCAAGAGGCGTATGCCCGCACTGCAAGCCCGGCGTCTCCAAGCTCGGCCTTCAACTTGAACATCATCTTGTTCCGTGCGTTGATGTAGAGGTTCGCGTACTGATGCAGGCGGAGGCCGCCGGGAACGATTACTTTTCTTCGCCGCTCCTGGATTTCCTCCATCGCGACCGAGCGGTGTCCGACGTTCTTGGCGCGTTCGTGACAAAGAATGCCCTGTGCGATGATCGACGCCAGGTTGTCGATTGGCGCTATGAAGTGCAATTCAGGAAGTTCGGCACGCGTCATTGAGAGTCGGCTTCGACGCTAGTTTACGCCTGCCCGCGCGAAATTGCGCGCCCAAGCAAATCGTTAAGGTCGTAATTGACGCTCGTAACGGCAAAGTCCGGTTGCCGCTCGAACGGTCGGGCGATGTAGCGCGGTTCTCCGGCGTCACCCTCCACTTCGGCGATGGCGAGCAGAAAGTCTTCCGGCTTGTTCAGCGCCGTGAGGATTTCATTCTTGGTCACCGTGACGGTCTTCGGGCCGGCCGCGCGGCCCTTCACTTCGATGAAGCGCAGGCGCCCGGTGCCGGGCACGCGCGACTCGATGTCGTACCCGCATTTCTCGCCGCTCACATCCCTCGGCTCGCAGCCCAGGCGGCGCTCGGCCGCCATCACCGCCTCGAACGTCAGAAGCTCGATGCGTTTTGTTTCGCGGGCGGCGTGGTCGGGCGGCTCCTGACTCTCCCCCTTGAGGCGTGCGAGCAGTCCGGCGGGCACCACGAGCGAGCCGCCGATCACTACCGGGGGCAGCGGCGCCACAATTGCGTCTGCCGATTGCGTCGGGATTGCGCCATTCGTGTGCATTCCGGCCGTCATGGAGCCGGGTGCCGGCCGCCCCCCGGCTCACCAACTCGTGGACCGTCCGAGGGTGTGCCTCTCGCGCGACTGCTTTTTCTTCCTCCACTGTCCGGCTAATCGACTCCGCTGGCAGGATCGCCGCCACCAGCTTCTTCCCGACAGTCAGGCGCCGTCTTCTTCCCGAGCGGGATTCGCCCGCGCTGACACTTCAACAACGCCCTCCAACACCTGGGTTATTTCGGGATCGATGCGGTCCGCTGGTACGTGTCGGGCCAGAACATGGAAATCGCTCTTGCGCATGAGGTTTGGGAGCGATAGCCTCTTGAAAAAGGCTACAAAGAGAGGGTCCAGAAAATCGTCGGAAACCTTCGTGTCAGGCGACCAGGGCGACCCCTTCCCCAGGGTAGCCATAGCCGTCTCGATTTCACCCACCGCTTGCGTCATCTGCTCCTGCCAGCCGGGGGCAAAGAGCGGCCCCAGTTTTTGGCCTCCCTGTTCTTTCGCCCATGCGGAGAGCGCCTCAGGGCAGCAGAGATAGTTCTCAATTTCTCGCCGCTTCCACATATGTTCTTTGAGCTCGTGGCGGTCCTGAAGCTTTTGGTCCAGGCGGTCGAAAATGGCAATCCCGACAAGGTCTCCCTTCGCCTCCCGCAGACCATAGAAATGGTCCCGCGCTTTCAGCGGCTGGTTATAGGTATAGTGCACGAAAGGCCGTTCCAGCAGAGGCCCTGCGGGATGGTTCAGTATTTCCGCAAAGGCGCGGAGTATGGCAAGATCCGTGGACCCTTCCAGGTAGAGGATCCATCCGGTTTCCTCCGCCTGATAGTACTGATCGAACCCGATTTCCTTCAGGGACTTGAGGACCTGGCTGCTCTGATCGTCGATCCGGTGCGGCTTTCCAACAAACGCCACGACCACATCGCGGTCGGCGGCCTCGTTGAGAAGCACCTCGGAATGGCTGGCCGCAATGATCTGGCTGTTCTGTTCCCGGGCTGCTTCTGCAAGCAACTGGTAGATCTGTCTTTGGCGAAGGATCTCAAGGTGCGCATCGGGTTCGTCCAGCAGGAGCACCGACCCGGGGTTGACGGCGAGGTGGGCCAGAAGCAGGAGCGTCTGCTGAAGGCCGCGCCCAGCGGAAGAGAGATCCAGCCGAACGCCCGAAGGGGTAAGGTACAACATTGTGATCTCGCCGCGCTCTGCGACATACACCGGTTCCTGCAGCGTGACGCCAAACAATTCCCTGATTCGGCCCTGCAACTTGTTCCACGCGGGCTCGCCGAGCTCGCGCAGAACCTGATAACAGAGATTGCGGAGCACCTCGGCTGTTCGTCCCTCACCCAGGCGCACATGGACTGCGCCCGCGTCGAGACGGTTCTCATTGGCTGCCAGGCCCGACATTGGCGGAAGAAAGGCGACCCGAGTCTTGGCAGCTTGATGCGGAACGAGCATTCGCTCAGTTTTCGAGATTCGCAGAGGGCGGCAATAGAACGATTCCTCATTAGCATAATCGAACTCGAATCCGCAGACCCAAGCCGCCCCTTCTGTGACGCCTTCCACAGTAATGTCCACCCGGATGTTTTGGGTCTCCTGCTTGCCATTCGTTCTGCGCACATCGCGCACATGTAGATCGCGCCACAATAGGTTTGCGTCAGGAACGGGAACGGCAATGAGATCGCGGCGGTTAATGGTCACTCCCGGGCGCTTTTCTGGCGTGCTTTTCCCCGAACGCCTCTCGTTCCACCGGCGCAGGCCGACATCCCACAGCGCAAGCGCCTGCAACGCGGTGGTCTTGCCGGAGTTGTTGGGACCGATGAACACGACAGGGTTGCCCAGTTCGATCTCAACAGAACCAAAGCGCTTGAAATTTCGGATGCTCAGCTTGGTCAGCACGGATCTTCTCCGCGAAACAGCAACTGTTCGAGGTTGTAGTTTACACTGGTCACGGCGAAGCCCGGCTCTTGCTGAAAAGGCCGCCGGACGTACCGCAGCCGCGCGACGTCACCGTCCACCTCGGCAATCGCCAGGACGAAGTCGTTGGGCTTGTTGAGCGCCGCTAGAATCTCGTTCTTCGTGATAGTCACCGTTGTTGCCCCGGCCATGCGGCCCTTCACCTCAATGAAACGCAACTTGCCGGTTGCCGGCACCCGGGACTCAATATCGTAGCCGCATTTCTGATCGCTCACATCCTGCGGCTCGAATCCGAGCCTGCGCTCCGTTTCCATGACCGCCGCCATTGCCAGTTCTTCGCTGCGCTTGGTTTCACGAGCGAAGTGATCGAGAGCCTCCCGCGATTCGCCCCTCAGTTTGGGCAGCAGACCGGCGGGGATGACCAGTGCGCCGCCTATGACAACGGGCGGGAGCGGAGAGAGCAACCGCTCCTGCTCCAACTCTTCCATACGCTTCTGCAGGCGGACCTGGAGTTCGTCGGCGCGCTGGCGGGCCTTACCGGAGTTGATCCGGGCGTTCACGCGGCCCGCCAGTTCCTGAATTTTCAGTTCTTCGGCGCGGTGGTCCCAGTAGTTGATCTCTTTCGTGAGGCGGTCTTTGACGGCCGCCATGGTCTTGCAAACCAGTTCTTCCCGGCGTTCGCGCACCTCCTCAAAATGGGCGGGTACGAGATTGGAGATGGCATAGGACGACGCTTGCGCCCCAATTTCGCTTGTTGCCAGCAGCTTTTCCACGAGCGGGGCAACCAGTGCGCGTTCTTCGTCGGTCAGCGGCCGGTAGTCCAGGTAGGGCGCATAGCCGGCAGTGCGAGCCGTTCCTTCGCAGTCGATTTCGACGAACTGCATCTGCCGAGAGACAACCCGGCGATTGCCGGAGCGATCGGTGCGGGCGTCCTGGATGGAATGCTCCAAATAGAAGAGCGCCCGCGTCTTCTCACCCGCATCGCTCTGGTCCAGCAGAACCGCGCCGCGCTTCAACAGGTCGCGGTTGCGTTCCAGGATGAGGTCAATCGTCGCGTCCAGCAGCGGGTGACCGGGGCAAACGAACGCCGCCAGCGGCTTGCCCGGGAAAGCTATCAGGTCTTTCTCGAAAGTGATGCGCTCGTAGCGGGCGAGCACAGGCTCGCGGGTGCCAATCTGCCGATCCCGGCTGCGAACCACCGCCGGAACATGCGTGATCTCGTAGCGCCTCGGTTCGCGCTCATGGATGGTGCCGCCCAGCAGACGGAAAGCCTGCAGGAAGAAAGCCTCGATGAAGTGCGGCTGCAAGCGGCGGGCTTCGGCGCGCTCCATGTCCTCGCGGATGCGGCGCACAGCGGAGGCATCCATCGAATCGTGGGCCAGCGCCCGTTCTTCGAGCAGCTCCGTGCAGCGCTCACGGTCGGCCAGGTTGTCAACGGTCAAACGCAGGCGCTCGCGCACTTCCGGACGGTCTCCGTAACGGATGGCCTCCACCAGCAGGTCGCGCAGCGGCGTGTCACGGAAAAGCTTGCCCAGAATGTCAAAAACCCCGGCGCCCAGCGTCTTGCGCTGCTCCTCCAGCTTCTCAAACAGCCGATGGAACACTTCGCCTTCACGCGTCTCGCCGGCAACCAGGTTCCAGAGATGACATACCTCGGTCTGGCCGATGCGGTGGATGCGCCCAAACCGCTGCTCGATCCGGTTGGGGTTCCATGGCAGGTCGTAGTTCATCATCAGGTGCGCCCGCTGAAGGTTGATACCTTCCCCCGCCGCGTCGGTGGCGACGAGGACTTGAACGCTCTTATCCTGGGTGAACGTTTCCTGCGCTTTCTTGCGCTCCTCGCGGCCCATTCCGCCATGAATCATGACGACCGCTGCCGCGCCGATCCGGTCGCCGATCCTCTGAGCCAGGTAACTCAGCGTGTCGCGATGCTCAGTGAAGATCACCAGCTTCCAACCGTGGCCTTCGGCATTGCACTTGGCGGCGCTTTCATCGAGAACTTTCGACAGCTCCTCCCACTTTTTGTCCGTCCCGCTCTTACGGACCTGCCATGCCAGGCCTTCCAGTTCCCGCAGTATGTCGATCTCGGCCTGAAGCTCGGCAATTGTGCGGGCCGCCGACGCCTGGTCGACCACCTCCTCCTGCGCCTGTTCGACTTCGGCCTCGGGTGCGTCCTCCATGTCGTCGAAGTCTTCGGCCTTGATCAGCGGCAAATCCTGGCCGGTTTCGACGCGCGCCGCCATCAGTTCCATGCGACTCATGCCCGCGTCGCGGCCTCGCTTGAGCAGCTTCTCTTCCGCCAAGCGCTTTTCCAGGCGCTCGCGCCGGCGCTTGAGCGATTGGTAGATGGCTTCCGGGGAGGACGCGAGGCGGCGCTGAAGAATGGTCAGCGCGAAACCGACCGTGCCTTTTCGCCCCTCGTTCTCCAAGGCCTCCGCACGGTTGAACTCTTCACGGACATAGTTGGTGACGCGCTCGTAGAGGTGCGCCTCGGCATCTGACAGTTTGTAGTTCACCGCGTAGGCCAGGCGCTCCGGGAAGAGCGGCGTCCCGTCAAACTTGAGCATGTGCTCCTTCACCAAACGGCGCATGATGTCGGAGACGTCGGTGACGTGGACGCCATCCCTGAACCTGCCTTCGAAACGGTCCCCGTCGATCAGCGCCATGAAAAGCTGGAAGTCCTCCTCTTTGCCGTTGTGCGGTGTGGCCGTCATCAGGAGGAAATGGCGGGTGAGGCGTGAGAGCAGCCGGCCGAGCTTGTAGCGCTTGGTTTCCTTTACTTCCCCGGAAAAAAAGGAAGCCGACATTTTATGCGCTTCATCGCAGACGACCAGGTCCCAGTCGGTCGTTTCCAGCTTAGCTTGAACGTCCTCATCGCGGCTCAGTTTGTCGAGGCGGCAGATTGCCAGTGGATTCGCAAGGAACCAGTTGCCGGTTCGCGATGCTTCCAGCTTGTCGTTGGTGAGGATCTCGAACGGCAGGTGGAACTTTAGATCGAGTTCGTCCTGCCATTGCTCGACGAGCATTCCGGGGCAGACGATCAGGCAGCGGTGGAGATCGCCCCGTATCAGCAGTTCCTTGATCAGCAAGCCCGCCATGATGGTCTTGCCCGCGCCGGGATCATCGGTCAGCAGGAAGCGTAGCGGCTGCCGGCTGAGCATCTCGGCGTAAACGGCGGTGATCTGGTGAGGCAGAGGATCGATCAGCGACGTGTGGATGGCCAGAAGGGGGTCGAACAGGTACGCCAGACGGATGCGGTAGGCCTCCGAAACAAGCCGCAGCATGCCGGCATCAGCATCGAAGCTCCACGGCTGGCCCTCCGCGACGATTTCCAAAGTCGGCTCACGGTACCGGTAGATGAGCTCCGTGCCCAGGCGTCCCTTGGCATCTTTGTAGACCAGTTCCACGACGTTGGCACCGTGGAACTTGGCTTCGATCACCGTCACCTGGGCGTCGGGTAATATGCCCTTGATAGTGCCGCCGGGTTTTAAGTCTTCCAGGCGTGCCATTGAACACCTCTTGAGAGCCGTTGCTTGCCCCGCCGATGGCTAACGTGTGAGCAATAGGGAAGAGGTGCGAGCCGACAAAGATTAACATTTCTACGGGGTACGAGCCAAGTGGCTTTCGCCTTCCCTCCGCCTTCCCTGGCAAAATGCCGCAAGGTGGTGCGGGGGGACGCCCGCGCTCCCGGGTCTGGTAAGATGTTGGCATTGTGAGAAAAAAAGCGCTGGTTCTTTTGCCCCTCCTGGTTGTGGTGACGCTACTGGTTTGGTACGCGGCCGGCTGCCGCACGCGGTCCGGCGGCCAGAAGGTGCTGGCCGAAGTCAACGGCCGCGGGGTCCTTTCCTCGGAAGTCGACAAGTTTTACCAGGCGCAGCTCGCCGAGACCCCGCAGAAGCCCTCGCCCGAGCAGGAGCAGGTGCAGCGGCTGATGATCTTGCGGGCCTTGATCGACAACGAAATCCTGCTGCAGCGGGCCGAGAAACTGGGGCTGCTGGCCACCGACGCCGAAGCCGAAGGCAAGTTCGCCGAACGCAAAAGCCCGTACTCGGAGCAGGAGTTTCAGTCGCGCTTGAAGGAGCGGGGCCTGACCGCCGCGGACCTGAAGAATGACCTGCGCCGCGAGATCAGTCTCGATAAAGTCTTCAACAAGGAGATTCGCTCCAAGATCAAAGTGAGCGATGCGGAGATCGCCAAGTTCTACCAGGAGAACAAAGCGGGATTCAACGTGCCCGAGACCCGCTTCCACCTGGCGCAGATCGTGGTGACCCCGGCCACCGACGTCCCCGTGGCCAATCTGAAGAACGACAAGGCCAAGGGCGAACAGGAGGCCAGGAGGAAAGCCGAAGGCATCGCGGCGCGCCTGCGCGCCGGCGACGATTTCGGCCGCCTGGCCGAAGAGTTGTCGGAAGACCCCAACACGGCGCGCAGCGAGGGAGACATGGGCTTCATTCCCGCTTCGTCGCTGGACAAAGCGGATCCCGTGCTGAAGCGCGCCATCGTGACCATGCAGCCCGGGGGCACCGCCGGTCCGATTCGCGCGCGCGACGCCTACTACATCCTCAAGCTGGTGGAGAAACAGAGGCCGGGGCAACGCCAGATCTCCGATCCGGCCGTGCAGCAGGAAATCCGCAACACGCTGGAAAACCGCAGGGGGCAATTGCTGCGCGAAGCCTACATGGAGACCATGCGGAACCAGTCGCGGGTGGTCAATTATCTTGCGCGGCAGTTGCTGGAGGCCGCCGGCGCCGGCGGGAAATAGTCCTCTGACGCTGGCGGCTCGATGGTGGGTCTTCTTTCCGCCTTGGTGTCTTTGTGTTTTTCCTTTAACTTAGGGGTGTGAGCGAACTGATTCTGCCGGCGCGGGTGCGGGTGCCTGGCTCCAGCGCCAACCTGGGCCCGGGATTTGACGTGCTTGCGGTGGCGCTGGAATTGTGGCTGGAGGCGGCGGTGTTTTCACCGGGCGGCGGCAGGCCGGGGGTCCGCTTGTCGGGCCCGCACACGGAGAGCATCGCCGCCGATGACTCGAACCTGATCCTGAAATCGTTCCGCCGCGGTTTCCAGGCGGCCGGTCGGCCGGCCCCGCCCGTGTGCCTGGCGCTGGAGAACCACATCCCGCTGGCGCGCGGGCTGGGCTCCAGCGGCGCCGCGGCGGTCGCCGGGCTGGTGTTGGCCAACCATTGCGGCCGGCTCGGTCTGGCCACCGAACGGCTGGCTTGGCTGGCGGCCGAGATGGAGGACGGCCACCCGGACAACGTGACCGCCTCGCTGTGCGGCGGCCTGATTGTGGCCTGCGCACTCGGCGACGGCCGGGTGGAAACGCTGCGGTTGAAGTGGCCGGAACAGATCTCGCTGGTGGTCGCCGTTCCCGAGTTCAAGCTGGAAACCAGCAAGGCGCGCGCCGTGCTCCCGGCTTCCTACGCCCGCTCCGACACCGTCTTCAACCTGCAGCGGGTGGCGCTGCTGGTCGGCGCGCTGGCCTCCGGCTCCGCGGCGGCACTCCGGATGCCCACCGCGGTCGACGACCGCCTGCACCAGCCCTACCGCGCCCCGCTGGTGCCGGGGCTGTGCGAGGCGCTGGAACTGCGCGCTCCCGGCCTGCTGGGAGTCGTGCTCAGCGGCGCCGGTCCCTCGCTGCTGGCCCTGGTCGAGGGGTCGCCGCAGCCGACCGTGCAGGCGCTGGAGGGCGTCTACCGGCGCCTGGGCATGGCGGCCGAGGTGCGGCCCCTGGCCGTCGCCGCCACCGGCGCGACAGTGATGAGTGACAAGTGACAAGTGACGAGTGATGAGTGACAAGCGAGGCCGGGCCGCTCGTCACTTGTCAGTCGTCACTTATCACTGTTTGTGGTGAGATAACATCGATGCACGTTTTTCACTGTATCCGTGAAAGCTGCGGCGCCACATACCCGCTGGCGGAGAATATCCACACCTGCCCGCGCTGCGGCGGGTTGCTGGACGTCGAATATGCTTTCGACCGGGAGGCGGCCGCGCAATGGCCCGCGCTGTGGAGCGGGCGGCGCGCCTCGCTTCGGAAGCTGGACTCGAGCGGCGTCTGGCGCTTCCGCGAACTGATCCCGTTCCTCAGCGAACCGGAGAGCGCGGAGCTGGTCACCACGCTGGGCGAAGGCAACACGCCGCTGCTGGATTCCGCGGCCGCCGCGGGTTTTGCGGGGCTGGACGCCGTCCGCTTCAAGCACCAGGGCTTCAACCCCACCGGCTCCTTCAAGGACAACGGCATGACTTGCGGGGTCACGCGCGCCCGGGCGCTCGGTATGCGCCTGGTGGGCTGCGTTTCCACGGGCAACACCTCGGCTTCCATGGCGGCCTACGCTTCTTATGCCGGGCTGGTTCCGGTGGTCTTCATCCCGCGCGGCGAGATTGCGCTGGGCAAGCTGGCCCAGGCGCTCGAATACGGCGCCGTCACCTTCCAGGTGGAGGCCAACTTCGACCAGATCCTCCGCCTGATCTTCGGCATGGCGGAGTCCCTGGGGCTGTACCTGCTCAACTCGGTGAATCCCTTTCGCCTGGAAGGCCAGAAAACCATCATGGCGGAGTTGTTGGAGCAATGCGGCTGGCGCGAGCCGGACTGGATCGTGCTGCCGGGCGGCAACCTGGGCAATATCTCGGCCTTCGGCAAGGGCCTGCGCGAGCTGCGCGATCTGGGGCTGATCGGGCGCTTGCCGCGCCTCGCGGTCATCCAGGCCGAAGGGGCGGCGCCGTTGTGCCGCATGATAGAATCGGCGGCCGCCGAGCTGCAGCCCGTCGAGCGGCCCCAGACGCTGGCCACGGCCATCAAGATCGGGGCGCCCGTTTCCTGGCCGAAGGCTGTCCGCGAGCTGCGGGCCAGCGACGGCGTCTGCGTGGCCGTCAGCGAGCAGGAGATCGCCGACGCCAAGGCGGTCATCGGCCGCGCCGGTATCGGTTGCGAGCCGGCTTCGGCCGCCACGCTGGCCGGCGCCAAAAAGCTGCGGGCCGCCGGCGTCGTGGGGCCCGATCAGGATGTGGTGGCCATCCTCACCGGGCACCTGCTCAAAGATCCCGACTACATCCTTCGCTATCACGCCGGCGAACTGGAATGCGGCGGCCGGCCGCTGGAGAGCCGCCTGGCCAACCGCCCGCGGATCGTCGCGGCGGAGGCCGCCGCCCTGGAGGCCGCGCTCCGCGAGGCAACCGGCGATCGGCTGACGGCCGGCGGCTGAGGGCGGACGAAAAATTCCGAGCCGACAGCCGTCGGCCGGTCTGTTCAAACAATTCACTTGCATTCTGTTTTAATCGGAGGCATTCTGACCGCGGAAGCACGGCCCGCGGAGTGGCAACGCCCGGCCGCGCCGTGCCGTCCTATATCACGTAGCGCGTCCGGACAATGGACCAGCGGGCTGAAGGCAGGAAGCGGAAGGCGGAAGGCGGCAAAGGCGCATGCTGCTTTCCGCCTTTTGCCTTCCGCCTTCGCCGCGGTCACCCGGTCTGGGAGGCAGAGCGCTAGGCAGCCATGGCCATCGTCACGCTTTCCCGACAGTTCGGCAGCCGCGGGGACGACATTGCGCAGGAATTGGCGCGGCGCACCGGCTTCCGCCTGGTGGGGCGGCAGGCGCTGGAGCAGAGAATGCGGGCGCAGTTCGGCGTCGATCCGCCCGAGCCGGCGGGCGGGCGGGCGCCGCCCGGTGAGCCGGAAAGCGCCGGCGGCGCGGATGCGGTGAGGGAGCGCGCGCGCCTGAACCTGTACGCCAACCTGATCGCGCAGATCGCGGTGGAGATGGCCACCCGCGAGCACCTGGTGATGGTGGGGCGCGGCGGCCAGTTCCTGTTTCGTGAGGCCACCTGCGCCTTCCATCTGCGGGTGGCGGCCCCCAAGCAATGGCGCGCCGCCACGGTGGCGGCCGAGATGGGACTGGCCCCGCCGGCGGCCGCCGAACTGGTGTCCCGCTGCGACGCCATTCAGACGCGCTACCTGCACACCGTCTTCGGCCGCAGCCCGCAGCACGCCGACCTGTACCACCTCACCTTGAACACCGCCGCCATGGACCTGGAGCGGGCCGGCGACCTGGCTTTCCGGGCGGTCGAGTCCACGCTGTTGCCGGGCGCGGCGCTGCTTTCCCCAGAAACCGCCGAGCGCATCCGCCTGCGCAGCCAGATCCGGCTGGCCCGCCACTTCGCCGATCTGCCCGGCTCCCCACTGCTGGAGCGCGTCTCCTTCGCCCACCCCAGCGAGCGCGTGTTCGCCCGGCTGATGGATTTTTACGGCATCGAGTGGGAATACGAGCCCAACACCTTCCCCATCGAATGGAACGAGCAACAGGAAGTCACCGAGGCCTTCACTCCCGATTTTTACCTGCCCGAACTGGACCTCTACGTCGAGCTGACCACCATGAAGCAGTCGCTGGTCACGCGAAAAAACCGCAAGGTGAAACGGCTGCACGAATTGTATCCCGAGGTCAACATCCGCGTCTTCTACCAGAAGGACGTCGAGGACCTGATCTTCAAGCTCGGCGCCTCGCGCATGGCGCTGGCCGGGTAAAGAAGTCTCAAGTTTCAAATTCAAGGTGCGGGTTGGCTCCCACGGCCCATCGGAGTTAGCATGGTGGCGGAACGATGACCGCCGGCGCACAAGACGTACCGGAACAGCGGCCGCTCTCGCTGCCCGCCCTGCTGCTGGAGTTTCTGAAGATTGGCGCGCTGGCCTTCGGCGGCGGCATGGCCATCATCGCCGTCATGGAGCAGACCTTCGTGCGCAAGCGGCGCGTCATCGCCGCCGACGAGTTCCTTCATGGCGTGGGCCTGGCCCAGGTGCTGGGGCCTTTCGCCGTCAACACCTCGCTGTTCGTCGGCTACCGCCTGCACGGCCCGGCGGGCGGGATTCTTTCGTTGCTGGCCTTCGTTGCCCCGTCCATGGTTGTCGTTCTCTTGCTTTCCTGGCTTTACTTCGCCTATCACACCCTTCCGGCCTTGCGGGGGGCCATGGCGGGCCTGGGCGCGGTGGTGATTGCGCTGATTCTGGCCGCCGCGTGGTCCATGGGTGAAAAGGCGGTCCGCGGGTGGCCGGCGGCGGGCATTGCCGCCGCCGCATTTCTCGGCGGCCTGTCGAAGACCAACCCCCTGTACATCCTGATTGCCGCCGGCGTGGCCGGGCTGTTGCTCGGCAGGGAAGCGCTCAACAAAGTAAGTGGCGGCGGCCAGCCAAAGTCGCCGCCCGCCGCCGGCCACCGGCCGCCGGCCTCGGCCGGCCTCTGCCTGTGGCTGGCAGGCATGTGGCCGGCCATCCCCCTGGCGAAGCTGGCCACGGCCTTCCTGAAAATGGGCTGCCTGTTTCTCGGGGGCGGCTTCGTCGTGATCCCGGTCCTGTATCAGCAACTGGTGGTGGAGCGCGGCTGGTTGAGCGCCACGGAATTCGTCGACGGAGTCGCCATCAGCAACATGACCCCGGGGCCGGTTTCCGTGCTGGCCACCTTTGCCGGCTACAAGTTGAGCGGCGTGGCCGGCGCGCTGGTGGCCACCTTTTCCCTCTATCTGCCGGCTATTGTGGTGATGCTCTTGTTGAGCCACGGATATGGGCGTGCCGGACACGGCAGGCGGGCGGCCGATTTCCTGGCCGGCATCGGCCCCGCCGTTGTGGGGCTGATTGCCGGCGCCGTGGTGCTGCTGGGCCGCGACGCGCTGACTTCCTGGCCTAGCGGCCTGCTGGCCGGCGTGGCCTTCCTCTTGCTGGTGCGGATCAAAGCACCGCCGGCGCTGGTGCTGGCCGCCGGCGCCGCGCTCGGAATCGCGGGCATCATTCCGGTGAAATAGAGTTCGTTCACCACAAAGGCGCAAAGGCCACCAAGTTCACTGAGCTTTACGCTTTGTGAACCTTCGTGTTCTTTGTGGCTTTGTGGTTCAATGAATTCGATGATGGCGTTCGCGTTTCTCGCACCGGACCCGGTCACCTCGCTGATGCTGGGGCTGGCGATTCTGCTGATGGCGGCCAAGATCGGCGGCCACGCGGCGGTGCGGCTGGGGCAGCCGGCGGTGCTGGGCGAGCTGGTTGTCGGCATCGTGCTCGGCAATCTGGCGCTGGCGGGCGTCCCGGACCTGGCGCACATCAAGCACGATGCGTTCGTGGACATGATTGCCCGCCTGGGCGTAATCATCCTGCTGTTCGAGGTCGGCCTGGAATCGACCGTTGGTGAAATGCTGCGGGTCGGTAAGACCGCGCTTGCCGTTGCGATGCTCGGGGTGCTGGCGCCCTTCGCCCTGGGCTGGGGAGTGGGAGCGTTGTTGCTGCCCCATGCAGGTTCGTACGTGCACGCGTTCCTCGGCGCGACTTTGTGCGCAACTAGTATCGGCATCACCGCCCGGGTGTTTCAGGATCTGGGCCAGTCGACGAGTGCGGAAGCACGGGTGATCCTCGGCGCGGCGGTCATTGACGATGTTCTCGGGCTGGTGATCCTCGCCGTTGTGACCGGCATGATCACCAGGGCGGACGTCAGCGGCGGCTTTTCTGCGCTCGCTGTCCTAGCGGTTCTTGCCAAGGCGATTGTTTTCCTGGTGGGATCTCTAGTGCTCGGCGTCCTGCTTTCGCCGCGGATCTTTTCGACCGCTTCCAGAATCCGAGCGCGGGGCGTGCTGCTGGCTACCGGGCTGTCCTTCTGCTTCCTGCTTTCCTGGGCGGCCGGGGCCGTAGGGCTGGCGCCCATCGTCGGCGCGTTTGCTGCCGGCCTCATCCTCGAAGATGTGCATTACCGGGAGTTTGTGGCCAGGGGCGGCCGCGCGCTCGGCGAACTCGTGCAACCCCTCGTGGATTTCCTCGCGCCGGTGTTCTTCGTGCTGATGGGCATGCGGACGGACCTGCGCGTGTTTGCCGAGCCAAGCGTTCTGGGGCTTGCCGCCGCGCTGGTCGTTGCCGCGGTCATCGGCAAACAGGCCTGCGCGCTCGGTGTTTTTCGGGCAGGCGTGGACCGCTGGTCGGTGGGTTTGGGCATGATTCCGCGCGGCGAAGTTGGCCTGATTTTCGCCAACATTGGCCTGTCTCTGAGCATTGGCGGCAGGCCGATCATGGACGCAGCTACGTTCTCCGCGGTCATCGTGATGGTTCTCTTCACGACCTTGGTCACGCCGCCGGCTTTGAAGTGGAGCCTCGCCAGGCGCACAGCTTCCCGCCCGTAGCGGCGGCCGCCGGGCCCGCGTTTTTTTTCAAAGCACGGAATGTCCACGGCTGTCGGTGTGCGGGCCGGGGGTGGTCCACGGGCCTGCTTGACAAGTTCCCGGCCCAAAGGTGGTTTCACTGGCGGCCGTGCGAGCAATCAGCCCAGGGGAGGAACCTGGCTTTGCGGCGCCCGGTGCGCAGCGCTTTTCCCGGCCGCAAGCGCGGCAAATACTGCCAGCGCGGTCAGGGCGGGGAATCCCCGCAGAGCGGGGCCCCAGTAGGAAGCCAGGTAAGGAAGCGGCGAGAGGGCGACGCCGGCGCTCACCTTTTGCCAGCGCGCTTGGAATTCGTCCGGCGCTGCCGCCGCGACAGCGGGAACCACCAGCAGGCAATCATAGATGTGAGAGTAGTAACCGGCGAGCAAGGCGGCCAAGCAGGCCGGCGCGAAGCCGGCGGACAACGAACCGCGGCGCGCTCGCACATACACGATGGCCCAGGCGGCGCCGGCTCCAACGGCGGCTGCCACTCCCATGGCCTCGACCCCGCCCAGCCAGGCCGCCAGTCCCCGAACGTTCGGCATGCAGGCCAGGCAGGCCGGGACGCCGGGTGAGTGCCGCACCTCGTTCAGAAAGCGAAGGTAAGGCAGCGGTGAGAAAACCGCCCAGATGGCGGCGCTGAGGCCGGCCAGCACGCCCAGCGCGCGCCATTCTCTGCGCGCCAGCAGCAACAGCGCGAACGGCGCCAGCCATTGCGGCTTCACCCACAGCAGCGACAGCAGGATGGCCGCGCTGATCGGACGGCCGCGCTCCAGCAGGGCTAGGAACCCCAGCAGCACCATCACCAGCAACGGCGTGTCCTGCCCGACGCTCAGGCTCACAATCAGGGGCACAAACAGAGCCAGGAGAAGCAGCATCGCCGGCTCCCCCATGCGGGCCGCCGCCCACAGCCCGATGGCCGCCGCGGCAGCCGCGTTGAGCGCCAGCCAGACCATCAGCGCGTTCTCGAGGGACAGGCGCGAGAGCGGCGCCACCATGGCCCAGAACAGCGGCGGACGCAGGCAAGGCATGTACGGCGCGCCCGGCCGCAGCCGTGACTCCATATTGCGCTGCGCCTGTGCCGAATAGATGCGCGCCGGCGCCGCCGACCAGGTGAACGGCGGCGATTCCAGGAACAGTCGCCCGCCCGCGTAGAAGGAAAGAAAATCGCGCAGCGCCGGCTGGCCGGAGCGGAAGCGCGCGTAGGCCAGCGCGCAGGTGATCGCCAGCGCGGCCAGCAGCACCGCCAACGCCGTGAAACTCGGCTTCCCCGCTTTCACTCTGCAGACGTTTTCACCTGGCGGGCGGCCCAATGTCAAGCGGCAAATCAGACCAGCCCGGGAATAGTCCCATCCGTGGTAGCCTATCAAGTGGTGAGGGCCGAATGAGGAGCTTTACAGCTTACGTGGAGTGGGATCCGGAGGCGAATCTTTATGTGGGGATCGTCCCCGGTGTTCCGGGCGCGCACACCCAGGCTGCCACGCTCGATGAACTCCATGCAAATCTGAGGGAGGTCCTGGAACTGTGCCTGGAAGAATACCAGGGCGCGGTTGACAACCTTCCTCGCTTCGCGGGTTTGCAGCAGATTGAGGTGTCGGTTTGAGCCGTCTGCCAGTCCTCGATTTCAGGCAGATGGACAGGTTGCTGGTCGGCCTCGGGTTCGGCCAGGTGCGGCAGAAAGGCAGCCACGTTTTCTACCGTCATCAGGACGGTCGGACGACCACGGTTCCAAATCACCCGGTCAGAGAACTGGCGCGTCCTCTGCTGCGAGAAATCTTGAGAGAAATCGGAGTAACACCCGAGCAGCTCGGTGAGCAACTGGAGAGAACGTAAGGGCAGAAACAGCGAAGCCGCCCGGCGCACCCAGGTGCGCCGGGCGGCTTCTGAGCCGCTGACTGGAAACCGTGAGGAAACTCGACCGTGGTTCTTTCCCAAGCCTACTTCGTGATCGACAAGGAACCCACTTGTTCAGCCACCGGGGGAGGGGACTTCGGGGACTCGCTCACCACCCGCATTTCTTCCCAACTGTAGGGCATTTCCTTCCCGCAATCGAGGCATACCACGTAGGTGTCGAACCGCCTCCGCGGCAATTTCGACCGTGGGGTGATAGGGAAACCGGTGTTCTTGTGGCTGCACCCGAAAAAAGTGTCCATCAAAAAGTTCAACATCTTCTCATCCCGCCTGTCGTGCGCCGGTACCGCCGGCCCGGCAGTCTCTTCTTGTTCCTCGCTGGCAGCCGCCCGCGAGTCGTCCACCACAACCAATAAGATGCAGGCGCAGGGCGGTTCGTTGCAAAAAAGGGGAGGGCCACGGACCGCGGGCAAGTTATTGTAGCTGAAGCGCTTTCAGCGCCCGGCGCGCCTCTTGGTATCGCGGGAATAACTGCTCGTCGCGCTGAAACTCGGCAGGGTGCACGCGGCGCCGTCCCGCACAATGCACCACCGGGTACCTCAGGTGCAACATCTCGTGATACATCAGATACTCCAGGACGTACCGGGGCACCGCTTGGGAATCGAACAGGCGGCTGATGGTAATGGTGTTGTGGGCGGAATCGAAATGCCCGAGCATGGTCCGCGAGCGGCTGCGGCTCCAGCCCAGAACCGGCATCCCCAACAGGCCGTGGAAGAACCGGGCATTGAGTTCCTGAAAAATCCGCTCCAGGTTGTAGACGGTGCCTTGCGGCGGGTCCAGGTGCTTGCAGCCACGCGCCTGCCGCACCAACTCCACCTGCCGGCGCACCTCTTTGCGCCCCAGAAAGCGGCGATAGCGCGCCTCGTGGCAGGCCGGGACCGGCCGGCGGTACAGTTTGCAGAGCAGGATGAAGGCC
>Ga0315282_10004334_pt1 | contig 24733 bp, 22 predicted proteins | sample YL17G07_20_MG_FD_203693 | JGI IMG/M metagenome (GOLD analysis project Ga0315282, IMG submission 203693) | Sediment microbial communities from Yellowstone Lake, YNP, Wyoming, USA - YL17G07_20 | ecosystem: Environmental > Aquatic > Freshwater > Lake > Sediment | place: USA: Wyoming | collected... | reverse complement strand
GAGGAGTGACTCCGTATCTGAAAGCTAAATTGGGAGCCGGGAAGAAAGAGGAATGGGGTCTGCCCGCCAGTACCGTGATAAGATTTAGATCATCGGAGCCATTGACTAAGGCAATATAGTATGTTGTATACATTCGTTATTGATGTAAGATAGAAATGATGATATATTTATCTTTAATTTGAGTGTGAAGGAGGATTGCTATGGATGAGCCAGGGATGAAAATTTTTATCTCCAATCTACTGAATATAAGCCTCCCTTTAGGAATTATTGGTTTGAATCTAATGATTCAAAGACACCTAGCAATAGGCACGCCAAATATTGGACGGCGTATCACTAGATTTGGCATTGTATGCATAGGTGTAGCGACATTTTTTGTTATATCAGGGTTATTAGCAATATTATGTTTTAAAATTCCTTATTATACATGGATCGCTGTTTCTATTGCCTTCTATATTCTAGCTATTAGTCTATTAGCCCAGGGTAGGCGTTTGACCCTTGAGGATACTGCACAATTGAATTCATTAGCCCGAAAATTTAATGTATTCGCATGGCTTTGTATAGTGATATCTGTGATTTGCATTATAGCTGGTAGTTTTCTTTTCTCTAAAATATTTCAGCTTTAATTAATTCAACCTAGTTCGCAATTTACATATCTCACTGAATTATGTCAATATTCGTTATAAGAGAATCGTCAATAAAAATACCGAAATCCATCGCATTTGATGTAGGTTTTATTCAGGTTGTAAAATGAATTTATTTGAGCAGAGACTGTGAGAGGATATAATAATGTTGAGAAAACGTCAAAAGAGTCAGATTGTCCCGTTGCTCAAACGAGCTATTGAGGCTACTTTCAATAGCGAAGATTGGAAAGAAATTGGCTATGCGACTGATACAATAGAATGGATTCAGCAACATCCACGTCTGCTAAGAAGTCTTGCTTGGGGTGATGATGATTATGGTGGGCATGTCTATGATGCAATAGGATATATTTTGCAACAAGATGATGGAAATCTAGAAAAAATACTCAAACACGAGGGTATTGAAGAATGGATCAAGCGAAATGATCCAAAGATATACCCGGAACTATACGGTGAAAATCTTGTTCCAACTGATATAATCACGGATATAGCGCAAACCTCACAAGAAATCGATGTGGATGAACACGTTAATAGAATACGTGATTCGTTAGTGAAAGATCCCGCTCTGGCGATCGGATCGACGAAAGAATTGCTGGAGTCGGTTTTCAAATCAGTTCTGCATATAGATGGCACAACGATAGGTCAAGATGATATGCCTAAACTCTGGAAGAAGGTGCAGATTGCCCTCGTTCTCGACCCAAGTCAAGTCGATAGCACTGCGCCCGGAGCAGACTCTTTTCGACGGCTCTTGGGAAGTATGACGCAGATCGTTGTGTCCATAACCGAGCTTCGTAATTTGTACGGCACAGGGCATGGTAAAAGTAAGGCAACCAAACTGGATATGGAGTCAGCCCAACTCGTAGTAGCAGCAGGAACAGTTCTGGCTAGCTACATAATGCGAAGACATAATCAAATAAAGTCTGGTGCCCCTAGAACTTGGTGATAATTAAGTTGTAAATATCTAATCTCAATCAGTTAGAGAACTGGGTATAGACATTTACAAACGCGGCCCGGGATACCGTCGTAATTGACCCTGGGGAGCGGTGCTGTAATTGTTATCTGGCGGCAGCAGGTGCAGCGTAATCAAAGCCTTTCAGCTTCCGGCGCTCCAGTTTTGCCTGGAGAATAAGCTCAAGAGCTCGTACCATGGCTGTGTCCTCACCGGTTACAAATGTCAGCGCATCACCGTTTTTGTCAACCCGTCCGGTGCGGCCGATGCGGTGAGTGTAGGCATCCGTGCTCTCCGGCATGTCGTAGTTAATGACGTGCGAAATACGCAAAACATCAATGCCACGGGCGGCAATGTCGGTCGCCACCAGAATTTTAACCGTGCCGGCACGGAAGCTATCAATAGCAGCCTGACGCCTGCCCTGAGTCAGATCGCCCTGCAATGAGGTGGCTCTGAACCCGGCTCTTTTCAGTTGCTGCATTACGCGCTCAGTACGATGTTTGGTACGCGTAAAGATAAGTACCGACTCCGTTTCAGTACGACGTAAGAGCTCTATCAGCAGCGCAGTCTTGCGATGTGGCTCAACGGGGTACAGCGCGTGTGACACCGTGAGTGCCGGCACTGTGCGGCCGATTTGTACTGTAACCGGCTGGTGCAGGACATCTTGCACCAGACGACGGATATCAGCAGGCATGGTGGCCGAGAAAAGGAGTGTCTGGCGCTGCCTGGTCAGACACTTCAAAATATTCCGGATGTCGGGCAGAAAGCCCATGTCAAACATCCGGTCCGCCTCGTCGATAACAAGGACTTCTACATGCGATAGGTCTATTGTGCCTTTCCAAACGTGGTCCAGCAGGCGGCCGGGACAGGCAACAGCTATTTCGGCGCCGCTGCGCAGTCCGTCTATTTGTTGCTGCATTCCCACCCCACCGTAAATAGCGATACTTCGCAGTCCGGTTTGACGGCCCAGTTCACTAATTGCCTCGCACGTTTGCTCAGCCAGTTCACGCGTGGGTGAGATTATGAGAGCATTGACCCGTCCCCTGGGGGACTGCAGTAGACGCTGCAAGATTGGCAGCACGAAGGCGGCGGTTTTACCGGTTCCGGTCTGTGCCAGACCAATGACATCGCGTCCCTGCATTATGGGAGGGATGGCCCGAACCTGGATAGGTGTGGGCGTAGTATAACCGAGCGCTCGCACACCGGCTATAACGCTCGGGTGAAAATTAAATGTTTCAAAACTCATTAAAATTTAAACTCCTTAGTAAGATATCATAAAGTAATATGTCTCTAACTCACGGCAAGCGATTTAACTTATTTCTGTTACTTCGTTGCCTTATTCTATTAAAACGACTACCTCTTCTGCTATCGATGGACTCGCTGTCTGTGTGACCTGAAAAACAAAGAGACTCGATGACTTCAATCTTCCGACCCTTTATTGTTTTATCTGTGAGACTGATAATTGCAGCTTTGCCTTCAGATTCTAACGGCATTTCAACAAAGCCATACCCACACGGTTGTCCGCTGCCGATATCCCTGTCATTCATGATATTTACAGATTTCACCTGTCCGAAAACCGCGAATTCTTGCCGAAGTTCATCCTCTGTCAACTCAAGCGGTAAGTTACCCACATATATATTCATGTCGCGGCCCATTTACTAAATTACTCTCACTGTTTGTCCGTCGCCGGCATAAGCAGAGGCGCATTATGTACTTTCTAGCGCGTTCCTCTATTGCTTTGCTGTCGTCTCCGCCGGGCGCTATTTCTTGTTTTTATTCGGGCGGCATCTCTCTTGGACACGAAGTGGCTCTTAGCTTTTGCCTCACGCATGATTCCACTCGTCTGCACCTGCTTTTGAAAGCGGCGCAGCAGAGCATCCTGGGATTCACCTTGACGTATCTGTACTTCTAATGACATAACACACTCAAAAATTCAGTTGAAACATGTATAAACGCAGCATCCCATACTAAGTACACCCGGGATTGGAGAAACCCTGGCTTCTCAGCGATGAAAGCTGCCCCGCAAGCGGAACAGTGGAGCGTCTTGTCCTGAAAATTCATTGGATGACCTATTCTCTTCTATTTTAGTTGGAGTCCGGTCATTCAATGCTTAAAATAAATCTGGTGGGATTCTCAGAAGCTTGTAATAACCTAAACTGGAACTATATTAGATATTATATACTAAAGGGAAGCTTATGTAAAATCTGGCGCAAGACAAATAGCTGATAGGTCTTGACACAGTAAGCCGAGGCATGTAGACTGCGGCAAAAATTGCCTTTTGTTTCACCCTCACCTTAGTCCTCTCCCATCGAGGGAGAGGAAATATGAAGATGACAATGAAAACAGTGGTTACCGGCGCCAACGGACATGTTGGCGCTAATTTAATCCGCGCTCTGCTGGCCCGAGGCAGAGCTGTACGTGCACTGCTTCATGTTAACCGCCGGGCTGTCGAAAGCTTGAACGTCGACATGATAATAGGCGACGTCTGCGACCTGCCGTCTCTGTGTGAGGCGTTCAAGGATGCAGAAGTAGTTTATCATCTGGCCGGCCACATTTCGATATCAACGGACGAATGGTCGCTATGCCAGTCAATCAATGTCATCGGGACCCGAAATGTGGTTGAGGCGTGCCTTCGTTGCGGGGTACGCCGCCTTGTTCACTTCAGCTCGATACATGCCTTCGAGCAGGAGCCTCTGGATATCCTGCTTGATGAGTCACGCTCCCTGGTGGAGTTGCGGCACGGCTTACCCTATGACTGTTCTAAAGCAGCCGGGGAGAAGGAAGTGCGCAATGGAATTGAACGAGGTCTGGATGCTGTCATAATCAATCCGACCGCTATCATCGGGCCTTATGACTACGGGCCGTCATATCTAGGCGAGGCTCTGCTGAACTTTGCCCGGGGTAAGATGCCAGCCTTGGTTGCCGGCGGATTCGACTGGGTGGATGTGCGCGACGTTGTCGAGGGGGCGGTTCGAGCCGAGGAGCAAGCCCCGACCGGAGCCAAGTACCTTCTGTCGGGTCATTGGGCATCGGTATCCGACTTAGCCGCCATCGTGGAGGAAATCACCGGTACCCCGGCACCCCGCATGGTCTTTCCCCTGTGGCTGGCCCGCATCGGCGCTCCGTTTACCGCCGCCTTTGCCCAGTTGACCGGGAAACAGCCGCTCTACACGAGCGCTTCCATCCGGGCGCTGTGTAGCAACCGGAACATAAGCCACGAGAGGGCGACGCGAGATTTAGGCTACCATCCACGCCCGCTGCGGGAAACAGTTGTCGACACGTTTCGGTGGTTCGAGGAAAACGGCTATCTTAGCCGCCCGGTGAGGCTACAATCTGCGTAAACCCGGTGAATCTGATTACGAAATCCCCTACAGTGGACTGTATCGCTGGATATCCTGTCCCAATTACTTCGGCGAGATTATCACCTGGGTTGGCTGGGCTGTGGCGACATGGTCGCTGCCGGGGCTGGCGTTTGCTGTTTGGACTATCGCTAATCTCGCGCCACGGGCACGAGCTCATCATATCTGGTATCGTGAGCACTTCTCCAACTATCCGACTGAGCGGAAGGCACTGGTGCCCGGCGTATGGTAATATCAGGCTTGGAGAAAGAGCACAATTCGTCGGTGTATCATCTATTTAGGCTTTTCTGGATAAGAGAGCTATTCTAACTGCATGTAGCCACGAGGCTTTAGCCTCGCGGGCACGACACTAAAGGGTCGTGGCTACATTTCATCGGACATGAAATATTGGGAGGACATGTGTTATCCTTTTAAGTATAACGATAGTTCAAGCGGTTGCCGGTGTAATGAGTAATCGAATTATGAAGAAATTATCAATTGTGGCAGCCATTGTGCTGTGCCTTCAGCTTGGCTTTACCGGCTCAGCCGGCTCAGCCGCAGATAGCTCTGTCGGGGTCAAGGAGTTGAATTTCGTTTTCCTCCACGGCGCTGCCGGCGATCCCTGTGGTGTGCAGCCTCTGGCTGATTCTGTCCTTGAGCAGATACCTCGCTACATACTCGAGTATGAGCAGGCAAATCCCGGCATTAAGGTTAATGTACATACCTTGAATAGATGTTATCCAGGTGATGTAGATGTCGAGACCTGGGCCAAGAACATCGCAGATAGCATTGATAAATATTTGCCGGGCAAGGGAGATGTGATATTGATTGGGCATAGCATGGGAGGCAAGTCGGCGCTTTATGCAGTGGCCAAAAATGTAGGTAATCTGGCTGATAGGGTGCCGCTGGTAGTTACCATCAATACTCCGGTTAGGAGGCTGGACAGATATCAGCTTACCGGCGGCGGGACGTTTTTTGACTTTTGCCGTGCTGGACGGCTGTTAGGTTCTGAGCCAGGGTTGTGTGTTTCAGTATCTACCTATGATAGCTCTGAAGACGGCAAGTGGGTGAGTCAGAACAGGCACTGGCTGGCTTTCATATCGGGCGAAAATGCACCGTTGAGCCCGCAGTTTGATTATGGCGGCCTCGACCCTTACCCGCGGGATATGGATGATGGTGCCCTACCGATGTCAGCTCAATACTCTGACGGCGCCGATGTAATCTACTACGGCGAATACGGCCATAGCGACTTCCACATTATAAAAGAGGTAACTGATTTCATGGCAGGGCAGATTCTACAATACATCTTCGGTGGGACTATACAATGCCCGGTTCTGGCTAGAGACGGTGACTTCGAGCATAGGGCTACCTCGCTCCTGGGAACAGAGTACTGGCAGGATATTGTCGATGATGTTTTTGGCATTAGCGGCAGCATGTGGCATTGGAACCAGTCCTATATCAAATGGGAGGAGTGGGAAGACATAGCGGAGTATTACCCGCCGACCTATGAAAAGGACCTGAGGAGCCGTTATGAAATCAGCGAAGTCAGGTCAGCGGCGATTTTTACCGGCATTGAGGAGGTGCGCTGGCTGAATCCAGATGACCCTGCGGATTGCCGCCTCTACCTGCGAACCAGGGCTGCCCCCAGAAATTACGTGCAGGTTTACTGGAAAATTTATCGGCAGGGGCTGTTACCCGAAGGAGCGAAGCGCGACCACTATGAAATCGAAATGGTTGCCGGCACACCTTTAGCCGACGTCTACCGCGCATCATGGGCGACCGATAACCCGCGTGATTTGAGGGTGCAGGTATGGTCGCGGGCAGAAAGACCCTTCCGCTGGTTCGAGGCTAAATGGAGAGTCTATCAGCAGGAAGGCCGGTATAGAAAAGTTATTGATGAAATCCCCGCCTTGCCCGAGGCCGCCAGGTAGAAGGCCACGAGACTATTGTCATTCTGAGGGAGCCTTCGTTAATGTCATTCTGAAGGAGCCCCGATTGCATCGGAGCGACCGAAGAATCTGGTATAGGATGAACTTTGCGGACTTAAGAAGGTTTAGATTCTTCGCTTCGCTCAGAATGACACATGGTCATTTATTAAAACCCTCTAAGCTTTAAGCACGGCTCTGGCTTTTAGGAAACGAAGCAATCGCTCCCGTGTGACCATGCCGACCAAGCTATACTCCTGTAGCACCGGTATCTGGTCTATATCGTAGTCGTCCATCTGCTCGAGCAGGTCTACGGCTGGTTGGTCAGGTTGAGCTGTCTTGAGCCTCTCGGGGGGCGTCATTATGTCGCTTATGCGAGCCGTCTCCCAGCGCTTTTCTGGTATCTGTATGTCACCCAGGGTTACGATTCCATTTAATTTGCCGTCCTCGATGACTACAAAGCAGTGCTGCCCCGAGTTGATAATATATTCCCGGACCAGTCCGAAAGTAAGTTGCTGCTTTATGGGTGTGTAGTCCTGGGTCATCATATCGTGAGATGTTATACCGCGTAGAGCATCGCGCACCAGCGCCTGACGCCGGCTGGTTGTGGCGGCATCTTCCAGGAACCAGCCGAAAACAGCCGTGGCAGCACCGGCAAACCACTCACGGGCGAGGATAATCGCCAGAATACCGGCAGCGATGAGCAGGAAGCCTATGACTCGTCCGGTTAAGGTGGCGATGCGCGCCGCCCGACTGTAATCTTTCTTTGTAAGCTGCAAAATCGCTCGCAAAGCCCTGCCTCCGTCCAGGGGAAAAGCCGGGATGATGTTGGCCAAAGTAATCATTATGTTGAAATAGAACAACCATTGCATGAGCCCTGCAAGCATGAAGATTCCGAGGCTGGATGAGGTATAGAGAAGTGCGTAAAATATACCGGCTATTACAAGGCTGGAGAAGGGGCCAGTTATAGCCACCAGTATGTCAGGTATGGGGCGGGTATCCTGCTCCGTTATCCTCGGCACGCCACCGAAGACATACAAGATGAGACTCTTTACCGGCATACCTCTATTGTTAGCTACGAAGCTTTGAGCTAGCGTGCGGGCGCACACGGAGGCAAAAAAGAGCAGGCTGGCGATTATGCCCAGTATTATGTTTTGCCACAGGGGATTGGTTCCACGAAAGGTGAGGGCCAGTGTTGTTATTATCAAGGCTGAAGCGATGAACCAGGTATAGTGCACCCGTACCGGAATCCCAAAAACTTCGCCCAACTTTATTCCGCGTGGCATTTTCTCTCCTTAAAATGCATCTTACAGTATAAACGCTGTAGCCAAACGAGGCAAGGCATAAGATGGCTGCATGAGTATTGACATAGAGAATAGTTCCCATTACAATAGATAGTAGTGCAAGGCATAGCACTACAAGGCTCAGGAGGGAATTAAGATGGCGTATGTCCAGCAGCTGCTAAAAGGGCTTATTGACCCTATTATTCTTTCCATCGTCGACCGATTGCCTATGTACGGTTACCAGATCGTCAAGGAATTGGAGCGAATAACCAGTGGCTACCTCAAGTTGAAAAGCGGCACGATTTATCCGTCGCTCATCAGACTGGAGAAGAACGGGCTGGTGGTATCCAGGTGGAAGCAGGTTACCGAGGGGAGGGGGAGAAGGTATTATCAGATAACGGATAAAGGCCGCCAGTTTCTAACCAGCCGCTCAGTTGAATGGCAGCATTTTTGCACCGTAATCAGCAGGCTAATGCAGGGTACTAATCTGGCCACGACAGGGTCTCACAGAAAGTGAGACGGCTTCGGCCGGCGAAAATTCAGCTAAATTAAACGGGGGGTTGAAAAGCAATGGCAGTAAAGATTGTTACCGATAGCACTTCCGACTTGACGCCTGAGATAGCCAGTGAGCTGGGAATCACAGTAGTGCCGCTGAATATTCACTTCAGTACCGAGATTGGTACTGAGACCTACCGGGATGGCGTTGACCTGAAGGCCGAGGATTTTTACCGGAGACTCGAGCAGAATAAGACCTTGCCGACTACTTCAGCACCTGCCCCGGGAATATTTGCCGCAGTCTATGACAAGCTGGCCAAAGAGACGGACGAAATTCTGGCCATTACCATTTCCTCCAAGCTCAGTGCTACCTATAAAGCGGCGCTGGATGGTAAGGAGGTGATGAAGAGCAAGTGTCGGCTTGAGATAATCGACTCTCTCTCCGCCATGGTAGGGCTGGGGCTGATTGTCATATCGGCGGCTAAGGTGGCTAAGGCAGGAGCCAGCCTTGACGAGGTGATTGACGTTGTCCGCAGCAGTATGGGCAGGGTGGACTTTCGCCTGGCTTTCGATACGCTGGAATATTTGAGAAAGGGAGGGCGCATCGGTACCGCTCAGGCGTTTCTCGGCTCGGCGCTGAAGGTGAATCCCATTCTCACCATAAGAGACGGTCTTACCGAGGGTGTTACCAGGGTGCGCTGTAGAGCCAAAGCGATTGATTATCTGGGTGACTTCGTTATGAATTTTCCCGATATCGAAGAGGTAGCTATAGAGGATGCCACCACGCCGGATGAGGCTAAGATATTAGCTGAGCGGCTTGGTTCCAGGTTCCCCCGTGAGCGCATCTACTGGATGAAGGTGGGTCCGGTTATTGGCACCCATGTCGGTCCTCATGTGCTCGGAGTAGGCGTGCTGCCCAAACAATGAGTGCCACGGCCTAAGTGCGGAACGATATAGCTGATTGTTCATCCCGAATTGAGTTGGAATGACTCGGTACCAACAGAACAGGCGGTATTGTGGACATGGCCTATACTTTCCGAAACTGCAAAACATAGTTAAAGAAGCTACCACTAGTCTTTACTAGTTGATAACCGCCCCGTTCACAATACTTTCTGGTCGTCTTTCTAAGCGGATAATCCGGGTCTATCAGGTTTTCGCTTATAGCCAGAATTCCCCCCGGTTTCAGTACTCGCCGTATTTCTTTAAGTGCGCTACTCTTATCGGGTATCTCCCCCAGTACGCCAACCATTACGACTAAATCAATGGTTTTATCACCCAACGGTAGGTCATAAGCATTGGCTACTTTTGTTTCAATTTTACTGAGGTATTTGTATTCTAATTTTGATTTTGACTTTGACAATTTCTCCTTCAGTCTAGATATCATTTTTGGCTGCATATCAACGGCGTAAAGTACACCCTCTTCGCCTATCGCTTTGGCAAAGTCCATCGTATGGACGCCTGGCCCGCAGCCAAGTTCCAACACTATCATTCCCTTTTCGATCCCTGAACGTTCAATAATCTCCTCTATTGACCACAACTTTGTTCTAAGATCGGATTCGAGAATACGAGTCTCGATGCTGGAGACAAAAGGCGGTGGCTGAAACCTGCGGATTCTCTTTGCTAGTCTTACTGGCGAGGTAAGACATATAAGAAGCCCCGCCTTTACATAGGCGCCAAAATTACTCAGCATTTCTTCTCCGTGATGGTTTTTTGTATCTGGGCTCCCATTCCAATTACCCTTCCATGACATAGGATATTACCTCCTCTCTTGATTTCACCCTCACCTTACTCCTCTCCCTTCAAGGGAGAGGAATGCGGGTTGGAGGTCAAACCTTGAGGTTATCTCCACCGCGTTCCTTCTTACCCCTGAAATACTGGCTCCAGAGCTGCGGTGCCATCTGCAGCCACTTCTCCAAACCGAGCTTTTGTAACAGCACAAGGTTGTAAATCTTGGTGTTGTGAGGCAATATTTGGGCTTTGTCGGCACAGGGCGCCAGCTTGAGGCAGGGGAAATCCGCGCACTCGTAGCAGAATTGCAGGCCTTTTTGCTCCACACAGCAGGTGTATGTTGGGCAGACGGGTTCTCCCATCAGCTTTATGTGTCCCTCCTCTGCTCTGCAACCGCGGCAGCTGACTCTCTCGACAGGAATATCCCTTGCCTGGGCAATTCTCTCGGCGAGGGCTTTATCTCCGCTGGCCCTGAATACAGGACAGGCACCGCAGTACAGCCCGCAGACGGCGACAAGTCTGGCTTCCGCTGGTTGTCTCGACATTTCTGCACCTCCCAAAATTGCAGAATGGTACGTTGTTACAATCGTAGCATGATAGAGTGAACCATCACAACTTCTTCTTGACCACTCTAATCGGTGGTGTTAGAATCTGAGGCCAGGTGCTGTTATTTGGAGTCTTGGCCGGATGAAAATGGAAAATATGGTACAAGACAGTGACGTCAGGATAACCAGGCTGGAGCTTGCCCCTTTCGGCACCAATGCCTACATAGTGGTTTGTCAGGCTACCGGGGACAGCATATTGGTGGATGCACCGGGTGAAGCTGATAAGATTTTGAGCCAACTTGCTGGCACCAAGCCAAAGTACATCGTGATAACCCACAGCCATATCGACCATGTCGGAGCGCTTGGAGAGCTGAGAGCCAGGCTGAAAATTCAGGTAGCAATTCATCCCGGGGATGCTGCCAGGCTGCCGTCTCGTCCGGATATCGAGCTTAGTGATGACGACACCATAGAAGTAGGCAAGCTTAAAATCAAAGTATTACATACGCCGGGGCACACTCCGGGAGGCCTTTGCCTTTTGCTGGGCAAGTATTTAATATCAGGGGATACCATCTTCCCGGGCGGTCCGGGGAAAACCGGAACACCCGCTGACTTCAAGCAGATAGTGAAGTCTATAGAAAGCAAGCTCCTCGTCCTGCCTGATGATACCGAGGTATATCCCGGACATGGTGAGGCTACGGTGTTAGGTAAGGAGAAGAAGGAATTTGCCGACTTTGCTTCGAAGTCGCACGACCCGAACCTGTGCGGAGATGTTCTCTGGCTGTCAGCTTAGATAGCCTACCACCAGACCTCGGCGCGGTAAAAAGCCTCTGCCAGCTTGCACCCCTTCCCTTCAGCAAAACTCTCGTATCTCTGTTTGAGGAAGTCACTCCATTCTTGAGAAAAGTGACCCACCTGGCTATGGTGGCAGCGCAAGGCTGCCATCTTTATCTCAAAGGTGTCGGTAATGTCGCTGAAGTAGTTCGGTTCTTCAGCACCCCACAGAAGGACTTCTTTAACTTTGTGAGGCTCAAGCCCTTGTTCAAGCAGGTCAGGATATGCCCAGCGGTCTCGGGCGTAGGGGAAGACGGCGTCCAGCACGACTTGACCGGTGATGCGGTGGTCGCGATGCCAGATATACCGCCGGTAAGGGTCGCTGGTAGCTACGATTTCCGGTCGATGGGTCCTGATTAAACGGACGAGCTCCTTGCGAAACTCCGGCGTGTCCTCCAAAGTTTGGTCTTCATGGTGCAGGAAGATGACCTCGTTTACACCGAGCAACTTGGCGGCGGCTAGCTGTTCCTGCTCGCGGATTTCAGCTAATTTCTCGGGCTTCATTTCAGGGTCATTGCTGCCTTTGTTGCCGTTGGTGCAGACTACATATAGGACCTTTTTGCCCTCATGCGTCCATTTGACTACAGTCCCGGCGATACCGTATTCGGCATCGTCGGCATGAGGTGTAATCACCATTGCGTAAAGATTCTTCGTCATGTTTTAAGCCTCCAGGGCGATGGTGTTAACATGAAATTGTATGATACTACCTGCCTTGATACAATTGCAATCTGAAGATGCAAGGCAAACTAACTGTCAGGAATTGTGACCCACAGGACCCGAGAGATGCTGCCGCCTACGAGCGGCTCAAAGAAGGGGCGGTTTTTGCCCACCTGTTGAGCCGGCCTGATTACCAGGTCAGCGAAAATCTTTTTTTCGCTGAAGCGAGTGGTGTAGTCGTTGGCTTTGTAAATGTCCTGCCCGAGCTTGGCATCGGGCGCGTAATCCTCGAGTCCGGTGTCAGTCCTTTATACAAGTTAGAAGTTGTAATTAAGCGGCTTTTTGACCGCGCTATGAAGCGAGCAAGAGGACTGGGGGCGAAAGTAGCCCACGTGAGCATACCTGCGACTGAGACAGCGCAGGCGGAACTACTGTCGAATTTGGGGTTTAAGGTAGTTCGACGCTTCTATGAACTAAAGTTGGATGCTTCCAGTGTGAATCTCGAGGCTGCTACACAGTCAAGCCTGGAATTTCGGCATCTTAAAGCCGGTGAGGAGGAACTGCTTGCCTGGATTGAAAATCGTTGCTTCATGGGCACCTGGGGTTTCAATCTAAATACTGCTGAATACATAGGCTGGGAGCTAAGCATCAGAGGTGACTGCCCGGATGATGTGTTTTTGGCTTTAAGCGAAGGTAAGGCAATCGGCTATTGCTGGACTGAGGCGAAATATGGTCAAGGCTCGTCTACGGGTAAGGGGAGAGGGCGGATTTATATGCTGGGTGTGGACACAGACTATCGAGGCAAAGGCCTGGGCAAGAAACTGCTCCGGGCGGGTCTGTTGCATCTTAGGAACAAAGGTCGGGAGCTCATAGACATAACCGTAGACAGCCAGAACATTGTGGCTGTCACGCTTTACCGCTCCATGGGCTTTCAGATGCATGGAGAAACCGTATGGTATGAGAAAGCCGTAGACTAGTTTCTCCAAAGAAAATTAGCCACGACCCTTTAGGGTCGTGGCCACGAGGGGCTACCAAAGTCATTGCGAGCGAAGCGTGGCAATCCCGCAACCCCACCCCATTGAGATCGAGCATGTGACTAAAGTACCCGTGAGAAATAGCTTAAATAGGTCTTTCGGCCTTTGTTTGCTATTGATATATTGTGTATACTGTTGACCAATAATGTTTCTCTAATCTAGTTAGAGTGCAGTATTGCTCAACAATGCTAAAAAGGGGAGAAAAAGAGCCAATGGGAACTTCAAACCAGGGGAAACTAGAATTTATGACTACCACCGAGCTTGCCGTATATCTACGAATTTCAAGGGCAAGTGTTTATCGCTTAGTTAGGCAGAAGCAAATACCGGTGAGCAAAGTGGGACGCCAGTTGCGTTTCCGTAAAGATACCGTTGATGTGTGGCTATCAAAAGGGGAGGCGAGCTAAGAAAATGGCAAGAAAACCATCGGGCAAAGAAAAATTTAAAGCTCCACAAAAGGGCACTCCCAAAAACATAAGGCCTCCTTCCTCCTCAAGGTTATATTTGGTAATGGCGCTGGTAGCAGTGGTCATTTTGGTTGGGGGATATTTGTTCTACTATTTCCAGGAGCAGCAAATGCTCCGGCGTTTTGAGAGTGGACTTTCAACCGTCGCTCAATTGAAGGCGGAGCAGATTGCAGAGTGGCGTTACGAAGGGTTGGTGGATGCCAATGTACTCGCGGGAAGTCCATTTTTCACCGAGGGTGTAGCAGAGTTTATGGCTTCGCCAACGGATACTGAAATTAGGGATAAGATCCTTGCCAAGTTTGCAATCATAGAGAAAGCTTATCCATATCAGGATATACTGCTGACTGACGTGAATGGCAGTGTGCTTCTAAGACTCAATGATAGTGTGCACAGTCTTAGTGATATGACATTGACACAACTGGCAGTTGCCATCAAGGAACATAAAGCCGTCATGACCGATTTCAATTATCCTCCGGGTAGCGATTCCCCGCAGCTGAATGTCATTGCGCCTCTCTTCCCCTGGGGGCAAGATTCGCAGCAGGCACTGGGGGCAGTGGTTTTCTGTATCGACCCCTCTCAATATCTTTGGCCGATGCTGCAGTCCTCGCCTATGCCAAGCGAAACCGCCGAGACTTTTCTGGTTGAACGCGATGGTGACCAGGTGTTGTTTTTGAGCGATTTACGCTATCAGAAAGACGCTGCTCTCAAATTGAGGGTCCCTTTAAGCCAGCAGGAAGTCCTTGCTGTCATGGCTGTACTGGGGAAAGAGGGAGTCGTTGAAGGCAAGGACTACCGCGGAGTAAAGGTATTAGCTGCGCTGAAGCATGTTCCCGATTCCCCCTGGTATATGGTAGCCGAGATCGATACCAGTGAGGCACTCTCGGTATGGCGCCTTAGGTCCGGCATGATTATAGCTTCTGTTGCTGGATTGCTGGCTGCCGCGCTTGCCGTCATCGGGCTCGTCTGGCAGCGGAGGCAGAGGCTGGCGTATCAGGCATTGTACCAGGCAGAAATTGGGGCTCAGGCACTGCGCAGTCACTTTGAGTATCTGGTAAAGTATGCCAATGACATCATCTTCCTGATTGATGAGAACTACGGCATCGTCGAAGCTAATGACCGCGCACTTGAAACCTACGGTTACAGGCGAGAGGAAATGCTTGGCCTGCTGCTGACTGCTCTCGTAGCTCCCGAAGACATTCCTTCATATCGGGCACAGCTGCGTAAAATCCAACAAAAAGGGGTGATTGTGGCAGAAGCCATCCATCAACGCAAAGATGGCTCCACCTTCCCCGTGGAAGTCAGTGCGCGGACCATCAAGATAGAGGACAAACCGTATATACAGGAAATAATCCGTGATATCACCGAGCGCAGGCAGGCAGAGGATAAGATACAGCATTTCAACCTCTTGCTTCGCGCTATCCGTAATGTCAACCAGCTTATTGCCAGGGGTGCCGAACGTGACAGTCTGCTCAAGGGTGCCTGTGAAAACTTCGTCAGTACCCGCGGTTATTATAATGCCTGGATTGCCCTGCTGGATGAGTCCGGCAAGCTGGTAACTGCTGCTGAAGCTGGTCTGGGCAAGAAGTTCCGGCAAATGATTGAGCGGCTGAAGCCTGGCGAATTGCCGTATTGTGGACGGGAGGTGCTGAAAAAATCGGGTGTTGTGATAATCGAAGACCCGGCGTCGGCGTGCGTCGATTGTACTCTGGCAAAAAATTATTCCGGCAAATGTGGAATGAGCGTCCGGCTGGAATACGGTGGGAAGGTCTATGGATTGATGACCGTTTCTGCGCCGTCCGGCATTGCTGGGGAAAAAGAAGAGCTGGACTTGTTTGAAGAAGTTGCCGGGGATATCTCTTTTGCCCTGTACAGCATGGAACAGAAGGAGGAACGCAAGAAAGCTGAGGCGGAGTACCAAACCATTATCCGCACCGCTATGGATGGCTTTTGGCTTACGGATATGCAGGGGCACTTCTTGGATGTGAATGAGGCTTACTGCCGTTTAATAGGGTACAGCCGTGACGAGCTTCTAAATATGTCGATCTCGGATGTCGAAGTGATAGAGAGACCAGAGGATATAGCCAAACGTATCCGAAAGATAAAGAAGGTTGGTTACGACCGCTTTGAAACCCGTCACCGGCGTAAGGACGGCGAGATTGTTGACGTTGAGATTAGTGTTAACCATTTGCCAATTGAAGGTGGACGACTGTTCGTATTCCTCCGTGATATCACCGAGCGCAAGCGAGCGGAGGAGGCGCTGGTCGGCGAAGCGGTCCGGCGGCGTATACTGATTGAGCAGTCCAGAGATGGCATAGTTGTACTCGATGAGAACGGCAAAGTGTATGAGGTAAACCAGCGATTTGCCGAGATGCTGGGATATTCCCTCGAGGAAGCCCGTGAGCTATACGTGTGGGATTGGGAATTTCAATTTCCACGCGAACAAGTGCAGGAAATGATTCGCAGTGTTGATGAAAAGGGCGACCACTTTGAGACACGACATCGTCGTAAGGATGGTACCACCTATGACGTTGAAATCAGCACCAACGGAGCTATGTTTGCTGGGCAGAAGCTGATCTTCTGCGTCTGCCGTGACATCACTGCGCGCAAGAAGGCGGAGGCAGCACTACGCCGCTCGGAGCAGAACTTCCGTGATTCACTGGAAAACTCGCCTTTGGGCATACGCATTTTTGATAAAGGTGGAAAGACTCTTTACATCAACCGGGCTTTGCTGGATATGTGGGGCTACAGTAGTATTGAGGAACTGGAAGCTGTGCCTAGAAAACAGCGTTATACTTCTCAGAGCTATGCTGAGCAGATGGAAAGGCTGGAGAAGAGGAAACGGGGAGAACAGGCTCCACTCAGTTATGAGGTCAGCATTGTGCGTAGTGACGGTCAAGTTCGATATCTATCAGCGTCCCGTGGAGAATTGCTGTGGAATGGTGAAAAGCAATTCCAAATATTGTATCAAGACATTACCGAGCACGAGAAAACTGAAGAGGAAAAGAGGCAACTGGAGCAAAAGGCTCAAATTGCCAGCCGTCTGGCTTCTGTGGGCGAGATGGCAGCCGGCGTCGCTCATGAGATAAACAATCCACTCACCGGCGTTATCGGCTATGCCCAGTTGCTCGTGGACCGAGAGGACGTCCCATCGGACATCAGGAGAGACCTGGCAGCTATCAATGACGGTGCTCAGCGGGTGGCCGGCATCGTAAGCAGGCTGCTGACCTTCTCTCGCCAGACCAAGTTGGAGCGGAGGCTTGTCGATATAAACGAGCTCATAGAAAGCACCCTTGCCTTACGAGCTTATCACCTGAGGGTCAACAACATTAAGGTTATCACCAGGCTCGCCCCTAATTTGCCGGAAACTGTGGCTGACCCGGGTCAGTTCCAGCAGGTGTTCCTCAACCTGATTGTGAACGCCGAGACGGAGATGAAATTAGCCCACGACAAAGGCAGACTCACCATAACCACCGAAAAGAGTGGCAAAACGATAAAAATATACTTCAAAGATAATGGCCCGGGAATAAAACCAGAGTTCATAAACAGGATATTCGACCCCTTTTTCACCACCAGAGAAGTAGGTCAGGGGACAGGGTTGGGCTTGAGTCTCTCCTACGGCATAGTAGCCGAGCACAAGGGGAAGATATACGCCGAAAGCAAGTCGGGCAAAGGTGCTACCTTTGTCGTTGAACTGCCCATAGTCACCGGAGTCGAACTGCTAAAGCCACCCGAGCCAGTTGTTGAAGAGCCCGAGAAGGCGGTCAAAGCCAAGATACTGGTGGTTGATGATGAGCAGGTGGTCAGGGACCTTGTGAAGCGGGTGCTGGCTGGCGAAGGTTACGAGGTAGATACTGAAGATAATGCTGATGATGCTCTGAAGAAAATTGAAAGCAAGAGATACAATCTCATATTGCTGGATATCAAGATGCCGGGCATAAGTGGCGTGGAGTTATACGGGAGTATCCAGAAGATAGCCAGGTCGTTAGCCCGGAGAGTAGTCTTCATTACAGGCGATGTTTTGGCTGCGGATACCGAAAAGTTCCTTTCCGAGACTAAAGTTGCCCATATTGCCAAACCCTTCAATGCTGAGCAGTTAAGGAGAGAGGTGAAGCGCGCTTTGACCGGAGGTCGGTAGAAGGTTACGGTATCCTGTTTCGTTTAGTTGTCAAGCCTGTCGTATTCTTGGAGTATCCTGTCAGCGATAGTCGCCCAGCTGAATTCGGTCATATTGTCTCGCCTTGTTTTGACATGCTGGTCATTATCTTCTCGATGGTAAAGAAGCTCTGATATTTCGCTGGCCAGATTGTGGGGGGAATTATCTTTGGCGAGACGTCCCATTTCGCTCTGGCGTATGATGCGTCTCATGTTGCCTACATTGGTAGCTACTATTGGCGTGCCGCAGGCAAGTGATTCCAGAGCGACCATGCCGAAGCTCTCATAGTATGAAGGTATGGCGCAGATGTCTGCGGCGCTGTAAAAGAGCGGCAGCCTCTCTTGGGCTACAGAGCCGACAAAGGCAACTCTGTCCTCTATGTGCAGTTCTTTTGCTATGCGCTGCAGCGTCTGCACTCGCCCCTGGCTGTACTCATCGCCACCAACTATCATAAGCAGCGGTGGCTTTCCGCCTTCTATGTAGTTCAATGCCACTAGTAGCTGGTCCAGGCCTTTCAGAGGTTCGATTCTGCCGACAAAAAGTACGACCTTTTGATGGTCTAAGCCCAGTTCCTTTCGGGCTATCTTCTTACCTATAGGCTTGAATAAATCCAGGTTGACACCGCAGGGTATGATGGCAATCTTATCTGTAGAAGCACCGTAGTGCTTTATAAGGTCTTGTCTTTCTTTTGCCGTGGAGGCGATAATGCGGTCACAGCTACCTATCACCTCTCGCTCGCTTTCTATCCGCAGTTCAGGCTCATCTTCGCCGATGCCGATGCTGTTTTTGACGGCACCAAGGGTGTGAAACATCACAGCGTGAGGGACATGCCACAGGGCCTGTAATTGCCTGCCTACCAGGCCTGACAGCCAGTAGTGGCTGTGTATCAGGTTATAATGGATGTCGTTAGACTTCCTGAAATTCTCTATGCCGCAGGTAAGCCTTTGAATGTAGGCATAGATGGCTACTTTGGGCACTTCTTTGTCAACGCCGGTTTCGAGGTGGATAAGCCTGACGTTTTTCCCCAGCTTTATTAGCGGCTCATGCTGTGGTTGATGAGCCATTGTATATATATCTATCGCATGGCCTCTCTTACCTAGCTCTTGTGCCAGCTCTCGAATATAGACGTTCATGCCGCCGGTATCCCTGCCTCCCAGCATGCCCACAGGACAGCTATGAATGCTAATCATGGCTATATTAAGTCGCTTTGTCATGCCGTAGCTCCCCTATGCCGCATAACTAAATGAGCATTTGTATAGCGGCAGCTCATGTCCACCGAGATGGTATTTGTAAGCTTCGCCACCTTTCAGGAAATCAAATAGTTTTTTATTCCTCTCGATGCTGTCTTTAATACATAGCGCCTTTGAAATAACTCCCACGCTTAGCCAACCGTAGTCCGGCTCATAGCCGCTGTTGTACAGATATACTGTATCCTTATAATCAAAGCACATGGTAGCGGCTACCGGTTTTTTATCGGACTCCAATATGTTGAGTCTGAGCAATTTCTGCTCTGCCATGGCATTTGCCACTGCCCGGAAGAACGATTCCATTTGGGGAGTCAAAAATGTTGCCTTATCCTGACGGCTATCTCGAAACAGCCTTAGAAATGTGTCGACATCATATCGATTAGCGTCTGTGCTGTGGCGATAGTTAAGTTCGCCTTCTTCGTCCAGTCTTCTGAGCTTACGCTTCAACTCGTGACGCTGTTTGCCACTGAGCAATCGGAGATAGTCCTCCCAGGTAGCGGGCAAATCGAGTTCCACAGTAACATCTTCTTGTGAGCATGAGACCTGCCATGCTTGACCTGGGGCTATTTTTACCAGACTTGTGAGCACCGTGGAGTCAGGTCTCAGGGGTGCCAGCTCTAAGCGGATAATTCCCTCGGCTTTCAGGTTATCCAGCAGCTCGCAAAAGAAGCTCTCCTCGTTGCCGGGCTCGACAACAAAGTCCAGATAATCGCAGACATCGCTGCTGCCGATAAAGGAAGCGACATTGTCCTTTACCACAAGCGGGGCAATTCCCATGGTCTTTCCCTGGTGCCTGATGGCGACCAGACATAGCTTAGCCCCGGGGCCGAACTGCTGCCACCAGATTTTTGACCATTCAGGCGATGAGAAGATTGAGCTAGCTGTCGAATTGACTTGAAGCTTTTTCCAGTCGGAGTATATGGAATCAAAGCTCTCCGAAATGAATTTAGAGTTCATGAGCTTAAGCCTGTTCATTAGATTCGTCAGGAACAGTTGACAGTTATTATAGCCTGAGTAGCAAGGTTTGTGCCAATGGCATTTTCTTCTCCCCCTCCCGCTGACTCCCTCCCGCCGGGAGAGGGAGAAAATAGTTGGATAGCCATTCTGTTGAAGTAGGCTGGAGAATGTGTTAGATTAGACGAGTTGCCTACAGATTTGGGATTTGTTAACTTGGCAGAGATTTGGGAGGTGCCATCAAAATGAATCGGAAACAGTTTACTAAGCTTTTTGAACCCGGTCGGATAGGCAGCCTGGAGCTTAAGAACCGGCTGGTCATGCCGCCGATGGGGACGAATTATGCCTTGAAAGATGGGTCGGTGACACAACGGCAGATAGACTACTATGAGGAAAGAGCTAAGGGCGGTGTTGGCCTTGTCATCGTGGAGATTTCCTGTGTCGATTCTCCGGTGGGTAAGGCTGCGGTGAGGCAGATATGTATTGACGATGACCGGTTTATCCCCGACCTGAGCAAGTTGGCGGAGTCCATCAAGCGACATGGAGCTAAGGCAGCGATACAGATTCATCATGCCGGCAGGCAGACTTCATCTAAATTGACCGGACATCAGCCGGTAGCTCCCTCGCCTGTTCCGATACCGGGAGGCGAACAGCCGAGAGAGCTGACGCTTTCGGAGATAGCATCGCTTGTAACCCGCTTCGCTGAGGCTGCTGAGCGGGCTAAAAAGGCTGGCTTCGATGGTGTGGAAATTCACGGTGCCCATGGCTATCTCGTCTCACAGTTCCTGTCTCCGCTGTCCAATCACCGACGGGATGCTTATGGCGGCAGCCTCGAAAACAGGGCTAGGTTCCTGTTGGAGGTCATAGAGGCTATAAGGGAAAGAGTTGGCAGTGACTATCCCGTATGGTGTCGTCTCAGCGCCATGGAGATAGGTGTTGAGGGGGGGATAACTTTGGAGGAGACGCAGGTGGTGGCTCAACTGGCGGAGAAAGCCGGTGTGGATGCCATTCACGTTTCGGCGCATCAGGTTACCCCGGCCCGCCGCCCGCCGATGGCTCAGCCACCATGTTTGTTTGTGCCGCTGGCTGAGGGGATAAAGAAGGTTGTTTCTGTGCCTGTCATCGCTGTAGGCCGGATTTCACCTGAACTGGGTGAGGGCGTTCTTCGTGACGGTAAGGCGGACTTCATTTCTATAGGCAAGGCACTTTTGGCTGACCCTCATCTGCCGCAAAAGGTGGCGAGGAGCAGAATGGAAGACATTACTCCCTGCATATGCTGCTTGACCTGCCTTGACAGCATAGGCTGGCGCAGGGAAGGGGTTTGCTGTGTGGTGAACCCGACTCTGGGCAGAGAGCGGGAATATGAGTTAAAGCCGGCGGAAAGCCCCAAGAAGGTGGTTGTTGTGGGTGGTGGGCCCGGTGGAATGGAGGCAGCCAGAGTGGCGGCACTGAGAGGGCATAAGGTGGTCTTATTCGATGTGAGTGATGAATTAGGTGGGCAGTTGATACTTGCCTCGAAGCCACCATTTAAAGATACGATTGAGACGTTTAGGCAGTATCTGGTGAGACAGGTAACTAAATCAGGTGTTGAGCTGCGGCTGCGTGAAAGGTTTACTGTAGACTTGTTGGATGAACTCAAGCCGGATGTTGTCGTACTGGCTACCGGTGTCAAACCGTTTATTCCGCAGATACCTGGAATACAAAGCCAGAAGGTTCTGCAGGCGAGCCAAGTGCTTGTCGGGGCTAAAACGGGAGAGCGGGTGGCAGTGATAGGCGGTGAGCTGGTTGGCTGTGAGACGGCGCTGTACCTGATGGAGCAGGGTAAGAAGGTTACCATCATGAGGCGGGGTTCGGAGTTCGCTACCAAGGTCCACCAATTTATCAGGGAACCTTTGCTGGGCAGGTTGCAGTTCAAGGGCGTTTCCATGTTAACCGGGGTTGAGTATGAGGAAATCACCGAGGCTGGCGTAGTTATCAGAACCGGCACAGGGGAAAGAAAGATAGTCGAGGCGGACACTATAGTGCTGGCGGCTGGTGCTGTGCCTGATACCGAGCTCTTAGACGCTTTGAAGGGTAAAGCTGCCCGGGTCGTTTCGGTGGGTGACTGCGTCGAGCCGCGTGGGATAAGGGAGGCGGTGGAGGAAGGCTACAAAGCGGGTCTTATGCTCTGAGAGGCGCATCAGATGACAAGAAATCCTAAATCCTAAGCACCACAAATCCTAAACAATATCAAAATCCGAATTCTCAAAATTAGAAACGCCGTATGTTTTGGTCATTGGTGTTTGCGGCTTTGAATTTATTTAGAGTTTAGAAATTCGAGATTAGGATTTGGGTAATGGGGGGTTGGGGCTATGGGATGTGGAGGTTTCTAAGGTATTCGGCGCGGCGGGTCATTGCTGCCAGAGCCCTCACGGCGTTCTCGGGCATGGAGTAGGTGGGTATGCCTCTTTCGGTTGCCAGGTGCATGCCCTGCCGCTGGTCACTGGAGTTGCCGGGAACGACGATTATCGGTTTCTTGTTCCGGTCGCGTATGCTTTCCAGGCGTGATAGGAACCACTCATCGTGGATGAAGGCATAACAAATCGTCAGGCAGGAGTCCACTACCTGAGACATGATTTCCAGGCAGGTGGCGTAGATGAGAGATGCCTCATTGAAGGGAGCCCACACCAGGTCTACCGGGTTTTTCAGGCTGGGCGAAGGTGGTATCTTGTCCTTAAGGAATTCACGGAGCTTTTGCTGAACATCTGCCGGTAAAGGTGAGATATTGAGCCCTGCCTTGGCGCAGGCATCAGAGGTGGCTACAGCGCCACCGCCGGCCTCAATCAACAGGCCTATCTCGTTCCCAGTCGGCAGATAAGGGCAACTGAAGGCTACAGCCAGGTCTATGAGTTCTTCCAGACTCCGGGTAGAGATTATGCCTTTCTGTCGGCTGGCTGCTTCAAACAAGGCGTAATTGCCTGCCAGAGAGCCGGTGTGGGAAGCAGCTGCCTTAGCGCCCAACTCCGAGCTGCCCCCTTTCCAGGCGATAATCGGCTTTCTCGGTGATATCTCCTCGGCGAGCTTCAGAAAGCGGTCGGCTTGCTTTAAGCCCTCGATATAAAAAGCGATTACTTTGGTCTCGGGGTCATTGCCAAAATAGTCCAGGAAGTCCTCGATGGTAAGGTCGCTCTGGTTGCCGATGCTTATAATGCCGCTGAAGCGAAGCCCTCGCTCGCTGCCCAGCTGTGTCATGTTTTGGCTTGCCCAGCCGCTCTGCCCGACGAAAGCCACGCCGCCTGGCTCCATCGGCAATCTGGCGTAAGGTATGATAGTATTGATATTGGCTCGTGGCGAGATTATTCCCATGCAGTTAGGCCCGACTATCCTCACATTCCCCTGGCGAGCTGCTTCCAGCATCTGTTGTTCCAGCTCCTTGCCCTCGGCTCCCAGTTCGCTGAAACCGACGCTATGGACCACGGCGAACCTGACACCTTTTTTGGCGCACTCAGCCATTACCTGAGACACGCTCTGGGCGGGTATAGCTATTACTGCCAGGTCTATTTCTCCGGGGACATCCAGAATGCTGGGATAGCTCTTGAGGGACATGATTTCGGATTCCTTGTTGTTTATGGGGTAAATTGTCCCCTTGTAGCCGTCATTCAGCAGGCGGGAGACGAACATTCCGCCTGACTTCGTTTCGTCCTGTGAGGCGCCGACTATGGCTATGGAACGAGGTTGAAGCAGGTTTTTAAAGTCTGGGGCAACAGTTTTAGGTGCCATCAATTTTGTTTACTTCGGACAGGTCTGAAGACCTGTCCCTGCATCATGTTCCGACAGCGGGTGGAATTATATAACAGTAGCTAAACAATGGAAAGATTAGGTAAGCTACGTGATTATGTTGTTGGGCGATGTAGTTCTGGGTATGGCCAGTGCGGCGCGGTCTCTTAATCTGGGTCCTCTCATTAAGCCTGCCGGTTCTAGTTTTGAGAAGGGTGCACTGGTGAATTGGGATTGTCGTTGTGTCCTTTCTCGTAAGGCTTTCAAGAGTTGAGGATTATCCTGCAGCTTGGTGATTCTCGGATAGGACTTAGGCATTTGCCCATGTCTTTTAGGAGACAACTGATAGGTTATAGTTGTGCTGTGTGTCAAATTCAGTTTGTAGCTGTAACAGTCTTCAAAAGTATTTGTCAGGCGGCGCGCACTAACAGGTCTCTGTCGCCCCTTGGCTTTGGCATAGGCCAGCAGCGCAATGCCTATAGGTGTGGTAAAAGGTTCAGGCATAAAGATTAGGGCTAGAGCTACCGATTGTAGCCCTACAGAATATGCAGATTTCATGTCAAAGTAGTTCGAGATATTTAAGCTTATCTGTCCGCTTTTGTCAAGCAATTGTACTCGTCCAGTACATTAGTGACACATGACCTCCCTTCTTTGTTTTTGCTTCCACTGCTCTAGAAATTGAAATGGTGTTAGGTAACCCAGCGCTTGATGTGGCCTGACTGTATTATATATCCTT
>Ga0315282_10004333_pt1 | contig 24735 bp, 22 predicted proteins | sample YL17G07_20_MG_FD_203693 | JGI IMG/M metagenome (GOLD analysis project Ga0315282, IMG submission 203693) | Sediment microbial communities from Yellowstone Lake, YNP, Wyoming, USA - YL17G07_20 | ecosystem: Environmental > Aquatic > Freshwater > Lake > Sediment | place: USA: Wyoming | collected... | reverse complement strand
ACCCTCGACAGTATATGATAATACCTCTCTTGTCCAAAGAGGACAATGCCATCTTTTAATATATCAGCAGCAAACCTTTTTTTGTCTTTTATGCTCTTCTCAAAATCCTTTGTCATCATAACAATTGGCACTAACTTGGCTGGATGTCTTCCACTGGCTTCAGCAGCCAATCTATCAACAGCGTTCATCAACTCGTTAAACCGCTCTTCCCCAGAATTTGGTGCAATGACGAGAATGTCTATGTCACTTCTCGAAGTGGCCTCACCTCGGGCTACACTCCCAAACAGTATTACCGATTGAACCTCAGGAGCAAAATCAGAAACCCTTTTTGTAAAATCTTCCAGAACCCAAGCAACCCTTCTTTTTTCCTTATAAAGCTTCTCTCTCTTATCGACCTCAAAAAGTTCACACAATTTTCTTGTTCTCGGACTCGTCAAGTTAAGCTTATAGTATTTCTCTTGTCCCTCAGTCTTTTGCTCCACCAAGCCCTCCTTTGCAAGCTTATTAAATTCTGAAGAGACCGTTCCTACACCTACTCTTGACAGCTTAGCGAGCTCTCTGGTATAATACCACCTGCTCAAGTCCTTGCTCATAGTTTTTAGAATCAGGATAACCTTAGGAGTAAGCAATTCCGACATAATTTGAACACTGAGAAAACAAGCTTATAAATGTTCAGTTTTTCGAACAGGCGTTCAGTTTTTCGAACACCATCCCTTGTTCCTCCAATATTCACCGCACCATACATCGGATATGGAGGGAGCAGCTTGAGAGGCGCCTGCAAACAGACGAAAGAGTGACGCTTACAGCCCTCGGAGACGTCAGGTATGACCTGATGAGATATGTAAAAAGAAGAAAGGACGTGAAGATAGTTAAGCTTGAAACGAGGTATATGAAATCAAGAGAAAAAGGCCTAGGATTGAAAGTCACCGTCCAGAAGCTTCGTGCGTTAAGAGGCTAGAAAGAGTCAGGTCTCGGGACGAGCTTCTGTTGACCTTTGCGGGCTTAATGTAGAAAAAGGTTGGATGGGTCGAGACCTGAAGAGTTAGCAGGACCATATACCCAATAGCATATTGGCAACTTCACATAAATGCTATTCCACAAGAGTGAATCGACCAAATATTTATTTGACCCAAACTCAAGTTCTTTATCATGCGTGACTTATTCGTCTGTCATTGTTCATCAGATCATGCTTTCGTAAATTGGCTGGCAAGAGAGCTCGGGAAGAAAGGCATAAAGGCATGGGTAGACGAGGGTGAAATTCTAGTTGGGGATAGTCTGATTGAGAGAATTCAAAAGGGAATTTCAAAAACTAAATACTTTGGCGCGATACTCTCGAAGAACTCGGTCAAAAGTCGTTGGGTCACAAAAGAACTAGAAATGGCCATTGCCAAAGAATTCGAGGAAGCAAAAGTCGTCATTCTTCCAATAATTATAGAAGATTGTGAAATTCCCCTTTACTTGAAAACAAAAAGGTATGCCGATTTTCGAGAATCAGACGAGAAAGGATTGCAGGACCTCCTGCAGGTGTTGGTTGGCAAGAGCGACTTTCAATGTATATTGTTCAGACAGAGAGAACCTGCACTATACATCAAGGGTCATAGACAAAAAATAGAAATCAAAAATTACTCAGATGTTGTCTATAGAAATGAAAAAGTACCTGTTGTTGTTGGCAAGAAAACGGAACGAGACAAATGCTTTTTCGGAATTAACATAAAGAACCTTTCAGATCGAGTTCGAGAAAATGTAAAGGTTACGGTTAAGCCCGCGGATAGTACAAAGAGGATACTGGAATGTTCGTCAAATCCAAATACACAAATCATAGAGGGTGGAACAGGTTCGAATTTTGTGTCTTACAATATCATTTTGCTGCATCCTTATGAAGAACATCACTTCAGTCTGGCGACAAATACGGATCAATGGCCTGAAATTGATATAATCTGCGAGCTAAGTATTTGGGATGGAAAAACAAATAGAATTGATGTTGTTCCAGGGGAACATTCCGTCCCATAGTAATTGAGTTTGAGCATGGTTCTGTCTCAAGTTGAGAAACTCATAGAACACAACGAGTCAACCAAGGATACTAGAGGAATATGCCCAGCGTTTCTGGAAAAGCAAGATCTAACTTTTGAAGGCTGAAGTCCTTAAATCGTTAGCTGACAGATAACATGAGTGAACGAAAATGAAGTACAAACCAGCAAGAGATTTACCCCAATTTGCACGGGAATATAAAACTCTCTCCCCATCCAAACTAGCTAAAATCGCCTTGATGAAGAGAAATAAGAAAATAACGCCTGATTCCATCAGAATGTGGTTTAAGCGCCACTCCGATGTCCATGACCAGTTGGTTAAGGAGTTAAGTAAATACCCGCCGACGAAAGAAGAAAATGTGTCCCTGCTAACCTCAGAGGTCCTAGCTGAGTTGATTACAAGTGACTATGGCGACATAAAGATTAGAAACTTAGAAACGGTTAAAATCGCGAGAAAGCTCCTAGACCTCATAGAAGTAAAACTCAAGGCCAAAAGATAAAAATCTAAAGTGAAGAATAAGCCTTCAGTCTCTTTTCTGGAACAATACGACAAATGGCTTGAAGAAAAAAGCAATACAAAAAACAAGGAAAAAGAAGCTAAGCTTTGATCCATCTGCCTTTTTTGAGTTTAAGTGTAAAACTGTGCTTTGTCTTTAGCTTCATAAAAGTCAGTTGCTGGAACGACACCCTCGCCTAGTGGAGAGAGATGAGTTAAAGTAAAGAGAACCTTCAAAATAGATTTTCCAGCCATTTTATGCAAGGCTTATTAAATTTATAAGATCGCTACAAGCGGTCTTATGAAGTCTGGTTTAGAGAATGTTGTTTAAGATGCAAGAGCATGTTTCGTAGAATAACGTTTTCTTGTAGTAGTCAAGTAGGTTATCTAACTCTACCTCCGAGTTTTTGGCTGTTGGAGTTTTCCTAAAGAGTTTAAGAATGGCGATTCTTTCTCCAGAGTAGCTCGTTAAGTCACTTTCGTCGGAGATCACCTTGATTTCTTTCTTTGTACATTCTGAAGATAGGTCCTTTAACATTTCATCAAAATTCTTGTGCACCTTATTCAGGGGAGGTCCTTCAAAGAACCGTTTCTCTGTTTCATTTATCAGAATATACCATATAAAGAGCACATTGGCGTGCCTAATAGGTATGTTGAAACAGGTTTCTCGCCATCTATTTACATACTCTTCGTAGGGAAGAAGACCTTTCTTCCATAACGCTGTTGTGAGATCGATAAGGATGAGTTTATCTTTTTCTAAGGGTTGCAGATTTAAGGCAAAATCATAATCGGTATCCGCAAATTCATTAGTTTCTTCTCCCCTAATATTATGAACTTGAAATTCTCTTCTAAATATGCGTGAGTCTTTATAGGATATTTCATTTTTACCATTAAACTCTAGATTTAGATATTTATCACCAAAAAATAGTGCCCAACCCTCGTGCTACGTACAAGTAAAGATATTGTCAGCCCAGTGCTTTGTATTTTGCCCACGAACAATGCCCAGCATTAGGGCAGGCTGCCCATCTACCTGCATAACATTTTTCCAAGTTCATCAGCTTGAGACAATGCTCTAATCCCCAAGTTTACTGTGATTACTGGGATTCCGCATTAAATTCCTTTTGCATACGTTGATTTTTATGTGCGCCTACTTACTACTAAAATGGTGGCCCAGGAACTTGCCGGCATTTGACCATGTTCAAAGCTCATCAAACCGAGATGTTTTACTAGTTAAAATCGTGCTTTCCTAGTTAAAATAAGCTCAAAATGAGTCTAGAATTATGGTGCTCCGGCCGGTCGGGATTTCAGCGCCAGTTTACCAGCAAAAATATGCTTGAGTTGTACTTGGCAAGAGTTCGAATCTTCCCGGGCTGCCAACCACTCCAAGTCGGACGACGTTCAAACTCTCGGGTCAATTGATGGTGCAGGGGATGCGGTTTGCACTTGTATCCAAGTGGCGATGTCTTCTGATAAGGGACTTCTAAGGTCTATTTTCTCTGATAATTTCAGTATCAGTACCAAGCTATAAACTGCCTGGAAGAGGGCTCTTCATGGCCATGGCTCGCGCGGGAGGGCTGTTATGTCCGATCTTATTCGACGAAATCCTCATCAACACTGACGTATCCTTGCCTTGCCCCCTTTGTCAGCAACTCCCTGCATTCAATCAGAATCTTCCCAGGTAATCCCTTGCCTCGCTTGAAAACTACCTTTATTGCATCTTGCGTAAACGGATGCAGATCTGATATTTTAGAGGGAGTCTTGTCGGATCTGTAGGCATTCAAGTAGAATTTGACGAGAGCAATAGTACTTGACAGAGTCAACGGGTTTAGAATCACTTGTCGTGTCAATGGCATTCTAGGATGATCTAGCAGTCTTGAAAACGACCCACTTCTAACGGCAGAAGACGCAAGTTCAGGGGTTATCGTCATTATCAAAGTCAGACAAGTCTTGCACTGATCTGTCAAATCACAAAGTTCGTTAATGAATTTGGCTTGAGACTCTCCTTTGAAGCTGGTGATTTGATTTTCAAACTGGTCTACTAGCAAATATGACATTTTAAATCCGGCTAGTTCAATCGTTTTAAAAATTGAAATCAGGTCTTGCGTAGTCTTCAACTTTTTGAAGAGCTCGGGATATATATTTTCCATATCTTCGAGAGAATCGAGAAACAACTCAACGAAGGTGGTTGAGCAATGATGCTCGATCATTTTTGTCTTTGTGCAAGACAACAGTCTGCCTTGGGCTATTACACCGGCTTTCATAAGTTTCGTAACATCAGACGGATTGTCTTTCAGCTGGCTCCGAACAATCTTCTTCCGGGTTGCAACGTCGAGTCCAGGCACGAAAGCCTCCAGACCTTTTACAACAGTGAGCGCGTCTATTTTCTCCAACGCAATTCTTCCGAGTACAAGGCCTCTCATTCTCCTGAAGAATTCCATCCCAAGAGAAGCGATGACTTTGTGCGTAATATCTACGATACCTTTCCCAATAGAATCAACATAGATAGCTACTGCAACATCCTTTTCCTTGAAGACACCGTTTATGTCATTAGCAAGAAAATACATGAAGGCGCTTTTTCCCACTCCCCAATGCCCATGAACCCAGTAATGTACACCTTCATGCTTTTTGAATGCTGGAATTATGCTCTCGCGCACTATCTTATCTAATTCCTCTTTTCGTACGTCTTCACAAAACGGAGAATCTGGGCTTGCCACAGGATTAATCGGAAAAGGATTTTCCTTGAGAAAGTATGGGGAATAATCGATTTCAGCTTTCTTTACCTCTTCTTGGAGCACATCTTTCAAGTTTTTCATTTTATTCTCTCCCAAACAAGCGTGACAAAAGAGAAATACTGGTCATTATACTTTAAAGGTTTTCCAGATATTACATGTTTCTCCTTAGCTGCAAGTTGCCTCATCGCCTGCGAGGCGCCTGTTAGCCAAACATACTCTTTGTATTTCTCGTGGAGTTTAATGAGCAAAGAATCAAAAGATTCGCCTGAGATTCGCAAATTTTCGCAAGTCTCAGCACGCAATTCCTCGATTGGCACTGAAATTGGTGCGTACACGTCAAGTCGAGCAAGGATTTTCTTGTAAGATCCCAGTACCGCTTCTTTGAAATCTTGCTCGTTAACGATATTTTTCACTGCAACGATAGATTTTTCTCCGCTGTCTAGCAACAAGATTTCTGCATTCTTCGCTAACGAAATCAATTCCTCGGTTTTATGGAATCTTGAGGTTAGTTTGTATTTTCTATCTGTCTCTTCAACCACTCCTAGTTTAGTCAAAAAATGAAGCACAGATTCCATCTTGCCGCAAGGCCATTTCATTGTCTCAAGCACAGATTCAGGTCCAAATATCGAAGGGGCATGAGTAAGGAATTCAAGAATTTCGCCTATCTCAGCAATGAAGCATGTTAGGATCAATTTCCGCTTAACTGTCTTGTCCTTCTCTGTCTTGTAGTCATACGTCAAGCCAAAAAAATAACCCCAACTACAAATCACATCCAAAGAAACACGGTTTGTTCCTATTCTTTCCATGAAGTCTTTTTCGCAGTATGTTTGTCCATAACTGTTCTCATTATCATGAATTGATGAGTCTCGTAGTGTTAACAAAAAACGTGAAAAAAGTTGCTCATGTTGAAGAACCCTTTTGAGAAGTATTGTTTTTGCCTTTTCCTCGCTGCCTTTACCCATCTGCATAAACTCTTCAGAACATTGGTAGGCATTGCCCATCTGGTAAAGCAGCCCCCATCTGTGCAAAGTATTGACAAGTTCCAAGGAAATCCCGAAAAGATACTTGCCTCTTGTTCTCTCTTTTTCCTCTTCGGGTGAAACATATCTGCGGGTCAAGCTCCGTCTCAGATCTTCTTCTTCCTTCCGGTACTCAAATATGACCTCGTAGATGTCTTTTGGAACCTCGTAGGTCTCGCCATCAATCTTCCTCTTTTCAACTTCGATAAACCCTTTGCTGCAACATCTTTTTGCAGTCTCGAGGGAATATTCCAGCTTCGAGATACGGGGTACGCTTTTTTTCATCTTTAGACCCAACGCCTATTTATCAGTGTATTAACACCATAGATAACTTCCTTTGCATCTTTTAGCAATTCCCTATGGTCTTTTGGGTTTTCTCTGGCTTCGGAGAACATTTTATCGTCCAGCTCAGCTATTTTCTCCAAGTAATATTGCTTGGCTTTTTCTTGGTTAGGATCTGAAGGTGTGAATAGGTTTAGTCTGTGTCTGACTACCTTGACCGGAACAACGCCGTCAGGCAATTTTGCTGGGTAGAAAACTGGTATGCCATTACCCCAGCAGAATCCTAATGCGTCTTTGGAAGGTTCATGTGCTGATATTAAGACCCTGTACAGTTTTGTGCAGTTGTACCTCAGCGGATGAGGATTCCCGGTTCTGAAGATAGCGATTTCATTCTTGTGCGCCATGTCATGAACCTTGGCGAAGAAAGCAGCAGCAACGTCTATGTCAATTTTCTTTCCGCTTTTGCATTCGAATACAATGAAAGTGTCGCTCAGACTTTTGACGCTAGCAAGGACATCCGGTGGAGAAAGAATTCTAGAGGCTGTCTCAACTTCGTCTGTAAATCGAGCCACGATAGAATAGTTCTCGACTTTGTCTAGAAGCGAAGCAAAATCGGTCTGAAAAGCCTCGCCGTCCCTTTTCCTTCTGGGATATTCACTTAAAAATCTCCAGATGTTATAGGCCAGCTCATCAGACATTAATTGCTGAACCGTTGACATTTGTCTCTTATTGCAGTATGCAATGTTTCAAGTTAAAACAATTTTGACGGTGAAAGGAAATAGCGGGCGCGCGGCTATTGTGACTTGCCCATTTTCTTGATCTCTGCTCATTTCTGTTCTCGCCCGGCCTGTCGCTGTAACTTTCTTTCTGATTCTAGTTTCAATCAAAACTGGATAAATGCATTTCGAGTTGCTCGTGCGCTAAATCATTAGGCGTTTGCAGACGCGCGCTTGCTGGAATAAGCGCGAAGGTCTACTCCCACACACTCCCCTCTTTTATTGCTAGGAAACTAAGAAGCAACGCGTATGTTATCTAGGCAGGAGTCCAAACTCCACTGCGTATTTAGTTGCCAACAGAGTCGCAGCAATAGCTTCTCTCGCCTCATCTATGGTAGGAGGCTTAAATCCAGTAAGATCAGTTGGATGAGCCCCCTTCTTGTCTCTGAGCCACTTTACAGAAGATAGTAGAGAAAGAACAAATTCAAGCGGTGTCGTTATCTGGCCAGGTACTTCAGTCTTCCACAGCTTTGAAAGCTGGTTTCCCATTTGGCAAATTTGCTTGGCGCTTTCCTTGCCTCTTAGATGTAGGAATATCTGTGCCACAAGCAATTCGGCAGCGCGGCCACAACTACTAATTGCATCATGGCAGTTAGCATGCTCGAATTGATCATAAGCGTTTAACAAGTGATTGGCCAACTGTTCTTTTGACTCGACTTTATGGTCTGACAGTTGATGGAGAGCATCGTTTTTCAATTGCTGCAAATCATAGATCTTCTGAAAGGCCAAGAGTTTCTGATTGATTTCTTCTTTTTCATGTCTGAGTTTGTCAACAATACTTTGAATCTCCTGAAGCAGTGTGGTTCTTTGCTGAAATATGAATCCCACCATAAAATCTGGCAGCCGCAGCATATTTTCTGTCCGATCGATCAATCCAAACTCTTGCATATATTCAAGTTCTCTTGGAATAACTGTATACTTCACGACTGCAATTGATGCATAGTCGCCGAAAGGTCCTATTCGATTCTCTGCATCTTTCCTCAGTTCCTCTAGCAACAAGTCCCACTTCACACTGCCCCCAAGGAGGAACATCCTGCGGGCAATATATTGCCACAAGGGCTCCAAGTAGTATAGATCGCTGGTCCCCCATCTTTGGAGCAGAATTTTACGTATCTCTTCTTCTTGTTCGAAGAAAAGCTTGCCAACAATTGAAGGAGATGAAAGACTACACTCGAGATTCTTGTCCTGACTCACCAAACCTACCTCTATCAGACAATCCAAACTCTTTCCCATCCAAGCAGACGGAAGACCTTGGTAGTAAGCTTCTGCGATCAGTGATAGGAGTTTATCACGCGCCATTGTGCCTTTCTCTAGAAGGACTCTCAAGATCGCCAACTTGCTTTTGTCGTTTGAAGTGGTAATCTTTAGAACTGCAGAAAAGATCTTTGAACTCGAATTGCTTTTGTCTATTGACGTATCATGATCACCTCGGAGTTTTGCCAGTATTCTTATTCTCATTCCTGACCAAAGAAACTTTCTGGGAGTGAATCGGCGTAAGGTCAGCAATTATGTCCCAGTGTTCTTTCGGAGAATGAACGACATAATGCGATCGACGGACCCTGGCAACATTCTTTACTGTGGAATACAGGGTTACTTCGTCTTTTTTTCTATGCCTCAATAAGTCCTGAGAAGCGAGGGCAAGAGACTTGAGATCGAATATGTGTTCCTTGGGTAAGGCAAGATAAGTGTTTATTGTCGCAAAACCCCACTCCGGCTCGTTGAAAAAGGAATATCTTGGCTGGATGTTGAAAAGCGTTAGAACCATCAAAACAAATCTGTGAACTTCATCATCACGGGCGAAGGTGTAGAACTTGAGTAATCCGCCCTTGCTCACCTTTGCGCGTGAGTCCAAAACCCCTTCCATGAATTGTCTGTAGATATTCGTTGGAGACAAGCGCAAAACCAGTGGCATTTTTTGTGGCCGAGTTCGCGCCAAATCATCGTTGCTTTCAGGCTCAAATATCTGAGAAATCATTCTGGGTATGAATCCGTCACTGGATTCATCCATTACAATTATCTTTTTGCGATCGGATCTGTAGAAAATCTTGTAGTCATATTCGTGACGAAGCCCAATCTCTCGAAATGCTTCTTTAAGAATCGCGCAAATCTTTCTCCAATTTTCTTCGCTTTCTAGCAGCATTACGATCTTGTGCATCACCCATTTTTGTGCGACCGCTTGGGTACCCATGAGATAAGAGAAATTCTCTGTGATACTTATTCTCCTTGAATCTATATGCAAGTGCTGCTTTTCGTTGGCGCAGTACAAATCGTTAAGCATATTGAATGTTTTCGGCCGGTAGAAAATGTCCAACTGTTCACCTTCAACTACATTTGAAGCTACTGTCTTGCCACCAATCATGTACAGTTTGGTTTGCTCTGGAACGAGTATCTCATTTGCATCGGAGATTATTCTTATCGAGTGGTCTCCATCTAGTTCTTCTGGTTGGAACGCTAGTTCCTGAAAGGTTGGTTCTCGCTTCTCAACATCTAATCCCAAGACACAGTCGGTCTTTTCCAATTCCTGAACTTTCAAGATCCCTCTCTTCGTCCATACGTAACTGTCACCGCATAATATGTATCCTACCACTTCCTCAGGCATCTATCTCACTTAATCAGAGTACGCTAACTGATTTTTATATAGCCGATCGGATATAACATTTCATCGGAAGGCATCACAGAGATGTACTTCAAGAAATGGCCTTTCGCGATAGTTCCCGAGGAACATGCAAGTGTTTGGGCTGATAGGCATTCTCTATATAGCCAGATGAAAGGATTGTTCGAGGATTTTGGACATAGAGACAATTCGTTTGTACAACTTCTATGGGGATATCTTGGTGCTGGTAAAACTCACACTCTTAGACACTTTCAATCTGCACTGGATAGCAAGGGAAATATAGCTTTTGTTTACTCAAGATTTCCCGCGGGGGCAAAGAGTTTCTACGAGCTTTATAGAGACGGATTTGTGCAATCTTTCAATTTTGGGACGTTTGTCAAGAAATGCGCTGATATCTGGAAGACTTTGACGGCTGAGAAAGATGAAGAAGATGCCTTTCTTTGGATCCTTGATCGGTTTGCTCATCAATCATGTGATTTTGCACAAGTGATCTGCAATCTTGGAAGACTTTGGAGTATTTCACCGGCGGAGGCTCTCAGGCATCCTTCTTTCGGCCTGTCGAGAATGTGGATTCAAGGCGCAAAGCTTGGAATGCGAGATATGAGAGAGATAGGTGTAACAAAGAATATCAAAAATGACGATGACGCCGTATTTTCGCTTGGAGTATTGCTAAGATTGTTGACCCAAGGAATGGCAAACAATGAGGGGGGTGTTTCTGTCATATGGATGCTAGATGACAGCCAAGTACTTCTCAGCAACAAGACAATTCAACGTGGACTAAGACGGGCAATTGACGAAAGCCCAAGAAAACTGCTAATCTTGATTAGTTTTGCCACAACGGATCCCGAAAAGATACGGCTAGGATTGAGCGATGAGCTTAGAACGGTGTGCTCTCCGTCATTGTTGGAGGTGCCTCCATTAGACAAAACCGAAGCATTTCAGTTCATAGTTGATCTAATAAACGATCCAAATTTCAAGGAGAAAGGCAATGACAAGTTTTATCCTTACACTAAAGAAGCTATTCAAGGATTGATCAAGAATATGAGGGACAAGGGGATAGACTTGCTCCCTAGAAACATAAACAAGTGCGCTGGGCATTTGACTAGCCAAGCAGAAAAGGAGGCAGTGGAAAGAATCGATGATTCCTATATAAGAAAGCGCTTCCCAGAAGAATGCAAACCTGATTGCCCGGTTTTTTCAGAATAAGCTGAGGAGTGAATCAGCAACTAACAGACTTGGCTAGAAAGTCCTTGCTCACAGAGAAATATCTGATTCTTCCTTTCGTGTCCACATGAAGTTTAATGTCATTCTGATGTTTTTTCTGATTCTCAATAAGAATCTCTCTTGCGCCAGGAAGTTCTACTATTCCAGCCGGTTCTGCGGTCAAGGCTCTTATTGCAGTCAACAAGCAGACTTCATTTATGCCTACAAGACCATATGCCGCACTTACGTATTGGGAGTTCTTGATAAGTGCTCGGAAAACGTTGGCATCGTCGATTGGTCTAACACCGATGCTATATATATGGGCGCACCGTTCAAAGAAATCGCTTTCAATGCTTGCCTGCTCTTCGTCTACATCATTGAATTCTTGAGCGAATCTATTTGAACGAGCGGTTCGGCAATAAACATAAGAATTCCTTTTTTCGTCAGGCTTGTCGATTATGTTCAGATCAACCAAGGCCTCCAGTCTTGGTGTAACTCGCAACTCTTTCGTTCCAACAATTCCTTCACGACCATGTTTCATCCTTTCCGCAAGTGTCAACATCTCTTGCGCCTTGGTATAATCCGATGATGATTGGACTAGACTTTTCAACTTCTTCCCATATATTTCGTAGGATTCCTGCAATAGTACAGCAGCTTCCGTTCTTGTCCAATTCTTGGAAGTTCTGAGACCGCTCATTATGTGAACAAAAGCGATTCCATCGTTCACAAGAAACTTGTAGAGGTAGAAAAGTTTTTCAGGCAGTGATAACTCCAACGGATTGTAGGAAACTGACGTTTTAAACGCGTCATATTCTTGATCACTTATGAGATTCTCGAGTATTCTGGCTTCAGGTCGCCAAGAAAAGGTTGATGGAAAAAGTAGTTCAAGTGGAAGATTTGTGGCAAAGTCCACCATGTCATTCGCAGTTCTTATCGTAATTGCACCCGTTGTTGATCTACATTGCTTGAGCCAAAAGTCCTGTTTTGGTTCGACAAGTTTGTACAGACGATTTGCCAGGTTTTCCCTCGATGTAAATGAATCAGGAGAAGTCAGAATGATTATGGCGTTGACAAAGCCAAGTCTTTGCTGTACTCCTGTGTAGAATGGAGTTAAGTTCACAGTTCGAAACCGCCATGTACGGTAACTCTAGGGCGTACAAGCAAAATGAATGATCTTTCGGCTTCTGTGCTTGAAACATAAGCATATCCTACGGGCAGGTCTCGAATGAGTTCTTCAGAAGTGAGTCCATCGCCTTTGTACGTAATTTCTGACGGGTCTTTGCTCTTCAAATTCTGAGTGATATACTGCAAGTCCGAAATGGCAACAAGTTTATGACTGATTATCGTATCGACTTGAGCCATTACTCTACTGTCAATGGCGGTTGGCTGTTGTGTTGTCATAATGACTGAAATGCCGAAGTTGCGTCCTTCTCTAACTAACTTAACCATTACCTCATTGAACATTGTCTTCATTGTTGAAGGCAGCAGGTTTTGCGCCTCATCTATCAGAAGAGTGACCCTAGGTATCCCTTTTTGAATAGCCTCTTTAAACTTCTTTTCGTTCCCTGCCTGAACGAGCAAAGCCTTTTCGTAGTAGGATGTCTCAGATCTTAGTTTCAATAGATTCTTGACGAAAACACTTACAATAGCTGCTCTAACATCACCAGGAACACTTCCGAGCAGCAAGACAGTTAGTCTTCCCGGAGTAAACATATCCTTGAGTGGCGTTCCTTTGATTGAGAAAAGGGGATATCTTGAGAAAACTCGCATGTTGTTTATTACTGCACGACGACTCTGAACTGCATAACCTTCAGTCTTAGAAGTTATTTCTTTGTCATGCTCTGTGCACTTGATCAGATCATCGATTGAATACTCGTTCCTTGCCGGAACGGCCTTCTCTTCCAGAATATTATCGTTTGCATCTCGTTCTACCCAAGTCCATCCCGAGAGTCTCACTTTGTCAACTGTCTCCAGAATCAATTGTCCACCTAGATCTCTAAACATGTCATATCCAAGCAGATAACACCAGTCCGATGCTTCAAGGTCAGGTATGCCCAACTTGAATGTTTTAAAGGTAGTCTCCGGCATTTCGAAACCAGCAGGAATCCAAATATCCACTTTCACGTCTGCCGAAGACAACTTCCATTCTTCCAACAATTGCTTTTGCTTTGCAATGTCTTTTTGCGTTTGATTTCCTGGAACGTAGGCCATAGTCCAGAATATGTTAATTGTGTCGAAAAGCAAACTGGAGCGCGTGATTTTGCCTTTTAATATCTGTTCAGAAGTTGTTGCCAACGACTCAGCAAAACAGCCCAGTGTATATGATTTGCCACTTCCTCTCTTTCCCACAATTGAGATGACATGTTCCTTATCAATGTCAAACCAAACATCGGTCTCACACAATTCCTCAGCGAGTTTGCCCAAGAATATGCTGCAATTGGAACCGCCTCCTGTACCAACGATTAGAGTCCTCTTAGTGAAGCGGGGAAGAACTCTAAACTTGGTAACGCTTGACATTTCGTTGGCTAACTCCGTCTTCTTCTAGGGGCTCTCTCCTCAGGCTTTGGGGCCTTCTCTTGCTTTCTAATCGCATTAAGCAACGCTTCTTCGTCAATAATATCCTTGCCAAGCTTCTTTGCTTCGGTTGCAGAGTCATTTAGAAGGTCGGAAATGGTTCGGGGGGTCTTTCTTCTTGGGTCTTCAGCAACATGCTGGGCTATTCTATCGATTGCTTCTTCCGTAAACGGATAGAAATCTGGATTAATGGCCGTGCCTTTTTCTTTTAGACGCCTGATTCTCTTTTCTCTCTCTTTGGGATCCACAACGTAACTTAGAAGGTCTTTCATAAACGGCTTCAACTCTTCATCTCTTATATGGCTAATCTGCAGATAGTTGCCTTCACCAATCCTGCCCGAGACTGCCCCTAGATTTAAAGGTGCTGCTATCTTTTCATAGTCGACCGCAGTACAAGCGCATATGAATCCTAGATATCTTTGAAGTTTCTCAGAGATCTCTCTAAATGCAGTTGTGAAAGTTCCTATTGCATATTGATCAGTAACGTCCACTAGTTTTTCGCATTCGTCTATGAGAAGTACCAACCTTTTCTTACCTATTTCATTGTATATTTCACCAAGCTTTATGAGAAATCGCGCGGATTCTCGAGGCGACAGCGCGGACGTAGCACCAAGAGCGATCGATTCACTCGCTGAGACTTGTTCACCGGAAAGCCATCTCCAGGCTCGAATAAAATCTTCACCACCTTCAGTGGCGAGGACAAGCTTTAGACAAACGTTCGCCGTATCTTGGTTGGCAAAAAAACCCTTAAACTTCAGGTCTCCCACTTTAAGGAGATATTTCTGCAACAGACTCTTTACTTTGCTACTTCCCATAGCCATCAGAATTTCTTTGTAGAGATCCAAGAATGCTGCATTTCTTGCCAAGTCAGGGCATATTACATAAATCGAATCGTTGCCATATTCCTTGAGAAGCTTCTTGCCAGCATAAAATTGAGTGTGAGTCTTGCCGCCGCCATAAACCCCCCAGAGAACCAGGCGCGGCGCACTCTCAACATCAGATGCGGCTTGTATTCTATCAACCAACAGATTCTTCTCGTCAGTTCTTCCTGCGTAGCATTCATAGTCATTCTGCGGATCGAGCATGAAACTTGGTCTTTGAAGACCAAAATACTCTCTTATTGTTGCTTTTTCTGCCATTTTTTCTCATCTCATTTCAGGTGATACGCATATAGTGTCAACCTCTCTAGTATATTTTTTCCTTCTGCTTTTCCCTTTATGAATATGACCACGTCATCTGTGAAATTGGCATTATAGGTCAAGTTTGCCGTTCCGAAGAAACCATAGTCCAGGTTTGTTGTCTTTACAAGCACTATTTTTGCGTGTAGGTAGTCGTTATAATATGTCCGGGCACCTGCTTCTTGAAGCATAGAGACTGCTTTCTCATGCCATAGATGTTGGGGCGTTCTTGTGATTACGAGTACGTTAATCCCTTCTTTGCGTATTCTTCTGCAGAGTATTTCAAGAAGGGGTTCATCTCTTTGAGGCGAAATCCAGGGCGAAACAATGATCAATTTTACAATCTCCTTTGTGAGAATAAGCTGATTCAATATTTTTGTTGGAATATCACTTGTCCAAAGTTCGAAAACATTAGTGCTCATTATTGCCCCATTCTCTTTCGCTACAAAAAGCAATTTCAACAGGATTTGAATATAAGATTCGTGGTTTGATTTCTCTATTTCCGAAAAAAGCAGCCCAACATTTATTTGACCTAAATGAACACAAGGTTCGCTAGTGCGGTTGAGAGGAATTGCGATGGTAATGACTTTGGAACAACTTGACGTATCTTTCAAATGCAATCGGAACAAACCTATTCATCGATGGTATCACTTTCATGCTGGTTGTTCTTCCGAGTTCCCGGAGAAGATGATTGACCTGCTAAGAATCAAAAGTGGTGCCACTATACTAGATCCTTTTGCTGGTTCGGGCACAATTCTCGTGGTCACAAAAGAGAGGGGAATCAATTCAGTCGGGTTCGACTTGAACCCTTTCTATGTTTTTATGGCTCGAGTTAAAACGTATTGGGAGTTTGACACTGCGTCCCTTTTTGATCAGATACAATTGCTATCAGCAAGACTAGAAGCACGCAGGTATTTAATTCACAAAGAATCCACAACCTTAGTTGACAATATTCCTCCGTACATTTGGAGATATTTCGACGCTGAAATCTTGAAGCAACTCTCGGTGTTGAAGGAAGTTGTTTTGGAAGTAGAGATGGAGACCCTAAGGAATCTCTTGCTGCTTGCACTTTCGTCAATCCTGATAGATGTGTCCAAAGTGCATTATGTGGGCGAAACGATCGTTTTTGATAAGGCTGTGTGCACCAGTGGCATCAATGTCGAGGAGGTGTTTATGGAAAAAGTCTGGGAAATGTATTCAGATTTGGAAACCAAGCAAAGGATGACAAGTATGAGTCATGTAGAGACTAAAGTAGAAGATGCGAGGAACTTGATTTCAGTCCCAGACGGGAGTTTAGACCATGTAGTGACTCATCCTCCCTACCTAAATAACTACAACTATCTCTTACATGACCGTCTCCCCATGTTTTTCTTAGAGTACTTCAAGACTCTATCTGATGAAAAAAAGATGCGAACCTTGATCATGGGAAGTGTTGACAGCAACAAGCCCTCTGCAAAACTGTCAGAGATTCCAATCGTACAGGATATCGCAAAAAAAGTCAAGAAAACAAGAGACAAGGAACGCTATGATGCTATAATAGAGTATTGTTCTTCTATGAGTCTATTTTTCAGGAATCTTCACGACAAATTGAGAGAAGACGGGTATTGTGCCATGCTCGTTGGAAATTCATACGTACGAGGAGTTATGGTGCCCTTGGATGTGATAATCGCAAAAATAGCTGAACAGAATGGCTTTTTAGTAGTCGCAAATTCGGTTGTCAGGGACAGAGGAAACGGCGCCTTTCAGCATCTCTACAATGGCAAACTATACGAAAGCATTGTTGTCTTAAAACGCATTTAGCTCCGTTTGCCGACAAGAAGCCATTGTTTCTAGATAAGACGTAATTTCTCTACGTATCGCCTCGGCAAAGTTCTTGATCTGCCTATTGTACTCAATTATGTCCAACTTTCCTCTGCTCAAGTCTTCTCTTGGATATATCTCGACAGGAGTACTTACATTCTCTGCCGCCTTTTTCACAGCCTCTCGATACAATCCCAAACCTATGAAGAAAACCTTGTCATAAAAGCGAAATTTGTTCTCAAGATCTTTGACTGCTTCCGTGACTTTTCCTGCTCCCAAGCGTTCCTCATACATTGGTATTCTTGTGTCCCAATTTATCATCATATACCTGGCTGACAGTATCCCGATCTCAACAGGTAACTCGTGCACATTTTCCCAAAACGTTCTGAAGATCTTGGATGCTGAATAACGTTTGTATGCGGGCATTAGCTCTTCCTCTGCACTCTTCCCGCGCGTACACCAAGTCAACGCTAGAATCCTAGGATACTTTTGCCTGAGTAGTTTGCCAAATTGATAAACATTGTGAAAGCCTCTTCGCATATTTCGCTCGCATCCTCTAAAAATGCAGACATGCAATCCCATTTCTGCGCAGATTGGACAATCGCATTTTTCCCAAGGTCTATTTTCCAACGTCCTCAGGACATTTTCTTTCCGAGTATGAGAAATACCTAGGTCATATTGACTCAGTCTGTCCAAAAAATCGCTTGAAGACATCCTGCCTTGGCTGAACTGGCGAAGGCTTTCAAAAATCTCTTTCTCTCTAGCTTTCTCATTTTCATTCTTTGCTTCACGAATTCTGACCGCAGAATAGAAATGTTCGTTCAACATGTAATTCTTATCGGCAGAGGCCCAAGCTGTCCGAAGGGGTGAGGCAGAGTCAAATGAAGTTATGCCGCATTGTACCATAGCCGCGAAAAGGTCAGGTCGAGCTACGCCAAACAAGTGTATGCCGACCTTGGGTCCGGGACTGCCTCTTACTCTTCTATTCTTTAGATTCTCTCTTACCTCCTTGTGGACCTGGAGCAATATTTTCTTAATGGCCAAAGTGGGCTTTCTCGCGAGGCCCCCAAGCCCGATGTAGTCGAATCCATGAGTGAGCAATTCACGCACACCTTTTGCATAAGATTCAGCGTCCCAGCCTTGAGAAGCCCCTATTAAACGCATTTTCTCATAATCGCTCTTCTTAGCCTCATCAAACATTTTCTTGGCGTTCTCAATTGTTAGATTCCATCTGTCTTCTCTTTCGGCTTCCGTTAAGGTCCGAACGGTTTTATCGGCGTTCTTGATAGTCTTTACTATTAAGTGGTCCACAGTTACGCCAATATCAAACCCTAATTTCTTGTAGAATGACAAGGTGGATATAGGGTCGTAAGGCGGCTTCGCATGGCTGACATAGCTGAAAGCACCACAATCACCTATAATCTGGCCATAGAAGCCCAAGGCAGAGTGTATTCCTTCTTTTTCGGCTTTCTTTCTCAAATTATTTGTGTGCTCTATGTTTACTCTTGAAACCAAAATACCGTTGAATGGCGGCTTATCAAAACACTCCCAGATTCTTTTCTGCCTTCCGCTATAAAGGTCGGTCCACGGGTCGAATTCTTCGTAAATGTCGTCGCCAGGCCAAAATGGAATGAAATAATGCATTTTGTTCAGCCGCACTTTCTAGATTTCGTTACTAGAATTTATCTATTAGTCTCTCCAACGTGGCTTTGTCAATCAATGAGATGGATGATAAGCAAGATGCATCAATGATCATGTTGCAAAGACTGAGGGTACGACGTATGTTACCTTGTGATGTCTGTAGAATTATCTTCAGCGCTTCGCTAGTAAATGGATAAAGTTCTGGGTCATCCACACGTACCTTCTTCTCTCTAAGCATATGTTCTAGTGAGCCTCCATTAGTCTCTCTGCTATTCTGCAAATAGGCCTTTATGAATTGACCGATATTCTGCTCTGTCAGAGGTCTCAGAGGCATCTCCTTGAAAATTCTTTCGGAAAAAGCGTGATATTCTCTTATTACGTTTGTCCAAGTTTCTGGAGTACAGGCAATAATGAGTGATAGTCCTGTAGGACTGAGATCAATCAAATGTCTGATACTGTTTAGCAACAATTGTTTCTTTTGTGGAATCAACATCTCAATTGATTCGAACTCGTCTAGGAGCAAGCAGACGAGTGGATATCCTAGGATTTTCAACAATTTACGTATACTGATAAACATTTGCAGTGCTCTATCATCGCTGTCTATTGGCGCCACAATTCCCAGTTCTCGCCTTTGCTCTGAATATGTCGGGTCTCCACTTAGCCACCTCCAGGCTAGTAGCCCTGTCTCTTCCATTGTCAATTGAAGAAAAGCCGCTAGGAAATCTTGCCACTTGATTATAGGGAGGAACTCTTCCTTAGCTTCCTTGACCACAGTTGATAAAACTATCGTACCATCATCAACAAGCTCTCTCGCATTCAGCAAATCTCTCTTGAGACAATCTAAGACCTTTTTAGGTTCCTCAGTAAATCCTTCTTCTTTATTTTCAATGAGCTTCAAAGCGGTGTACCCAAGTAGTTGCCAAGCAAGGTCATAGAAGAAATCATAGCCAAGGTCATACATGAAACTTCTATAGATGTCTCGGAATGATGATCCAGAACAAGCAATGTATCCGACCAGTACTTTTCCAGATGCACTTTTGCCGGCTTGTTTCACTGTTTCTTTTTTAATATATTTGAGTAGATGTGTCTTGCCATTTCCATAACCTGCTACGATCGAAACATGTGTTGAGGAACTGCAAGAGGATTTCAGACATCGAAGGATTGCCTCGACTTCTCTTTCTCGGTTGATGCAGAAGGGGGGCTCATCTTCAGGAACCCCTGCGCTTGGAAACGGATTCTTCGTTAGATAATATAGGCGATACTCATTTGTGTTTGCCTGAATGACTTGTTCACTCATTCCATCACCTTAGTAGTTCAAAGATTGCAATATACTGGTATTCTTTACCGTTGATCTCGAGTCCTCTAGCCTCACTCAGACATATGAATTGAGGCGAGAGTATCAAATCTTTCATTCCCCTTTTCATCTTCTTCAAGGTAGTGGGACTACTCTTTGCCATGCTCGTTATAGGTGCCCCAGAGAATTCGATTTTTCCACAGGATTTTTTAAAAACTTGTCCGAGAAGGAGATCAAATATCTCTCTTTTTGTCTTGAGCTTTTCACACAAAAATTCGCGCATTCTGGCTACTTCTACGTACTCCTGTCTCATTCCAGGCCGAGGCTTAATGTTGAACTCTTCGTATATGGTTTGTAAAGACGCAGTGAAATCATCAACATTTGGATTCTCATTTGCAAGATAATATTGACCAGTGTAGAGATTCCGTTGAACTATGCCCAGTCTTTCACTCCAATCACATAACACGTCAATGGCCGTCCGGTTGAAGTTCAACTCTGAGTCGTACATCAAGGCGTTCATCAGATCATCTTTTGAGAAACTAGTCTGGGGGAGTTTTTCTTGTATAGTGCTTATAAAGGCTCGGTAGAAAGGATAGTTATTAAATAACACCAGGTGAATTCCTTCCCAGCTTTCTTGCTGGAAAGCATTCAGAAAATCGATCGCATTGTTGGTCGGAGCAAATTCGGATTCACTAGCTTCAACCAACTTCATTCTTTTTAATTCCGACAGGATTTCTTGCCCTCTTCTTTCTGTAGTCCTTAATAGCGTTGAAAGCGTACGGGAATCCATGCTTCCTCTCTTAATGCTCAAGTCGATGGTTTCTACTATTCTCCTCAGAGTAACAGGTCTTATGGAAATTCTCATCATCTTCTCACCTACAATATTCTCTTAACCCTACGCTTAGCATATTCAAAAGCCTTCAAGGCTATCGGAGTCCTGGAATAGCGTTCCTTGATGTAGCCCTCAAGCCTTTGCTCTGCGATGGCGAAATGAAGCTGTCTCATCTCGTACCACAGTATCCAGAGGTTGTGTAGTGAGATCAGACTTCTACTCTGCCGAATCTCAATTATGGTTTTTGAACTACACACAGGACAAGTGCACGGGACTTCACCAAGTTCAGCAATCCTTTTCATTGAAACATAGGTATAATTGGGAACAAAATATTGCCGTTTTCCACCGCAAATAATGAAAGATGTGGAATCGAAAGAATCAGCACCTAGGTAGGTTAAGAGGGGGGTTGACAGCATTCCTCCAAGACCATATATGTGCAATGGCTTTTCTGGAACTGCTTGTCTTGCAGAAAACACAAGATCCACGAGTAGCCTAAGACGACTTCTAATAGGAATCATGCTTCCTACTGCAAAACCATCAAAAACCGAGTATTTGGCCAGATGCCGCAATACATTGTGAATAATCTTGGGGTCGTTCCCGTGCACCGAGGCAAAGAGCAACATGTCATTCCTTCTCCTCGTTTTTGCAGCCTCCTTCGCATTTTCTATGTTCTTTATTATATTGGTCGCTATGCCCATGTCGCTACTTTTAATCAGAAATGGAAAGTCAAGCGTTGAGGCGATATCAGCCCCACTCTGTTCTTGCACCTGCAGAATCTCTGCTTGTGTTGCAGTGACTTTTCGTCTAAATCTAAGAAAACCCCCGCTGTCAACGAATGTTACCCCATTGAATTTTAGCAATTCGTGTATGCTTCCGGCCGAACTGATTTTCTCCCGTATTCTTCTACGATTGCATAGAATGTAGTAAGCGTTAAACATTGCAGTGTTTACATAAGGAAAAGCTTCCCAGTACCTTGGTGTGTTCCAGCCTCCCTCTGCACCCAGATTATGCACTGGAAACACTACAGGCGTCTTCAATGAACCATGCCTTGTCTCCAATTCTCCAATTCTGGCTAACTGATCTTCTTTCACTATTTCAAACAATTTTGACTCACCCAGACTTTTCTCAAGGGATTCTCCTTACTCTCCTTACTGTACTTATCTTCCTTGCAGACATTTATATTGTTTTCCTTTAATTCTTTACTGGTAAGGAGGGTACGAATTGGCACGGGTTATTGGATCAAGCAAAGTAACGGCAAAATTCCAGGTTACGATTCCTGAAGAAGTCAGGAAACTATTGAGCATAAGAATTGGAGATCATATAGCTTTTGCCAAGGAAAACGGCAAAGTCTATCTTGTAACTAATATCTAGAAGAGTTCTTACGATTTTTCAGTGCTGGCAGAAACATTAGACTTGCAAAGTTAGGTTGGCGTCGCTCTCTGAACAAAGTGTTTTGGAATAACTTTCAGCAGGGACAAGGTTACTATTGTTGAACCTAACGTTCCTATGACTCGTTCATATATCATAAGAGGCAATACTCCAACGAAAACTTGCCAAGGAAGATCAAGCAGATAGACGGCAAAAATCATCATCATTCCTTGCTCAGCCAACGTCGAAACATAGGCATAGACAGGCACTCTTACTTTTAGCGGTGTCATTCCTTTCAAGGAACCTATGAGCCCCAATGCTAAGGCAGCAAAATGAGGTATTATGAAGTATGGAAAAGAGTAGTTCCGAAAAAGATATGCCACTATTGCAAACCCAAGAAATATTGCACTTGCAAGCCCGCCCATTCTCATCTTATGATAAGCCAAGCTCCCGAAGGTTGCTCCTACAACCGGTAGCAGGATCGTGTAAGGTCCAAACATAGCCTGCATTGGTGCGATATACACCCCAATTATCCCGCCAAACAAGGAAGCAAACAGAGCCTCTGGTGGGGACAGAAGAATAGCCATAACGGGTGTTATTATCAAGTTTAGAGCGAGAAAGCTTGGTGCGCCTATAAACATACTTATCGGTATAAGGCCCGTAGCAGCGTAAAGCGCGGCAAATAATCCGACCCTCGAAGTTCTTAAAGCCTTATTTTGAACAGGATTCTTATTCAACTCTCTTTCACCCTCCCTGCTAAAAGGTCTTCATAAACCCTTCTCATGTGAAAAACCGCTACAGCCGTTTCTTCGTCTAAAGTACACCTACAAACCTTGCATTTTGGACAGATTATCCATCCGCATTTTGGGCAAAGTTTAGAGTCAGTTGAGCTAAACTTTTCACCACACTTGAAGCAGTAGACGCTAGGATTGATAAAAAATTCTAGAAAATTCTCGATTAGCCTTGAAAGAGGTATGCCCTTTTCATCTGCTACCTTTTTGGCATCTTGTAACACATCTTCAGCAATGGTCAACGTCAATTTGGCTCTGGGAATGGAAGGCGACATACGTGCAAATACGTATTTACACGTATTTAATCCTTTTCGTCACTTGCATGTAAAAATCAGCGCCTTTGGTTACTCAACGACAGCGTGCTGAGCTCGTAAGAGCATGCCTGGACCGGGATAAACGGCGGGTGACCCACAGAAACGATCGTAAATGTCTATGAGTTCAAGCGGGCCGCTCCCAGAAAAGGTAAGCCTTCGTCTGCATCAAGAAACCGCAGATCTTGATGAGTCCTGCGACCTGTTCCAAGGTTGCAGCATTCACCTTTTTCTCATAATCTGCGATATGTCCGAATGGGAGGCCTGAGCTGAAAAACTTGTAGAAGCGTGGATGGTCGGCTTTGATGAAGGCCTCCCTAACCCTTTCCAGCTCATCAGCGTTGAGTGCTTGAAGTTTCTGGAGAACGTAGTTTCCGCTTCCAAGCAGCTGAACGTTAAACCCGACTTCTTCAAGGACCTTTGAAACCCGCAGAATCTCCCCCTGAGGCTCCTGCTCAGTAACCTTCTTCATCCCCGCCTTCTCTGCAAACGGGTTATACTTGGCCATCACCGCAACCATCTCTACATAAGGCGTGCCGATTAAGGGTAGGGTGTCCTGAACAAGTTTCGCTCCGAGTCCTATGCTCCGATATTTCGGGTGAACCACGACACGGTTAATAATGGTCAGTTTCTGATTCAGTTCCCGCATCGTCATTCTGGGCAGAACCATTCTTCGACCGTACGCGCTGGGAGGCGGATAACAATAAACGACCACTCCGCACACCTCGGTCCCCCGCTTAAGACAATAGATTTTGCGAGGCGCAACTACACTGTGACTTCGATAATGAAAGCCGGCGAGCTCTTTCCAATCCTGCATTGTACCCTCTTCAACACGCATTTCCCTCATCAAACTGCATTCCCTTGCGGGCTCGTTTGCAAAATAGTCGACAGAAATCTCCTTGCCGAACCTCTTGTGAACGTGCACGCTGGGCCGCAAATCCTCAAACAGGTCCGTGTGAGTCGTGGCTACAACCACAGCTTTTCCCAAGGTTCTTGCAAGCTTCTGCACGTTAAACGCCACAATCTTCGCCGTGTCACGATCCAGCGTTGCGCAGAACTCGTCAGCGACCCACCACTGCTTTCCGCTCTCAACCATTTTGGCGATGCGGTAACGGTACTTCTGGCCGTCTGAAAGCTGCTCGTAAGTGCGCAGGAACAGAAAAGCGTCGTTCAAGCCAACGCGGCTTAAAATCTCAATGCCCTCTTCAACCGTCTTTCCAACAGTCTCGATTAGCGGTTTGTTGCTGCAGATTTGGAGGTTTTTCATGTCTACAGCTTCAGAGCCAAGGTCAGCTAGTAATGCTCGTAGTAACACGCTTTTCCCTGATCCAGAATCGCCCGTGATGAGAACGATGTCGTTAGGGCTTATTTTCAACTCAACATTGTCATAAATCACGAAGCGCTTCTGCTCGTCAAGGCCAAGACCGAAGGCTTCAGCAACCGCTATACTTCTAGGCGTGAGTTTGGTAGCGGTTTCGTATGCAATGTTGAAGGTGAACCTGTTCCGGCTTCTGTCGTAGACTCTGCGGAACTGGCGGATGCGGAAATATTCTCTTCGCCTTGTCACCGTGTTACGCCCTCAACCTGCTTCCGCTTCAACTTTTCCCGCAGCCTGTTCAACTTGACTTTTCCATTGCTCATGATGTCCACTGACGCCAAGTTAGAATGAGAAAAAAAGAGCTTCGAGGTTGTTTTGAAAACTAAAAAAAGGAGAAAAGTTAAGACATGCCGAAGGCGAGCCTACTGAGGTTTTGCGGTCGTTCCATTCGCTGCTTTGCCTTCTTTGTAATCTTCGTA
>Ga0315282_10004331_pt1 | contig 24743 bp, 25 predicted proteins | sample YL17G07_20_MG_FD_203693 | JGI IMG/M metagenome (GOLD analysis project Ga0315282, IMG submission 203693) | Sediment microbial communities from Yellowstone Lake, YNP, Wyoming, USA - YL17G07_20 | ecosystem: Environmental > Aquatic > Freshwater > Lake > Sediment | place: USA: Wyoming | collected... | reverse complement strand
ACAAAATATGCCCCCACTCCCGAGAGAAATATTTCTATCGATGACAGCAATCTTTTTCTTTCCCCTGAGGGCGATCTGAACCCCCTCTACCGGGAAGGGCCTGAAGAGACGCACCTTAAGTAAACCGATCTTCTTCCCCCGTGTACGAAGATTCTTGATGGCTACCCTTGCCGTGCTTGTAATCGACCCTGCCGTTACAAGAACAACCTCTGCATCCTCAAGCATGATCGGCTCGATGATTCCGTAGCTCCTTCCAAATCCTTCCTTAAACTCCTGATCCACACGCGCTGCAATTTCTTTGACAGACTCCATGGAACCCTGTGCCATGTGTTTATACTTCTGGTATAATTCCGAAGGAACCACAGGAACGAGAAACCCGGGCTTGTCAATGTCGAACTTGTGGGGAAGATCCATCGGGGGAAGGAAGTGATCGACCTGCTCCTGCTCCGGGAGATCAACCACCTCCATAAAGTGAGAAACAAAAAAGGCTTCCAGGGAAACCATGACCGGAAGGTAAACCTGTTCCGCTATTTTGTAAGCCTGGATGACGGTATCAAGAGACTCCTGGCCATTCTCGCAATAAAACTGAATCCATCCGGTATCTCTCTGAGAAAGGCTGTCCAACTGGTCTGCCCAGAATCCCCAGGGCGCAGCCAATAATCGATTGACATTGGCCATGACCACTGGAGCTCGGCAGCCGGCTGCAAAATGGAGCATCTCATGCATCAGAGCAATGCCCTGGGAGGAAGTCGCTGTAAAGGTCCTCACGCCCGTCAAGGAAGCAGCGATGCAGGAGGCCATCGCCGAGTGCTCCGACTCCGTTCGCATCATGATTCCTTTCAATTCGCCTGAAGCCTCCCACTCAGAAAGTTTTTCGTAAATAGCTGTCTGCGGTGTGATCGGATAGGCCGCGATCAGAGGCGTACGGCAGAGCTTGACCGCCTGGGCGACTGCATGATTTCCTGTCATAAACTCTTTCATGCTAATTCCCTCATCTCCACCACGCTTCTCGGACAGGCTTTTGCACAGGTTCCGCATCCTTTACAATGATCAAAGTCAACCGTTTTTCTCCCCTCGGAAGGATCGATGGAAATAACTCCTTCAGGGCAGAAATAATAACAATTGTAACAGTAGTTGCATGTGCCACAGGAAAAGCATCTTGAGGCTGAGGATTTGGCTTCTTTAGCATTGTAGCCCAGATTGACCTCTGAAAAACCTTTCAAGACTTTATTCCGATTCCGTTTCCGCATCCTGATTCTTCTGCTCGGCTCAAAAAAGAGAGTATTGATCCCTTCATAAGGAACGACTCTTTTTGCTTCTGGCCAATCCTCCTTCTCCCTGCCTTGAAGATATGCCTCCATGGAAAGAGATTCCTTGCTTCCAACTCTTATCTTTGAAAGGATTGAATCCCCATCATTTCCTCGGAGAAAGGAATCGATGGAAATGGCAACCCTCTTCCCGGCGCCAATACCTGTGACAATGGTCCGGGGTTGGTCCGCGGCATCTCCGCCGGCAAATATTTTGGGAGAGGGATTCTTCTCGATCAAGCCATTCTTAATAAGCTCCCCGGGGATCCATGAAAGATCAACCGTCTCACCGGCAGCTGTGATGAGGTGATCCGTTTCGACGGTGATAAATTTCCCCTTGAGGGGCATGGCCCTTGGTCTACCATTCTTATCCGGACGGCTCAGTTTCATACACTGAAATTTTACAGCGAGTCTTTTATTCTTGAGAATGTTTACTTTCACCGGTTGAATCAGAGATCTAAATTGGACTCCTTCTCCCCCGGCCTCCTCAATTTCCTCTTTAATGGCAGGCATCTCATCTCTGGTTCTTCGATAAGCAACCGTTACCCTGGAGCCAAGACGCAACGCTGACCTGGCAACATCCATGGCAGTATTGCCCCCGCCGATGACGATCGTCTCTTTTCCCAATTTGATTTTTTCTCTTGAATTGATTCGTTCCAGGAACTCTCCGCCCTTCCAGACCTGTCCCAGTTTTTCTCCCTGAATCGAAAGGGGCATACTGATCCCGGCTCCGGGGGAGAGAAAAATCGCATCAAACCGGCTTAATTCATCAAAAGAGACATCTCTTCCAATCCTGATTCCGGTCCTCATTTCGATGGGAAGGCTCAATATCCTTTGAATCTCTCTCTTCAATATTGATTTGGGAAGTCGATACCCAGGAATCCCCCAGCGCATCACGCCACCGGGCTCTTTTCTCGCTTCAAAAATGGTTACGTGATGTCCAAGAAGAGAAAGAAAATAGGCACAGGAAAGGCCTGCCGGGCCCGCACCCACGACAGCCACGTTCGAGGCGCCGGCCGATAAAGGCTGAAGCTCGATCTTCTGATTCGATGTGGCATCGGAAACATATCTTTCCATTGCATGAATGGATACGGCCTCGTCGAACTGAGCCCGGTTGCAGTTGACCTCACACGGATGAAAACAGACCCTTCCGCATATCCCCGGAAAAGGACTTTCTTTAAGGATCGTGAGAAGGGCTTCGCCGTACATCCCTTCATTGGCGAAGTAGAGGAATTGAGGAATATTGATCCCTGCGGGGCAGGCCTCCTGACAGGGAGCTGTCATGAAAACCGTTTCAGGTTTTTGAAAACCCCATTTTCCAGTCTGGGTGATTTCCGAGCTGCCATAAGAGATGGGAATGACAAACTCAGACGAAGAATCATGTTGAATTTCCATATCCGGTTATCTCTCTATCTCAAGCACCTTTGTCTGTCCGTAAGCCTCTTTGACGGCCTCGACATTCTCCTCAATTTTTGCAGGCACCATTCTCCTCACTGCTTCAACGAGTGTCTCCATCTTCACCAGATGGGTCAGGCGAACGTAGGCGCCCAGCATGGCCGTATTAAACGTTCCTCCCAAGCCCGCCTTTCTGGCAATCGGGCCAGCATCGATCAAGCCAATTCTGTATCCTCTCAAATTCTTAAAAAAATCGAATTCTCTGTTTGAGTTGATCAGGATCGATCCGTTTGGCTTGAGCTCCTGAAATACCTCCTTCTCGTCTGTCAAGGAGAGGTCAAAAATGATCATCTGATCGGGGCGTTTGATCTGACATTTCAACAGAATGGGCTCCTCATCGACCCGCAAAAACCCGACAACCGGAGCACCTCGGCGTTCCCCTCCAAAAAGTGAAAAGCATTGCGGGTATTTCCCTTCCAAGAAAAAGGCCCTGCCTAAGATTTCCGAAGCGACAACCGCTCCCTGCCCGCCGCGACCTTTGAATTTAATTTCGATCATCTAAAACGATCTTTCTCCTTTGGTGTTTCTTTAAAGGCGTACCTCAGGATATCCTTCTTTGATTGCTCCAGATGATATCCGATGGCCCTGTTGACCTGATCCAAATCCCGTTTCTCTATTGCGCCCAGTATTGCCTTGTGTCCCTCGATAGCTCTTAAGACGTTGTCGACCGAATAAATACTCTGAACTCTGTATCGCAGCATATGTCGCCTCAGGGTCTGGGCCAGTTCCATGAGCCGTTGGCTACCGCTAAACTTGGAAATAATCTCATGAAATTTTGCATCCATGTCCACGAAGGAATGCACATCTCCCTTTGAAACCTTCTCTTCTGAAACAGCGATGTTCCTTTTCAATTCGACAACCAATTTTCCGTGGGCTTTTCCCATGGCCCAGCGGGCACCCAATCCCTCAATGGTTGCCCTGATCTCACAGATTTCCTCAACTTCCTTTTCGCTGATGGGCTTAACGACGTAACCCACTCTCGGTATCGATTCGATGAGACCCTCTAATTCCAGACTATGGAAAGCTTCCCTCACAGGCGTTCTGGACGTTCCGATGTCCCGCGCGATCTTGGCTTCTATCAAATGCTGATGAGGTTGTATCTCTCCGGTCAAGAGCTGCTCTCGAAGAAAATTGTAGACCCTTCTTCGAATCGTACTGCTCGTTTTTATAACTAATCGTCTCACAAGCGGACTGTACCCCAATCGCTTCTATTTTGTCAATAGGATTTGGTGAACTATCGGATTTTGCTTGACAAACATACAATATCTTGGCATACTGTACCCCAATAAAATCAGAAAGGAGCCGCCCATGAAACAGAAAAAAATTCTATCCATCTTTTTATCCCTTATGCTCATCGGGCTTTTCCAGTTTGCCTCATCAGCATTCGGACAGACAAAATCTTTCAGTTTCACGCTTTCGACTTTTTTCCCCGCACCTCATAGGAATACCGTCATTTTAACCGAGTGGACAAAGGAGATCGAAAAAAGAACAAACGGAACAGTTAAGATCACGATCTTTCCCGGTGGGACTCTCACTCCGCCTGATAAGTGTTACGATGGGGTGATCCGAGGAATCTCTGATTTTGGTAACTCGGATTTGGCCTATACACGGGGGAGGTTTCCTTTAACCGAGGTATTCTACCTGCCGTTGGGAATCAAAAGCGCATTGGTGGCCACGAGAATGGTTAATGAATTCTACGCAAAGTTTAAACCAAAGGAACTGGATGAAACGAAGATTATGTTTTTTATCTGCCATGGCCCCGGGCTCTTTCATACAAAGAAACCTATCCGTACCCTTGAGGAACTCAAAGGAATGAAGATTCGCAGCACCGGGATGAGCACCAAAATTGTCTCGGCCTTGGGAGCAGTACCTGTGGCCATGCCCATGACAGAGTCTTACGATGCCCTGTCGAGGGGGATTGCCCAAGGGATTGTATGTCCTTATGAAGCCTTATACGGGTGGAAACTGGCTGAAGTCATCAAATCGACCACCGAAGATTATCCCTGCGCCTACTTCTCGGCTTTTTTTGTCACCATGAACAAAGACAAATGGAATGCATTGCCACCTGATATCCAAAAAATCATTGAAAGCGTGAACAAGGAATATATTGAGAAAGCCGGAAAGGCCTGGGATGACATTGATAAAGAAGGAAAGGATTTTACTATCAAATTGGGGAACCAGATCATCCCGCTCACAAAAGAAGAAGCGGAGAAATGGGCGAAGGCCGCGAAGCCCCTCCTCGACGAATACGTGAAGGAAAAGGCGGCGAAAGGCCTGCCCGCGGAAGAGGCATTGAAATTCTGTCAGGATTATTTGAAGAAGAATCCGTGAGATCGAGAAGGCTTGAAACGTCTCCTGGGGTTTCCGGAAAAGTAATCCGCAGGACCCGCCCATCTGGACTTCCCGGATGGGCGGGTCCTGGCAAAAAATCTCAAGAAAATTCTCCCTCTCCTTTCCCTTTCTTCACAAAAGCCTTGAGTTAACTTTGTCCAGAAATCTGTTGACTTTTATTTCATAAAATTTTACTTATCACCCAATCTCGTGGTCAATCAGTTTAAGCAGGTCTTCTTTTACCGAGAAAGAGATTTTAGTTCAAGATCAGGGGCCAATAAGTCAAAGACATTGAAGTGAATAGGTCTGTTTGATTTCGAAACTCTTCACAAAAGGAGGTTGGTATGAAGAAGTTATTGATCATCGGAATGGTGGGCTTCATGTTTGGATTGGTATCCTTAATGTTTATGGCAGATTCCGCCAGATCGGCAACGCCGATCGTGCTGAAATGCGCTTCCATGACACCCAGAGACATGCCCGTTGCACTGGGTTTTGAGGTTTGGGGAAAGGAGGTAGAAAAAAGGACAAATGGGCGGGTGAAGTGTGAATTCTACTGGTCCCAGGCACTGGTCAAAGCTGGAGATGAACTTAAATCAACGGGAGCTGGAATCGCCGATGTCGCTATCGAGACACCATCATATCATCCGAGTGAAACCCCCTTTGTAACGATTGGAGAACTTGGATTTGTCACCACTAAGCCTGACGCTGTCGCAAGGGCTTTAACGCAACTTCTGACTGAATCACCACCCTTCAGGGAACAGTATGAGAGGCACAATGTGAAGGTGGTGTCCTTTGTCCCATTCCCCCCAAACATTTTAGGTTCGACCAAACCCGTAAAGGTTTTGGAGGATTTAAAGGGTAAAAAGATCAGAGCCCTGGGTTTGCTTAATGAAGTATTCGCCAAATTGGGTGCCACACCCGTGGCCATCCCAGCACCAGAAATATACGAAGCTTTGAGTAGAGGAGTCATCGAAGGCTACACGGGATTCCCTCTCAACGCAGTCAAAGGCTTCAAATTGCATGAGGTGGCGAAATACTTTGTCGATTTTGGATATGGAAATTACCTCGTCCAGGAGATACTCTTTAACAAAAACAAGTTCAATAGTCTGCCGCCAGACATCCAGAAGATTATTGAAGAGGTGAATAGGGGAACGATCGACCTTTATATGAATGTCTATGCAAAGGAAGAGCAGCGTTACGTGACGCCGCTGAAAGAAGCGGGCTGTAATTTCTATACCTTCCCGGGATCCGAGTCGGATCGGTTGAAGACCTTAGCCGGACTGGCGATGTGGAATGGCTGGGTGGAAAAGAACAAGAAATATGGCCCATCTCAAGAGTTCTTTAACAAATTTATGGAACTGGTGAAGAAGTACGAGCCTTCCTCTAAGTACGCGAACCCATTTCCAAAGTGAAGCTGCCCGCCCACAGGGCGGGGCTTCACGGATAGCCGAGACTTTCCAGTCTCGGCGAAAATGCAGCTGCCAGACAGGAATGCCCGGCCTATCGGATTTTTGAAATCGCTGCATTCATCCCCGCCCATAGGGCGGGGCATTCTGCAGCATTTTCGTAAGCTATCCATTACGGGGGAGTCAAGATGATAAGCCACCAAGGATTATCACCATCTTCAATTTGGTCGAGAGGATTGGAAAAAGTCATCCGTATCTTTGGTGCGGCCGGTGCGGCGTTCATCCTGGCCATAATGGTTCTTACCACCATAGACGTCGTAGGTCGATACGTCATTGGCTCCCCTTTGAAAGGGAGCGTTGAAATCAGCGAGATTCTATTTCTCTCCGCTGTCTATCTGGGGCTGTCATACACCCACCTGTTCCGTGAGCACGTCGGGGTCGATTTGTTCGTCAGCCGTTTATCCCAAAGGACAAGGCTTGTCCTTGAGACCATCATGCTTTTGCTGGCCTTGTTCACATATGGGGTGCTGGCCTGGCGCGGAGCGGGGGCTTTTTGGACTTCCCTGGAAACAGGTGAGTACAGGTGGGGTCTCATTTCCATTCCCTTGTGGCCTGCAAGGCTAATGATCCCCCTTGGGGTTTCTACCCTCAGTCTCAAATTTATCGCAGAGATTGTCCGCAATATCAGGAAGTTTCTTGTAGAAAAGTAACGTACAGGAGGTCCCGTGGACCCAACGATGGCGTGTATCTTGGCAATCAGTGGGTTGCTTATATTGATGTTCCTTGGAATGCCCCTTGCTTTTGCAATGACACTCATCGGTTTTGGCGGTTTGATCATGCTCCTGGGTCTGAAGGGTGCGCTGATGAGTCTGGAAATTATTCCATTCAGCAGCCTCCTTTCCTACATGCTCACCGTGATCCCCATGTTCATCTTGATGGGACAGTTCGCTTTCCACTCCGGGATCAGCAAAGACCTGTTCGAAACTTCTAATAAATGGCTGGCCCATCTTCCCGGCGGGCTCGCCTGTGCCACTGTGGCAGGATGCGCCATGTTCGGCGCCTGCACGGGTTCCAGCCTCGCCTGCTGTGCGACCATGGGAAAGATCGCCATCCCGGAGATGGAAAAGGCCGGTTACCACCGGAGGCTTGCGGCCGGGGTCGTTGCGGGCGCAGGAGGGCTGGCCATTCTCATCCCACCGAGCATTCCCGCGGTGATCTATGCTGCTTCGTCGGGCGAGTCCGTGGGAAAGCTGCTAATTGCCGGGGTGATCCCAGGTATTCTTTCTGCCGTCATCTACATCGGACTGATTGTACTCAGCGTAAAGCGTTCCCCTTCATTGGCGCCCCGCACACAGGGATTTCCCTGGAAGGAAAGGCTGGCTTCACTGAAAAAAGTTTGGGGACTCATCGTGATATTCACTCTGGTAATGGGGAGCATCTATCTGGGACTGGCGACCCCTACAGAGGCCGGGGCGGTGGGTGCGTTTGGCACTCTTGTCATAGCCATTGCGCGAAAGAGAAGCAGTATTGGAGAGCTCTGGCAGGCTTGCCGTGAAACTGCCCGTTCGCTTAGCATGATATTCGCCATCTTCATTGGAACCTCGCTTTTTGGTGTTTTCCTGGCCCGTACCGGATTACCCATGAGATTAGCTGAATTTGCCGGGAGTTTGCCTGTACCCCCGCTTGTCATACTGATCGGAATCATTTTGATTTACATCCCATTAGGGATGCTTCTTGATACGGTATCCATCATTCTCCTCACAACACCGATCGTCTATCCCGTTGTCATCGCTTTAGGCTATAGTGGAATCTGGTTTGGCATTATTGTTATCTTGATGTGTGAAATAGCCTTAATCACACCGCCCGTCGCTTTTAATATCTACGTTGTCAAAGGTGTTGCGCCCCACATTCCTCTTGAAGACATCATCGTAGGCATACTTCCCTTTATCACAAGAGACCTTTTCATCGTGGCCATCCTGATCGTTTTCCCCCAAATCGCGCTCTGGCTGCCCAGTTTGATGTGATCACAGTCTGGATACACTGCCTAACGATTGATGTTAAAAAAATTTAGATAACGTTCATTATTGAATTTCGGCCCCTTAAATCTTATAAATTTACTAAAGCTAATCATCATGCGAGGGCGAATGATTCAGGTAAAATTTCTCGGGAAAGGCGGACAGGGCGTGGTCGTTGCCTCTGAAATTCTCGCGCGGGCCTGTTTCGAAGAAAATCTTTACCCGCAATGTTTCTCCCTTTACGGTGGCGAAAGACGAGGGGCCACTGTGGCTGCTTTCGTCCGGGTGGACCAAAAGAAGATCTTTCTTAAATGCGATATCGATCGCCCTGATCATCTTATCTTCTTTGACAAATCCCTTTTCAACGAAAAAGAGGTGGCAGGTCAGGTGGAACCTGGAGGGCACCTCTTACTCAATTCGGCAGAAAATCATCTATTCAATGGAGTAGAGGCATTTAAGGTAGGCAGAATTAACGCTGGCGAAATATCCAGGAAGCACGGGTTGGGGGCTATCGTGAATACGGCTATTTTAGGGGCCTACGTCCGTCTGACCAATATCATCAGTCTTGATACGCTCCTAAGAGTCATTGCAGAGAACGTCCCTGCGGCCGCCGATCGGAATGTTATGGCAGCCAAAGAAGCTTACGAAAGGCTTTCCATCATTTAAAAAATGGCTTTACCATCCAGATCCTCTCCGAACATTCACGATTTTTTCTCGGCCGTCTCTTTCCGTGACTCGCTCGCGTTTAAAACGGGAAGCCAGAGATCGGAAAGGCCCATATTTACTAACAAAGTCTCCCGTTGCCGTCAGGCCTGCCCTATCGGTATCGACATCCCGGCAGCCTTTCATAAGGCATCAAAAGGGGAATTCGATGAAGCCCTGAAGATTTATCTACAGGAAAATCCATTGCCCGGCATATGCGGTAGAGTTTGCTACCACCCTTGTGAATTGGATTGTAACCGGAAGGATTTTGATGATTCGGTCAACATACGCAGTTTTGAACGGTTTCTATCAGACCACGCTCGAGCAGATATGAGAAACGAAGTCCCCATCCACTCAAAAAAGGAAAAGATTGCCGTCATTGGTTCAGGCCCGGCGGGCCTCAGCGCTTCATACCACTTAGCCAGGTCGGGTTATTCCGTCTGCCTTTTTGAGGCGAGGCGTGAGATCGGCGGGATGTTAAGATATGGCATCCCTTCTTATCGCCTTCCCAGAACGATCCTCGATCGCGAAATCGAAAGAATCCTTTCTCTGGGAATAGAAACATACCTCAACGCAGACATTGGTAAAGATTCAAGATGGAATGGCTTTGAATCCTTTGATGCCGTTTTCATATCCACCGGACTTCAACTTGGCAAGATGCTCCTCGAAAAGGAAGCGTCCAAAGATTTTATCTTAACCGGACTCGATTTCTTAGCGAATCCCCAAGAGTACGGTTTAGAAAAGGGAAAAATCTTAATCATCGGGGGTGGCAACGTTGCCATCGGCGTGGCACGAACTCTTATCCGGCTTCGACGCGGAAGGGGAAAAGAAATTACTCTGGTATGTCCTGAATCCAGAGATCAAATGCCGGCCCTTCCGGAAGAAATTAGGGAAGCTCTGGAAGAAGGAATCACGATCCTCAATGGATGGGCTCCTCAAAAACTTCATCAAAGAAAAGGAAAACGATTGGCCGTTGAATTCTGCCGGGCAGAGGTGGAGAGAGACGAAGCGACTGGAAGGGTGAGAATCATACCGGTCGGAAAAGAGACTCAGAAGCACTTTGCTGATAAAATCATTGTTGCCATCGGACAAACCGCGAGACCATTTCAACTTTCTGAAAACATCTCAATCAAAGAGGACGGGATAGCAACCGATCGATTCGGCAGGACGTCTCTACCCAAATTTTTTGTTGGCGGGGATATGATAGGAGGAAAAGCCTTTGTGGCGGACGCAATTGCCAGCGGTAAAATGGGCGCCCTGGCTATTTCATGTTTCCTCGAAGGAAAGGATGTCGAAGCAGAGTTTCAGCGCCATCAATTCGGGGATCGTCCATCCTTCTCTTTTGAACATTTCATCGCTCCCGATGAAAAAAATTGGACGGATTTTAAGAAAGTGGTCTCGTTTGACCAGATGAACACCCTTTTCTTCTATGAGAGTCCCAGAAATAATCCCGATCGACTCGAAGCCGCGGAAAGAATAAGAACATTTGAGGAAGTCAACAGCGGACTTACCTCTCGGCAGGTCGAGGACGAAATCTCCCGTTGCTTCAAGTGCGGAACGTGTATCGACTGCGAAAATTGTCTCGACTTCTGCCCGGACCTGTCCATCCTCAAAGATGCAAGATTAGGACTTTACGGCTTCGATGAGGATCATTGCAAAGGCTGCGGCATCTGTTCCGTGGCCTGCCCCAGAAATGTCGTTGAGATGGTGATAGAAAAGAATGAGAATGTTCTTGACAGGTAACCATGCGGCTGCTTACGGGGCAAGACTATCAAGACCCAAAGTCATTGCCGCCTACCCGATAACGCCCCAGAGCCCCATCTATGAAAAACTTTCCGAATGGGACGGAAAAGGAGAGTTGGGCGGCCGGATGATGAGGGTGGAATCAGAACACTCGGCGATGGCCGCTTGCATTTCCGCCTCACTCACCGGCGTCCGGACCTTTACAGCGACTGCATCCCAGGGACTGGTCTTAATGCATGAGCTCCTCCACTTCGCCTCGGGAATGAGGGCTCCCGTGGTGATGGTTAATGTGAACCGCGCACTCGGATCGCCCTGGAGCTTCTGGAGCGAGCAGACGGATAGCCTGTCTCAGAGAGATACGGGGTGGCTCCAATTCTATGTGGCTGATAATCAAGAGGCCCTGGATACGGTCATTCAAGCCTACAAGATTGCCGAGACGATATCGCTCCCTGCAATCGTTGTGCTGGAGGCTTTTTATACCTCCCATTTTATGGAGCCTGTTGAAGTCCCGGATCAGAATAAGGTGGATGGTTTCTTGCCGCCTTTCGAACCCCCGTTCAAATTGGACCCGAATCATCCAGCAGGTTTTTGCCAGACCGTCACTCAGAACGAGTACAAGAAGTTTCGACTTAACCGTCAGATCGCCATGGAAAATGCGGTGGAGGTCGTGGAGTCTGTCGATAAAGAGTACGAAGAACAATTCGGCCGCGGATATGGTCTTTTCGAGACTTATCGCCTTGAGGATGCTGAAATTGTTCTGGTGACGGCCGGGACGATCGGATCGACGGCCCGAGTGACGATCGATGGATTAAGAGAGAAAGGAAAAAAGGTAGGGATGCTCCGGATCAGACTCTTCCGGCCCTTCCCCAAGGCAAAATTGGTTGAAAGCCTCCGGCATGCCAAGAAAATCGCCGTGATCGATCGGAATATCTCGCTTGGCCAGGAGGGCATTTTTTGTGAAGAGTTAAAGTCCGTTCTTTATTCAAGGGTGAGGGATATCCCGGTATTCGGGTTTGTCCTTGGCCTTGGAGGAACGAATGTTGGGCCCTCCCACATCGAAAAGGTCTTTTCGATGACCGAGAAGATGGAGCAGGCGCCCATTCATCCCATCATTGAACTTGAGGGTGAAAATGTCTCTGGCACATGACGATCGAGATAATCTGTATCCCGGACACTTAGGCTGCCCCGGGTGTGGTGAAGTCATCGGCCTTAAGCTCGTTTTGCAAGCAGTAGGGAAGCAGGCCATTGCGGTCGTCATCCCGGGCTGCATCGGAATTGTTATCGGTCCCTATCCTTTTTCAACGTTTAAAATACCTTTCTTCCACGCGGCATTCGAAACCGCCGCAGCCACCGCTGCGGGAATATCGAACGCCCTCTTGGCCAAAGGGGACGAGGAGACAATCGTCGTTGCATTGGCCGGAGACGGTGGCACCGCAGACATAGGGATTCAGTCGCTCTCGGGCGCCGCGGATCGGGACGAGAATATTATCTACTGTTGTTTTGACAATGAGGCCTATATGAATACGGGAATCCAGGTCAGTTCTGCCACGCCTCAGCTTGCCTGGACGATGACCACACCGCTCGGAAAACCCGGAAGAAAGAAGAACATGGTGGAGATCATGGCGGCTCACCATATCCCTTACGTGGCGACTGCCTGCTCCTGTTTCCCGGATGACCTGAGAAGAAAAATTACAGAGGCAAAACAGATCAAGGGGACCAAATATATCCATATCCTTTCGCCGTGCCCTACGGGCTGGCGCTTTCCTGAAAGGTTGACTCCTAATATCGGTAGATTGGCCGTTGAAACAAAGTATTTTCCACTCTATGAGATAAGAAACGGTAGAGAAGTTAGAATAACTCACAAACCTAAGGATCTCCCGGTCGAGGACTACCTGTCGGCTCAAGGCAGGTTTAAGCACCTGACGAAAGATGATTTGGACAGGATAAAGAAGGAGATCGACAGAAATTGGGACGAATTGAAAAGAAGGGAAGATCAGAGTTCCCACTCTTGAAGAGGAGGTATCGTAATGAACCATTATGTGAACTATGAAGGTAAAAAAATCGATTTTCCAATCCCGAGAGGATGGAACCTGATTTCTTCTGAGGACAAACCTCCTGTTAAGGGAGTTGGTGATCCAGTGCAGGAAATCAAACGTGCCTTAGATCATCCCATCGGATCACCCAAAATCGAAGAATTGGCACGCCCGGGAATGGATGTTGTTTTGCTATTTGATGATCTTCAGCGCCCGACACCGGTTCATCTCGCATTGCCTGAGATTCTAAACCGTCTTAACCGCGCCGGCATCCCGGACAATCGGATTACTGGAATCTGCTCTTTAGGAACGCATCCGATCCCTACTCTGGATCAATTGAAAACGAAAGTGGGCGATGAAGTTTTCTCCCGGCTGAAGGGCCGGATCTTTCCCCATGATCCTCATTCTTCTGATAACGTGATTGTAGGGAAAACCCATCGGGGAGCACTCGTAGAGATCAATCCCCACGTTGCATTCTCTGATTTGATCATTGGTGTCGGAGAGTGTATGCCCCATCCCTGCGCCGGATTCGGAGGGGGCTATAAAATCATCATGCCCGGGGTTTGTTCCTATCGCTCTGTCGCCAGTCATCATTTCACCTGGATGCGGCACCGGAACAGCAGAGTCAATCTTCTCGAAGGAAATTCTTTTTTTGAAGAGATTGTGGATGCAGGGCGCCTCTCAAGACTGGCATTCAAGCTCGACTTCATCATCAACGAAAAGAAGGAGGTCATCAAGGCCTTTGCAGGAGATCCCATTGCAGAACATAGGGAGGCTTGTCATTATTCAACTTCGTTGTACACGATTCCTCTCACGAAGCTTGCCGATGTGACCATTACCTCTGCCTTTCCCTTGGAAGTGGGCGTTCAAGCCACGAAGGCGTTGACCATGGCCGGCTTCTGCACCCGATCCGGAGGGGCCATCATCTGGATTGCCCCGCAGAAAGAGGCAGGCTCGATCATGCCCCTGGTCAAAGAAATGGGAAGCTCGGAAAGCGCGAGCGACTTCCATCGCCGGTTAATCCAGGGGGACGTTCCTGATCATCTCAAATCTTTTGGAATTTCTTACATCATGCAGGTCGTTTTCTTCAAAGAACTGGCGGAGAAGTTCAACGTGGTTCATGTAACGGAGGGTTTCTCTCCAGAGCAGGTGAAGATGATGAAGTTCTCCTATTCATCCAATATGGAGGAAGCCATCGGTCAGGTATCTAAGAAGATGCCGCAGGCTGACGTGGCCGTCTTCCCCTCAGGCGGCAACATCATCCCGGAAGTTCGATGAAGCTCATCGGCTCGGCCCATGCTGTCCGGTGAACTGACTTGTTCGCCTGATTTGATTCTGTAGTGGGCAGTGAGTTTGAATTCGAATAACCTATCTTCTTCCTTTGTACCCGCGCCAATATTGTGAATAACCAACGGACGCCCTGATATGGTTTTTTTATCACTGACAATCATGATGTGGGGTAAATCGCGAGGCACAATACAGGCGACCAAATCTCCGGGTTTGTAGTCATCTGCCTTATTCGTTACTGCTATAGACCATCCCCTTCTATCGAAATATGTCCGTTGGTTAATGACGCGACGATGATCAATATTTTTGTCAGGCGATCCCGATCCCGAATGGTGCGGATACTTTTTGAAATCACGCTTCATGTCCTCATGAATCAACCTCTGAAGATCCAGACCAAGGCCGGCCCGGAAGGCACGCACGATGACATCCGTGCAAACTCCTCGATCCATCGGGAGGTCTCCATTCGGGTACTGAATAGATTGATATCGTGGATCATAGCGAAAAGTCTTTCCAATCTGCATACGTGCTGCACTTACCAAACGCATCCCGGCGTCGTTACCCGCCGCGACAGGAGGTATTCCTATAAGACAAATCAAGACGATGCTTATCAGCATTCTATTCATATAATTCCAACGCGCCACCCCGGGGAGCGATTGGTTCGGGGACGGATTCACCCTGGTTATGCAGGTCCTTTACGACATCTTTAACCAATTTCCGGATTCTTAGCCAGCCAGCTCAAGCTGGGAAATTCGGCACACAAACCTACATACTCATTATCCTCTTCAGACCAGGTTACCCTGTAAGTATATCGATCATTTTTCATGGCCATGATTAACCTCCAATCTCTCAATAGCCAATAGCACCTGGTTCACTTGGTAGGTTTTGGCCTTTCCCTTATGGTTTTGAATATTTATTCGTGGGTCACTTTGCCATGGGGTCTTGTAAATTCGATGACTGCTCCCACTTTGACGAGGCTTTTGCCGGAGGAAGGAATTCGATTTTCATTAACGTCTGTTCTTTTCGATTTCCGCAAACACATCTTTTGCTGGGATTGCCGCCATTTCACCACGCTCAAACGCTTCAATTCGGTCTTCTGCTTCTTGAGCCCATAATGCATCAATGGTTTTCCTGGATTGGAATTCAAAGCTGGTCAGAAGGTTTTCGACCAACTCGGCACGTTCCACCGGCGGCAATTTCAGCGCCTCAGCGAGAATTTGCTTTCCTTGTTTTGGCATATGTCATCCCGCCTCCTTCATTCTTATGATCTGATTCTATTTTACCACATCTTGGAGGTATGCTCTAATTCTTTCTTGGCCTAGCGACAGAAAATAAGACACGGGCAAGCAACCTTTCCAAAAACCCCAGAGTTTATACCCCGCCGTTTTGATTGATTGCTGCGCCCCCGGGTGCAAACCGTTGTTAGGCCTTCTCTTTGTCTTTCCCCTTGGAGTAGAACTGAGCCAGGCGCTTTCTGGCTTCACTGAAATCGCCTAAGCTGGAGTAGGCATTGATCGTCTCAAGGCGCAGTGCGTCATCCAAGGTGCGGCCGACCACATCGAGGATCGTCTCCTTGGCGGATCTGATCGCCTGTTGGCTGTTGCCCATGATCAATGATGCGTACTGCTCCGCCGACGCCATGAGGTCCTCGTGTGGGACGACCTTGGTGATGAGGCGCAGCCGATACGCCTCTTCTGCTGTGACTTCGCGTCCTGTGAGTGTGAGTTCCAAAGCGGTAGCGATCCCAGCGATCGCGACAAGCCTGACAATGCCGCCATCGCCTTGGTGAAGTCCGTAGCGAACTTCGAATACGCCGAATTTGGCCTTCTCCGAAGCGATACGAATGTCGCAGGCCAGGGCCAACTCGAAACCGCCCCCAATAGCATGGCCGTTTATTGCAGCGATAATGGGCTTAGTTATCCTGTGCTGTCCCCGTGTGATTCCACCCCCAATGCCGGTAGTAACGTTCCTCCGAACATCAAGCATATTCCCCTTCTCCCATTTAGGAATGAACGTCTTCAGGTCGGCTCCAGAGCAGAAGGCTTTCCCAGACCCCGTGAGTATGCCGACATCCAGTGACTCGTCCTTCGCGAAGTCATCCCAGACTGCCCAGAGTTCACTGTTTAGTTCATCATCAAGTGCATTGAGAGCGTCCGGACGATTCAACGTAATGTAGCCAATCCTGTTCCGCTTTTCATAAAGTACCTTAGCCATCTTGACACCTCCCAAGGTTCCTATTTTGTGGCCTAATATCAAAAATCAGCCGACGCTGCAAGCGATCGGCTGGATTACCCTGTTATAAAGCTCATTTCTTTATTCCTTCGTAGACATCTCCAATAACTTCAAAATTCCTTGAATCATATTGAATATTTACCGGAAAATAGTTCTTCTCGTTAACAAGCCAAGGCCATATTGGATTTGTTCTGTTGTGTTCAGCGTGCGCTTCATAAAAGAATTTGATGATTGGTAGTGGAGATTCGCAGGCTCGGAAGACAGTCGCCATGAAGTATTCTTTATAAAAACTGGTGCTGGTGATTGTCTTTTGATGGATAATGTCGTTCCGGTATCTCTCTAAATTTGAGAAATCACCCCACCATTTCTGACGCTCCAGCTTCTCGGTGCCGTATATTTCCCTCAGAATATGTTGAACCTTTACTTTCAGGCTCAGCCATCGCTCTATGGCCTCTTTGTCGTATGTCTCTTTTATGCCTTTCGATTTGTTTTCAGCGTGATATAAGTATCCTTCAGGAACACTGAGGTTTGCAAATGTCTCCAAAGCAGTGTAGGCAAATACGACGGCCGTTTGTACGTGCTCAATGTAATCGCATACCGTGCTGGACACTCGATTTAAGAAAGCCTTTTTGTCTCCTTCAATCTTCTCCACCCGAAACTCTATTGATGGAGAGTGGAAGAACTTGTCATATAGTTCCTTTGCTTTGCCAAGCGATTTAGAACTAATGGACAAAAGTACCGCAATGTTATTGGGGCAAAAATAGGTAACTTCCTTATCTTTTTCTATCGGTGCTGTCTCGAGGTCCTGTAGCAACATCGATCCGATAATTTTCCCATCTTTGATTTGCTGATGACAGACGGGTTTGTTCAATCGTGGATCAGCAATCTGGTACTGCTCTGGAAATAGGCCAACAACAAGTCCTATCTTTTCGTTTCTGCTTTTCATATGGCTTCAACGGCTAAAATCAACGGGGCGGTTTACCGCATCCGATGGATTCGTTTATTAAGCTATCTCCATTCCTAGCAAAATCAATAATCAAGTGAGACCCCGTGCTTTTTAGCACTTGTGGCGAACGATAAAGATCAGCTGCGGGCTAAGGCGACCCCATAAGCTGCTGGTTATTCACCGTCACCTGAGTTGACTTGTCGCCTGGAGGTTGATTATGCGTTTATTTTGGTTTAGCAAATTCCAAAATTTTATCTATACGATCCTGAACCAGGCTTTTCATTGCATGCTGTTGCTCTATCCTAAGCCCGACACAAGAATACTGCCCAAAGTACGGAACAGTTTTATCATCGCGAGCATTTTGATGGCAATGATATTCGTACCATGCTTCCAGCAAAGCACTTTTCGTGTTTGCATCCAAGAAATCGGAAAACTCCACAATGGCTCGCCTGAGGTCCTGAAAGTGCCTTTCCAAAAAGATGGCAAGGTCTTCCCCAAGAGGGAATTTGGCTGGATTAAGAGCGATTCTGACTGGCATAAAAGCCTCTCTAAATTTAGTGGCAGCCTTATTAAATTCTCCGATTTGAATAAGTTGCAGTGCATTGGTGTGGGTTGCCCTAATAAGTTTTTTGGAGAGATAATGTGCAATAAGGACACCGACAACAGTACCACCAACGCCAATAAAAGCACCAAGAATAGTTTCCATGCTTTATTCGGTGGCCTCCGTGGAATTTGTTTTGCTTCAATTTGGCTGATAATTTATTTTAAATCCATACAATATCAAGATCAGCCAGAGCCGGTTTTATCGGCGATTGGCTGCATCGACTCGTTGGGCACTGAAGTAACTAATTGCCGTACACGAACACGTCTAACCGTAGCCTCCTCGCCTGGGTAACATCTGAAACCAACTTGCCCTCCTTTGCGCGGAACACTGCTAAAGACTTCGGCGTATGGAGGCTGGGAGAAATCCGCGGTAAATATGAGCTGGTCTCCGTTTGCGACCTCGATATATGATCCTCTGACGCGCGTCAAGATTCTCATCCACCCGTCTTCGCTTCGGGCAACTGGGAATCGGATTGCTTGATCTCTGTATACATGATAGTGGGTTCTGGGGGCTACATTGTTTGCCGACCATATGTATGGAGTCAGACTGTTATCCGAAGCGAGTGTGAACATGACGCAGAACGTCGGAAGAATGTCCAGATGGCCTTTCGTTCCAAGGACCGCCCAACCAACTTGGGCTTGATCGATGCGAGCATCGAACTCGAACTCGCAATCGTGAAGAATTTCCAACGGGTTGGTCAGTATAGGAAAATGTGCATTACTAAATCGGAGGCCCTCCGCGGTAAAAATGTAACTGCAACCTGGCGGGGTAGACCATCGGCGGTGAAAGAGGTCTTTGTTGAGGAAGTCCTCTTCGAATACGGTCCCTTCAACCTCCAAAGATGTTGGTGCTGCAGGGGCATACACAGGGATTGTATCGCGAATCCAGGCTGACAGCTTCTCTCGAAAGGAAGCCAGGCTTGAATAGACCTGGACGATTAGCCAACGTAAATCTGACGGTGTTTCGATGCTCTCGGCTATGAAGACCCCAATTCTGCCCCTCGGCTTTCGAGCTATGGCATAGCCAACTTCAAGTAAGATGTTCGGAGAACGAGACGAAATGTCGGCTATGAACAAGTCTGAGTCATCAATTTCATGTTGAATACTTTCCCAAAGCCCTTTCGTGGAGGGGTCATCTTCAGCTATGTAGGACTCAATTCCTGCTTCCTCTATAATTCGTCGACATGACTGGGCTTGAACAGAGTAAAAATCCCCACATGGTATTGCAACAAATGCCTTTGCCCGGTGCGAGCGATTCTTATTCTCTTCTTGATCCGTCATCAGGGTGCCTCCTGGGTCAGGTCTTGCAATCGTACACTCATCTCCTGGGGGTTCAATTCATAATCGTCCTGCCATGGAAATACCATATAAAACAAATGCAGTATTCCAAAAAGCTGATCCCAATTGACTTCCATTTACCTAAAATCAGCCTTCTTCTTTTATTTCCTTACCATTTCCTGCACCTGTTGTCTATAAAATTCTACACTGCACAATTTTCTTCCTTTACTGCAGAAGTTGTTGTACCATTAACTTATGTGGACCCGTTAAACATTGCGGATTTCGGAATGCGGATTGCGGAATGATTTGGACAAGAAGAAAATTCTTGAGAACATTTTGGGGTTCCTTGGGGAGCTTTTTCCTGACCTCCTCTGTGTGGAACTTCATCTCGAATGTCTGGGCCAAGGCGAAAGAACTCCTTCCAAAAGGATTTCCGAAGAACCAACTATTGAACATGAATCCGGCGGAGATTGATAATCGGAATCTCGACATCGACCCTCTCAAGGAATTCGGGACGATGGGGCCAACCGACATAGCCATCGATCTAAAGACTTATCGACTCAAGGTCAGCGGAAAAGTGGGACGCCCTCTCTCGCTCAGTTATGATGAAGTTCTTAAGCATCCTTCCTTGACCGAGACAGTCCTCCTCATCTGCCCTGGTTTCTTTTCCAATAATGGTCGTTGGACAGGGGTGAATTTGAAGAGTCTAATTCAGGAAGCACAGATTAAGAAAGAGGCTCAATACATCGATATTAGTGGGGCTCATGGAAAGAATGTCAGAATTCCCCTCAAAACACTCGATCAAAAAAAGATCTTTTTAGCCTATCGGGTGAATGGCGAAACTCTCCCCCAGAAGCACGGCTTTCCTTTGAGATTGGTTTATGAAGATGCCTACGGATCCGATTGGGTAAAATATGTGGATGAGATCATGGTCTCCTGATCTGTGATTCAGGATTTGATTATACAGACATTGTCAAGCTTGATGGTGATTTCTTCCCGAAGTCGTTAGCCTTAAGTTTCCTCCCACCATACAACATTTCAAGTGATAATCCTTACGATTTACCTTGACATTTAGCAGAGAATAGTATCTAATGAAATTAAATCCAGTTGCAAAGAGTCCTTTTTAGGACGTAACAGAAACCCGCAAAGAACTCCAAACAGCTTCTTTGCGGGTTTTTTTATCAAGCCTCGGAGAGTCACTTACCAGGATCTACCAAAAGCGAGTCTCTTACCTGTATCCACCGAAAGCTGGCATAAAAAGGAAAGGAGGTGTGGGATCTGTAAAGAGGCACAGGACCTAAGTGTCTAATATTCCTACTAACTTTTACTACCCAAGAAAGGGGGACATCGTATGCATTTCATAAAGATCTTCATGTTCGTAGCTTTAAGTCTGGTAGTTGGACTTTTTGGTTGTACTAAGGAGGAGAAGAAGGTGGGGGCTCCCAAACAGGAGCAAATCACAAAGAGCTTGGCTCCCCAGAAGTCTGAGCTTAAAGGGAAGAATTTTTTTGTGGAACTTAGCGATCTTAAAGTCATTACGGTTGTAAACACAGCTTCTAAAGAGATCGTCGAGACGCCGACCCTAAGGGCTAACATCAAGATTACCAATAAATCGAAAGATATCCTGGATATCCAGGCGGTTACCCTGGAGTACCTGGATGAAGCTGGGAAGCCAATCCCTTTCAAACCTGAAGAGAAAATTGACAAAGTTTATGCGTTTTGGAAGGCTCTTCCGCCTGAAGGGGTTACCGAAGGGACTTTGGACGTCACAATCCCAAAGATGGCTGTTCAGGGGAAGGCCCTTGGAAAGATAGAAATCAATCTGGTCTATGTCCCGTCTCCTCTTCAACGAGAGATTTTGATTCTGTCTGAAAAGGTTGAATAGTCACTGATATCAATCCGTGGGGCTGAGCAGAAGGACATAATTTTGGGAACAGAAACCCCCTGTTCCCCTATGTTGCCAATCTACCTGTGGTAGACAGGCGGTTTGGGTTATCGGAAACACTCTACTTGTTATATTGAAGTAGGCTATGGGAGCATGGGGTAGCCGATTAAATCGGCGGGAGGTTACGATGACAAAATCATTGCAAGAGAGTCAACTAAAACGGAGCGATATTCTGAAGAAAATCAAGGTGGAGGGTAACGTGGATGAGAGACGGGAGGTAATTGTTTGCTGCAAAGCTGCCCCTCTAAAATGGAAAGGGTTCGAATCTCGCATGGCGATATGGACTAAAATTTACGGACGGTTCTAACGAGCAAGGGGAAATTGGCATGTTACAAGGTTATTACATAGAAGATACTAACTAAGGAAGGAAGAAATTGCTATGAAGACCGATGCGCAATTGCAACAAGATGTTACGAATGAGCTCAAGTGGGAGCCGACCATTCAAGCGGCGGAGATTGGTGTTGCTGTCAAGGATGGAGTGGTGACGCTTAGCGGCAACGTTGACAGCTATGGTAAGAAGTGGGCTGCCGATCGTGCTGCCAAGCGGCTTTACGGCGTCAAGGCAGTGGCTGAAGAGATCAAGGTCACGCTGGCTGGCTCTTACAAGCGGGCCGACAAGGATATTGCCAAGTCGGCGACAGACGTTCTCGACTGGAATATTTTGGTACCGAGTCACCGCGTCAAGGTGATGGTGCAGGACGGTTGGATCACTCTGAGTGGCGATGTGGGTTGGTATTACCAAAAACAGCATGCGGAGGATGTCGTACGTCACTTGATAGGGGTAGTGGGAGTCACTAACTCGATCACTATCAAACCGCCGGTGCCGGCGGTAAAAGCGGTCGAGGTGAAGAACAAAATTGAAGATGCACTTAAGCGCAATGCCAGATTATTATTAGTTGCCCAAAAGATTCAGGTGGAAATTTCAGGTAGCAAGGTGATTCTCCTTGGCAGCGTAGGCTCCTGGGCAGACAGAGATGAAGCCGCACACGCTGCTTGGTCAGCTCCCGGCGTGTGGGAAGTCGAGAACAAACTAACGGTTACAGGTTAGACTAAACTCGCAAAATGTTCCTATCCTTTCTCTTTCTTGGGCGGCAATTTGTACCAAACCGCAGCCAACGCATACACGTGCTCTATCATGAGCCTGCTCCGCAGTTGGAAAGGAAAGCTGGGGGACCCTCACAATAAGCGTTCGGCATAAAATTTTACCTTTGGCGAAAAGTTCTGGTAAAACTTGGTTGTCAAAGAACCCCGAAAGCCTGCGCTGTAGGCGAAATTTGTCAAGGAAAGGAGGTATTCTTATGAAAGTGAGACCGCTTCGTGATCGGCTCATTGTCAAGAGATTGGAGGAAGAAGAAAAGACAAAAGGAGGGATTATCATCCCGGATACTGCTAAGGAGAAACCGATCGAGGGGAAAGTGATTGCAGTCGGAAAAGGGAAGATCAAGGAAGATGGCACAAAGATTCCGATGGAAGTAAAAAAAGGCGATCGAATCCTCTTTGCCAAGTATGCAGGCGCTGAGGTTAAGATCGATGGTGAAGAACATCTGATAATGAAAGAAGACGATGTCCTCGCCATTATCGAGCAATAGATCGGATGAATAGAAAGGAGACGTCTTATGGCAAAGGAATTGAAGTTTGATATGGAAGCCAGAAATGCGATTTTGGAAGGTATCAACATCCTGGCAAATGCAGTGAAGGTAACATTGGGACCTAGGGGTAGGAATGTAGCTATAGAGAGGTCTTTCGGCCCTCCTATAGTTACCAAAGACGGGGTCACCGTTGCCAAAGAGATTGAACTTGAAGATCACTTCCAGAACATGGGCGCAAAGATGTTGAAAGAGGTGGCCAGCAAGACTTCGGAGACAGCTGGAGATGGGACGACCACGGCAACTATCTTGGCCCAAGCCATCTGTCGGGGGGGATTTAAGGTTGTGGTAGCCGGAGCCAATCCTATGGATGTCAAAAGGGGGATTGACTATGCAGTGGAAGAGGTTGTCAAGGAATTGAAAACACTTTCTAAGCCCGTCAAGGAGCAGAAGGAAATTTCTCAGGTTGGAACGATCTCCGCCAACAACGATCCGACCATCGGCAACATCATTGCGGAGGCGATGAACAAGGTGGGGAAAGAGGGTGTAATCACTGTGGAAGAAGCTAAGGCCATGGAGACCACGCTTGAGGTCGTCGAAGGGATGCAATTCGATCGGGGTTATATCTCGCCCTACTTTGTGACAGGACCAGAAAAGATGGAGGTCGTCCTTGAAGATCCTTATATCCTACTTTTCGAAAAGAAGATCTCCGGTATGAAAGACCTGCTTCCCATTCTGGAGCAGGTAGCCAAGACGGGCAAACCCCTGCTGATCATCGCAGAGGATGTGGAAGGGGAGGCCTTGGCTACATTGGTTGTCAATAAACTCCGGGGAACACTGAAATGTGCTGCAGTCAAGGCCCCTGGTTTTGGGGATAGAAGGAAGGCCCTGTTGGAGGATATCGCCACGTTAACCGGAGGTAAGGCCATCTTTGAAGATGTTGGGATGAAACTCGAAAAGATGATGTTAGATGATCTGGGCGGAGCAAAGAAGGTGATGATCGATAAGGACAATACGACCATTGTAGAAGGAGCTGGCCAACCCGCTGCTATTAAGGGTCGGATCAAACAGATTCGTGTCCAGATCGAAGAGACCACCTCTGATTACGATAGAGAGAAACTTCAAGAGCGATTGGCAAAATTGGCAGGAGGCGTTGCTGTGATCAAGGTAGGCGCAGCCACTGAGACGGAGATGAAGGAGAAGAAGGCACGGGTTGAGGATGCCCTTCATGCAACCCGAGCGGCAGTGGAGGAAGGGATTGTTCCTGGAGGCGGGGTGGCCTACTTGAGATGTCTGCCTGCATTAAAGAAGGTGAAATTGGAAGGTGATCGACAGACGGGAGTCGAGATTGTGATGAAGGCGATTGAAGAACCTATTCGTCAGATTGCTCAGAATGCCGGCAAGGAAGGTTCCGTGGTAGCTGAAAGAGTGAAGCAGGAGAAAGGAGCTTTTGGATTCGATGCAGATAAGGAGGAGTATACGGATATGAATGAGGCGGGGATCATCGATCCGACAAAGGTGGTGAGGTTCGCCCTTCAGAATGCAGCCAGTGTAGCCTCTCTTCTGATCACCACAGAGGCGGTGGTGGCCGAGAAACCGAAAGAAGAAGCCCCCGCTTCCCCGATGCCCCCGGAATATTAATGGAGAAATAGAGCGACGACTTTGGAACCCGGCACACTAATAGTACATTACCGCTGTAGCCTAATTAATTCATTTTGTTATTGTTGAGCGAGAGTGAAATCGAGAGACTTGTCATTCTATCATGTTAAGACACCCAGAGGAGGTGAACGATGGAGGAAAGAACCAGAGACTTCGCAGAATTCAAACTACCGAGGCCACGGGCTGTTGGAATGTTCATTTTGCTCATCATCATCATT
>Ga0315282_10004330_pt1 | contig 24744 bp, 24 predicted proteins | sample YL17G07_20_MG_FD_203693 | JGI IMG/M metagenome (GOLD analysis project Ga0315282, IMG submission 203693) | Sediment microbial communities from Yellowstone Lake, YNP, Wyoming, USA - YL17G07_20 | ecosystem: Environmental > Aquatic > Freshwater > Lake > Sediment | place: USA: Wyoming | collected... | reverse complement strand
GCGCAGACAGGCGTCATTATCCGCGTTAAATCCGCATAGAAATCCACGTCAAATCCGCGGACTTAACAGCTGATATTTAATCTTTACATTTTAAATAGTTATATGGACTTAAAATCCAAGATCAGGGAGATCCCTGACTGGCCAAAACCAGGCGTGAGTTTTAAAGATATTACTACCTTACTGGAAGACCAAACGGCTTTTTGTCAGGTGATTGACCAGCTGGCCCAGCCTTTTATCGGGCAAAATATTGACAAAGTCGTGGGTATTGACGCGCGCGGTTTTTTACTGGCTGCTCCGGTGGCTTATAAATTAAAAACTGGCTTGGCCATCGTGCGTAAAAAAGGCAAACTGCCTTCACGTACTATCGCGCAGGAATATACCTTGGAATACGCCAGCAATACCATTGAGATGCACGACGATACTATCAAGTCGGGCGAGACAGTGATCTTGATCGATGACCTTTGCGCCACCGGCGGCACGGCTTTAGCCACCTGCGACTTGATTGCCAAGTTGGGCGGAAAAATTCTAGCCGTAAGTTTCCTGATTGATATGTCTTTTTTAGGCGGCTCGAAAAAAATCAAAGATAGAGGTTATAAAATATATCATTTGGTTGAATATGATTCGGAATAAAATTCTTGGTAAATATAGACCGATAATCAGCGACATATCAGCGTAGTGATCAGCGTCCAATCAGCGGATTAAGTTAACAGTCGCTTATAACAAGAATATAATATATAAATTGTATGAATAGTATCAAGATCGGAATTATAGGGGGTAGCGGCATTGATTCTCCGGACATTCTACAAAACGCTAAAACCATAAATTTGGAAACTCCCTATGGCGCAACTTCCACTCCTTTGACCAGTGGACAAATTGGCGGTGTGGACGTGGTTATTTTGGCTCGTCACGGTAAAGGCCATGTTATCACCCCGACTAAAGTACCTTTCCGCGCCAACCTTTGGTCTTTAAAACAAGTCGGTTGTACCCATATTATCGCTACCACGGCCTGCGGCTCGCTTCAGGAAAAAATAAAACCCAGCGATTTGGTATTTCTTGACCAGTTTATTGATTTTACTAAGCACCGCAATCTGACTTTTTTTGAGGACTTTGAAGAAAAGATCGTTCATACTCCCATGTCCGAACCGTTTTGCCCCGAGCTAAGAAATATTTTAATCCAAGCGGCTAAAGAGTTAAAATTGACGCATCACGAAACCGGCACGGTTATTACTATTGAGGGTCCGCGCTTTTCCACGCGTGCCGAAAGCAAATTTTTTAAAAGTACGGGCGCTGACGTCATCAATATGTCCACCGTACCCGAAGTCATTCTGGCCCGCGAACTGGGTATCTGCTATGCTATGATTGCCATGTCCTGCGATTACGACGCTTGGCGCGAACAAACCCAAGCCGTCACTTGGGAAATGATCACCGGCATCATGGAAAATTACGCGGCCAAAGTAAAAAAGATATTATTATACATTATCCCAAAAATAAATTTCACCGCTTGCCAGCATTGTAAAAATAAATAGTATCCATAATTGAAAAAGGCTTACTATTTACATTATTTGTATACATTCGTATCATTAGTATTATTAGTATATTGGTATCTAAAATTATGAAAAACGTAATTATATATTCCTCTGTCGACTCCGCCTATTTCGCTAAATTAATCGCCAATCAGTTGGGAATCGAACCCAGCCAGATTATCCGTGGCCAATTCGGCGATGGCGAGCTTTATCATCGTCTGGCTTTAAACGATTATAATGAACTCTTCGGTAAAACCGTTATTTTTGTAGCCAGCACCAATACGGACCAGTCTTTTAATGAACTGGAAAAAATCGGTACGACTTTGGCCGAGTTGGGCACCAGCCGTAGGATTTTCGTCATTCCCTATTTCGGCTACTCCACCATGGAACGAGCGGTTAAGCCAGGCGAAGCTGTCACGGCTAAAATTAATGCCCGGAGGCTGTCGCAGATCCCTAACTCCGACCGGGGTAATGTTTTTCTGATGCTGGATCTGCACGTTTCCGGCATTCTCCATTATTTTGAGGGTGCTTGTTTGCGCTACGAGCTTTATAGCGAAAATGTTTTAACTAAAGCTCTGGCCGATCTGAAACTCAAAGATTTTATTTTTGGTACGGCCGATCTAGGTAAAACCAAATGGACCGAGACTTTCGCCAATAAATTTTCCGTGGACATGGTTTTTATCCGTAAATCGCGCGACTATAAAAAAACTAAGGTTCTGGACGTGATCGGCGACGTTAAGGGCAAAACAATTATTATCTACGATGACATGACCCGCAGCGGCGGCACTTTAATGGAAGCTGCCCGAGCTTATTTAAAACACGGCGCAGTAAAGATCTACGCGGTTTTAAGCCACCTGGCTTTAAACGATAAAACCGTAATCAGTAAATTAGTTAAGTCGCCTATCGCCAAAATTATTTCTACCAACTCTCATCCTATGTCCCAACATCCTTTGGTCAAACGCTCTAAAAAATTTATCATTAAAGACGTCTCGCCCGAATTCGTTGAGGTTATTAAGAAAATTGTTGGAGAGAAATAAATAATTAAAATATAATCAAAAACGCCTCCCTAAGGGAGGCGTTTTTTAGTTAGGGTGACGTAACCGAGGAATAAAGTATACAAAATTTTAGGTAATGGCTAAATAGATGATACTAGAACCTGTAGACTCCATGCTCTGAGTAGAGCCATCTTGCAAACCGTTTTAGTTGAACTCTGTTCCTGTCTAGGAAGGATCTCCGGCATGGACTCCTATTAGACTAAAAACAACTTATTTTATTTAATATAATAGTAATTATAACTAAAAGTATATTTACGATAACTAATCCCCATGTTGCATAAACTAATTTTTTATTGTTTCTATTCTGACTTTCAATCAAACTCATCTGTAATAACTCTGAATACTGTATTCTCCTATTGCATATTCTACATTGAAGTAAGGTAGACGTTGTATCAGCCCCTTTTAGATATCGCCAATCATGTTCTTTACCCTCCTCACATTTCACTATTGTATTTATGTCCATATATTTTATTAATTATTAAAGATTTTGTTATATATTTTTTTAAAAGATTCTGCATTAAAACTACCAGAGCTTGAGCTAATTATATCATTTGTATAAACGTTGATAATATATTGATTATCATTTATATCGCCTGTACCGGGATAATAAACAAAGCTCATTTTCATATAACAAGTATTGTTTTTAAATTTGAATTCCGGATTATGAAAGTAAAAAGATGACGAGGATTCATTTTGCATTTCTATTTCTTTTTGTTTTTCATAGACTTTTAAACCTTCCTGCATACATTTTATTTCGTTTGCGAGTTTTTCTTTATTTGGAATATAAAGTAAGAAATAATATAAAACAGACGCCGCAATTATTAAAAATGAAATTGCTATTATTATTTTTAACCAATTTTCTTTAAACCATTCACTTTTTAATAAATTAATAATCTTTTTAGTTATCGTAAAAATAAATAAAGCAATGTAACTTATAGTAACAATAGAGGCTATCGCCATAAGTATTTCTCCTAAAATTCCACCAATAAAATAGCCTATAGCACCAAAAATAATACATATTACAAAAATAGTATTCATTATCTTATTAGATATTTTTTCTTTTAAAATACTCATATATTTTATTTATTTAAACTTGGAAGCTTCGGAAGACTCAGAAACCCAAAAACACGTACGCATTGCCCTGTAATTCTATTGCACCTTATAATATTCCCGCCTTCTTGGTATATAAAAAAATAGAGATTTTGCAAAATAAATAAAATTGCAACTATAACCAAAGTAATAATTATTATTATTTTAAACCAATTTTCTTTTATAAAATTTTTCATATTTTTTATTTATTTCTTAGGAGAAAAAATTTTTTAGCACCTGGTATAGCCTGAAGCTAACAAGGAGTACAGAATCAGCTATTAACCAACAGCGAGATTTTGCTGGAGTCAAAAATTAATTCTTTATTAGTTTTAAATATTCTCGGATAATTTTAAGAATATCTTTTAATTGGCCCCTAGAAATAATATTTATCTTTCTACACTTATTTTTTTTCCAAATATCAGGAAACTCTAACGCGGGAAATAAAGATAAATCGTTATAATATTTTTTTGGGATTTGTAAAAGATAAAGAATTATATTATTTAAAAATGGTTTGATAACTAATAACCTCTCTGATTGGTTAAAAATTAATAAAGTATAATATATTATTTTTGGAGTTTCATTGAATTTTATTCTATTATCTAATAATAAAATTTCTCTATGTAAATCAATAAGGGTTGATTGCAAATCTGAAGAGCTTAATTTTATAAGAAAATGTTTTAATTGATTAGTAACTTCAAAGGTGTATTGCTCATCAATAATATCAATTAGTAATAGGCAGTTTTGGTAATATCTATATTGTATAAATCTAATATCATCACCTTTTGTAGTTTTTATATTTCTTATATCATGATCATTAAAATTAGGGGCTATACCTAATATTTTAATTTTAGAAGAATCAATAGGCGTGTATTTGCCTAATTTTTTGACAGCTAATTCTTTAAACTTAGTCATATTTACAGGATTATCTTTCAATTGCTTCTTGTAGTCTAATGTTTGAGTTAGTATAAATGACTTTCTCACTTTCCCATACTCAATAATTATCGGGTAATTATTTTTATCTAGTCCAATACAATCTAACCTACACCCAGAAGATAATTCAAATTGCTCGCTTATCTTCCGTATTTCAAAAATCTCCCATAAATTATCATTAAAAAATGAATGCATATCCCTATTCTCTAATTTAAAGGGATTTGGTTCTAATTGCAATTCACTAACTTTTTTATTGTTTAATATCTGAAATAATCTCATATTATTCTTTAAGTATAGCCTGGTTTAATAGCCTGGTTTACTCTCTGTTGGCTTCATGCTGTGCGTGAAACCATTTTTACAAAACATTTTCTGGCCCTATTAATCGTAGCATCACAGTCTCCCGAAAGGGACTCTGCCGTTTTATAAACTCTACTTCCTAAACCTCACCGTATAATTCCAAAAATTTCCCAACACTCCGTCAAGCACGAAGCCGGCGGTTAGGCCTTGCTTTATGACTATGGACTTTAAGGGATAGTCGGGATCAGGTAGGAGTTCGGTCACGGCCAGATAGCCGCCCGGTTTTAAAACTCGCCTGGCTTCAATCAGCGCCTTTTGCCGGTCCGGGATTTCCTGAAGAACGGTTACGAAATAAACCGCGTCAAGCGAATTATCCGCTAAAGGAATTTGGTAAGCGCTGGCTTCAATCAGTTCTATATTTTTTATGTCAACGTTTTCCGACCGCGCCAGTTTCGCCCTGACCTGGTCAAGCATTTTCTTTTGGATATCAAGGCCATACACTTTCCCGCTTACGCCCACGGCGTGCGCCACAAAAGTTAAAAATGCGCCCGAGCCACAGCCGACTTCAAGCACGCTCATGCCCGTACTAATTCCGCTGCGCTCAATCAGTTTCATCGGCGGTTGCGCCCAGCGCCGTAAGTCGCTATCAAGCAAACGGCCGATAAAAGCCGGCGCCGGGAAATGAAAAGTTTTCCGGCCGACGCGAATAATGAATTGATAAATAATGAAAATAATGATGACCCAAAAAATGATTTTTAGAGTAAGCATATTTTTATACCGCTGCCGTCTGCTTGAAGGGGCTACCGCGAGATAGTTCTACTTACCTAGAATTTATACCTTTTCTGGAAAATTAGCAAATTTTTCCGTTACGGTAATATCTCCTATATGCTTGGTTAAATTGACAGAAGTTCCTACCTTTATCCTAGACAAAAAGCACCAAATACTTTTATTAGTTTTCTATGCGAGCATGAAAAAATTTGTTTTAGAATTTTTTTATTATTATTTTAACTTACTCTTAAAAATCACCCGGGGTTCGGGGGCTGAATTGGCGTCCCGGCTTACAGTACACCGCACAATCAACGTGATAGCCAATTGAAGACCCCGAAACTCTTTGGTTACTTTCTGGTTACAGAAAGTGACCCCTAGCGGAGCGTCTCTTATTTTCTGGCCTTTCTGGTTTCCTTTACTCGGTCATTCTTGGTCAAATATATTTTTCTCAATCTGACGCTGCCGGGCGTAATTTCCAGATACTCATCCTCTTTCATAATTCCCAGCCCCCGCTCGATGGTTAATTCAACCGGCGGCGTTAACATAATGGCTTCATCCGAAGTTGAGGAGCGCATATTGGTTAGCTGTTTACCTTTGATCGGATTGACGGCCAGGTCATTACCCTTGGCCACGTTACCGATAACCATGCCTTCGTAAACTTCGGTATTGGCTCCTATGTATAAGGTACCGCGTTCCTGCAAATTCCAAAGCGAGAAAGCCAGAGCTTTGCCGCTCATCATGGATACCATGGAACCCAACTCGCTCTTTTCTATCTCCCCTAGAGACGGAAGAAAACCGATAGCATGAGTGCAAAGTATACCTTCGCCGTGCGTATCAACTACGAATTCATTACGATAGCCCAAGAGTCCTCTGGTTGGGATCAGAAAAACCAGGCGTACGGCGTTATGCTCCGGCCGCATCTCTTTTAAGATGCCTTTGCGTTTGGCCATTTTCTCGATCACCGCGCCTGACATGGTACCGGGCAGATCCACGGTTACTTCTTCAAATGGTTCAAAAATTTGTCCATTCTCTTCTTTAACGATGACCTTGGGTTGCGAGACTTGCAGTTCGAAGCCTTCCCGGCGCATGTTCTCTAAGAGAATGGCGATATGCAATTCGCCACGGCCGAATACTTTATAATATTCGCTTGACTGGAAATCGATTTTTAGACCGACGTTTACTTCCAGTTCGCGTTTCAGTCTTTCCTTAAGCTGGCGGCTGGTCACGAACTTGCCTTCGCGGCCGGCAAACGGAGAATTGTTTACCAAAAAATTCAAGGAGATGGTCGGCTGATCGATGGAGATGGCCGGTAAAACTTCCTGATCCGCTGAATGGCAAATGGTTTCGCCGATATAGATATCGGGTAGGCCGGCCAGCATAACGATATCCCCGGCTCCGGCTTCCTGGACTTCTTGGCGCTTCAATCCTTCAAAAGTGAACACTTTAGTGATTTTACCGGTTCTTAAACTGCCGTCGTTTTTTTTAATTACCACATTTTGCGCCGGCTTAATTACGCCCTCGTAGATCCGGCCGATAGCCAGACGGCCTAGGTAATTATCATAAGCCAGATTAAATGGTTGGATCCTTACCGGCAGTTTTAGCGCCTCCTCGGACGAAGCCGGTTTTACTTTTTCCAAAATAGTATCTAACAGCGGGGTTAAATCTTTACCCGTCTGGTTAAGGCTTTTTTTGGCGATGCCCTGGCGGGCGATAGCATAAACGGTGGTAAAACTTAATTGTTCATCGGTCGCGCCCAGGTCAACGAATAATTCGAAAATTCTCTCCTCGACCTCGGTAATTCTCGCGGCCAGTTTATCTATTTTATTTATGACCACGATGGGTTTAAGGCCGAGTTCGAGGGATTTTTTCAGGACGAATTTAGTCTGCGGCATCGGCCCTTCCTGCGCGTCAACCACTAACAGCACCGAATCGATCGAACGCAAAACCCGCTCCACTTCCGAACCGAAATCGGCGTGACCGGGCGTATCCACTATATTGATCTTGGTGCCTTTGTAAAGAACCGAAGTATTTTTGGAATAGATGGTAATACCCCGCTCTTTTTCCAGGTCATTCGAATCCATGCTGACGCCCGGCTCGGTCATGCCGGTTTGCAGCATTAAAGAGTCGGTTAAAGTGGTCTTGCCGTGATCGACATGAGCGATAATGGCGATATTCCTTATTTCCATGAAAGATAACTTATTAGTTTATTTTAACCAGTTCCTTAACCTACGAATCAACCAATCTATTACAAATCAACAAATAATTTATAATGCTAATAATGCGAATGCCGCGAATAATAAAATTCGCCCGCCTTGCTGAAGCGTCAGCGAGGCAGGTAGATTCGTTGTTGATTCGTTGATTCGTTAGGAGAAACAAAAAATGCCCACACGGGTGGGAAGATTAAGTTTTATTATATACTATTAGCGTAAAAAAATCAAGTTCATTCCTAAAACTAGCTTGCAAAATTGACAGTATCGGCGTTGGTTGCTAATTTAAAAATAGTTGATATTAAAAAATTTATGCGAGTACCAATTAGAAAAGGCGGTAAATATACGCATCTAAAACCAGACCCTCATCTTACCCGGGCCAAATACGACGAGCTTAAAGCCAAGCTGGACCGATTTAAAAAAATTCGGCCGGCATTGGCCGAAGAGGTTAAGAAATATGCTTCGGACGGAGATTTTTCCGAGAACGCCGCTTACCAGATCGCCAAAGGCCGCTTACGCGGCATCAATCAGGGCATTCTTGACCTCGAGGATCAATTGAAGCGCGCCCTTATCATTATACCCGGCAAAAATACCGGTTGCGTCGGTATTGGCTGCACTGTCACGGTCGAAGTTGAAGGCAAACAAAAAACCTATTCTATCCTAGGTTCGGCCGAAGCTAACCCGTCCCTGGGCGTTATCTCGTATAAATCACCCATCGGTTCGGCCCTGTTAGGGCATGGCGTTGGCGACAGGATACAGGTAAAAATAAACGGTAGAGTGGTTGAGTATAAGATTATAAAAATTGAATAATTTAAATAAAAAAAATCGCCCGGCGTTCGGGGGCTGAAATATAATTTTTAATTTTCGTCGCGGCAGAGTCTCCTGAAAGGGACTCTGCCGTTTTTTAATTTCATTAACCTATCTAATATCTAACCTGAAAATCCTTCTTCGATATATTGCAAAAATAATTACTAAATTAACAGCCACAATGTAAATTGGAAAAGCCAGTTCAGAGAACGTGTAAAATTGTAGCGCAGCAATGGTTGTAAGCATATTAAACAATCCGGTAGTATAAACAATACCTGATTCGGTATCGGGAAATAACCACGATTTTCTTATTGTGGGTAAAGCGGCCAGGCCGTCGCTAAATATGGAAAAAATAATGGCTAAATTAGGTTCTTTGGTAATTATCCATAAGACTAATGCCATTACCGATAGTCCGCCACAAATATAGTCGAAAGTAGTCGGTCGCCAAATCGCCTTATGTTTTATCAAGGCCGCGATGATGACTAAAATCGGCACGAAACCGACCATAAAAGTCGGTAGTACGGCCCAGCGGATACCAGCAGAAAACGCAGCCGCCGAAGCGATCATCGGCGCCACGGCCCAAAGCACCCAGCTAACCAAGTTCGGTTTCGTTTGCCCACGTAATGTATCACGAATATAAATATACGTGCCAAACAAACTTACTATCGCACCAAGAATAACTAAGTAATGAATCGCCATACTGCTTAAGTTTTATAGAGTGGGGATATTTTGGGTCCATTATGGACTTATCTTATAACTGACAAATAGATACGGTTTTGTTTAGATTTATACTTACTCAATATTTACGTAAAATAAAGGAGATGTATACTACTTTTTTTAAAAATTTCAAGAAGTATATTTATATTACTGTTTTTAGATTAACTCTGCCTATTGCACAACTCACAATATTTTTCACTTTATAAGTATTAGAAAAATTTAAATACTTTTCTTATGAATCCTTGAGGGAAAAATTTTTATTAACCAAAGAAGCCAATTGATCGATAAATCCAAAAAAAGAAGAAAAAATGTGCAATTTAGCCATGTCCAACCGACATCTTCCCAAATGGTATTATAATTTATCGGAATCTTAAAAAATTCTTCTCTTAAAATATCTATTGGAATCACGATAAAAATAGAGAATGCAACATAAATTAAGACTTTAGAAATCCAAATGAAATCGAAAAATGATTCTTGCAAAAAAAATCTTAGTAATTTAGTAATCACACCTTTAATCTTTAACTTGTCTTCTAAATACTTCAAAAAATATGTAATAATGAGTATTATCGCAAGTAAAATAAAAAGGTAAGTCCAGGGATTTATATTTAAAGGGGGCTTTAAAAAGCTACTTAAATATTTCCAGGGGTCGAAAAAATGATATAAAGTAAAAGCTTGCAATAGGAAAAAAACCGCAATTAAAAAATAGATGGTTTTAAAAAATGTTTTCATAATCTTAACACAACTATAGCAAAATCATTTTTTAATTAAAATTTTTATTTCAATTCCTGTTGGGGTGGCCACTGGGAATTGAACCCAGGTCATCGGGACCACCTGCCTCGCCGGAAGCTTAATATCACTACAGAGGGGTGGCTACTGGGAATTGAACCCAGGTCATCGGGACCACAACCCGATGTTCTACCATTGAACTATAGCCACCCCACTATATTGATGTTAAATAATTTTTATTTGTTTTTGGCGAGTCAAGGCGGGCAACCCGATGTTCTACCATTGAACTATAGCCACCATGTTATATAAACAATCTAAGACTTTAGAAAAACCTATCATCCGCGTTATATCTGCGTTGCAATCCGCGTAAAATCAGCGTTAAAGTGTTGAAATATAGAATAACACAATGTAAAGGAGCGAACCAAATCAATTATCATCACGCCTCGATTTACATTATATAAAAATAAATCTTACCCGTGCCTTTTTCTTCTACGACTTTTACCGGCTTACTATTTGGTAAGGGAAAAGCATTACTGATAATTTGCGTGCCCGTTCGGCATTCGGCTTTAAACTTTTTTTCCAGTTTCTCCATCATGCCGGTATTTAAATAACAATAAATTAAATCCGCATCCTTTAGGTTAACTTTAAACATGTCATTATTAATTATCATAATTTTGCCCTGGCTCATACTCGCCTGAATTTTCGCCATTAAATACGGCCAGGGGGAATTCTCAATGCCCATGCACTCGGCTTGAGGAAACTTCTGACTGACCGCCCTTAAAAAGCCGGCCTTACCGCAACCCAATTCATAAACTTTACTGCCGCTTTTTAAATCTAGTTCTGCCATAATTTTAGTTATCACTTGCGGACTGGAAGAAATAAAAGGGGCGTAACCGCGAAAGACAATATTATAGAACTGCACGGTCATGAAAATAAGGACAATAAATAAAAGAAAACAAACTAAAATCAGAAAAATTAATAATCCCATATAGTTTAGTTAATTATAAATTTTCGTTATTATATCGTAAATCGACATTCGTAAATCTCTTTTTGTATCCCCGGCAGGAATCGAACCTACATCTAGAGTTTAGAAGACTCTCGTTCTATCCATTGAACTACGGGGACAAATCATTTTCGATTTTATACTTTTTAAAGAAACCTATTTTCCAACCCTTAATTCTTCTATATAAATCCTTATTATGAACACAAATTGAACATGTTCCGTTATATAAAATATTTTTTCTTTGTCCTAATGACGTAGGTTTAATTTGAGTTTTATGAAATTGGTTTAGTGGTATATTCGCCAGTTTCGACCAATAACTTTCGATGTCTTTCCTGCAGTGAAGTTCGTGAATGTGCAAGGCAATCCTAAATTTTTCTTCCGGTACTTTACATATCTCTCTAAACCATTTCATCATAAATTTTATCATTATCGGATCTGAATTGCTGAATTTTACTGCCTCTCTTTCGTCGGATTTATCGCCTTCAGCGCAATATAACATTAATCCGGCTAAAAATAAAGGGTTATTAATCAAATTTTTTAATTCCTTATCGGCTTGCGCAATTATCTTCTTTATTTTTTTTACCTTATTTTCCTGATTCATCTTTGCCAATTTATAAGCATTTTCCTGTTTTAATGTGACATAAAGCCTCTTTTTCTGTTTAATTGTCAACTTAACATCTCTTAACCATAAACTCAAGGAACTTTTTGAAACTTTAACTTTTTTAATGATTTCACTATAACTCATGCCCAACTTCCTTAAATTTATTGCTTTAATTTTTTCTTGAAATTTCATAATCGAACTAATGATAATTTATTCTATTATAATATCATCTTGTTCGATTATTGTAAAATAATTATTAAGAAATTGACAAAAAAAGTTTCTAACTATATTATACCATAATCTTTAGAAATGGCATTTTGGCTTAAATCCCTTTAAACTAAGCTGCTGCGTCCAAAGATCCGGTTTTAATGCCGGGCACCATGTCGGATGACGTGGTCCAATATGCAGCGCGGAGGGAAAAATGGACAGAAGGAGAGATATTAGTTTTTACTGGGATCTTTCAAAATTACCTACTCCTGTTAAATGGATTGGTGATGTTACACTGAAACAGATAGAAATACAAAGGTCTTTTAATCCGGCTTCACGAACAAGAGGTTGCCACTTAAGCCTTTTTTTAGATTTGAGAGAACTTAAAGCCGATACCACGTATTTTTTAAATCTTATTGACTCAATTAGGTCAATGTTGAGTGACTATCTGAGAGCTACTAAGAATCACCATCTTTATTCTGATAGAATAGGCGCTGAAAATGATCAAGCTCATCCCATTATCTTTACCGACTTGTTCATGCCGCCCAAGACAAATTTTGACAAATTCGTCATGGTGATTTATCAGGATCTGATAAAAACGTTTGGACTTCCTTCTGTCCTGCTCGAAGTAAAGGCCGAAGTTTATATTCAAGAGTTTGTCCTAAGGCAGGGGCAGTGGAGATTTTATGCATACGATTGGAATGAACGATTCCAACAATGGTTAAAAAAACATTCCAGTTTCCCTAAAGAGTCATAACGACTCTTTTTTATTTCCTCCTCCTGCCATGAAACGCTTTGTGCACGTCGTGCAGTTGCTGATCGGTGACATGAGTATAGACTTGCGTGGTGGTAATTGACGAATGACCCAGCATGGCTTGCACGCTCCTGATGTCCGCACCGTTCATTAGCAAATCAGTGGCATAACTATGTCGCATGGTATGAGGTGTGACTTGCTTGGTAATGCCGGCGATTTTAGCATATTTTTGCACCAATCGCTGCACACTACGCGGAGTTAATCCCACCTGCTCTTCGCGACCACCAGCAGCTTTATCATGACCGATAAAAAGAAAAGGGTTCATATCTTGCCGCATTTTTAAATACTCGGCTAGCCAATCTTTGGCTTGATCTGATAAAAAAACTATGCGTAATTTAGCACCCTTACCTCGTACAGTAAATTCGTCTTTTTTTAAATTGATATTTTCTATTTTTAATTTACATAACTCGGAAACGCGCAAGCCGGTGGAAAAAAATAATTCTAAAATCGCCTTATCTCTTTTTTTGATGATTTCCGACGCTTCAATCAATAACGGAGCGGCCAGCAATCTCTCCAGATCGCTTCCCTCTAAAAAATCAACTTGCCTGGGTTGTTGCTTGGCTAACTCAATTTTTTCCGGCTCCAAAGTCTTAACGTCAGTTTTAACCAGGTACTTTAAAAAGCCGCGCACAGCAATTAAATGATAATTTTGCGTATTCTTTTTTAAACTCTTGCCGCGATTATCAACCAGCCGATTAAGCCATAAACGATACTTATGAATTAACTCTTTGGTAATTTTTTCCGGCCTGGCAACTCCGTTTTGTTTAGCGAATTCGGCAAAGCGTAGTAAATAAAATTTATAGTTATCAGTAGTAGCTTTAGATAAACCTCTTTCCACTTCAAGATATTCTAGAAAGTTGTTGATGTCTTTTAACATATGATAATACGAAAATTAATTATATGCGAAACTACGAAAATGCGAAAAAGTAGACTCGTTTTCGCATTTTCGTAGTTTCGCATAGTTCTTTCGTATATCTCCATTTTACGACACCTTGCCTTTTTTTACAATTAGTGTTATTATGCGGTGGTAAGATTTATCTAAATCAAAAATCATAAATCTAAAATCTTAAATCTAAAAATCTAATAAACCCATTCTTGGTTAGAGAGTTGTCACCTCTATCTCGGTTTTGGGTAAACTCACAAAGATGCTAGACAAAAAAACCAAACAAAAAATTATTAATAAATTTAAAGTTCATTCCACTGATACTGGTTCAGCGCAAGTCCAGATTGCTATCTTAACTGAAGAAGTTAAACAGTTGACCGAACACCTAAAAAACCATAAACACGATCATTCTTCAAGACGAGGACTGCTTAAAAAAGTCGGAGAAAGACGACGTTTACTAAAGTATCTTCAGAAAGACGATGAAAAATCTTTTAATGAGCTGGCTAAGAAATTAAAGTTGAAAATTGCTAAAAAAATGATTGAGGAGGAAGAGGAAAGAAAAAGGATTGAAGAAGAGTTATTAGCAAAACAAGAAGCTAAAGCTGAAGCTCTTGAAGAAGAAAGCGCCGTAGAGGTCAAAGAAAAAGACAAAGAGGAAGAATAATATACGAAAATTAACTATGCGAAACTACGAAAATGCAAAAAATTAATTTGCCTTTCGCATTTTTCGTAGTTTCGCATAAAAAAACGAACTATTATAAATAAATTATTGCTTTCGTATTTATGATTAAACATAAAGAACAACGGGTTGGCGTTTTTGTTGACGTTTCCAATATGTACCATTCGGCCAAAAACTTATACCAAAGACGGGTCAACTTCAAAGAAATTCTTAAAGAAGCGGTAGCCGGCAGAAAATTAATCCGCGCTATTGCTTATGTGATTAAAGCTGAAACCGAAGAAGAAATTTCCTTTTTTGAAGCACTTTCCCAACAGGGCTTTGAAGTCAAGATGAAAGAATTGCAAATTTTTACCGGTGGCATAAAAAAAGCCGACTGGGACGTCGGCATTTCCGTTGATGCCATAAAATTAGCCGACAAGCTTGACGTCATTATTTTAGTAACTGGTGACGGTGATTACCTACCACTAGTCAGTTATTTGCAAAATAATAAAGGCTGCTTGGTTGAAGTCATGGCTTTCCGCCAAACCACTTCTTCCCGGCTGATCGATGAAGCCGACGATTTCACCAACTTAAGCGAAAATCGGAGATATTTAAGATAGCAAATCGCAGACTAACACGGACTAATGCTGACTAATGCGGACCTTTAAAATTTCATAGGATGTTTTTAGAAGGAGTTAACAACTTTAAAAGGAGGTTAACATGAAAGCTTACGCAGTTTTTGGTTTATCGACAATGTATGAAGGTGATAAAGACATTATTGTTCTGCCTCTTGGAAAAAATGAATTTGCCTATTTTGAGATTTCTGATTTAAGATTCAGGAATTATTTTAATACCACGCTGGCAAAAAAATTTCCTGAAAAAAGATGTCCCCACACGAAAATTATCGAAATTCCAGGCGATATAGGAAAAAAATTGATTAGTCACGCAAAGCACACGAGAGAAATACAACTGGTAGTCGCGGATATCAGGCAAATGATCGAAAAAATAAAAATTGGAAGGAAGTTGAAATAACATTATCAAACGCAACCTAACCGTTGCCTTTTTATCTATTACTAATTAACATATTAATTTAACGCTTGACCGATAGATACTTAGAGCTGTTATAAATCAGCCCTACAATCTGTTGGCCAAGCTAATAAGAAGTATAAATACGAGGAGTTTAAAAATATTCAGCCAGATCATGAACGATTAGCTGAACACTAGTTATAAGTTAAAAGTTATTAGTTATATAACTTATAACCTATAACATATAACTCATGCAATAATTGCTATCCGTGTTTATACAACAAAAACTATGAACAATGAACAAACATTTAATTGCGACTGGCTTGGCCGCACCCTCACTATTAAAACAGGCAAGCTGGCCAAACAGGCCACGGCCGCTGTTACCGTGCAATACGGCGACACGGTGGTTTTGGCTACGGTGGTCGAAGCCAAAAGCGAAAGGCAGGGCATTGATTTCTTCCCCTTGCTGGTTGACTTTGAAGAAAGACTATACGCCGCGGGCATTATTAAAGGCTCGCGCTGGATCAAACGCGAAGGCCGGCCGTCGGATGAATCGATTTTAACCGGCAGGATGATTGACCGCGCCATCCGCCCGCTATTTTCCGAGCAATCCAGAAAAGACGTTCAGGTGATTATTACGGTGCTGTCGGCTGACGGACAAAACGACCATGATATCGTCGCCCTAATAGCGGCTTCCGCCGCTCTGACGATTTCCGGACTTAACTGGACCGGCCCGATCGCCGGCGTCAGGGTTGGCCGAACCGATGGCAAATTTATTTTTAACCCGACTTATAGCCAACGGGAACTTAGCGATTTGGATTTAATCGTGGCTGGCACAAAAGAAAAAGTGATTATGCTTGAAGCCGGCGCCAACGAAATTAAGGAAGATGAAATTTTACAGGCGATTTTAGCCGGTCAGAAAGAATTGCAAACCGCTATTGATTTAATCAAAAAAGTTAAGGATAAATTACCGCCAAAGTCATCGGTTGAAATGAAAAAACTTATGACCGAAGAAGAAATCCGGACTGAAAAAGAAAAAGAAAAAGTTGAAAATCTCGCGCTAGAGTGGCTAAAAAATAATGTTAAAAAAATTCTTTTTGATAAAATCTATTATACCAAAGGCGAACGCAAAGCTGCCGTCGCTGCTATCGAACAAGGACTTGAAGAATATTTATTTAACCAAAATATAGGTAAGGACATGCGAAACCAAACTTTAAACCAATTGGTTGAGCCGACAGTTGAAGCCGAAGTAACCCGAGCGATTTTACAAGAGAAAAAAAGAGTTGACGGCAGAAAATTAAATGAACTGCGTCCCATCCTGTCAGAGGCCGGCATCCTGCCTCGTAACCACGGTTCAGGACTGTTTAGTCGCGGTGAAACGCAAATTTTATCCGTCGTTACTTTAGGCGCACCCGGACTTGAGCAGTCGCTGGAAGGTATTGAAGGCACGTCTACTAAAAGATTCATGCACCATTATAATTTCCCGCCCTTTTCCGTTGGTGAAGCTTCGCCCTTAAGGAGCGCTGGCCGCCGGGAAATCGGCCATGGCGCCTTGGCGGAAAAAGCACTCGTACCCTTTATTCCTGTTAAAGAAGAATTTCCCTATACTATCCGCGTAGTCAGCGAAACTCTAAGCTCCAACGGCTCCTCCTCTATGGCTTCAACCTGCGCTTCCAGCTTAGCTTTAATGGACGCGGGCGTGCCCATTAAAAAAGCCGTAGCCGGTATTGCCATGGGCCTGGCTTCGAGTGATGATATGAGCCAATGGGAAATCTTAACCGATATCCAGGACTTGGAAGATGGTAAAGGCGGCATGGATTTTAAAATCACCGGTACGGTGGACGGCTTAACCGCTATCCAGCTGGATACTAAAACATCCGGCTTGACTCATGAAATAATCGAAAAAACCTTGGCTCAGGCCAGACAGGCCCGACTGGAAATCCTTAAAGTGATGGATTCGGCCATCGCTGAACCGCGGACTGATCTTTCGCCCTACGCACCGCGCATCACCAGCTTCCATATCGAGCCGGAAAGAATCAGGGAAGTTATCGGCACCGGCGGCAAGGTCATTAATGAAATTATCGCCGCTACCGGTGTCTCAATCGATATTGATGATGACGGTTTGGTTATGGTCTGCGGCACCGATCCGGTTAAATGCGAAGAAGCCGTGGCTTGGATAAAAAATATTGTTAGAAAATTCGAAGTGGGTGAAGTCTTTACCGGCAAGGTAGTTAGGTTGATGGATTTTGGAGCTTTTGTGCAATTGACTCCAAACAAAGATGGCATGGTGCATGTCAGCGAACTGGCGCCTTATCGCGTAGGTAGACCAGACGATCTGGTAAATTTCGGCGATATGGTTACGGTAAAAATAATCGAAATTGATGATCAGGGCAGGGTTAATCTTACCATGAAAGGGCTTACGGAAAACCAGTCTTTATGGAAGGACGAAAAAGGCAAACAGGAAGGCTTTGGCGGACCCAGGGGCGGCGGAGGCTATAATAGATTTAATAATCACGGCAGAGGTGATCGAAATGAAAAAAGAGGTTGGTTTAAAAAGTAAATTAATTAACATACAAAAAAACACTCCGTGAAAATGGGGTGTTTTTATTATTTATGCACATATCCACAGCTAACTGAAATACAAAAAAATCTATTTTCGATTAAAAATGATAAAAAAATATAATTTTAATTTAATATTAGCCAAACCGATATAACTTGACCATACTATATCTAGTGGTATAATTATATTAATGTCTACTAGATATTGTTAACGGTACTTTAAAAAATAGAGTTGGTCACTCTCACAATATTTAAGGTATCCAGGGAACTAACTTGTGTCGGTTCCGGCGTAGGTAACTAAAAAAGACCAACGCCCAATATGGCGTTTTTCAAGATAAAACTTGGATACCGCCTACGTCGGAACTGGTACAAGTTTATTTTTTAACTGTTAATTTAAATTAATATCTTTTGAAGTGGGCACCGTAGCTAGAAAGGTAGCAAGTATATATGTATAAATTCAAAGTAGGAAGAAATGCAAGTTCGGGCAAATTTATCCCGGTTAGAGTAGCAAAAAAACATAAAAAGACAACTATTATCGAAACCATTAAAATAAAATAAAACTGAACGACCATTAAATAAATCATTCAGTTTTATTAGACAAAAGTCTCTACGATTTCTTCTCCAAAAGATATTGAAGTGAAAACCGTCTGCTGACGGGAGATAGTTTCTGTATACAGCCGGCTGGCGTAGCTCAATTGGATAGAGCAACAGCTTTGTAAGCTGCAAGATCTCCGTAGATCATGGTTGTCGGTTCGAATCCGACCGCCAGCATAATATTTAACTATCTCCCGCCAATAGGCGGTTTTTGTTTGGGCTTATAACTTACCACAAACTTTTCAAAGATGTCAAGAACAAATAATAAGCAACCTTAAAAAGGTTGCTTTAAATACAAAAATAACCGAATTTATGGGTTTTTGCACACGCATGGGAGTGGGGAGTTATGCACACTGAGATCATTATTATATCATTATTATATCATTTTTTCTGTTGTCCCTCAAACTCCTTTTTTATAAACGATAAGTGGAATTACAATCTCGCTTTGATTATTTTTCTCTGATATAATGAAATTAACTAATAATTATGGATTATCAAGATTATATCCTACAAAGCGATAAGACCAGACCTCACTTTTGGTTTGCGGCCAAACTAAAATTAATAGAAAATTTATTAGAAGAAGTCTTTGTTAACGAAAAAAATGATAGATCTATTTTAGATATTGGCTGTGGCACGGGCACAGAGTTTGATATTTTAAATAAATTTGGTCAAATTACTGCTTTGGATACTAATCAGACAGCTCTTGACCTTATAAAACAAAAAGGTTCCTCCGTAATTTTAGCTGATATAGAAAAATTCATTTTACTAAAAAATAGTTATGACGCCGTCTGTTGTTTCGATTTGCTAGAACATTTAACTGATGATAAAAAAGTTTTAAAAAATATTTTTCATTCACTCAAAAATAATGGTTATTTATTATTTACCGTTCCTGCCTTTAAATTTATTTTTAGTACCCATGATCTTGCCCTAAAACATCAGCGTCGCTACAGTAAAAAAGATATTGCCGGTAAATTAAAAAGTTGTAGTTTTACTATCGTCTCGCTTAATTATTGGAATGCGATTTTATTTCCGATTGAAGTAGTAATCAGGTTATTTAAAAAACTTTTATTTATTAAATTATTTAAACAGCCAGGTTATCAATCGGACGCTAAGTCAATCAATCCGCTGGTCAATCAATTTCTTTTTTCTATTTTAAATTTTGAAAATAAAATGATTAATTATGGAATTAAATTTCCTTTTGGTCTAACTATCTATGGCATCGCCCGAAAAAATATTAGTTGAATTTTGTCTGCCCGTTTATAATGAAGAAAATATTTTAAAGGAAAATACTTTAAAATTACTACAATTTTTTAAACAACAAAAATATAATTTTGCCTGGCAAATTATCATTCTTAATAATGGCTCAACCGATAATTCTAAGCTTATCGGTCAGGAATTAGTCAATCACCAAATTAAAATTATTGACTACGAAGAGAGTGGCAAAGGTAGAGCGATTAAACAATACGGTTTGGTTAGTCGGGCCGATTGGCTATTTTATATGGATATAGATTTAGCCGTCTCTTTGGAAAACATTAATGATTTGATAAAACAACTAATAATCAACCAGTATGATATAATCATGGGTTCAAGATTATTGCCTAGGTCAAAAGTTGACCGTTCTCTGGCCAGAGGTTTAAGTTCAAAAATTTACAATTTTTTATCCAGAATAATTCTTGATCACAAATTTACTGATTTACAATGCGGTTTTAAGGCGATCAGAACTGAAGTTTTTAAAAAAATTATACCATTAATTAATGACAATAATTGGTTTTTTGATACTGAATTAATTTATTTAGCCTACCGCCAAAACTACCGCCTTAAAGAAATTCCGGTTAATTGGTCGGAAAATAGATACCAACAAAGGAAAAGTAAAATTAGATTATTTCAAGATGGTTTTAGTTTTCTAATAAAACTACTTAAATTAAAACTCCGGCTGGTGAAACTCAATAAATCTTTATTAAATTATGAAGGAAAATCTTAATCCAAGAATGCATTCGGCTGAACATCTGCTTAACCAAACCATGATAAGATTCTATAACTGTGGTCGCTGTTTTAGCGCCCATATTGAAAAGAAAAAATCCAAATGTGATTATCGTTTTGATCATGCTTTAACCGAAGATGAAGTGAAAAAAATTGAGAATCAAGTAAATAAACTAGTTAGAGCCAATTTGCCAGTGACTGAAACTTTTCTGTCTCAAACCGAGGCAGAGGCCAAATTTAATCTTGATCGAATCCATAAAGATGTAGTATCAGATAAAATACGGATTATTGAAATCGGCGACTACGACGCCGTTCCCTGTATCGGCCCGCATGTTACAACTACCGGAGAAATCGGACAATTCAAAATAATCTCCAGCGATTATAATAATGGAATATTGAGAATTAGATATAAATTAAAATAATACGAATTACAAATCCTATACAAATCTACAAATACCAAATAAACATTAATATTAACATTTGTAAATTCGTAATAAATTTGTAATTTGTATACAAAATTATGTTAAAATCAGAAATTCGCAAAGACTACTTTTTAAACAAATACGTTATTATCACTCCGGGTCGGGCTAAGCGGCCGCGCGATATTAAAGAGCAAACCATCGTAGCACGCGTACCGGATTGCCCGTTTTGTCTTGATAAAATCGATAAAAATAACATCAAAGATAAAATCGGCCAAGGCAACGACTGGGAAATCCTAAGCCTAGGTAACGTTTTCCCTGCAGTCAGTCCAAATAATAAAAAAGCCTATGGCGTCCAAGAAGTGATAGTCGAAACTACTAACCATTCCCAAGAATTACATGATCTGTCCGATGAGCAAATAAAAAAATTATTGTATATGTACGCTAAACGCACTGAGGCTTTAACAAAAATCAAAAACATCGATTATATTTTATGTTTTAAAAACCAAGGTTCAAAAGCCGGCGCTTCCATGACTCATGCCCATTCGCAAGTTTTCGCCACTAGTTTATTACCACCCGATATTAATGAAGAATTATGTTTAGCTTTTGAATATAAAAATAAAAATAGATCTTGTGTTTACTGCGATATTATTAAAAAAGAAAGTAAGTCACCGAGAAAAGTATACGAGGATAGTGTAATAGTCGCTTTTACTCCCTATGCCAGCCAGTACCATTACGAACTCTGGATTTTCCCTAAACGCCACCTGGATAATATAACTAAATTAAATGAAGACGAATATAAATCCTTGGCCAAATTTTTAAAAAAAGCCTTATTAAAACTCCATGCTGTTGATTTATCCTATAATTTTTTCTTGCATCAAATAGTCTCCTATCATGACCAGCATTTCTATTTAAAGATCCAACCGCGCGACAGCGTCTGGGCCGGGGTTGAGCTGGGTTCGGGTTTGGTCATAAACTCATTACCGCCCGAACAAGCCGCTAAATATTACCAGCAGAATTAATTGTGCAAAAATTGTGAAAAAACTAGTCCGCTTCTCATAATTTAAGATAAAATAAATAAAAAACGTGAAATGCTTGACAATAATGAAAAATTCGTTTAAAATACAAATACGATAATAAATTCTTTAAATTTAAAGAAAAAATTATTGAATACGTAAACTAGTACAATTTGAAAACACATGAAAGAAAAAAACAGTGATAGTTGCTATTTGGCAAATGTCCCTGTTTTTTTCTTTCGCTAAGAAAGCACTTTAACAATTTAATACATCGCATATCGCACATCGCATATCGTCTATCGCAATATATTAATATTTGCGATATGAGATGCGAGATACGACATGCGAGATTTTAGTACTAACAGGCGCTAATTCAAATCCGGAAGAATAAATTTCTTCAATATATGCATTTTCAATTCACATCTTCGTAAGAAATGTTTATTGAACATGGTGTAACCATGTAAAAAACTTTTTGAGAGTTTGATCCTGGCTCAGGATGAACGCTGGCGGCGTGTCTAAGGCATGCAAGTCGAGGGGGCCGTAGCAATACGGCCACCGGCAAACGGGTGCGTAACACATTGGTAACTTACCTCGAGGTCATGAATAAGCCTGCGAAAGCGGGTCTAATACATGATGGAAGTGGGGGGACAAAAGTCATTCCTACTTAAAGATTTATTGCCTCGGGAAAGGCCTATGGCCTATCAGCTAGTTGGTAAGGTAACGGCTTACCAAGGCTACGACGGGTAGCGGGTGTGAGAGCACGACCCGCCTCACTGGGACTGAGACACTGCCCAGACTCCTACGGGAGGCTGCAGTCAAGAATATTCCCCAATGGCCGCAAGGCTGAGGGAGCGACGCCGCGTGTATGAAGAAGCCCTTCGGGGTGTAAAATACTTTTAACTGGGACGAAACAATGACTGTACCAGTTGAATAAGGGGCTGCTAAACTCGTGCCAGCAGCAGCGGTAATACGAGTGCCCCAAGCGTTATCCGGATTTATTGGGCGTAAAGCGTACGTAGGCGGTTTATCACATCTCCTGTTAAATCCCGAGGCTTAACCTCGGGACCGCGGGAGAGATGGTTAAACTGGAGACCGGAAGAGGCAAGCGGAATTGCTGGTGTAGGGGTTAAATCCGTTAATATCAGCAGGAACACCAAATGCTAAGGCAACTTGCTAGAACGGTTCTGACGCTAAGGTACGAAAGCGTGGGGAGCGAATGGGATTAGATACCCCAGTAGTCCACGCCGTAAACGATGGATGCTGAGCATTGGAAGTATCGACCCTTTCAGTGCTGTCTACCTAAGTTAACACCTTAAGCATCCCGCCTGGGGAGTACGAGCGCAAGCTTAAAACTCAAAGGAATAGACGGGGACCCGCACAAGCGGTGGAGCATGTGGTTTAATTCGATGGTAAGCGAGGAACCTCACCAAGGTTTGACATCTAGCTGCAGAATCCTGGAAACAGGATAGCCTTCGAGGGTGCTAGACAGATGCTGCATGGTTGTCGTCAGCTCGTGTCGTGAGATGTACCGTTAATTCGGGAAACGAGCGCAACCCCTATCCTATGTTTCATGTGTCATAGGAAACTGCCCGCTTTAAGTGGGAGGAAGGTGGGGATGACGTCAAATCAGCATGGTTCTTACACCTTGGGCGACACACGTGCTACAATGGGAAGTACAAAGGGACGCCAAATCGTAAGATGGAGCAAATCCTGGAAAACTTCTCTCAGTTCGGATTGAGGTCTGCAACTCGACCTCATGAAGCTGGAATCGCTAGTAAACGTGAATCAGCCACGTCACGTTGAATACGTTCTCGGGTCTTGTACTCACCGCCCGTCACGCCAAGAGAGTCGGTAATACCCGAAGCTCGGACATCAGATTTCAGAAATCAAAAGTCAGATTTCGGATTTCAGATGTCGGATAATTTATCAATATCCGATATCCGATTTCCGACATCCGATATCCGATTTCCGACATCCGACGTCCGGGTAAAGGTAGGACCGATGATAGGGGCGAAGTCGTAACAAGGCATCCGTAGCGGAAGCTGTGGATGGATCACCTCCTTTCTAGGGAGATAATCGGTGAAAAATCGATAGAGTCGACCTGCCTAAGTTTTTGTGAAACAAAAATTTTGGCGGGGAATTAGCGCCTGTTAGTACTGAAATAAAATAACGTGTAATATTTATTACTTCGTATGATTCGTTTATTATTCGTTAATTTCGTGTATCATGAAAGGCACGAAAATACACGAATATTTTACGAAGTAAACGAAAGATGAATACTCTTTTTGTTTATAAAACAAATAGTGTTATGGGCCTATTTGAGCCCTGCCCCCTTGATAAAGGGGATTAGGGGGATTAAAAAGACTGACCCTAAACACTTGGAATCAGTCTTTTTTATTTTACATTTTAACTTGGGCAACTAGCTCAGTTGGTTAGAGCGCGACACTGATAATGTCGAGGTCGGAGGTCCGACTCCTCCGTTGCCCACGGGCATTAGTCCCGATGTTTTCGCAAAGCGAAAAATCGGGATCCCGACACCAAAGGTCGTCGTGACTCAGTTGGCTAGAGCGCAACACTGATAATGTTGAGGTCCATGGTTCGAGTCCATGTACGCCCACCGAAAAATTTACGATTTCAGATTTAAGATTTAAATCTAAAATCATAAATCTGAAATCTAAAATTCCCACATCGCGGGGTAGAGCAGTTGGCAGCTCGCCAGGCCCATAACCTGGAGGCCGTGGGTTCAAATCCCACCCCCGCAACTGATAAAAGAGTTAAAAACAATTGATTATCTTGGGGTTCATCCCGTCATTCGACGGGATGCCCTGTCGGATGACAGGGCAAATCCCACCCCCGCAACTGATA
>Ga0315282_10004329_pt1 | contig 24745 bp, 12 predicted proteins | sample YL17G07_20_MG_FD_203693 | JGI IMG/M metagenome (GOLD analysis project Ga0315282, IMG submission 203693) | Sediment microbial communities from Yellowstone Lake, YNP, Wyoming, USA - YL17G07_20 | ecosystem: Environmental > Aquatic > Freshwater > Lake > Sediment | place: USA: Wyoming | collected... | reverse complement strand
CGTGGCACGCGCCGACGCACACGCCGAGCGGACACCCGGCGCTCGGGTAGCAGACGTCGCCCTCGCCCGGGAGCGGGCCGCCGTTGTCGGTGACGCCGTCGCAGTTGTTGTCCTTGCCGTCGCAGACCTCGGTGCTCGGGCCTGTGCCGCCCTGGCAGGTCTTGGCGCCGCTCACGCAGGCATAGGTGCCGTGCTTGCACTCGCCCGTGTCCATGTTGCTCACGGTGGCGCTGCCGGCCGGGCAGAAGTCGCCCACCCACGGGATGCACTGCTCGAAGGTTCCGGGGCCGGGCGAGGAGCATCCCTCGTCGGTCATGCCGTCGCAGTCGTCGTCATTGCCGTCGCAGTCCTCGACGACCACGGCCGAGGCCACGATGTTGTAGAGAATCTCGGAGAGCTGCTGCTGGTTGTTTGCGAGCCATGCGCCGCCGCTGATGGGGTCCGGATGCCCTCCGGCCACGGCTAGGTCGTTGAGGTGCGTTTGGTTGAAACCCAGGCCGATGAACCAGGAGTCGATGTGGTTGGTCTTGAGATTGTTCACGCATGTGGTGCCGGCCGAGTCGTGGCCGTCGTTCGATGCGCCGTCCGTGAGCACGACCAGGTAGTACGGCCGGCAGGTCCGGTACGTGTCCGCGTTCCGGGTGCGCTCCAGCACGGTCTCGACGCTGCAGATGGAGTCGTTGAGCGGCGTGTCGTCACCGCACCGGAGCTCGCGCTCACGGTTGTGACTTGGATCGCTGCCGCTGTCGTACATGTTGTTCAGGGCATTGTACATGGGGACGCGGAAACAGCCGTCGCCGTCGTTGTACGGTGAGGTCTCGTGCCAGCATTCGTTCCAGGGCGAACCGGCCGCGATGGCCTGGGCCTCGGTCATGCCGCACTGCTTGTCCGGACAGTACTCCTTGTGGTCGAGGAACATCAGGAGCCGGTAGGGATCGTACGTCAACGGATGCGCCGTGTCGCCCGGCAGAGGCACCCTGAGGAAGTCATAATCGGTGGTGCCTCCTGGGTACACTTTCAGGCAATCGTCGTTGTGGCTTGTGGTGCCGGTCCAGGTCGTATAGTAGCTGTTGTAGCCGGTGTCGGTGGGGTAGCAGGCCCGAGCGCCCACGCAGCGGCCCGTGTACGGGCAGGACCCGGTGCTGTCGGAGATGTATGTGTGGGGGAATTCCGCAAGCCCGAAATCGATGTCGCCGGACATATAGATCATTTGGGAGAAAGCCTCTTTCACGATATAGAGGCGCGAGTCGTCATAAAGGCCGTTGCCGTTCTGGTCGGTACCGTGGCAGCAGGTGCTGTCATAGGTGGGATTGCTCGGGTTTTTGTTTCTCCAGAAGGGGTCGTTCGACCCGTCGCCGTTGAGAGCGGTATTATCGCTCAGGTACCAACACATGCTGCCCGAGGTATCGATGAAGATCATGACCCTGGGCTTGAGCTGGGCCATGGCCGTGCCGGCGCCGAGGAGCACGGCGGCCAGAACAAGAATTGAAAACCTGATGGTCAAAAAATTCTGTTTCATGACGGTCACCTCTTTAAACCACCCCAAAACCTTTCAATTATCCTTTATAAATTCATTTTTTCCAATAATATTTTTTCCTATTATCGATAAATAGATAATAGTATCAAATAGATATGTACCATTTTCCCACCATTAAAAATTACCATTTTTCGAAAATGCAATAAGTGAAAAATTTTTCTTCCATCAATCTTCTTTATAGCGGTCTCTTCTCTAAGCTATTCTGGGTAAAGCAGGCGAACCTGTAATTCAAGAAAGGGAAGTGTCATGACGAAGCCGTACGGAACCAAGGAGATGATCCTGATCGCCGCATTGTCCGCGGTTCTGGGAGCGTTCCTTGCGAGATCCCTCGATGTGCCCCTGGCCTTTGCAAAGGCCGGCGCAACGCCTCCGGTGGTGTCGGCCAGGGAGTTCCAGCTCACCGACGACCAGGGCCGCTTGAGGGCCCGCCTGTACCTCGCGAATCCGGGAACCCCGGGCGCCACGCCGGTGAACGATCCGACCCTGGAGTTCCTGGACCAGCAGAACCGGGTCCGCCTGATCCTGGGGCTCGAGCGGGCCACGGAGCTGCCCTATGTGAAAATGACGAACAATGCTGCGGAAGACACCCTGTACATGGGTTTCAACGAGGCGGAGATGGATTCCCCGGGGATTTTCATCTACAAGAAATACAAGATCGACCAGCACCTCAACTACTCGAACCGGAAGCGGGTGCTGCTTCCCATCGAGGTGATCTGGCCCAAGCCGTGACATCATGGAATACGACGCCAAGGGCAACGAGGAGCTGATACCGGGGGATCCCACGCCGGACCAGGCGTTCACGTTCCTGGACAGCATCCGGACCGTGTTCTTCTACGCGATCAATGTGCCGCATCTTTTCCTGTGGATGATCTTTTTCTCACTGGTGAGCCGATGGAGGAAACCCTGGGAGTACGAGCCCTGGGCCAAGCGGTGCGCGCGGGCCATGTCCGCGATGCTCGGGATCAAGGTCGCGACCCGGGGAACCGAGCTCCTGGATCCGGCCCGACCCTATGTGTTCGTTTCGAATCATGTGAACCTTTTCGATATCTTCGTCATCTACCGCTCCATCCCGAGATTCACACGGGCGCTGGAGCTGGCCGAGCATTTCTCGTGGCCCATTTTCGGGCGCATCATCACGTCCATCCGGCAGATCCCGGTGGATCCCAAGGACCCGAGACTCACCGCCGTGGGCATGAAGAAGGCGAGGGAGATGCTCGATGCCGGCCACTCGATCACCGTGCTGCCCGAAGGGATGCGGACCAGGGACGGACGGCTGGGGCGCTTCTATCCGGGCGCGTTCAGGCTCGCGATCCAGGCCAAGGTGCCGGTGGCGCCGCTCGTGATGCGCGGGGCGCGCCGGATCAACCACCCGAACGACTGGCGCATCCGCCCCGGCGCAGTGGAGGTGATCTTCGGCGCGCCCGTGCCCACGGAAGGCATGAAGCTCTCCGACGCGGAAGGGCTTGCCGACCAGGTCCGGCGTCGGATGAGCGAGCTGCTGCAGTCCCGCTCCTAAAGCCGGTCGAAGTAGGCGTTGTCGATGAAGGCTCCGGTATTCGTTGCCTGCGTGCCCGTCTCCATGCGGATCCGCACCTGGAAGCTGGCGGTCAGCGACGCGGCGGGAATGGTGACCGTCACCGGTGTCCAGTTGGTGAACGTGGAGTTGATGTCCCCGCTCCAGGTGCGCAGGCCGTTGAGCTGTCCCGTGTAGGTGAAGCCCGTGTTGAGGGTCTGCGTGCTGTAGTCGGGCGACACGGTGCCGGCCGGAACGATCGTCCAAGTGGATCCGCCGTTGCCCGAGGTCTCGACCACGGCGCCCGCTCGCCTGGCGTTGAATACGTACTTCATAAGGAAATGCAGGCGCACGGTCATGCCCGAGCAGGAGGACAAATCGTGGGTGGAGGTAACGATGTAAGAGCATTCCGAGGTGTTGTAGTTGGTCGTCAGGCCGGTGGCGTATGCGTTCGGCGTGGAGAAGGCGTTTCCCGTAGGAACACCCCGGGCCCAGGAGATGGCGCCGGTGCACGGGGTGGCCGTGATCTTACCCGTGCTCCACATGGTGGTGGTTCCATCGAAATTGTCGGCCAGATTGGCGAGCGCGGTGTCGCACTTCGACTGGGTGGTCTTGCCCTTGCAGCACCGGAACCCCATGTTGGGCATGACGAGGCTCGGGCCCGCGGCCCAGAGGTCGTAGGTGCAGGCGAGCGACTTGTACAGGTCGTTGTATGATCCGCCGCGCACCTGGAACGCCTGGCTGAAGCTGAAGTACTCCGGCGTTCCGGTCCACTCCTTGGCATTGCCCGAGAGGTCGAAGATGTCTCCCTGTGTTGGCCAGGCCGCCTTGCAGTTCGCCACGTCGGCGTGGTTGCACGAGAGCAGGAGGTCCTGGGTCGAGTACCGGTCGTGGCCGTTGCACCTAGTCCCGTCGTAGGACGAGCCGTAGGGATAGGCTGTGGCCGGAGGCGCGCTAGCGCTGTCGCAGATGTATTCCCAGTCGTACGCGCCGCAGAGGTCCCACTCGCTGGGCGCGCCGGTGCAGCAGGCCGCGCCCTCGCACGTGTTTGCCGCGGCGTTGCCCCGGTTCAACTGACAGCATGCAGCCCGCGCCGTGGCCCAGTCCGTGTTCACCCAGGGCATGGCGCTGTTGGCCTTGGTCGCGCAGGCGGTTCCGCCCGTGTCCGAGTACTGGCCCTTGCTCGCCTCGTACTTGAACACGTCGATGGATACTCCGTTGTCGTTCACGGTCACGGTCTCGAGCCGCGGGTCGACTCCGGCCGAGATCCCCTCGTCGGTGTAGCTGTCGCAGTCGTTGTCCTTGCCGTCGCATGTCTCGTAGGCGGCCGGGCTCTGGGCGCGTTGCAGCTCATGCGCCACGTCGCAGGTCGTGGTTCCGTTCGAGCAGCAGCGCGTTCCGGAATGGTCGTCCTTGCACATCCACTTGCCCTCGGCATAGCAGACGCCGGAGCAGGCGCCGCTGTAAGCCGGAATGTCGCACGTGCTGCAGGTCTGGCCCAGCTTGTTGTTGATCACGAAGTCCTCGTCAACCTGGCCGTCACAGTCGTTGTCGAGCCCATCGCAGTGGCCGGTCTCGTCAGCCGCGGGAGTGCCGTCAAGGTAGTTGCAGCCGAGCACCCCTGCGGTGCAGGTGGCCACGACCCTGCCGCTGCATACACCAAGGGTCTTGCAGAGCGAGGCGACCGGCGGGTACACGATGCCTCCCCCCTTGTTCCCGTTCTGGACGCCGGTATCGGCTGCGTCCGTGGCGCCGTCGCAGTCGTTGTCGATGCCGTCGCACACCTCGGTGACGGTATCGAACCCTTCATCGATGGTACCGTCGCAGTCGTTGTCCTTTCCGTCGCAGATCTCGACCCCGTTGTTCGTGATCTTGCAGGTGCATTGCCAGCCGTTGCCCGAACCCGAGGTGTCGGCATACCCGGCCTTGCAGCCCGTGATCGTGCAGCTGCCCGAGGTACAGGTCACGGTGCAGGTGCGTGTGTCGCTTCCGGCCGTGCAGTTGGAGTTCCCGTCCTGGAAATCCGTGGTGCAGTTGGGATGACTTGCACAGCTCGTTCCGCAGGAGAAGACATCGGACTGCGAGTAGATGGTCTCGTCGGTCTGGCCGTCGCAGTCGTTGTCCACGTTGTCGCAGCTGGACCCCTCCGGCGTCGAGGAATGCGCGCCGCCTCCATAGCTGCAGACGCTCCAGACGCCGCCTGAGCAGGTCTGGGTTCCCTGGCAGTAGTCGAGATACCCGTCGGCCGGGGTCGTGTCCTTGCCGCTCGGGCATACGCCGCCCGGCAGGCTGGTGCACAAGGTGCCGCACGGTACGGTGCCGAGACTCTCGTCGGTCTGACCGTCGCAGTCGTTGTCGAGCGCGTCGCAGGTCTCGGCGACAGGGGTGCGGCTGCCCTGGCAGGTTCCCCAGGAACCGCTCGAGCAGGTTTGCGCTCCCTCGCAGTAGTCCAGATACCCATTGCCGTCCGCATCGGTTCCGGCCGGACATCCGCCCGGGATGCTAGTGCAGGCAACGCCGCACGGCAGGTTCTCGACGTACGACGGGTTGGTCCCCTTGTTCGACGCCCCTTCGTCGGTCAGGGTGTCGCAATCGTCATCCTTGCCGTTGCAGCTTTGCGAGAGGGGCGTTTTGCTTTCGCTCACCGGATCGATGATGGGCAGCGTACAGGTCAGGTCTGCTCCTCGGGTCCGGCAGCAGCCGAGCCCGTAGATCCCGGTCCCCAGCTTCAGGCACATGGTGGTTCCGGCCCGGCACTCGCCCACGCTCGACCCGCACGCGGATCCGGTACCGGTAACGCAGGAGGGGTTGCTCCCCGTCTGGCCCGTGACGCACGGCTCGTCGGTCAAGCCGTCGCAGTCGTTGTCCTTGCCGTCGCAGGCCTCCGACGCCGGACCGATGTCCGGGATGCAGGTGATGATCCCGCCGTTCTCCGTCACGCCTCGGCAACAGTCGAGGCCCTTCGCGTCGAGGCCCGGGCCCCCCACGCACCGCATGACGCCGGCCACGCAAGTCCCGGCGTTCGGGCCCGGGCACTGGGCTGGGACATCGCAGCCGCCGCAAGCGACAAAGGCGCCGGTCATGCCTACTTCCTCATCCGTATTGCCGTCGCAGTCCTCGTCGCCGCTCCTCTTTCCGGTCGGCGCGCGTCCGCAGATCTCGGGGTTGCCGCCCGGGGTGCCCCCCTCGCAGTACGGCTTGCCGTCCTGGCAGATATAGCTTCCGGCCACGCAGTCGCCGATCCCGCTCCCGCACGGGTCGCCGATCCAGTCGTCGGTCACATTGTTGTCGGTCTGGCCGTCGCAGTCGTCGTCCAGGTCGTTGCACACCTCGGACTTGGGCCCCTGTCCACCCTCGCACCCCATCCAGGTCCCGTTCTGGCAGTATTCGCTCCCTTCGCTGCATTCCCCTTCCTCGGGGTTTCCGGTGCACTGCGCATAACCCACGCAGCCGCCGCACGCACGCCACACCTCCTGACCGGCCACGGATTCCACATGGCCGTCGCAGTTGTCGTCCAGGCCGTTGCAGGACTCGGGCTGGGGAGCGATGTCCCCCTCACAGACCCAGATCGGGTTGTGGGACAGGTCCACGCCGTAGCACACCTGCTCGCCCTGCCGGCAGATCCCCTGGTTCGGGCCGTCCGGGCAGTTTACCGGGTCAATGCAGCTGCCGCCGCCGCACGGGATGATGTTTCCGTATCCGTCGCGCCGCCGCTGCGGCCTGGCCCCGCCGTCCACGTCCTCCTCATCCACCAGGCCGTCGCAATCGTCGTCGATGCCGTTGCACACGGCGACCGTCTCGGACACCGGATCCACGGAGCCTTGGCACGAGCTCCACGCGCCGCCCGTGCACGAGAAGGTGCCAACTTGACAGGCCCCTTCGTTGGGGTTGGCCGTGCATTGCGGCTGGCCCACGCACCCGCCGCAGGTGCCGGACATCACGCCGCCGTCCTCGGCCTCATCGGTCACGCTGTCGCAGTCGTCGTCTTGGCCGTTGCAGGTCTCGGCAGCAGGGCCGATGAAATCCCGGCAGATGAGCTTGCCGCCGATGCAGTGGATCTGGCCTGCGGTGCAGGCCCCTTCGTCCGGGTCGCCGGTAGGCGTGTTGCCGCAGACCGTGCCGCCGTCCGGGCCGTACGGCGAGTTTCCGTCGTCGGTCTGGCCGTCGCAGTCGTCATCCAGGCCGTTGCACTTCTCACTGCCGCGATAGTCGCAGGGGTATTCACATCCGGTTTTTTCATCGTTATCGATATTGTAATAGCCGTCGACACAGTGATCGATGCGGCATTCGCCTTGCTCGCACTTGGCCACCGCGTTCAGGATCTTGCACACATTGCCGCATTTCCCGCAGTTCTTGGGATCGTTCTGGATGTCATTGTCCTCATCGGTCTGGCCGTCGCAGTCGTTGTCGATGGCTTGGTCCCCTCCTTGGCCAAGCTCGTAGACGCCGTCGCAGTCGTCGGTGCTGGACGTCTGCTTGCAATAGACCTCGCAACCGTTGTCCAACACCCCGTCCCGATCGAAATAATAGGTGTCGCACATGAGGATCTTGCATTTCCCCTGCTCGCACGTGGACGTGGAGTGCGGGAAAACGCAGACCACACCGCATGATCCGCAGTTGTTGGGGTCGCTTTCGGTGTTGGCGTGCTCGTCGGTCAGCCCGTCGCAGTCGTCGTCGATGTGGTTGCACGGGTCTGTGCCCTGCGGCCCGCACTGGGAGCTTCCGTCCTGGCCCGAGTCCACGTCCGTATCGCCGTCCGCGTCCGTGTCGCCGTCCCCTCCGGCATGGCCTCCGCCGTCCTTTCCGGCCGAGCCGTCGTCGCCGCCGAACACATACGGGTCCACGCAGCCGAGGCCCAGGAAGAAAGAGAAGGAGAGCAGGAACGCCACGATCATCCCCTTCCTCTTCAGAGATCCGGAGCATCTCCCGAGGACGCGCACGAGCGCGATTCCCAGGAGCAGCAGGGCCAGGCTCGTGGTCCACCGGTTGCCGGAAGCGCTTCCGGGCGCTGCGGTGGAGCAGATGAAGCCACCCGCGCCGGTCGCCAGGACCCGTTTCGAGCCCTTGGCCTTGGGGCCGGCGTCGCCGTGCCCGGGCCCGGCGTCCTTCTCGCCTGTCCCGGCGTCGGTGAAGGGAAGCGGCTCCAGGCCGCCCGGCTTGTAGCAATTCTCGCCGATGCACTCCTGGCCCGACGGGCAGTCGATATAGAAGCATGGATCATCCACGCACTTGCCGTTCTTGCAGATCCGGCCCCAGTCGCAGGTGACATTGGCGCACGCATCGTCCACCTGACAGGTGCCGTTGACGCACTTGTAGCCGTCGTTGCACTTCACGCCGGCGCACGCGTTGTCCGTGCACGTCCCGTCCTCACACCCCTGTCCGGCCGGACAGTCCACGCCGGCGCACGATGTGTGGCACTCCCCCTGGTAGCAGAACTGATTTTCGGGGCAGGTCTTGCCGGCGCACGGGTCGGCCGTGCACTGATCGTTGACGCAGATCTGGCCGTCCGGGCACCCGGCCGAGTAACAGTCCTTCACATGGCAGCGCCCCTCGTCCTGGTTCACGCAGACCTGGCCGTCCGGGCACGTCACATTGAAGCAGTTGCTCACGCAGTTGCCGTCAAGACAGTGGCAGGGGGGCTTGGGTCCGTCGGAGCATTGGTCGACCGCGCTGCAGTCGGGCGCCTTGTAGCCGGTGGACGGGTCGTCCTGGCACTTGTCGCCGATGCACACCCAGTTGCCGCTCAGCTGCTCGCACTTCTTGGCGGCCGGGCAGGGGAACTCGGAGTTGGGGTTGCACGGCTGGGCGCAGATGCCCGCGATGCAGACCGACCCCGCGATCGGGCATTCCACATCGAGGTCCTCGTCGGTCTGGCCGTCGCAGTCGTTGTCCTTGCCGTCGCAGATCTCCTTGGACGGATCCACGCTGCCGGTGCACACCCACTCTCCCTCGATGCAGGTATAATGGCCCTTCTTGCATTCTCCCACATCACTCCCGCACTCGTCGCCCAGCGGGACGTCCTCGTCGGTCTCGCCGTCGCAGTCATTGTCCTTGTTGTCGCACACCTCGTCCGTGGGCCCCACTTCATCGACGCAATCCAGATCGCAGCTCTTGGACGCGCCTGATCCGGTGCACTTGCACTCCCAGTGCCCCTTGGTGCACTCCCCTTCGTCCTTGCCGCAGGGCTGGCCCTTCTCAGGGAAGTCCTCGTCGATCTCGCCGTCGCAATCGTCGTCCTGACCGTTGCAGACCTCGGAGGTCGGGCCATGCGCCGGCGGGGTGTATGCGCACCCCTGCCACAGACCGCTCTGGCAGCTTCCCACCCCCTGGCAGTAGTCGAGGTAACCGTCGGCCGGCGTGGTGTCCGTGCCGGTCGGGCAGCCCCCGATGTCGTCGCACTTGGCCCCGCATAGGGTGCCCGTGAGCCCCTCGTCGGTCTGGTCGTCGCAGTCGTTGTCGAGCCCGTCGCACACCTCGTCCTCATGGTCCTTGTTTCCCGTGCAGTTGCCCCACACGCCGGCGGTACAGGTCTCCACACCGGCGCGGCACTCCCCGACGCACGGCGGTGTAAATCCTAGACATTCGCCGCACGGCTGGTGCAGCCCCTCGTCGGTCTGGCCGTCACAATCGTCGTCCAGCCCGTTGCATGTCTCGGGCGGGTTGGGACCCACGTCCGGAACGCAGGTGCCGGTGAACGGCTCCTGGCAGCAGTCCATGATGTAGTCCCCGCCGCCGGTCTGGATGCATCGCCGCTTTCCGCCCACGCAGATCCCTTCGGAGATGCCGCACGGATCCCCGAGCCCCTGGATGCACGAGGGGTTTCCGGTCGAATCAGGGCACGGCTCGTCGATCTCGCCGTCGCAGTCGTCGTCCTGGCCGTTGCACACCTCGTCCGTGGGCCCTATCTCGTATTCGCAGGCAGTGCCCCATTGACCGTTCGTGCAGGACCGGTGTCCGGCCTTGCATCTCCCCACGCCCACGGGGTTGCCCGGAATCTCCGTACAGGTCTGGGACAGGCCTTCGTCCGTGAGCGTGTCGCAATCGTCGTCATGGCCGTCGCACAGGGTTTCCTCCTCGGGTGGAGTGCTGTTGGGCACGCAGACCTTGCTTCCGGTTACGCATTTGTATTTCCCCAGGCACCAGGACTCGGTCCCGACCCCCGGATGGCACTCTACGTCTATCCAGTCGATACAGGAGGGGTTTCCGGTCGAATCAGGGCACGGCTCATCTATCTCGCCATCGCAGTCATTGTCCAGGGTGTCGCAGATCTCCGCTTGCGGGTTCACGTTGCCCGAGCAGGTTCCCCAGACCCCGTTGGTGCACGTCTTGGCGCCGGCCTTGCATTCCCCCTGGCACGGCGGATTGTCCACGCAGTAGCCGCACGTCTGGGTCAGTCCTTCGTCCTTGTTCCCGTCGCAGTTGTCATCGTGGTTGTTGCAGGTCTCGGGCGTGGGAACCTGGGCGGTGCATGCGGCCCAGGCGCCTCCCGTGCAGGTCTGGGTGCCCTGGCAGACGTCGAGATAGCCGTCATTCGGAGTGGTATCCGTGCCGGTCGGGCACACGCCTCCGGTGAGGTTCGTACAGAGGGTGCCGCACTTCCGGGGGGTGAGCCCCTCGTCGGTCTCGCCGTCGCAGTCGTCGTCCAGGTTGTTGCAGCTCTCGCCGAGCGGATCAGGCGGATGCGTGCCGGTCCTATACTCGCAGGTTCCCCAGACGCCCGCGCTGCAGGTCCTCGTGCCTTCGCAGTAGTCGAGGATCTGGTTGCCGTTGGTGTCGCGTCCGGTGCAGCCGCCGCCCGGCAGGCCCACGCAACTCGTGCCGCAAGGCCAACGGCCTTCATCCGTGAGGCCGTCGCAGTCGTCGTCCAGGTTGTTGCAGGTCTCGGTCCCGGGCGCATGCTTGGGAGGTACATAGGCGCACGTGCCCCATGACCCGGAGGTGCAGGTGCGTGTGCCCTCGCAGTAATCGAGGATGGAGTTGCCGTTGGTGTCGCGTCCGGTGCAGCCGCCGCCCGGCAGGCCCACGCAGCTGGTGCCGCAGGCCTGGCCGGCCAACCCTTCGTCGACCTGCTTGTCGCAGTCGTCGTCCATGCCGTTGCAGGTCTCGGTTCCGGCGGTCGGCGCGTTGCAGCTCACCCAGGCGCCGCCGGTGCAGGTCGCGGTTCCCTCGCAGTAGTCGAGATAGCCGTTGCCGTTCGAGTCATAGGTCGAGACCGGGTCGCATCCCCCGGTAATGGACGCGCACGTGGTGCCGCACGGGTTGGGAGCGATGCCCTCGTCGGTCTGGGTGTCGCAGTCGTCGTTCACGTTGTTGCACGTCTCGCTCTGCGGCCCCACGGGAAGGGTCTGGCAGATCAGGCTTGCGGCCCTGGTCACGCAGCATCCCAGTCCCCAGACATACGGTGAGCCGGCCACGCCGTCCGTGTCGAGGCACATGATCCGGCCCTGGGTGCACGGCAGGGTCGCGATGCCGCACAGGCTGCCGGTGTTGGCCACGCATGACGGGTTGGAGCCCGGGGTGTTGCAGTCCTCGTCGGTGAGCCCGTCGCAGTCGTCGTCCTGGCCGTTGCAGATCTCTTCGAGCGGAGGCTTCTCGCCCACGCAGATCCAGCCGCCCGTGCCGGAGCAGGTCCAGGTGCCGTACTGGCAGCGGCCGAGCTCGGTCCACGTGCCCGAGGAGCGGCAATCGGCACCGGTGCCGCCGGGCGGCGTCGATGGATAGGAAAGCCCGTTGTCCACCACGCCGTCGCAGTTGTTGTCGAGCCCGTCGCAGATCTCGGCGCTCGGGCCGGTGCCGCCCTGGCAGGTCTTGTTGCCGGTCACGCAGGCATAGGTGCCGTGCTTGCACACGCCCGTGTCCATGTGAGCTTCGTCCGTGGTGCCCAGGGATCCGGTGGCGGGGCAGAAGTCGCCGATCCACGGAATGCAGTATTCGAAAGTTCCGGGGTTCGCGCACCCCTCATCGGTCGAGCCGTCGCAGTCGTCGTCCTTGTTGTTGCAGGTCTCCGTGATAACGGCCGAGGCCACGATATTGTAGAGAATCTCGGAGAGCTGCTGCTGGTTGTCGGCCCGCCACGCAGTGTTGGTCAAGGGGTTCGGATGTCCGCCGGCCACGGCGAGGGTGTCATAGTCAGTGGAACTGTAAGCCAAGCCAATGAACCAACTGGAAATACTGTTATTCGTGCGCAGATTGGTGACGTAGGTCGTATCATATCCGTCATTCGAATTACCGTCAGCGAGAACGACCAGGTAATACGGTCTGCAAAGCTTGTACGAATCCGCATTGCGGATTCCAACTGTATAGTCCCCTGCCCTCGTAATCGAACCGCTCAAAGGCGTGGCGCCCTGGGCACGAAGCTCGCGCTCGCGATGATAGTCCGCGGCGCCCGTGCCGTTGGCGTCGTTCAGGATGTTGTACTTGGGCACGCGGAAGCAGCGGTCGCCATCGTTGTACGGACTGGTTCCTGCATAACAGAGGGACCAGATGGTACCGGCCGCATCTGCAGCGGCCTGGTTCGCGAACCCGCAGTCCGCGGTCTGGCAGTACTCCTTGTGGTCGAGCCACATGAGAAGCCGATTGGGATTGTAGTCGGCCGCGGTCGAATAGAAGGGAACACGAAGCCAGTTTGATTGCGTGCCCTCCCCCCCGTCAGTAACTTTGAGACAGGCATCATTGGAAGAAGTGTTTGTCCCACCATTCCAGTACCAGGTGTAGTACCAGTCCGGCGTGATACAGGCCTTCGCGCCGCCGCAACGATTGGAATAGGGACAACTTCCGCTTCCGTCGGTTTGGTAAGTATGGGGGAACTCCGACAAGCCGAACTCGATGTCCCCGGTCATGTAAATCATCTGGGAAAAAGCTTCCTTTACGACATAGAGTTTGGAATCATCGAACAAAGTATTGCCGTCGAGATCTTTCCCTCGACAACAATTGCGCACAGGACTCAACTGATTCCAGAAAGGATCATCGGACCCATCTCCCCGAATCAAATTTGATTCATTGGTACTACCATCATCGGCAAGCCTGAACACCATGCTTCCAGAGGTATCGATCAGGATCATAACCCTGGGCTTGAGCTGCGCGGCCGCTGTGCCGACGAAAAGGAACCCCGCGGCGAACAGAGCGAGGCAAGCGGATTTCCGAAATATCGGTATCGACATTTTCAACCTCCCGGCAGGAGACGCTTCAACACCAAGGAAACGGGCATAAATTCTCTCTTGAGGAACTTCATAAAAGACGTTTCTAGAAACATCTTTTGATGTCCCTCCCTTCTTTATAATAGGTCGGGCCTTTTTCATCAACAAGACTTTTTATGAAATTAGTAAAATATTACCTTTATTCGGGAATCGATGGTTTCGTGCAACCAGCCGATATGCCTTGCCTATGCTGCCTTTCTCCTGTCGTGCCATAGGGCGACTCTTGCTTTGTCCCGGGTTACAGGGTATGTCTTTTCCCCCTGGAGGTATGGGATTCATGGCCAACACGAAAAAGATGGACCAAGCGTCGCGGCGCAACGCGAAAAAAGAGATGAGGAAGAAGAACAAGGCGCTCTTCGCGACGCTCACGCGGAAAGAGAAGCAGAACTGGCTCAAGTTCGAGGGGGGAGGTTTCAAGAAGTATCTGGCATCTCTCGCCAAGGAGAAGGAGACCGCGTCAGGCGAAGCCAAGCCGGCGCCGGCGCCGGCTCCATAGCGGCGACTATCTCCCGCTCTGGTCCTGGTCGGGTGAGATGAGGGGGTAGTCCTCGATCGGAAGCGGGAACTTCTGTCCGAGCCTCGGGGACATGTAGCTCTTGCCTTGCGGGTCGTCTCTCCGGATCACATAGAAAAGCCGGGTCTCTTCCAAGCCGCCGTGACGCGCCACCAGCGTGACGATGTTGGACCCGAGCTCAAGCGGCACCTTGGCCGAGAAGGGGAGGGATTGCAGGTTCTCCCCCTTGGGATGGGTGGTGTAGTAAACCTTGTCGCGGTAGAGATCCGTGGGCCAGTTGTATTCGTCCCCGGCAAAGAGGAATACCTCGCGAATCTCCTGATCGTCAGTGGCCCGGCCCGAGATCGTGATCTCGGCGGACCTGGTCACTTCCGGGATGGGAATTGATAAAGCCACCTCCGGCGCCGAATGGCCCTTGGGCCACTGCCAGGCCAAGGTGGGCTTTCCGCTCCACGAGGCGGTCTTGGCCTTCTCCACGAATGCGCTCAATCCCCCGGACTCATCCAGGGCCACGAGCCAGAAGTCTCCGAGGCTGCCCAGGATCCGGAACGACGCCTGCTTGCCGGCCACTCCGATCGGCTTTGAATCCTTGTCCGGCCGCTCGAGGAGCGACATCCCTTCCGGGGCCGAGACCGCTCCCTCTCCCGGCGCGAACCCGGCCCCTTCGGGGCTCGTATGCATCCGGATGTCCTTCCGGAACATCTCCCCCAGGTCCTGATCCATGACGTCCAGCTCCACACGGAGTTCGGGAGCGTCGAGGCCTGCCCGCACATCGAACTCGAAGATCGCGTGGCCGCATTGGCCCGGCTGAAGCTTGCCGAGGTCGGCCCTTCCGTTCCGGATGAAGAGGGATTGGTCCGAGAGGTTGACGAGGAGCGCCTGCGTGCCCAGGGAGGCGTGGCTCCCCTGGTTGCAGATCCCCACCGGGAAGCGCACGGTCTCCCCTTTCTGGAGCAGGCCGTCGCCGTTTCCGGACGGCCGATCGATGATGTTGAAGGACACGGAGAATCGGGGCCGCTCGATCTGCTTCATCGTCACGCGGAGCGGCGCGAGCCTGGGCAGGCGGCCGTGGAGCTCGAAGAAGGAGAGACCCACGTCATCCACTCGGGACCAGGCGCCGGCATGGATCTTCACTGCCACTTCGAAGGTGCGCGTCTCGCCCGGCGCTATCTTGCCGAAGACGAATTCCTTGTCCTGGAAGAGCTCGTTGTCCGAGAAGCTCGACGCCCTCAAGCGGTACACGGTTCCCGGACCGTGATTGATGACCGTGGCCTTGAGGTGACAGGTCGATCCGGCCCGGATCTCGTTTCCTTCGACCATCTCCAACCGCGCCTCCAGGTCGGACGGCCCTGCGCTCTCCCCGGCGCTCCAGTCCACGCCTATCTTGGCGAACTCTTCGGTCATGCGGCTCACCTCGGAAAGTCTCACCTGGTCGAGCAGGGCTTTCACCGAGTCGAGCCGGAGGGGGGTCCGAGTGCTCTCGGCATGCTCCACGAGCTTGAGGCCGAGCTGGGCCTCGAAGTCCTTCTTCAGCTTCACGGCCGTGAGCCCCATGTCCTCCTCGGCCGAATTGTCGTCTTCCCCGTCCGTTCCGCCGTCCGCCTCGTCCTGGCCGGCATCGGTCCGGGGCGACGAGGGAGGCGTATAGAGATAGGCGACCTCCTCGTGAGGTCTCTGGGCCTCTTTCTGACCCGCGCGCTCGAGATGATCGGACAGGGTCTTCTCTTTCTGCTGCTGCTGGTCTTCCTCCAGGTCCACATTCCTGCGGGTGATGACCACCGGCCTCGTACGCACGTCCGGCTGCACCCCCACGGTCTGGATCGAGACATCGCCCGGCGTCAGGTACTGGCCGATGGTGATTTTCAGGGCCGACCCGTCGTCGAACTCCCAGAGCTTCTGCACCGATCCCTTGCCGAAGGTCGGCTCGCCCACCACAAGCCCGCGTCCTGTTCCCTGAATGGCGCCCGACACGATCTCGGACGCGCTGGCGCTCCCGCCGTTCACCAGGCAGACGAGGGGATACGGCGGCTCGGTCCCTTCCTTTTGAGCCTCCTGGACGTACCGTTCGGCGGGATTCCGGCCGGCCGTGGTCACGATGGGCCCTTTTTCGATGAAGAAATCGGACACGTCCACAGCGGAGTCGAGCAGCCCGCCCGGGTTTCCGCGGAGGTCCAGGACCAGGCCGGACATCCCCTCTCGGTGCAGTTTCTCGAGGTGCGTCTTCAGGTCCGACGCGGTGTTTCCCTGGAAGGTCTTGATATGAACGTACCCGACCCGTCCGGACAGCATGGCCGACTCCACGCTCTCCACGTGGATGACGGCCCGCTCGATGGCGAAAGGCTTGGGCTCTGTCCATCCCTTGCGCAGGACCCAGATGGTGATCCGAGTACCGGGAGGTCCCCGGAGAAGGCTCACCGCCTTGTCGAGCGCCATGTTGATCGTGGACGCCTCGCCGATCATGACGATCCGGTCCATGGACTTGAGGCCCACCTTGGCGGCCGGCGTGCCCTCGATGGGAGAGATGATCGTGAGCTGGCCGTCCCGGATCGAGATGACGATGCCGAGCCCCCCGAACTCACCGGCCGTTTCGACCTTCATCTGCCGGTAATCCCGTGGGTTGATGAGCACGGTATGGGGGTCCAGGGTCTGGAGCATGCCGTTGATCGCCTCATACTGGACTTCATTGAAATCGACGTCCTCATCGCGAAGACTGGATCGGATGAAACGGAACATGTCCTTGAAGCGGCTCAAAAGGGACGGCGGGCTGGTCACATCAGACACGTCGAACGTTTTCTTCTCTTCATTCACCTGAATATCGATTGCCGATTTCTTCGAATCCTCCTTGATCATGACCTCAGGCACTACCCGCTGGATCTCCTTGAGCGCTCCGTCGAGCATGCGTTTCGGGTCGATTCGGGAGGCGTCGATGTACTGCTGCTGGACGAGGAAAATCGCCTTGTAAAGAATTCTCAGATGTTCGAGGTCCCCGCTGCGGAACGACAGATTTTCCTCGGTGAGCGATTCTTTCGGAGACTGGGTCAGGCCTCCGATGGAGGGGTACAGGAAGGTGAGATAGCCTGCGGCGAGCACGGCCGCCAGGGCAATCATCCATTTGTATTTTTTCAGCAGGAACTCTTTCATGGGCGGGAAAATATATCTGGCCTTGCCCCCCATTGTCCATCTCAACCCGCCGGAACGGTGTTTTTTGGAAAATCCGGCTTGGGCCATGCAACGAACCGGCCATGAGCTCCGATAATCCTATCAGGAGATGAAACGTACATGCGGATGGAACGGAGGAGACCATGAGAGAGACGGAATCGGTGAAGGCAACGAGGACATGCTGGAGTGTTCGCTCGCCGGAAGGGGGACCCTTGTGTGTCGGATGGTGCCCTGATTGCAGGGTGCGTCTCCATTGCGAGACCTACCTTCAGGATTTCTGGCTGGAGATCGAGAAAGACGGCGGACCCTGGTGGGCCCTCTCCCAGGTCGAGGCGGTGGAGAGGAGGATTCTGCTCCCCATGCCCGAGAAACCGAAGAAAAGAACTCGACAATTCAGGCTTAAGGACACATTTTATTCATGTGAGACATGAGGCAAACGACCTTCTGGCCTTCAGGAGGATGCTCGGGTTTATGTTCACGGTAATGGCCGTGGTGGCCGGGGGGACGACTGTTTCCGGATGTGGAAGATATTGCAAGGAAATCCGTTTCCCCGGAGCAGATACCCAGCTGCCGCCCGAAGCCTCCCTCGAGTGGTCCCCGGATCTGGACCGACGGGGCGTCAAGCTCGGGGTGGTATATGAAGACCAGGGCCAGATCGAATCCTACGCCGCCATCACTCGAATCGACGACAAGCTGATCTGCCTTGAGGCCAGGCAGGCGGTGCCCGAGGCCAGCGCCGAGTTCGAAGACCAGATCCGGAGCAAAGGGTTCGGCGCGCTGGGGGCTCGTCTGGTGTCGGGCCAGAAGGAGGTGGGGGTGGAGCCCGACGGATCGGCCTACATGGTCAACGAGGTCAAGATGCGTTATCAGGTCCGCACCCCTCCGGGAAGCACCTCGGCCGGGCTCGACCAGAACCTCCCGCTCGGCGGAGAGGAACGTCTCATCGTGGTCCAGGGGGTCCTGTGCTTCCGGTCCGCCGGCTTGAAGCTGCAACAGGGCGCCTGCATGGAGCTCCGGTACACCGCCTTGCCCGCTCCGGAGACCGCCTATTGCTGGAAAATGAAATAGCGCCAGGTCAGGGGCTCTCGGGACGATCATCCTCGTCCGGCTCGACCGCCTCGGGCAGGCTCTTCTCCATGTTTCCCTCGGGCTCCGGATCGACTTCCTGTTCCTGAGCACCGGACGGCATCTTGCCGTACTGCGCTTTTTGCCCGGGCCCGGACAGGTCGCACCACACCACGTTCTCGTTGCGGACATCCATGTGGACGAAGCTCGAGTTGGGGTAAAACCCGGCGCCGGCGCTCGGGAGGGTCTTCACGAACTCGAAAAGATCCTTGTTCGGCACCCCCCTCACATGGAAATCGAGCGCGCGTGCAAACTCATGCCGGCTGCGAGGCGGCCATGTTTTCGGCTTGCGGTACCCGGAGATGATCTCGATGGTGCGGCCGGGATAACGATCCGCGACGCGCTGGATCAATCGGATGAGCCTGGTGTGGAGCGGCTTGATTTTTTTCGCCTTCACGCATCGTGCTAGGACGCTCAGCTTCTGTCTGCCTGCCGGGATCACCTTTCCGCGATCGTTGAGGAGGCGGAATGTGGCCTCCTCACGGGTCGCGTTCCGCACGAAATGGATCGGCAGGTAGGTCCACTTGCCCACAGGCACGGCCACCACCTCCGAGGCTCCGGGAACGAATATCTTCTCGCCGGGCCTGAGCATGGCGCCCTGGCCCTGCCGGTTCGCCTGCCGGATCCGCGCCACAGGCACACCGTAAGCCCGTGACAGGGTCCAGAAGTTCTGGCCGGGCTGGAGGATGTGCTCGACCCCTCCGTTAACCTTGGTGCCGCTCACCACGGCCTTGGGGTGGGGCAACGGACGGTCCGGCCCGTCGTCCTCTTCGTCTGCGCCCGGTTCCGGGATGGCGAGGGTCCGGCCCACTTTGAGGTCTTTGGACGAACGGATATCGTTGATTCGCACGAGAAGCTTCTGCGACACGCCGTAATGCCTGGCGATCGAGGCGATGCTGTCCCCCTTCCGGATCACATGCCCCCGTGTCGCCCCCTGCCGAAGCTCGTTCGGGATCCGGAGTGCGCTCCCCGGCTTGAGCGGCGCGTCGGGCTTGAGGTCGTTCTCCTCGGCCAGGGACTGGACACCGACGCCGTAGTGGTGGGCGATTTCGGCGAGCGACTCGCCGGCCAGCACCTTGTGGGTCAAGCCGCTTCCGTCGCCGGCCGGAGGGATCTCGAGCGTCTGGCCCTTGCGGAGGGAGCGCGGATCGCTGATTCCGTTCAGCCTCATCAGGACCTCGATATCCACTTTGTATCGGCTTGCGATGCTGCCCAGGGTCTCCCCCTCGGCCACGGTGTGGGTGATCACCTCGGGCTCAGGCTTGTCCGCGGACCAGGCCAGCGCCGGAAGGAGAAGAAGGAGCGCGGCAAGCAGGATTTCGGCTCCGGCGTACCGCCATGTATGGAAAAACCTCATCGTCCCATATTAAAACGCCGAACCCCCCTTATGCTATTCAAAAACATCGGTCCTTTTCCGATTTTCTGATATAAATACCATCCCATGACCCTGCAACGCGAATCCCGAAGATCCCTGTGGCTCTATCCCCTGGTGATGAGCCTCGTGGTCTCGGTTGTGGTGGTCCTCCTCATCCTGGTCGCCGATGTGCCCTTGAGCCGGATTCCGGAGGTGATCCGGACCCTGGGCCAGGGCAGCTCGCTCAGCAACGCGCCGCAAGTGGCTGCGGCCGTGCTCGGCATCGCGATCACGGTCGTGGCGATCATCGTGGAGCTCGCCGCGAACCGCTACACCCCCCGCATTGCGGACCTGTTCTTCAGGGAGCCGGTGAACTACCTCATGATGGGGTTCTACGTGCTGGTCAGCATCGAGAGCACCTGGGCGGCCGCAGTGCAGGGGACCGGAGCCAGCGTGCCGGCCGGGAGCTTCATCACTCAGGTCCTCATCACGCTCAGCTTCGTTTCGCTGCTTCCGTACTTTGCGTATGTCTTCGCCTTTCTCAACCCGTCCGACGTGGTAAGGCGGATCAGCGACAAGATTCTCTCGTCCATCGGCCGGAGCGCCGGAGGGAGCGACGGACAGGCCGCCCGGGTCAAGGCCCATGCCATCGAAGGGGTGGAGCAGATCGCGGACGTGGCCCTGAACGCCATCGAGAAGAAGGACAAGGGGATCTCCATCGCCTGCCTGGCCGCCATGGGCAATCTCACCCGGTCGTACCTTGCGGAAAAGGGGGCGCTTCCCGCGTCGTGGTTCGCCATGGACTCGGCCGTGCTCCGGAATGCGGACTTCGTGTCGCTCGGGACCGGCGTGGCCGCCGACATCGAACGCCGACGGACTTGGTTCGAGATCAAGGTGTTCAGGCAATTCCAGATGATTTACAATGAAGCATTGAACCGGCTGCGCGACCTCGATTACGTGGTCGCCATCGAGACCCGGCTCGTGGCCGAGGAGGCGCTCAAGAGAAACGACATGGAGCTGCTCCGCTCGTCGTTCAAGTTCCTGAACACGTTCATGAGGGCCACCATCAACGCCAAGGACGTCCGGACCGCCTACAACCTGCTCAACCAATACCGTCTTCTCATCGAGACCGTGCTCCGCGCCGGCGAGGTGGAAACCGCGTGCGATGCGGCCCTCCGGGTGAGGGACTACGGCCAGCTCGCGTTCGGCAACGGGCTTCCCTTTGTCCTGGAGACCGCGGCCTACGACCTCTGCTCGGTGAACGAGCTCGCGTACGACCTCACGTCGCCGGCCCAGGCGCGCCTGCTCGACATCTTTCTCACCGTCGACAAGGAGGCCGGGGTGGGAGGCGAGCATGAGGCCTCGCTCCGCGGCGTCCGCAAGGCCCAGATCAAGCTTGCCGCCTACTACCTGCTCCACGGCGAGAAGGAGCTGGCGCGGCGGATCTTCGACGATATGGCCGGCGAGGTGCCCGAGCGTCTCGCCTCGATCCGGGACGAGCTCCTGCATATCGAGGACCGCGAGTTCTGGGAGGTCACCGACCGCGGGACCAACTTCGACTATCTGGAGCCGGAGCGGAAGAAGATCCTGGGTGAATTCTTCAACTGGTTCGGCGATACGTTGCCTCCACCGGCCAGCGGGAGGGAGAACCGATCGGCAAGGCCCGGCAAGCCGACATAAGGAGGGGACATGTTCACGGTTGTTGTCACCGAAAAGGGGGGGGCGCAGAAAAGGCTGGAGTTCGACGCCGAGACCGTCACCATCGGCAGGGTCCAGGGAAACAGCATCGTGCTTCCGAAGGGAAACGTGTCCAAGCGGCATGCCCGGATCGACCGGAAAGCGGGGCAGTTTTTCGTGTCGGATCTCAAGAGCACGAACGGAATCTACATCAACGGCCGGAAGATCTCGGGCGAGACCCCGGTGAACCCCGGAGACAAGATATACATCGGAGATTTCATCATCGCGCTTGAGGGGACCGAGCATCCGGAGGCCCAGAAGATGAAAAAGGTGACGCAGCAGAGGCTTCCGGTGCCGCGGCCCGGCGCGTCGATCCCTCCCGACAGCCCCAAGACCCCCTCGGTGCTGCCCAAGCCGCAGGGGATGAATCTGGACGAGGCCATCGAGGTCCCGGACGACGGACCGGACAACGGCATCGTATCGTCAGCGCCGATCTACACCCCTGGAGCAGTGCCCTTGTCGCCTCCACCCGCTCCGGCGAGAAAGGTCACCGAGCCTCCGGTCCCCAGACGGAGCTCTGCACCGCCCCCGCCGCCTGCTGCGGTCCTTGCCGGCAAAGGAGAAGCAAGTCCTGACAAGCCTTCGGTAACGCCCAAGCTCACGGATATCGAGAAGCGTTTGTTGGACCTTTTAGTCCTCAAGGTCAAACGGCTGGCCAGGGCCGACAGCCTGCCGGCCAGCCTGGATGCCGGTTCTGCCGGGCAGATCCGCCTGGCCTTGAGGGAGATCATCGAGTCCAGCCGGCGCGACGGGTCTCTATCGGATGATAGGAACGTGGATCACCTGACCGCTCTTCTCTTCCGGAACGCGGTGGAGCTCGGCCCGATCGCGACGTGGCTCGCGGACGGAAAGGTGGAGGGGATCCGCATCCATAGCGCCAGGGAAGTCTATCTCTTGTCCAAAGGGGTCTGGGCCAGGACCTCGTTGGGGTTCGAGGACGACGATGATCTCGCCGACATCATCCGGAGGCTTTTCGCAGGGCTGGAGGAGAGTCACGAGGGGGTCGAGGAGATCCGAAGGACCTGTCTGGAAGGTGGGCACCTGGCCCTGGCCTGTTTCCCTCCGGTTTCAGGCGAGAGTCCCTCGCTCCTCATCAGGAAAAGGGTCTCTGACCCCACGGCGAAGAAGCTGGTCGAGCGCGGGGTGATGTCTCTGGAACTTGCCGATTTTCTGGGAGGTTGCGTCGTCTCGCGACGCAAGATCGGTGTGGTGGGCTCCCCGGATTCCGGCCGGGCCCTCGTGGTGGAGTTCCTGCGGTCGAAGATTTCCGACGAGGACCTCGTCCTCACGGTTCAGGATCTGCCGCTGCTGCCGCAGTTCAGGTCGCCATCCCTGGAGATCCGGGGATCGGCGGCCAGAAAGAAGGGGATGTCCCTCACCGATCTCCTTTTGAAGAACCTTGATTTCAACCCGGCCTGGATTGTGGTTTCCGGCCTCAGGACCGATGAGCTGCCCGTTCTTTTGAGCATGGGCGCCGGCCGGGACGGGATGATTTCAGACCTGCCGTTGTCCGGCGGCCCGGGGCTCGGCATGCAAATGGCCCTTTCCATGGCCGGCCACGGCCACCCCCTTTCCTCCCAGGCAGGGCAAGGGATCCTGGCAAGCGTTTTCGATACCATTATCGAGATCGGTGAAGATGCCTCCGGCCTTCTTCGGGTCATGAAAGTCAGCCGTCTTTCACGTGCTGACGGCACTGCCAAAGAGATTTTCAGGTTCGATGAGAAGGAGGGTGGAAAGTTCCGGGCGATAGATTCTAAGTAAGGTGCTGATTTTACTTGACTTTCCTATTTATCCATGATTTCTTGCTTTCTGGGGTAGAAAAAACTTTAATGGATAGCGTAATTTTCGGATGCCAGGGATGAAGGAACAATCCCCTCTCATTTCCAATAAAAATTTCGAGGTCCTGGCTGATCTCAAGGGCCAGTTGGACAGCATCAAGTCCACCCTGAGGAGATCTCCAGGTTCTGGCATGAGCTCATTCTTTCTTGGATCCATCACGACAACAGCCTTGAGGGTACCGTGCTCACGCTCCAGGAGCTCAAGGCCAGCCTCGAGACGCCGGATAACGTCGATCTCTCCATGATTCCGGAGAGCGAGGTGATCATCGCCCACCGGAATGCCATCCATTTCATCCGTGAGACGGCAGCCAAGCGAAGGCTCCAGATCACTCTCCCACTCTTCAAGGAGCTCTATCACCTTCTCAACCCGTCCGAGGAGATGCCCAAGCAGCTCCCCTACCGGCGGGAGACTCCGCTGCACCGGCTCTATTTCCACGAGATCAGCCCGCCCGAGAAGATCGCCTACCGGATGAAGAAATTCATCGAGTGGGTCTCATCCTCCCAGGTCAAGAAGCTGCACCCGATTCAATACGCCGGCGAAGTGCATTACCGGCTCATCAGCATCTATCCGTTCTCCCAGAATTCGGGGAAGTTCGCCCGCCTCATCATGAACCTGATTCTCCTGCACCACGGCTTCGAGCCGATCATCATCCATGCCACGGAGCGGCAGCATTACTACGACGTGCTTCAGGAGCCTTCCAAGGCCCTGATCTACCTGCTCATCGAGGCCATGAAGAACTCGCTGGATTCCACCATCAAGTACTTTTCCCTGAACAAAACAAAGTACACGGTCTGATAAAAAATGGTATGATCGGGTCCCGGCCGGCCATGCCGGACCTGAGCCGGGGGTGTTCTGCGGTTTGCCCGGAGCTTGAAGGGGTCGAGAGGATGCAGCGGGTGAGTTTCTGGAAATATGAGGGGTTGGGGAACGATTTCATTCTTCTGGACGCGCGACGGCCCGGGCAGGACATCCCGTCCCATCTCGCGATCCGGCTGTGCGACCGACGGTGCGGGGTGGGCGGGGACGGCGTGCTGATCCTGGGCGCCCCGGAGAGCCCGGATGCTCACGGCAACATGAGGCTCATCAACGCCGACGGCTCCGAGGCCGAGATGTGCGGCAACGGCATCCGATGCGTTGCAAAGCATATCGGCGACGAGGATCCCGGCCTCCAGCGCGCGGTCATCTCCACGCCGGCCGGGGTGAAGATGTGCGAGCTCGAGCGCGGGCCGGACGGCAAGGTCGAGCGCGTGGCCGTGGACATGGGGCCTGCCGATTTCGAGCGGTTTTCGGTGGGAATGCCGGGCCGCGGACCTTTCCTGGACGAGCCGCTCGAGGGGGTCGATCCGGCCCTGACGTTCTCGGTGGTCTCCATGGGAAATCCCCACCTCGTCACCTTCAACCCGGTCCCGGAGGATTCGAGGCTCTCCCTGGGCACCCGGCTTCAGACGCATTCGAGCTTCCCGAACCGTATCAACGTGGGGTTTGCAACGATCCTCGACGACGGTCACATGCGTCTCCAGGTGTTCGAGCGGGGATGCGGCTTCACCCTGGCGTGCGGGACCGGCGCGGCAGCTGCAGCGGCGGTCGCCTGCCGTACGGGCCGCATGCCCCTGGACCGGCCCTTGAGCGTGGAGCTTCCCGGCGGCGTTCTCGTCATCACGGTCCTGTCGGATCGGAGCGGCATCCTCATGGAGGGGCCGGCGAGGCTGGTGTTCCGGGGTGATTTCGAATGGCGTTAGAGGGATCCCATAGCCGTCCGTCCGGCGCCCAT
>Ga0315282_10004328_pt1 | contig 24750 bp, 21 predicted proteins | sample YL17G07_20_MG_FD_203693 | JGI IMG/M metagenome (GOLD analysis project Ga0315282, IMG submission 203693) | Sediment microbial communities from Yellowstone Lake, YNP, Wyoming, USA - YL17G07_20 | ecosystem: Environmental > Aquatic > Freshwater > Lake > Sediment | place: USA: Wyoming | collected... | reverse complement strand
CGGACCGCGGGGTTACAGTTTTTGGGAGGGGGCCTGGGGGAACCCTTTTTCTAAAAAGGGTGCCCCCAAGCCCTTGCCCGTATTTCGGCCTGCCTGGCCGTTGTTAAAATCTCCTGAGCTGAGCGGGCAGCCAGCTCACCCGCAGTTCATCGAGCTTTCCGCCCACGAGCTCGATCCGGTCCTCTCCCGCCTGGCCCAAACCCTGGTCCGAGGCCACCTTGAATTGCTTGATCTTGGCCGGGTCGTGGCTGATGATGCGCGCCGCCGTGGCGTCGGCCGCCACCAGGTCGGTGCTGGCCAGGAGCATCCAAGAACCGGAGCGTTCTTTCATGTCCACTGTTTGCCCCTTGCCTTGGGCCGGGTCCACCGTCGGCCCGTTGCCCTCGCAGCCGATCGACGCGTCGATGATGGCCAGGCGGGGCTTGATCGCGGCCACGACGTCGATGAACGATTGCTCGAGTCCGGCGATATGGATGTCCTTTCGCACCGGATAACCGCCGTGACGATCGTTCGAGATGGTACCGATAAAATTTTTCATGGAAAGGGTCAGCCCGGCGTTGGTATGCGTCTTGAGCACCGGGATGGAAATGACCACGTCCGCCTTGGCCACCAGGCTGGAGACGGCGAGTTTTCCAATCGAGGTGCGGGTGGGAATTTCCACCCACTCGGGAGAGTCCGCGTTCAGGCAGGCGAGCCGGACCTTGCCGGTGTAATTCGCGTTCAAACGCTCGGCTTCCGCGGCGAAATTCGTCGTGCCGTCCATGGTTTTTATGGCCTTCCAGGAATAGCGCGGGGTATGAGCGCCGTCGCCGACGATCACTTCCGCCGCGCCGGCTTTGAGGCACTCCTCGGCCACGGCCATGACGATCTCCGGCTTGGTGCACTCCCCGTTACGAGAAACCGGTCGAATGGCCGCCGCTTGAGCCGTGACCAGGTTGGGCTTGATAAAAACCGTCTGTCCCGGCTGAACAAACGCCTTGGCTCCGCCCAGCGACTCCAGGGATTCACGGGCCATCCGGCGCAGATCGTCTCCCTTAACCACCGTCACCACGGAACGGCCGCGGCCGGCGGACGGGTCCGCGGGGCTGGCGCCCAGACCCCAAACCTTTAAACCCGACGCGCCCACTATGGCCGGCGCCCAGGTAATAAGTCGCAGCATTTCCCTACGGGTGAGCTTGGACATTGTGTTCCGCTCCCTCGCCAATAAATTTGTTATAAGGTATCCGCAAAAAGATGAATGTCAACCAGAGACGGCTGCAAAACTTCGGCTGCCGGCCGAACTCATCGTCGGGCTTCAGCTCGAAGACCTCGAAATATAGCAATATTCCTGCGGCTTCGATCCTCGCCCTCCTCGATTTCGTCTCGGCTTCCTATGTTTTGCAGCCGTCTCAACCAAGAAGATTCGGCGCAGGGCGCGAAGCGATGAAAATTTGAGAATCACCAAATGATGCGTAACTGGGTCGTAAAGAAGCCAAGCGAGCGCCCGTATTCTCCGCCCGCTACCATATGCCGGGAAACAGCCGATACCGGGTTCGCTTGGCATAAACCTCGTATCCCTCGAGTTCGCGGCGCAAAGTCCGGTCCTCGAGCGCCGTGCGCACGACAAACAGCACGATATTCGCCGCCACCGGCGCGAACGTCCACCACGAGCCTAACATCAAGGGGAGGCTCAAAGCCCCGAGGATCGTCCCGGCATAACCGGGATGCCGCACGAAGCGATACGGACCGGTGCTCACCACGCGGTGCGTCCGGTCGGTTTGAATGCGCACGAATTGTTCGAAGTGCTCGTTCTCGATCATGGCCCACGTGGCGAATGGGTACACGGCCAACAACAAGGCCGCGCCGACAAAAAACCAGAGCGCGGACATGGAAGACCAGCCGAAGCGGATAACGTCGAAACCCGCCAACACCGGCGTGACCAGGGAGATGACCAGCCAGACGACGACGAAGACTTTTTCGAACGCCTTGACGCCCGTGTGACTGGCGCCGCGCTGGTTCAGTGTTTCGGGCGCCCTCCTGGCAAGAATGGCGAGCGTGCCTGCCTCGAGGAGCAGCATGTAGAGGCAGGCGACCCAGCCGCGCAGCCAGTGCAGGGTTCCGGCCGCGGCGAAGAGGATCGCGGCAAACATCACAATGAGCGCCACGCGCTGAACGACGTACCGGGCGCCTTGGCGCAGGTCGCCGCTTTTGGGTGGATGAGGAGCTTCCGACATGGCTGTCTCCCGAACGTTAAAGGCGCGGCCTAGGGCTTGGTTGTTGAAGAAAGCGATATTTTGTTGTCATTGCGAGGAGTCACGCCTTGGCGTGACGACGTGGCAATCTCGTGTAGGGGCGGGGTTGAAAAAGCCCGCCCGCGAGTGCCCTCTGGATCGACCAAAATTGCTGGGTTTCGCTTTGCTCAACCCAACCTACCTCTCTGCCCGCGCCATTCCTCAGCGGCGGCCCGGCGCCGTAGGGGCGGGTTTCAAACCCGCCCCCATTGGAGACGCGCCCATTGATGCCATATAGGGCGGGCGGGGTTCAAACCCGCCCCTACGGGGGCATGGGGCGCGGGTTTGCGAGGGGTAGGGGCCGAGCGAACCGCCCCTATATTACGCTGTCCATGGTCTTGAGCCCCGCGACCGTCACAATGCCCTTGCCCTGGTGAGCCCGCCGCCTGGGGCAGGGGCGACCGGCCGGTCGCCCCTCCGGGAGGCAGCCGGGCGGCCGATTTGCTGCATACGTTGGAAGCCGCCTTTAAGAGAATTACCGACCGAGGCGAGGAAGGGTAGGGGTCACGCCTGAGCGTGATGGCCGCCCGCAAACCCAAAACGTGGGGAATCTATCGCGTAGGGGCGGGTTTCAAACCCGCCCTTACCAGAACGCCGCCCCAGGTCCGAGGATTTGTCCCGTAGGGGCGACGCATGCGTCGCCCGCGTTCTGCCGCGATGGTCCGGGCGAGGCATGCCTCGCCCCTACAATTCCTGGCCCCGACGAAAGCCGGGCCACCCCGCATCATCCTTTGCCTTCCACGATGGCGATTTCATCCGGCGTCAGGCCGTACAGGTCGTACACCAGCCGGTCGATCTCCGCGTCCGTGGCCTCGATTTGGCGCTGGACCATGTCCTTCTGCCTCGGAGACGGCAAGCTGCTTGTGCAAGGCCAGTCGCTTTGTAGGTCGGCTGGAGCGAAGCGAAACCCAACACTTTATCCATGTCTAACCTTATTTCCGAAGAATCTTTTTTTAGCTGGGCATGGATCATGGTGATAAATCTCGTTTGCCGCGAAGCGATGAAAATTAGAGAATCACCAAATGATGCGTAACCGAATTGAAAAAAAGCTGTTGGGTTTCGCTTTGCTCTACCCAACCTACAATTGGTGGATTATCCTGCATTAGTTATTGATGGGGTCATTAAGTAGATTGCATCGCATCACTGATTTTTCAACCAGGGTGGGTTTTCATTTCGGGAGCAATCCTACCCCTAGCGGAGGGGTTGCCCTAGGAATCCTGGATTCCGGCTTCCGCCGGAATGACGTTGTTGGGCCTCGGCCGAGGAAGAACCGTCACCCTGGCGAAAGCCAGGGTCCAGGGTCTCTTCGCTCTCCCTTCCGCTTGGCTATCGAATGATTTTTCATGTAACTTACTTTACGCTCCGAGTAATATCATATTTCTTCAATTTCGCAAGACTCGGAGATTTCTTCCAAGAACTCGGGTTTGATGAATCGAAGCATATGGCCCACAGTCTTGATTTGTTCTTTGAGCGTGCTGAACGAGAGAAATCGGCAGATTTCTGACAGTGGTGGAGATAGCCTCGAAAAAGTTGGCCTGTTTACCTCGGTCATAACCTTGTCGCGCCTATCGTCTGGCGCGACTAGGTAGAGCGGGATTGTCAGGTTGGGTTGCATGGAAATCAGATCGGACATCCGCAGCAGGCCGGAATAAATCGACGTTGTGCTTTCGACCTCAAAAGCTGCGATAATCGCATTCCCTTTAAGCCACAGAACATCAATTAACTCGATGGTGCGGTTAGTCGCATCGTCGAACTGAGGGGGTAGGTCGGCTTTAAGTTTTGGGAAGTCTGCGAACTTCTTTGAGTTCCATGATTTATTCCGATCGTTTCTCGCAACCCAGAGATCAAAGCCCATGTCAGAGCCGAGCTTCAAGAGATTCCATTGAATCTCTGTATGTTCCCGGGGCTTCTTTCCTTCGGATTCTTCTTTGATTGATTCGTCTTCTTCGCTTTCCGGCACGGTAACAGACCCAATTTTAGCTCTCAGTGCTCTGGGTCTGTATTTGAGTTTGCGTTCGTCCACGGGGCGAATGACCGGACTCTGTTTTGCGTCGAGAATAGCTTGAACAACAACTTCCCCGTCTGCCGCGTCCCATTTTACTGGGGAAGCGCGGAAGCGGCCGGTCCACGCATGAGGGCTGGTAAGGTTCTGGAAGAATGAGAGCTTATCACGCAACTCGAGGACTGGAACGGCCGTGTCAGGCGCTAGTTCCACCACCACTTTCACCTTAAGTCTGCAAGGGAAATCCTCATCTTTCCAGATAGGTGTTCTGTCTTTGAATGGGCTGTCTGCGACTTCGAGAATGCCTATGAATCTTGAGACTCCCGTGAGGTAACAGAGGAAGTAGTCGCCAGGCTTGATCTTTTGAACAGTGTCCCAGCGAGATTCGCGGAAGCCTGAGACTTTGGCGCCTGCAGCCTTAAATTCATTCCATGTGGCGCCGGTGAAAAGGTCGAGCCAGTAGTTCCTCTTGGTCATGTCATTTCCTCGTTTGAATCTCCCGGTGATGGAGATGGCTTGGCTCACGCAGTCACATTGTATTCGACGCCGCGCGGGTTTTCGACGCGCTGGGAGGCATTTAAAATTTCCAGGGCAACGATGTTGCCGTCGCGATCGTAATCGATGATGACGCCCGGCTTGTCCTCGTCGCTTTCCTCAATCGGCGCGTCTCGGAAAAGAATCCGCATAACGTCCACATCGGGTTCATAAATCACTTTCATGGCGCACTCCAATGTCCGCTTGAAGCCCGTTCGCGCAAGTGTTCGATGGTATGGCGCATCATAGCTTATCGGTTAGCCTCGGTCAACAAGGGCTGCCCATGGGCAAGATGCCCATGCCACGATAACAACAACGCCCTTCGTGGCACGGGCTTCCAGCCCGTGTTTCCGGTTTTCATCCGGGGGAAAGGGGTCAGGAACCTTTTTCTAAAATCAGCCCCTCCGTTCTGCCACGAAAGCACGCGTCCATAAATACCCAGGCCCGTTCGAAGCACAGAAAAAGGTTCTGACCCCTTTTCCCTTGAGACGCCCAGGCCACCCTGTGCAGGGTGCGCGGGTGGTCCGGGCCTGGCCCATGGTCGCCGGTCCTAAGCCTCGAAATAAAAACATGCAACGCGTGCGCGGCGTCCTGGAGTTGGAACGATCCTTGCTTGGACATGGAGGTTGTTTGTTACCCCCCAGGCCGTCGTTTGGAGTGGTGGAGCCGGCCGTCAACCCCGGCCTTGAACCGGGCTTAAAGCGGGTGTGTCCAGCGGGTGTTTAGCGGGTGTTTAGCGGCTGTTTAGCGGCTGTACGGCGGCAACATCGGGGCCACAAATGTTTTATCCTGGAGTCATCGGTGATTGACGGTTGACTCCTGATTCGGTATTATGCCGATAAGTCGTATAGGCGGGTCTTTATGCTGCTGGATCATTTCGGCCAGGCCCAGGTGCGGGGCGTGCCGCTTTCCGATTACCTGCAAGGGGTGAAAAGCGCGCCGGACCTGGAGACGCTCAAGGAGATCCTGGACTACGTGCACATGAGCCGGGGGCTCCTCCGGTTCTACGGCCCGGAATACCCGCTGGTCGATCCTCGGGAGCTGCTGCCCTCGTTTGAAGAAAACCTGTTTGAATACCATCACTTGCCTGGATTCAGCCTGCTGGTCCTGGACCGGCCCCTGAACTACCAGATGGAGCGCTTCCAGTTCGACCTGCTGAGAGTCGGCGGCCCGGACGATCCGCCGCACGGGACCGACCTGAACGTCGAGATGGTCAAGGCCCGGCTGCCCAGGGAGCTGCACCTCGATTTCGACATGCGGTTGGTCGGCAAGGACCTGACCTCTATTGCCAACTACCCGGTATTACTGGATTATATCTTCCACATGGACCGGGGACACGTGCTGGCCCGAGACGAGGCGGGCCGGTTCCGCACCCTGGGCCTGTTCGCCTCCTTCCCTTCTAACTTGGACCATGAAATCAAGGCCTTCGGCCGCCGCATCGGGAAATTCAAGCCCCATGACAACGGTTCCTACCAGCAGAACCGGATCATGGTTTACCAATTTCTCATGGAATTATACGGGTTTCCGATCTCATCCGAGAGACGGACCTCGGCGGCGCTCTTTGCCCGGGAACTGGCCCGGCGTAAGGAGCGGTTCCTGATCAAGGTCGAGGGACAATCCGACCGCATGATCACCACGCTCTACCACCCAGACCCCAAAGCCCCTTATCCCATTGTGGAAAAAGTGGCCCTTGTCCCCCTGCCCGGCGCCCCGAGTCGCACGGTGCGGATGCTGGAGCGGGAGGGGTATTTCGTGGACCCGACGCGGCTGGTGGTGCTGCTCAAGGTCGTGTACCAGCAGCACCGCTACAACAAGCTCAACGTCATGGAAGAGCGGGCTATGTCGTTGGAACACCGTGAAATTATTCATCCCCGCACCGGCGAGCGCCTGCGCTGGCTCAGGCTCCTGCAGACCCGCGAGGACCGGCTGCTCATGCTCAACGACATTGTGCGCGGCGAATATCCCGGCCAGATCGTCTACCAGCGCCGGGAGGTCATTCAAGGCACGGCCGAGCACGAAAACCGGCTCAAGTTCCTCGCCGCCTGGCTAGCCAAAAACCAACGCCGCTTCATCACCGTCTCGCCAGCCTTCCTGGAAAAAATGGAAACTATTCTGGACACTTATCTCCTTAACCCGGAGATGAAAGAGACCTTCACCACCCATCGCCTCTTGCATAAAAATATCATCGGGCAGATGGCCTACATCCGCCAGGCCAATATTGTGCATCGTCTGGAAGGGCTGGTCCTGAGCCAGTCCAAGGTCAAGTACTTGGAGTTCATCGAGCGTCTGATTGGCTTCCTGGCCGAGCACCAGACCATGGTTTCGACCTTTTACGAGCCGGTGTTTGAGAAGCTCTTGTTTTTATGCGACAAAATTCTGAAGGACCCTTACCTGCTCCGGCGTTACATCCAAAACGCCCACGCAAAGACTGCTTACGCGCAAAAGCTCAAGGAAAAATTTAGGACCCTCTCTGAGCTGAAGGCGAACCTGGAAAAGGAGTATGCCACCGTCCACAAACTCGTCCGGGAAGGCAAACAACCGGGAACAGCCGCAAGCAGATACATCAAGTAATACTTAAAAAAATATACATAATTAAATTATATTTATGGAAATTATCATGATCGTTTCGCATGGGAATCCTATCGGGCACTTCCTCTGGACCGCCGGGTTATGCCTGGCCCTGATAGCCGGCACCGGCTGGGCCATGAGCCCGGACCAGACCCAAAAACTCAAAAATCTCGGGCTGTCCGCCGGCTCGCTCGAACTGATCGAGACCCTTGAACACCAGGCCGGCCAACGCACCCGGCCGCCGGTCATGACCGCGGATGAGGTCGCTCGGTTGGCCAAAGAGGGCCTGGAGGAAGACCTCATTGCCTTGCTGCTCCGCCTGGACCTGGCCTCGGGCCAAGCTCCGGCCCTGCCCGTGACCCCGACCGCGGTTCAGGCCCTCAAGAAGGAAGGGGTGCAAAAGGAGACAATCCAGCGGCTGCTGGAAGGAGAAATAAAGAATTACAGCCAGTTAAAAGAAACGGACATGGGCCGGTCAATCGTCACCCGGCCTGACGGGAGTCGCGCCATCGTCTACCAGGTGGGAGACCCGGACCGCCCCAGCCCTTCCCCCAAGGACCAGGAAGAGAAAGAGATGGAACGGGCCTTGAAGATCCTGGAGCGCCTCAACATCCATCTGAAGCTTCCTCAGCCGGAAAAGCCCGGGAATTGAGACCCGGCGTCAAAATTTTCTCTTTTAATTAGACGAGTTATATTTTAACAAGTTTTGGTTCAGGGTGATCCCGATTGTTCCTTCAGCCGGGAGATGACCAGTTTGATATCCTCCCACGTCGGCCGCCGGAGGTCCGGGTTTTGTAGAATCTCTTCAGGATGATAGGTCGGCATCACGGCAAAGCCATGATAGTCGTGAAACCGCCCGCGCAGGCCGGAGAGCGGCCGGTCGGTATCGAGGAAGGCCTGGGTGGCGGATTGGCCCAGCGTCAGGATGACCTGGGGCCGGATTGAAGCGATCTGTCGAATGAGAAATTGCCTGCAAGTCCTCAGTTCATCGGGGAAAGGTGAACGGTCTCCAGCCGGCCGGCATTTAATCAGGGTGGTGAGATAGCAGTCCTCGCGGCTTTGGCCTAAACCCTTGACGATGATGTCGGTCAACAGGTGTCCTGCTTCGCCGAGGAAGGGCCGGCCTTCAAGGTCGTCGGGGCCGCGTGGCGCTTCTCCGATGAGCATCAAGGCCGCCCGGCTAGAGCCTTCGCCGAAGACGATGTTCCGGCGGTCCCTGGAGAGCGGGCACCGCGTACATTCTCCTATATTTTCGCGAACTTCGACCAGGGACTCGCTCAGCCGGTCGAGCATGTCATCAGGGAGTGATGCGCCCTCGCATCTGGGCAGATGCCTGACGCCCAGGCCCTCGAGGTAGGTCAGGTAGGTCCGAGCCTGGCGGGCCAGATTCAGGAGTTCATGAAGCCTGGGGCTGACCGCCACGGCGTTCCTTCACCAAGGCCGCGATCCGGTCCCAGATAAGACCGGCCACCTCGTCTTTGGGCAAGAGGGGCAAGGCGTCCGCTTGGCCGGAGCGGTCGATGAGGGTAACCTGGTTGGTCTCGGCGCCGAAAGCCGCTCCTGGCGCGCCGATCTGGTTGGCCACGATGAGGTCCAGGTTCTTGCTCTCGAGCTTTTCCCGGGCGTATTCCAGCAGGTTCTCCGACTCCGCGGCGAAACCGACTAAGATACGGTTACCCTTACGATTTTGACCGATATCGGCCAGGATGTCCGGGTTGCGCGCCAGCTCGATGGGCGGCGGGGTTCCGCCAGTTTTTTTGACCTTGCCCGCCACGCGCTGGGCCGGCCTGAAATCGCCTGGAGCCGCCGCCTTGACCAGCACATCCACGTTCTCGAGTTCGGCCAACACTGCCGCCTGCATGTCCCGCGTGCTTTCCACCTCGATTGTCCTGATCCCATAGGGATGCGGCAGCGCGGTCGGGCCAGTGACCAGGACGACCTTGGCGCCGCGCTGGCGGGCCCGCACGGCCAGGGAAACGCCCATGCGGCCGCTGGACGGCGTGCTGATGAACCGAATGTCATCCCATTTTTCGCGCGTCGGTCCGGAGGTGACCAGCACCCGGAGACCGGCCAAGTCCTTGGGGCTGAGCGCGCAGCGAATTTCTTCCATGATCTCTGGTAGATCAGCCAATCGTCCTTGGCCGACCACGCCGCAGGCCAACTCGCCGTGGCCGGGATCGACCATGAGATAGCCGAGCGAACGAAGCTGAGCCAAGTTATTCTGGACAACGGGATTGTTATACATGTTGACGTTCATGGCCGGACAGATGAGAACCGGAGCGGTAACGGCCATGAGAAAGGTGGAGAGGAAGTCGTCCGCGATGCCGCTGACGATCTTGCCGATGATATTGGCCGTGGCCGGCGCGATCACGACCGCGTCCGCCCGATCGGCCAGGGCGATATGGTTGATCTCGATGGACTCGCTCGGCTCCCACAGGCTGGTGATGACCGGCGCGCGCGTGAGGGCCTGGAAGGTCAAGGGAGTGATGAACCGGCAGGCTGATTCGGTCATGACCACGCGCACCTCTGCCCCATCCGTGATCAACAGCCGGCTGAGTTCCGCCGCTTTATAGGCGGCGATCCCGCCGGTCACTCCCAGCACCACGCATTTGTCTTTGAGCACGCTCATAGCCCTACCCTCGGTGAAGGGAAAGCACCGACCCTGGCGCTGCCGCCGGAGCCGGTCAACGTCTTGGCTGCGGGCTCCGGCCCCCCGCTCTCACATCGGCGAGCGAAACCCAAATTTCCACGCGGAACTGGTTGAATTCCCCGGAAGGCTGCATGAGCACCAGGCAGTTCTTGCCTTGTTTCTCAAACAGAAGAACGGTCTTGCGGAAGGTGAAGATGCTGACCTGCCGCCAGTTGTCCCGCGCCATGTTTTCCCGAAAAAAAGCAACCAGTTCGGGTATAGGCCGGGAGGTGGTCAAGGAGAGCACGCCGACCTTGATGGCCTCGGTCTGATAGATGTAAGACTCGGTCCGATCCAGCTTGAGCCCGGTCGGGATCTGCACGTCGTTGAAATCCATATAGGCGCCGGTCGGCGGCGGGGCTGTTGGAGGCTCCGGCTGGTACCGGATCCAGGGGCCGCCAGTTTGACAACCGCCGATGATCATCACTATCGCTAAAACCGGCAGCATGGACCGCCAGCGCCGGAGATGGTTGGTCATTCCAGAGATCCTAGGAAGGGATTGAGCTGCCTTTCCTGCTCCACCGTAGTCATGGGCCCGTGGCCGGGAAGAACCGTCGTCTCTTTCGGAAGCGTAAAAATCTTGTCCCGCACCGATTCGCGAAGTACCTCCATGTTGCCGCCGGGCATGTCCGTGCGGCCGACGGATCCGGCGAAAAGCAGGTCGCCGGAAAAAACCACTTCGGCCTCGGCTAGGTAGAGGCTGATCCCGTCCGGCGAATGGCCGGGCGTTTCCAAAACCTTCAGCGAGTGCTCCCCAAAACGCACCCGGTCCCCCTCCACCAATAGACCGTCCGCGCCCAGGCCCCGGCTGTCGCCCGAGGCGTGCATCAGGAGCCGTCCTCCGGCCAGACGTTTCAACTCGGCCGCCCCGGCCGTATGATCCCAGTGGCCGTGCGTGAGGACGATAGCTGTCAAGGTCAAAGCGGCCCTGTCCAACTCAAAGGCGATACTGTCGGCGTCGCCGCCCGGGTCGATGACCACGGCCTCGCCCGTATTTTCGTCCCCCAAGATGAAGCAATTCGCCATCATGGGACCGACGGCCAGATGTTTGAAAAGCATTTTGAATGATTCCCCTCGGCACGGATCTGACCGCGCCCCGCGTGAATCCCTGGGTGCTGTCCCGTACGAGAAAACCTTACCAACGGCCTTCGGGTCGCGTCAAGGAAAAATCCGGGCCGGGCCGAGGCCGTGCAACACGCCGTGGCAGCGACACGCGGTGGCCACCAGGGCCAGGGTCTTCAGGGACCGATGGCTGCGTTCCAGGTCGAGCAGCTCGGAAGGCGGGAATCCGCCGACGCCCGGGGCGAGCTGCCGGCTCTGGATGACCGTGACGGCATAGCCCTTTCCGGCCAGACCGGAGATCGCTTCATGCAGCGCCTGGCCCCGCGGCTCGCCTGTGCTCTGGCAAAAACCCTCGGGCTCGACACAGTCCGAGGGGCATAAAGATCGCGCGTAACTGAGCAGGAACCCACCCATAACCGCCGGCTCGGGATTCGGCAACCCGGCCACCGCCTGCCCCGGCACCATCAGGGGGTCCGCCGACCCGTCCAGCCGGGTGAGAAGCCAAAAAAACGCAAGATGAACCGGCAAGGCCGGTACGATCCAGACCGGGCTGATCGCAGCGGTCAAATTCCGCGCCAGAAAATCGACGCCTTCGGCCTGACGCGTCCACACGTTCGGGCCGTGGACCCGCTGCAGCGCGACCGGGTCCACATCGATGACCATCAGCCGCCAGGAAGGATGGACCCGCTGCAAGGTTTCAACCGCCTGCCGGCCGAATCGGCCGACCCCCAGAATCCAAACATCGGCTGTCCGGCTCATGTTCTACCTCGGACGATCCTGAATAAGCCCGGCTTAGAGCTCATAATGGGACAGTTGCGAAAGTACATACGCTCGGATGTCCGCCGCCTTGGGATACGCCTCGGGAAATGGTCCCAGGAGCGGCTCGGGTGCGCCGCCGCAGGAACACGCGGACCAGAGATTTTCTCCGGACTTGCCGCCGGGAAAAACCCGGGTGCTTTGACAATCCGGGCAGCGCCAGACCTCCTTGCTCCCGGACATCTTACCACGCTTGGCCCGCGGACGGCCGTTCACCTCGACGATGTCCATGGAAAAATCCACGACCGGCGAGCTGGAAATGGCCGTCCCAACCCCAAACGAATCCACCAGCGGCTTAAGCGCGGCGATGGACGCCTCGTCCAGCCCGCCGCTGACCGTGATCTTGACCTCTCCGAAGCCGGCCAGCGCCAGCTCCCAGCGCACCTCTTCTACGATCTGGGCCATACTGCCGCGCCGCGAAGCAGGCGTGTCCAGCCGAATGCCGAAAAGACGGCCGCCCATGGCCCGCGCCACGTTGAGGGCCTCGAACTTCTCGTCGTTGAAGGTGTCGACGAGGCTGATGCGGGGCACGGCCGGATCGATGACCTCGTCAAAGGCCAAGGTGGCCTGGACCGTGTCTCCCATGATCAGGATCAGGGCATGGGGCATGGTCCCGATCGGCTCCTGCCCGACCAGGGCCGCGCCGAGCCCCACGGCCACGCCGTCGCAGCCGCCGATATAGGCATTGCGTTCGAGCATCGGCGCCAACACCGGATGCATCCGCCGAGCCCCGAAGCTGTATAGGCCCCGATCCCCGGCCGCGATGCGGCAGCGAGCCGCGCTGGTGGCCACGCCAGAGGCCTGACAGATCAGGCCCAGAACGGCCGTTTCCAGATGACCGAACTCCAAATAGCGCCCCTCGATCTCCAGCACGGGCATCCATCCCGAAAATACGGTCCCTTCCCGCACGGCGCGCACCCGAACGTCCACGCCTTTAAGCAGGGCAGACACCTCTTCGAGCCCGGCCAGGACCCCCCAGCGCCAACCGTTCGGGAACCCCTTGCAGATGAACTCGGCCCGAACGCGCGCGTCGATCTTTTTCGCCCTCAGAATCTCAGCGGTGCGCGTGAAATAAACGTCCACCACCTCGCCGCGCCTGATCTGTTCGAAACTGGCGACATGGAACATTGCACTTCTCCTAGGAAAACTCTGCTCCCAAGTATACCACGTGCCTTACGCGCTGTTAAGCCGCCCTCCCCCGGGGACCCGCCCCGGCCACGCCCGAGCCGCGCCGGCGAAACCGAATCGTTTGACCCGGCCTGCCCAAAGGGCTACCATAACCCCGCCCTCTCCCATCCCCGGCCGGTCTTGACCGGACCGGGCCCGGCCAGCGAGGTGAACCATGCCACCTGTGTTTTGCTTCATCGATGACTCGGCCTTTGAACTGGACGTTTTCCAGCGGTGCATCGTCCCGGCCGCCACCCATGTCGAGTTCGTGCTCGGCTCGACCTACGACCAGGTTCGGACGGTCCTCAAGCAGCGCTACCCGGCCGCCTTTATACTGGACCTCTATGGCCGGGACCCGGAGCTGCCGGCCTCTAGCCTTCCCTCTCGCCGGGAACTGGAAACGGAAATCGCCCGGATTCCCAGCCTGGACCAAGTCTATCAAAATCTGAATGATTTTGCCGGAGACAGGGTGAACGAGTACCTGAAACGGCTCTTTCACGTTGCGGATGCCTGGCGGCAGCTTTTCAGCCGGGTTTTTCAGAAAGCCGGCCAGAACATCCGCTACGGCCTCGGCAACCTGGCCCGGGTCCGCCAGGAATACCCGGCCGCGGCGGCCGTGGCCTACACCCGGAAATCCATGATTTATGACGCGGTCGAGGCCTTGGCGCACGGCGTCGACGGGTTGAGCCTCAAGCCGGACGGTCCCACGGACGAAGATATTTACCGGGTAACGACCCTGGCGGCTCCGGCTCTGATCCAGCAGTGGTCCAGGCTGGCGGTTCGCCGCGCAGCCGGCTATCTGAGCCGCATGAAGCTCGCCCTCTACGAAGCCGGGCTCATGGAAGAAGCCCAAAGGCTCGCCCCGGGCGGCGAACTCTCGGACGAGGCCCGCCGGGTCATCGGACCCAGGGGGCTACGCTTTCTCGAATCGGCCTCGGCGTGGATGCGGTCCGCCCTCGAGCAAACGGTCCCAGAGAGCCTCTAGGACGGTCGTGACCGTGGGCCTGCTTTAAAAAAAAGAGGGCTCCTCGCCCTCTCTCCCCTTCAGCTTCCCCAGACCCAGCCGGATCAACGAAGCCGCGTCACCTTTTGCACGCACTTGAGTCGTTTCAGGTTTTGCACGACGCGCCGGAGATGCTCCTTGTCCGTGACATGTACGGTGAAATCGCAGAGACCGTGCTGGTCCGGGGTCGTTTCCACGTGGGCATAGGAGATGTTGGCATTCGCTTCGGCGATGGCGCCGGAGAGTTCGGCCAGGGTGCCCCTGCGTTCCTCGCAATCGACCTGGATATGGACCGGGTAGGTCACCTCCTCTCCCTCTCCCTCTTCCTCCCCGATGTCCCACTCCACGTCAATCCGGCGCTGGGGGTCCACCTTGCTCATGTGTTTGCAAGTGGCGGAGTGTATGCTGACGCCGCGTCCCTGGGTGATGTAGCCGATAATGTCTTCGCCGGGCAACGGATGACAGCAGGCGGCGAACCGAATGAGTACATCGTCCACCCCATGTACCTTGACCGCCTCATGATGTTTTTTCCCGCGCACGGCCTTGAGCATGCGGTCCATGAGGGAGGGGACCTTTTCCTCCTCCTGGGGCCGGATTTTGCCCAGAACCTGGTTGACCGTCAGCTTCCCGAAACCAACCGCGGCCAGGAGGTCCTCCGTTTCGTTCAAGGAGAACTTTTGTGCCGCCTCATCCAGCTCGCCGTTTTTTAGGATTTCATTGAAGTTCAGGCCGCTGCGCCGGAAAGATTTTTCCAAAAGTTCCCGGCCCAGGGCCACGGAACGCGTTCTCTCCTCGACCTTGAACCATTGGCGGATCTTGTTCCGGGCCCGGGGGGTGACCACGAAGCTAAGCCAGTCTTTGGAAGGGCCATGACGTTTGGAGGTCAGGACCTCGACGGTGTCGCCGTTGCGAAGCTGGTAGCGCAACGGCACGATTGCCCCGTTCACCTTGGCCCCGGTGCAGCGATGGCCGACCTCGCTGTGCACGGCGTAGGCGAAGTCCACCGGCGTGGCGCCTCGGGGAAGCTCTTTGACCTCGCCGCCGGGCGTAAAAACGTAGACATCGTGAGGGAAAAGACCTTCCTTCAGACTGGTGAGAAACTCGGTCGGGTCTTTCAGGTCCTGGATCCACTCGAGCAGAGAGCCCAGCCAGGCGAACCGTTCCGTCTCGGTATCGGGCGACTGGCCGCGGTCCTTGTATCGCCAGTGGGCGGCGATGCCGTTTTCCGCGTATTGGTGCATCTCCTCGGTCCGAATCTGAAACTCGATCCGTTCGCCCCGCGGCCCGACCACGGTGGTATGCAGGGACTGATACCCGTTCTCCTTGGGCAGGGAGATGTAATCCTTGAACCGGCCCGGGATCGGTTTGAATATGGAATGGATGATCCCCAGGCAAACGTAGCAGTCCCGGACCGAGTCGACAATGATGCGGCAGGCCATCACGTCATAGACCTGGTCGATGGGCAGATTCTGCTGCTGCATCTTGCGGTAGATGCTGTACAGGTGCTTGGACCGCCCTTCTAGCCGGACCGAAATCTTGAACTCGTCGGTCTTGACCTTGATCTGTTCCATGGCCTCGCGGATATAGCGGGCCCGCTCGCCCCGCTGGCGCATGATGCTCGATTGGATTTCCTGGTAGGTCTCGTGATCCAGATAAAACAATGACAGGTCCTCCAGCTCGGACTGCACCTTGTGCATGCCCAGGCGGGAGGAGAGCGGGGCATAGAGGTCCAAGGTTTCCTGGGCGATGGCCAGTTGTCTGTCCGGGGTCTGGAAGCCCAGGGTGCGCATGTTGTGCAGACGGTCGGCCAGTTTGACCAGAAGGACCCGGATGTCGGTGGCCATGGCCAAGATCATCTTGCGCATATTTTCGGCCTGATGTTCGGCGTGGGTGGCGAAATTGATCTGACTGAGCTTGGTCACGCCGTCCACGATGTTGGCGATCTCCGGACCGAATATCTGGGTGAGCGAATCGGGAGAGGCGATCGTGTCTTCCAGGGTGTCGTGAAGCAGGCCGGCGGTGATCGAGGCCACGTCGAGCTTCTGTTCAGCCAGAATGCCGGCGACCTCCAGCGGATGGGACAAGTAGGGCTCACCGGACAAGCGGACCTGGCCCTGGTGGGCCTTGGCCGAAAAGACGTATGCCTGTTCAATCAAGGCCAGGTCGGCCGCGGGGTGGTATTCGGATACCTGGTCGACGATGTCGGAAAGCCGGCGCAAGGCCTAGAGTTCCCTCCTGGGGTCTTTCCGCAGGGCATCGCGGATTTCGAGAATTTTCTGCGGTGCTTCCTCCCTCTTGAAAAAACGGGCCTTGCCGGCGGCGCGAGGCTTGAACTCCACCTCGCCACGCTCGAGCGTGCGTTGGCTGACGGCCAGGCGCAGCGGAATCCCGATCAGGTCCGCGTCCTTGAACTTGATGCCGGCCCTTTCGTCGCGGTCATCGAGCAGGGTCTCGATGCCCAGGTCCCACAGCCGCTGGTACAGCTCCTCGGCCGCTTGCGCGACCGTTTCGTCCTTGGCCTGCAAGGGGAGAACGATCGCTTCGAACGGCGCCAGAGGCATGGGCCAGATCATGCCGTCTTGATCGGAGTTCTGCTCGATGGCCGCGGCCAGGGTCCGCCCCATGCCGATGCCGTAGCAGCCCATGACGATGGGATGTTCGACCCCCTCGGCGTCGGCAAAGGTCGCCCGCATGGCCTTGGAATATTTCGTGCCCAGTTTAAAGACGTGTCCGACCTCGATGCCCCGCCGGATGATCAGTCCGCTCGCGCAACGAGGGCAGGGGTCCCCAGCCTGCGCCACCCTCAGATCATGATAGGCGCTTGGGAAAAAATCCCGCCCAGGCACGACGCCCGTCAGGTGATGGTCGTCCTCGTTGGCACCCACCACGGCCCAAGGCATGATCCGCACGGTGTGATCGGCCAGCATCGGGACGCCGAGCCCGACCGGCCCGGCAAAGCCGACCCGGGCGCCGGTGACCTGTTCGATCAGGGCCGGATCGGCCATCCCCGGCTCGCCGCCACCCAGGATATTTTTCAGCTTGATCTCGTTGATTTCGTGATCGCCGCGCACCAGGACCGCGATCGGCCGGTCTTCCGCGGTCTTGTAAATGAGCGTTTTGATCAGGTCCTGCGGCCGAACTCTGAGAAAGGCGGTCACCTCCTCCACGGTGCGCATGTTTTCGGTCAGGACCTTTTCATACGGCGGGCGGTCAGCCGGCGTCTGTTCCGGAGCCGGGGCGGCCAACTCGGCCTTTTCAGTGTTGGCCGCATAGCCGCAATGAGGGCAGGACACCACCGCATCCTCGCCGGTATCGGCCAGGACCATGAACTCATGAGAAAAACTTCCCCCGATATCTCCGCTGTCGGCTTCGACCGAGGTGAAAAGAAGACCGCACCGCTCGAAAATGCGCGTGTACGCATCGAACATATCGCGATAACTCTTCTCCGCCCCGGCCTCGTCCAAATCGAAGCTGTAGCCGTCCTTCATCTGGAACTCCCGGCCGCGCATCAGGCCGAACCGGGGACGGATCTCGTCCCTGAACTTGGTCTGAATTTGAAACAGGTTCACCGGCAGGTGCCGGTAGGAGCGCACCTCGCGCCGCACCAGGTCGGTGATGACCTCCTCGTGCGTCGGTCCCATGCAGTACTCGTGGTCGTGCCGGTCCTTGAACCGGAGCAGCATGGAGCCATAGGCGTCCCATCGACCGGATTCCTTCCAAATCTCGGCCGGCTGAACCGAGGGCAGCAGCACCTCCTGGGCGCCGGCCCGCAGCATTTCCTCGCGAACGATATTCTCCAGCTTCCGCAAGGCCAAGAGACCCAGCGGCAGGTAGGAAAAAATGCCCGTGGCCAGCTTGCGAATATACCCGGCCCGGATCATCAGCTTGTGGCTGACAATCTCCGCGTCGGCCGGGTCTTCCCTGAGGGTGGACAGAAACAGCCTCGAAATCCGCATGGAGCCTCCTCAAGCCGTCTGCTTCTCTTCTTCCACGATCCGGCGTACTTCCTGGATCAGCACCTTGGCGAGCTCACCCTCCGGAACCTTGCGCACCAGCCGCCCGTCGCGAAACAAAATCCCCTGGCCGCGTGCGCCGGCCACGCCGACCCTGGCCGCCTTGGCCTCCCCAGGGCCGTTGACCACGCACCCCATGACCGCCACCTTGATCGGCTCCGTCATCCCGGACAGGCCCTCTTCCACTTCGTCCACCAGGGCGAACAGATCGATCTCGCACCGGCCGCAGGTGGGGCAGGCGATGATCTCCGGCCCGCGGTGCCTGAGATCAACGGCCCTGAGAATCTCATAGGCCACCCGAACCTCCTCCACCGGGTCGCGCGTGAGGGATACGCGGATGGTGTCGCCCAGGCCCTCGGCCAGGAGCAGGCCGATGCCAAGCGCGGATTTGACCGTGCCGGCGATCAGGGTCCCGGCCTCGGTCACGCCCAGGTGGAGCGGATAGGGGCAGGTTTGGGCCATGAGGCGATAGGCCGCCACGGTCTCGAGCACGGACGACGATTTGAGGGAGACCTTGATGAGGTCGAACCCCTCCTCTTCCAAAAGGGCGATCTCCTTCCAGGCGCTGGCGACCATGGCCTCGGGCACCGAGCCCTGGTGCGCTTCGAGGAGCCCCTTTTCCAGGGACCCGGCGTTCACCCCAACCCGGATCGGCACGCCGCGGGCCCGGGCCTCGGCCGCCACCTTTCTCACCGCCTCCGGGCCGCCGATGTTGCCCGGGTTGAGGCGAAGCCCGTCCACCCCTTGTTCGAGCGCGGCCAGCGCCAAGCGGTGATCGAAATGGATATCGGCCACGAGCGGAATATGGACGAGGGACTTGATGCGGCTGAGGCTAGCGGCCGCCTCCCGGTCCGGAACGGCCACCCGCACGATCTCGCAGCCGGCCTTTTCCAAGCGCTCGATCTGGGCCGCGGTCGCTTCAACGTCGCGGGTGTCCGTATTCGTCATGGACTGCACCGACACCGGAGCGCCCCCGCCGACGGCCGCCGCACCGATCCGAATCCGCCTCGTCTTAAGCCGCGTAATCACCGCGCCGCTCCTTTCGGGTCGCCCCTTCCAGGGCCGCCCGCGCCTCACGAGACATTTTTAGGCCCCTGCCGGACCTTTGTCAATACAGCCCGGCCGGACTTCGCCGCGCGAGGCCGGCGCACCTTGACCGGCGGCGCGCGGCCATGCTACCTTGAATCCGCCGTAAATGTGCCGTCCCTTCGCCGAGGTGACGCCATTCCCCCCCAAGGTCAAGAAGAATACGCCCACCGCTATCCCCTGGACGGATTTAAGCCGCTTCGCCTCGAAGACAAGGAAATCCTGGGCCGGTACCTGCGGCAACACCCGCCGAAAACGTCCGAGCTGACCATGACCAACCTCTTCATGTGGCGGCACCGGTACCACCCCCGCTGGCGGGAGCGGGACGGCTTTCTGTTCATCGTTCTGGAGCGCGCCGATAAAGAAGCTTTCGGCCTGCCGCCGGTCGGCGCGGGCGATGGGGTCCTGGCCCTCGACTTCCTCTGCCAAGAGCTGGAAAAAAGCGGGGCGCGCCCCTGCCTCCGCCTGGCCGACCGCACCTTCGTGGACCGCTGCGTGGACCCGGAACGGTACCAGGTGGCCTTGGAGCGGGACCAGAGCGATTACGTTTACCGCACCAAGGACCTGATCGCGCTTGCCGGCCGCCAGTACCACCGGAAAAAAAATCTCCTCAACCGATTTTTAAAGAGCCATGCGTTCGAATTCGCGCCGCTAACGGCGAACCTGGTCGAGGGTCTTCTCAAGATGCAGGAGAGGTGGCTCCGGATGAAAAACTGCGAACAGCACCCGGAGTTGCTCGAAGAAGACCGCGCCATTTACGAGGCTTTGCAGCACTTCGATGACCTGGGTGTCCAGGGCGGGGCCATCCTCATTGACGGCCAGGTGGAGGCCTTCTCGCTGGGTGAGGTCCTCAACCCGGAGACCGCGGTGATCCACCTTGAGAAGGCCAACCCGAGAATCCCGGGGCTATACGCGGCCATCAACCAACGGTTCTGTCAGGAAGTCTGGGCCGGCCTGCCTTTTGTGAACCGCGAACAAGACTTGGGTCAGCCCGGCCTGAGAAAGGCCAAAAAATCCTATGTCCCCCATCACATGGTGGACAAGTTCATGGTGGCCCCGCGAAGGACGTCTGTCGTGGATAAAAAAAGGCGACCCTGAGGCCGCCGTGCCGTTGAAGGACGAGCTTGACGCTCATCCCGCGGATTCCGCTTCCAGTTTGGGCCGGGGGGTCGGCTTATGCACCCGTCCGGCTTTGATACACTGGGCGCAGACCTTGAGGCGCTGCACCCGCCCGTTTTCCTGGTGCCGCACGGTTTGCAGGTTGGGCAGCCACCGCTTCTTGGTCTTGTTGTGGGCGTGCGAGATGTTGTAGCCGATGATCGGCCGTTTGCCGCAGATATCACACACACGAGCCATGTCCATCCCCCTTGGGCGCGGAGTACTGATTTGGGGCCGCCGGTATTGCGGCCTGCCCTTTCCGGCCGCCGGCCGGAAGGGCTAAATATGTATTTATGCCAGATATGCGGAAAAAAGGCAAGCCTTTTTTATTGTTTCGCCCACAGTTCTCTCTCTTGCCGGTATGCTCCGCGTTGACCCTGCCGCGCGCTTTGGCTATGCTTTCCTCCGGGCGACCGACCCTCTGACTCAAAGGCACGGGCCGATCCGTTTCTTGAGCCGGCCCGGGAGAAAGGAATTTTTCATGAGGGTAAAAAAAGCCGCGCGCAGGGTGGCCGGCGTGCTCCTGCTTTTCCTTATGGGCTGGCTCGCGGCCTGCGCGCCCAATCCGGTGACCGGCGAACGAGAACTCATGCTCCTGTCCGACGCGGATGAAGTCCGGCTCGGTCAGCAGACGGACAAAGAGATCGTCAAGACCTACATTCTTTATCAGGACCCGGACCTGGAGCAGTACATCGGCCAGCTCGGCCGCCGTCTGGCCTCCCTGTCCCACCGGCCGCAGCTCTCCTACCATTTCAAGGTACTCGACACGCCGGTGGTCAACGCTTTTGCCGTGCCGGGCGGCTACGTCTACTTGACCCGGGGCATTCTAAGCTACATCAACGACGAGGCCGAACTGGCCGGCGTCATGGGCCACGAAATCGGGCACATCACCGCCCGGCACAGCGCCCATCAGTACAGCCAACTCCAGGTGACCCAACTGGCCTTCAGCCTGGGCATGGCCCTGGGCGAGGGTTTCCGGCAGTTCGCCGGCCTGGCCGAAGCGGGCGTGAGCATGCTCTTCCTGCGCTTCAGCCGGGACAACGAGCGCCAGGCGGACGACCTGGGCATGCTATACGCCACGCGGGCCGGCCTGGACGCCAGCCGCATGGCCGACTTTTTCGAGACCCTGGGGCGACTGAACCCTACCTCGGACCGAAGCGGCCTCGACAGTTGGTTTTCCACCCACCCCAATCCGCCCGACCGCATCCGCGTGATCAAAACCCGCGCCCCGGACCTGGCCCGCGCCCAGGGCCTCACCCACCCCCAGATCAACCAGCGGGCCTATCTCAATAAAATCGACGGCCTGAAATTCGGCGAAGACCCCCGCCAAGGATATGTGGCCCAGGGGACTTTCTATCATCCAGATCTCTCCTTTCAGTTTCCCGTCCCAGAGGGCTGGACCCTGCAAAATACGCCGAAGCAGGTCAAGATGGTCAATGCCCAAAAGGACGCCCTCATCCTCTTTTCCCTGGCCCCGGGCGGCTCCCCAGAGGAGACCGCGCGCCAGTTCGCCTCTCAGACGCACGCCCGGGTCCTCCGCGCGGAGAGCGTCCACGTCAACAAGCTCGCGGCCCAGAGGCTGGTCTCAGACGTGGACTCCTCCAACGGATCGATGCGCATCCTGAGCTATTTCATTCAGAAGGACGAGCGCATCTACATGTTTCACGGCCTGACCGCCCAGGCCCGCTTTCAGCAGCATGAGCAGGTGTTTCTATCCACCATGGACCATTTTCAGGACCTGACCGACCCCAGGCGACTGAACGTGAAACCATCCCTTCTCCGGGTCCTGGCCGCGCGGCGGACCGCCCCCCTCAGGCAGGCCTTGCGCGATTTGGGCACGCCAGAAAGCGGGCTCGAAGAAGCGGCCATCTTGAACGGGAAGCACCTCGACGACCCGGTGCAGGCCGGGTCCCTGCTCAAGATCGTGGCGCGTTAGGCCTGGCGGCGCGAGAGGCGATGGTTCGGGGATGAAGACGCCGACGATCAGCCCGAGCGTATCTGCTGCTTGATGTCGGAATAAAGTCGGTCCAGGCGAAGAATGCGCCTGAACAAGGACAGGCAGATATAACCGGTCAGGTGGAAGGCGAGTTCAGACCGGGTTTGAACGAGGCGCTGGAAGGCTTCTTTGCTGATGAAGGCCAGGCGGCAAGGGCTGAACGCCTTCACCGTGGCCGAACGCGGCTTGTTGTCGATGAGGGCCATTTCGCCGAAAATGGCGCCCTCGGTCAGTTCCCCCAGCAGGATTTTTTGCCCATCCTGGGACAAGGCCGTGGCCCGCAGCTTTCCTTCGAGAATAAAATAGGCCCCGTCGCCGGCCTCCCCCTCGGAAAAAATGCGCCGGCCCGCTTGATAGTTCCGGACCTCCTCCTGGATTTTCATCACCTCCGCCTCGGGGAGAACGGCCAGAAAGTCCGGCTCCCCGACTTGGATTTCCATCTGGATATGGATGTCGATGTCCGGCATCTTGCGCACGTCACCGCCATAGAGGATGTGCAGGGCGCGGATGATGGTCTTGTACTTATCGTTGAGGTTGCGCAGCCGCTGCGGCAGGATGTGATAGAGCCTGAGCACCAGGTCCTGGGCAAAAGGACGGTGGGCCTGGAAGAGGTGTTCCAAGCCTTCCCGGCTGAGCACGCCGACGCGGGTCCGGTTCTTGGCGGCCATGACCGTGGCCGAACGGTTGATATTGTAAAAGAGGCTCATTTCGCCGAAGATCTCGCCGGGTTTCAGCCGAGCCACCTGGGAGTCGTCGATGTGAACGGAGACCTCCCCGGTCTTGATGTAGTACATCTCCCGGCCCGGGGTGTTCTGGCGGCAGATGATGTCGCCGGCGTCAAAGAACCGATCCTGGGCGAAGATCTGCTCCATCTGTTCGTTTCCGCCCGCGCTGAATAGACCGCTGTCGATATTCTGGCAGATGAGGTCCAGTTCGCTCTTTTCGATGGCCCCGCTGTCGCTCTGGACGGGCAAGAGGAGATCGTCGATGTAGGAGGTCAAATCGGTCTTGAACTTCTTGGGCATCTTCATGAAGTCCTGCGAGATGCGCTTGGCCTCTTCGACCGACAGGTGCTTCTTGTCCTGAATCTTGCGAAAGACCAGGTACTCCCTGAGCGCGGGCACGTCGGTGAGGCCGACAAAGAACTGGTAGGCCTCCTCCTCGATGATCTCCGGTCCCAAAAACGCGTCGAGCTTGACCGCCTCCAAGGCCTGACGTCCGCGCGCCACCAGGGCCTCGTAGCTCTGGGTGAAGGAGCGGGTCTGGGCGCTGTGAATCGCGGCGATGTCCTCGGTGGTCAAGGGCTGGATCTGCTCGGCGACCACGTCGAAGGTCAGGCCCAGGCTGCGCAAAATTTCGATGATCTTCTGGTTGTTGATCCCCCGGCCCGAGACGTTGCTGTGCACGTCCGCGCTGAAGGCCGGCGGTGCGAAAAGCAGGTCGCCATAGTTATCCGTGGCGTGCATCCTGAGGTACACACCTTTGTCCAGGCACCACTTTCCGAGCTTGCGCGCGGCCACCAGGGGGTCATCGCCTTCGATATTGAAATGTCCCACGTCCAAGGTAACGCCGAAGTTGTGCTTCCTGACCTCGCGTGAAAGGTAGGAAAACACGGCGTCCATGGCCTCGATAAAGGCTTCCGCGGACTGCCGGGTTCTGGTCTGACAGTAGTTCTCGAGCGTGACGCGGACCGAGGTGCCGGCGGCCCGCTCGATGAGCCGCGCCAAGTCCTCGAGCCGATCGGTATCGATCAAATGGATCACCACCGAACCGGCGCCAAGGTCCCGGGCCAGGTCCAAGGTTTCGCGCTGCACGGCCGGGCACGCGAGCGGATCGTAAAAATGCTGCGCGCCCACGGCCGGGTTCGGGGAGGGGGTGTAGGGACCGACGATGGGCGCGTGCAGGTCCAGCTTGAAACCGGTACGACGGCAGGCCGTCCGGATTTGATCCCGCAGCAAGGGTGAAAATTCCTCGGGCAACAGGCGGGCATAGTTAAAGGGATGAAAATCGATGCTCAGTTCCACACCTTCGAGGCGGTCCTGCCTGGTCTTTTCGATGATCTTCAGCGGATGAAAGAGGCGCCGCTCCCAGAAGGTGGTGCCCAAGACGCGCCAAGGGGCGGTCAGCCTGGACCACGAGTCGACGGCCACCTCGAGGGTGAGAAACAAGGACTCGTACTTGGAAGCGAATTCGACGATCAGGGTGTCCAGATGCCGGCGATCCTGCTGCCCGTATAGGATGAAATAGGGAGCGTGCTCATAGAGCCAGCCGACCTTCATGAGAAAAAACGGGGCCCGGGTCAACCGGTACAAGGCAGCCGCTTCCCCGCCCCGTTTCGCTGTTTCCAGGATATGAAACAGCGTGGCCGGGGACAAGGCATAACCGT
>Ga0315282_10004326_pt1 | contig 24763 bp, 22 predicted proteins | sample YL17G07_20_MG_FD_203693 | JGI IMG/M metagenome (GOLD analysis project Ga0315282, IMG submission 203693) | Sediment microbial communities from Yellowstone Lake, YNP, Wyoming, USA - YL17G07_20 | ecosystem: Environmental > Aquatic > Freshwater > Lake > Sediment | place: USA: Wyoming | collected... | reverse complement strand
AGACAGAATAGTCCTCGGCCTCCAGATCGGGTCGAAAGAATGAGTCAGACCCCGACTCGCGCGCATTGCCCTTGCTATAAAGATCGGTCCAATCATGCTCGTGCCTGTAAATGTAATTTGTCTCCATGGTGTAATCCTCCAGTGGTATCACCGTGGCAAAAGGGGTTTATAAACCTTTCGGAGGCTCTCGCCATTGCGGGAAAGCAGATTCAACAGATAGCACGGGAATGCTCGGAATCGGAGAGACGGATTGGCAAAGTGCCAAAGACGGAATCCATTGCTCAAGAAAAGGAAGTGTTCGCAGGAGTATCGATGGCTCTTGACCAAAGCCCAGAGGATAGGATACAAAATGAGGATAACGCAGGGGGATCTTCCCTATGCAGCACGCCAACGAAACCGGGCAACCCAGACGCGTCAAGGAATTCGCAAAACGCCGTTGTCCCCATTGCGGCAGCGACAAATGGGAATGGCTCGGCGCTGTTCCGACAACACCGGAGGAACTTGCAGAGCACCTGTTGGTTCGCTACCGTTGCCGAAAGTGCAAAAGCGAGTTTCTTGCTGAGGAGGCGAGGGGGGCGCGACTTGTGGAGTCCACGACCATATGCGTTTTCTGCAAAAGCGACAAGATTGAGAAAACCTCGGTGCCGGGGGCGGATCTGGAAATCTGGCGATGCCGAAGATGCAATGGCTACATGGGCATACATCCTCCTTCAGAAACGGGGATCATAATTGTTGAGGAGGGGAAAAACAGTTGACGTCCGACCTTCGTGAAGCAGGGGTTCAAGATTCGGTTCAAGATCCGGTTCAAGATCGCACTTGACATAGAACCAGATAGGTGAGACAATACTCGCAGAAAGAAAGTCTGGGGCTCGAAGAGCCACCAGACACACTGCTTGAGGCAGTGTGCCCCGGCAATGCCAAAGGGCTGGAGATCGTACCTTGGGATGGTGCGGTGCCAGCCCTTTTTCTCATGGTTACCGGCAAAGCACCGGGGCGTAGGACAATGAAAACGTGCACCAATGGAGATGTCGGTATTGGGAGACTCTTGAAGACTCTTGCGGATGCCGAAACCCAGCTCGCAACTTCTCTGTCCGCCTTCCATGGTCTGCAAGATCGTATCTCTCAGCTAAAAGAACAAGTGGTTGCCCTTGAAACGCTTCAAACGCAGGGCCAGGGCGGCGCTGCGTCAAAGTCTCAAACAGGGAAAGCGGAGAGTCCTGATGCTGGTGACGCTCAACTACACGTAGACTGGTGTGATTCTCTCGTTTCTGTGTTCAAAAATCCGGTCATTAGTTCAGAGAGTTTCTCCCCTTCTGAGGTCTGCCGGAGATTTAGAGAGAAGGGGAACCTTTTCACGCTTTTTGTGGACGAAACAGCAGCGTCGATCCTGGTACATCGTTCGGGAAAGCGTGGCCGGACTCGAACTCTCACAGTCCCTTGGTCTCACTTTCAGACCCGTCACCATTTTTTGCTTGGACTGATTCTCCGGAGCTTCAAAACACGGCAACCGCTCTGCTATCCCACCGTCGCAAGAAATGCCTTCCGGAATGACCTTGCTATCACCGATTCGCTGAGAACAGCCATCCGGCGAGCAAAATCCGAATTGGATTCCCTGCTTGGCGGGATACTCAAGGATGTTGTTGTGGCTCAGAGAGGCGGGGACCGGTATGTGATCGAAGGGCAAATCCCGTATTGCTGGATCCGTTGCTCAACGAGCATATCCCGGTTGTTACCGTGAGTGAAGACTCTATACTATGTGCACCAGAATTCCACTTTCCAATCATGACATGCGCTTTCCGCCTCTGCTTTCGGGAATGCCGACGGCAAGCGTGCAAGTATGTTTGCTCTGTAAGCTCCTTTCTTCTCGAGATTCATCTCCCGACAATAAAAGATTCATCTTCCGACAATCAGCGAACGATCCGGGGGTAGTCTGATTGTAGGAGGAAGGGTGGATGGAAAGGACACGCAGCCGGGGCTGAACAGATGGATCCCAACTTCACCGAAAGGAGGTTACGCCATCATGGAAAAGGAAGTAGCGGTGATAAACGGCGACAGGGTTTTCGATGTGGCAATCCGACCGGGAACGGAAACCCGGGAGATCCTTGCCCAGTTGAACCTGCCGGCAGATTTTTGCCTGAGTCGAAGGGATGCTTTGCCTTTCGGCGATACGGAAGACGTATTCGGAATCGTGCGCACTGGCGAGAAACTCTACGCCAGTCCGCCCGCAACCGTGGGACTCGCATAGATTGCAGTCGCCGTCTCGCGGTCAGAGTACGACCTTACGGAGGGTAGTCTCATGGAGCCTCCCGGATTCTTCTCACTACTGGCTCGTCTCTTCAGCACGGGGGGAGATATCGGCCCTGCACTTGCTCCAAAGCTTGAAAAGTCGGGCACGGAAAACGGGATGCGCCCAAGGGTGAGGACCCGGGAGGCTTCTTCGAGACGAAGGCTCGTTGAGATTCGGAGAAACACGATCCCATTCTACGAGGAAAGAGGGTGGCGATTAGACGGGGATGTACTCAAGGGCCATTACAGAACGAAGAAGAGATCGGTAGCGGGTGCGATTGAGAATCCCTTCACGAAGGGTAGTAAATACTACATCGTCAACCCACCCAAACAGTTACTCCAAGGTCCGCATGGGGCCTGTTTCACGAAAATGCGGGACAATGAATACTCCGTGCACTTTTCAACTCGCCCGAAGGACGTAAATACTGGCATACGAACCATCGAGCATCTGATTCTGGAGGTACTGTCATGATCGACTATATGGCTCAGCTTAAAGAACTGGTGAAGTGTCAACCCAACACGGATAAGGAAGGCGCCATAGAGAACCGTGCGGCCCTGCGGTTGTACCGAAGATATCGAAGTGTCCTGGGTGATCTGCTCGAGGAACGGGATTCTCTTGCGGAGCGCATAGCGCGCTACGCACGTCGTAGAGATGTAAAGAACATCGAATTGTGCAACCGGCGTTTGGCGGACACCCTGCAGACAATCAGCATCTTGGAGAAAGTTGGAGCGCGTCCGATTCCGCTAACCCATGAATACGTTTTCTCATCATGGATCCTTCGTGACTCGTTTCACCGCTGCATGGAGCGCGAAGAGGAGGGAATACACTTTATTGCCGGTATCCAACTCGAAGAAATGAGGGTTGCCACGCGCATCATCTCCTTCCCCTATGCGTACCGCTCGGTTGCCGGGGCGAAAGGGGATCATCGTGCGACCCATCAGATCATGATCGAGACGCATGAGATGGGTCACACGCTCCTTGCATTGATCCACAGCCACCCCGGGACGGGGCTGCATGCGAATCGTCATTCGACGGAGGATCACCGGACACACACTCTCTGGGAGAAGACAAGCCGGATGATCGGCGGCATCTGGTCGAGAGACGGATACCTGCGGTTCTTCTCCGTGGGATTGCCCTTTTCCATCAGGATCGTTGGAGACAAAATGCAGGAGGTGGAACGGAATGTTTTCCAGATTGTTCTTCAGCAGACATGAATGGCGATGCGAATGCCTCGATGGTGCCCTTGGAGTCTCAGATCGCCAGGAACGCATCGAAGGCTGGAAGCGGGCGAGCCTTTCTCGCGCAACTGGGCTCTTTCTGGGCGCAGGGGGTATCAATGGCGAGATTTGCGAGGGTGTGGTCCGCAAAGGATTGGGAGCGGCGCACATCGTGGACCTCGACGAAGTAACTCCTAGCAATCTGAACCGCCAGAAGTTCCTCAAGAAAGACCTTTATAGGAATAAGGCGCGCTGTCTGTGCCGGAACCTGCGAGTGCAAGGCTACCTTGGGACACGGTTGGTGCCGCACCCCTGCTGGTACCAGGATCTGAACGTGGAGGAGATCAAGCCCGATTTTGTCGTTTGCAGCGTCGATCCCCGATTCCCCAACACAAGACTTGAGGTCTGCAAGTTCTGCCATTCACGGGGGATTCCCTGTGTCTTCGTGGCGGTCAGCACGGATGCCGACTACGGATACATTTTCGTGCAGACTCCCGGCAATACGTGTTGGGCTTGTGTTTTCAAACCGGAGATGACCGATCCCGAACGAGTTTCCGAGTCGGACCGTTGTCCCTCTGTGCCTGCGTGCGTGGACATTCTCAAGGCTCTGGCGGGGCATGCGCTCTATGCTATCGACACTCTGATCATGACCAGGAAGCGGGATTGGAACTACCGGGTGGTCTCGCTGGGACGTTCGGACTTCGGCTCATCCCATCTGGTGCCTCGAAGAGAAGGATGCGTTGTCTGCGGCGGCAAAGGGCAAGGAAACGAGTAGCCCAGGAATTTCCAGATGTTTCTCCACTGGCAGAGAACTCAATCGCATGAAGACTGAAGGAAGCAAAGGAGTTCTCTAAGGAGGTTTGGTCCGATGAATACAGGATGCGATTTCAGACTTGATATTGCCCGCGGGCGTCGGATAGAGACGAAGATTGCGGGACTGCAGATAGTTGTGCTCTGGTTTCTGGCGGGTTGTGCCACGATCACTCAGACACAGCGCCATTGGGGTCCTTGGGAAACAGACGAGTGGACACAAAGCGGCCAGAGACCGGTTTCAACCGCAAAGATCAGCACAGTGCCCGCAGGGGCGGAAGTGGTGCTGGATAACGGCAGCCAAGGCTTCACGCCGACTGCTCTGAGCCTGTCTTATACCCAGGAAACGCGCACCCGACAGCGCCATCTCTACGAGACGATTACCAGAACGCCGGAGCTTGGCGCATGGAAAGGATCCCCCCGTGTCTTGACTTCGGAGGTCAACCGCGAGTCGCAGACGGAATCACGCGCTCTTCCAAAAGAGCATAGAATTGTGCTCAAGAAGCAAGGATACTTCCCGAAATCCTTCACGATCATTGTGCCGCGAGATGAGGAGGAAACTATCCAAATGCACCTCAAGGAGCGGGAGATCTTGTGGATATACCCTGTGAGCATTGCTCCTGCTCTTGAACAGAAAACAGGGCCCTTTCGGTGGCTGCGGGATAACGTTTTTTTCCGCCAAGGAGTAAAGGAAGACGCCTACCAGAAGATGGCGGCCCAGGTGACCGAACGCGTAAGGGCTAGTTTCTCAGAGACGGGTCAATTCATGGACGTGTTTGCCCGGCCTGCCCAAGGGGCAGGGGACGGCGCCTGCTTAGCCGTGGACATCATTCCCGCTCAAAAGGAAATGCTGCTCCGTGGAGAATTGAGAAGCAGTCGAATTCTAGGCAGCCGATGCATCACGCGCGAACAGACCATAGCGGTGCGCGGGATTGAAAAAGAACTGGGTTCAGCCTGTGCCGGATTTGCGGGGGCGCTGGTAAGGCCCTACCTTGAAGCCGCAAACGAATCGTCGAATTGAAAGGAAAGACGCCGCAATGGGACCGCATGAGCATAAACCTCTTCCATTCAATCGCAGCGATGGACAGCCCCGCGCCATCCCGCCTCGTCGTGAGATATTGCAGCAGGACCGATTGGAGGATGCCGGGGTTTTGCATAAAGAGCGGAGAATCAGTCTCTTAGCTTGGATCGTTTTGCTGCCCATTCTGTTGGCCATCTTCTGGTTTCTCTTGAGTATTCTCATTGCTGCAGCCGCCTTTATCGAGGCCGCGACCGCAGGGAGATAAGTCCGATGGATCTGATCCAGAAATTGGCCGAGTCTTGGAAGGAGATGGTGCTTGGGTGGCCCCTGGGACTCCAGGCTTACGTGATACGAGTGGGCGTCGGCCTCACGGTGGCATATCTGCTGGCCATCGGTTTTGTTCGCCGGCCAGGGGCCGAAGACGAATCGACACGTCTCAAGCAGATTGCCGTCACAGCCGTTCTTGTCCTGATTCCCGCGCTTCTGCCGGCTGGTTGGATCAGACTGCTCGCTCCTGCCTTCCATGGGGGGGCGATCACCCTTTGCCTTTTCACCGTGGCTACCCTTCCCTGGTTTCTTCCAGCAAGTCTCGTCCGGACCTATGGGAGGCAGATCCTCGCGCGACGCCTCCTCTACGGAATGGTTGTCTTTGGGCTATTGGTCCAGATCGCGATTTGTGGAGGAAAGTAATATGTTGCGGATTCTTCAACAACTCAAAAATTGGTGGCACGGAGGAAACCGTCGAAGGCGATTCGCCGCAGTTGAGATTATTGAGGCTTTCCCCGAGGACGAGCGGGACAACCGTCCCGGCGCATTCCGTTTTGACAATCCCCGGAATCAGCTCGACGCGAACGAGTTTGTTGAGGCGGAACAGAGCCGGACTCGGTATCGGGTTGTCATCCAGCGGGTCAGACCGAGAATGACCAAGGCCTCTGTTGTGCGGCGTCTCACGGCCCACGGCTATGAAACCGACCAGTTCGAAACCATGTTCGAGACGACGACTGGCCAGATCGTGAGCCAGGAACAGCTGCTGAATGGAGGGCGGTGCCTCATTTGCGGGGGATATGCCGACCGGGATCATTTCCATCTCTGCGTTTTCCCCGGTTGTGGTTGCGGCCTCTGTCAACGTCACGTCTACTTCTTCGATAGCATTCCCCTCTGTCCCGCGCACGCGCGCCGGCTTCTTCATGACCTGGACACCTGGAACAGGGGCCGGGAGAAGGGGAGATTGCAATGACACGCGAGGATCTTCTCGAGTTCCGCTCTCCCGCTCAAAAGGCCTACGATCTTCTCGAATTCCTGGCCAGAGAAGCACGGATGATCCAAGATCCAAGAATTCAGGCGGCGCTCCGTGTTATTGCCGCTCATCCACAGGATTCAAAGACCGTGGAAGAGGTCACCCGGAAGACAACTAACCTGATCATACTGTCTCCGGCTTTCAAGCGGGCGATGCGGGACCAAAACCCTTTCGCTCCCTATCCGGATGCGCGTGTGTCTGGTCCCATTCGTCTGGGTTCCACCTTCGATCCCATTTTGGAGCAATGGTTCCAGGCGGGTCTCCATGAACATGAATTGCAGCAACACATGCTGCTGCTGGGGCGGGCGGGCTCCGGAAAGACCAACACCGTCTACTGCATTCAATCCAGCCTCCTCAAACTGGGGATCCCATTCCTGGCAATCGATTTCAAGCGTGATTACCGTCATCTGCTGCGCAAGACCTCGGAGCTGTTGGTCTTCAACACGCAGACTTTTCGTTTCAATCCCCTGCGGCCCCCCGTTGGTACAGATCCAGGTGCGTGGCTTCAAGTGTTTTGCGATATCTTCTGCGAGACCTTTTTCCCTTCCACATCGAGCGCCTCGAAGAACCTGCTTCTCACGCTGATCGACCGGCTTTACCAAGAGAAAGGCGTTTATGATGGAAGCAATTCTTATCCCGTTCTTGCCGATCTTGACGCCCGGCTCGACCCAGCAGGCCACACGGGGAGAATTCCACCACAAGACTTGCAGAGAATGTACACGATTCGAAACAAGACCGCGCCCCTTGTCCGGCTTCTCGGGCCGATGTTGAGTCAAGATCCCGGGTTCACTCTGCAGGAGATGCTTCAGCGGAATGTTGTCCTCGAAATGGACGGCCTTATCGGAGAATACCAGGAGGTCATTGTCAATTGTCTACTTCATGGGATCTTCCTATACCGGATCGCTAGCGGCCACCGGGGACGTCTCAGACACGTCCTGGTTTTCGACGAAGCAAAGATGGTCTACGCCCAGAATCGGGCAACCCCCACCTCCTATATCACCAGGCTGACTTGCATGGCTCGGGAATACGGCGAAGCCATCCTGGCGTGCGAGCAGATGCCGTCCTGTCTCGGAGAGGGGATCAAAGCCAATGTGTTTACCACTCTGGCTCTGAGTCTCTCATCCATGAAGGACATCCAGGCCACGGCATATGCCATGGGGCTTGACGAACGGCAGAGGCGCCGGCTGATGACGCAGCCTGTCGGAAATGGAATTCTCCGGTTCGCCGATCGATATGTGCGACCATTCCTCATCCAGATACCAAGAGTCAGTATCCGAAAAGACGTTTCCGATGCCGAGGTGGAAGAGCACATGAGACCGGTCTTGCGGCGTCTCTTCTCCTCGCCAGAGCCTCAGAGTCACCCGCGGGAAGAAATGGGGGAAGGGAACCGCGCAGGGGAAAGGAAAGAGACAATCCCTTTGTTGGGCAAAGGAGATAGCAAAGATCTGCCGGCTGTAGCCATGCGACTCCTCTGGGACATCCGGGACCGGCCTTACGTTCAGGCCACGGAACGCTACCGGAGACTTGGGCTCAGCGCAAGGCAAGGGACTAAAGGCATTCAGCACCTCATGGCCCGGGATCTCCTGGAAGAAGTGGAGATCCCTTCAGGATCCCGAGGACGCCCGGGCAAGTATTATCAGCTGACACCCAAAGCCACCGGAAAAGTGGGGGTTCAGAAGCTTGGACCGGGAAAAGGAGGGCTGAGGCACCGGTTTTACCAGCGGCGGATCCAGGACTATTACACGAGTCTCGGGTATGTTGCCCGGACCGAAGCTTATCAGAATGGCAAATCCGTGGATGTCGGAGTTTGGAAAGCAAGGGAGAAAGTCGCCATCGAGATCGCCATGACGCCTGCTCATGAACTGGCGAATGTGACCAAGGACTTTCAGGCGGGATGGGACCGCTTTGTGATCTGCTATCTCGACGCGTCCGTCGGGGAAAAAGTGAAACAGAACCTGGGGAATGAACCGGCAGTTGCCCCTTTCATGGATCGAATCGAGTTTATTCCGCTCCGCAAGTTCGAATCATGATTGTCTCCGGTCTTGGGCAGGTGGTGGAATCTATCCGGCTTCCTCTTCGACGAAAGCCAAGACTCTCTGAAGTAAGGACTTAGCAGAGACCATAAGGGAAAGGGCACCATTTGATTCCAGAGGGGGAATTTCTTACGCTGCCAATACCCCTTTAATATGAAGCGACATAAAACCTGGGGCGATCCAGAATCCGTCCTCTTTCTTCTGCAGGAACGGTTACGGTATGCACCAAGATTCCTCACACATCCAGGATCTGTGGACGGCAGAGAAGGCGGCCGAGGTACTCTGCTGTTCCATTCAGCACGTCCTGCGCCTTGCGATCCTGGGCGAGATCCCCGCCATTGACCTTGCCGCACCCGGGGCCAAACAACACATGTGGCGATTCCGACCAGAGGCTGTTGGAAAATGGCTGGCAGAGAAGGAGCGCTCCAAGGTCGCCTGATCCCGCAAGTTCCAGCCGTTGTCTTCACTTCCCTCTCCCCTCCCCAGGGGCGAGGGATCTTTTCTTCTCCACGCTCTTCGTAGCGCCTCACGTCTCCCAGGGGCCTTCGCATCCCTCATCACTCAAAACGGCAGGGCCTCCACGGACTGGCGAACATGCCCCGGCGAGAGGTGAGCGTAGATCATGACGGTCTGAATATCCTGGTGCCCGAGGAGTTGTTGGATCGTCGGCAGCGGCACGCCGGCCATGGCGAGGTGGGAGGCAAAGGTGTGGCGGAAATCGTGGAGCGTCGCGCGGGGTATGCGCGCGTGGCGGATGAGACGCTGGATGCCCCGCTCGAACGTTCTCTTGGGAATGGGCTTGCCGGACCAGTCGAGGAAGACCCGGGGATGAGAGGATTCCTGCCGCCATTTCTTCAGTCTCTCGACGACGGCCGGCTTCAGACCCACGTCCCGCTCTCCGCCCTTGGGTACCCAGTTCGAGCGGTGCCTGAAGGAGGCGAGGCCGCGCTTGAGGTCGAGCCAGGACCATTCGAGTCCGAGGGCCTCGTCCTTTCTCGCGCCCGTCGTAAGGAGGAAGTCCACGATGAGACGCAGGTTTCGCAGCCGACCCTCCCTGAGATCTTCGCGAGACGGCTCGTCCTCTTCTTCTGAATCCTTCTCCTTCGTTTTCCGCCTCTTGGAGGAAGGCGATTCGACCAGGGTAAGATTCCTATGCCCGGCGTGAAACCGCTCGACGGCCTCGCAGATCGCGTCGTCGGAGACCCCGGCGTCCAGCAGGTCGGCCACAAGGCGCAGCAGTTCTATCTCCTCCTGCGAGAAGAACCGGAAAGGCTTGCGGTCGTCCTCCTTGAGCCGGGAGATCGCCTTGGCGGGGTTTCGCGCCAGGTATCGCCAGTCCACGGCCTTGTTGAGCATTGAGGCGAGCATGTCGAGTTCCGTGTTGACGGTCTTCGCCTTCGCCGTTTTCCCCCCGTTCTTCATCTTTTCCGGGAAGGCGCCGTTTCCGGCGCGGCGCCAGGCGACGTAGCGCTCGAAAAGTTCCCGACTGAGCTGCTGGAGTTTCACCTTGCCCCATTGGGGCCCAATGAACATCTGGAAATGGCCGATGATCGCCCGGTAGCGTTTCCACGAGGTCGGGCGGAGGCGCGGCTGGGTGGCCGTTGTGTATTTCTCGAAGAAGGCTTTGAGCGTTTCGTCCGGAACGGCCACACCGGCATGATCGAAGGAGAGTTGGTATTCGATCTCCTTGAGAGCGAGGTTTGCGGCTTGTTTGGATTTCCCGATTCTTTTCCGAGTGCGTTTGCCACCGGGCGGCGTGTAGTCGAGGTACCAGGTTCGGGTTTTCTTGTCTTGCCAGACGAAGGCCATGATGTCCTCCTTTTGGGCGCGGGGCATTGGACAGGAGCGCCCGGAGTTCTCCGAAAGCCTGTAACCTCTCTACCCGATTGTCAGACATTTGTCAATGGGTATTTTGCGTAGTGTTGATTTTATTCGCGATTACATCGAACTGGCGGAGAGGGTGGGATTCGAACCCACGGTACCCGGAGGTACACACGCTCTCCAGGCGTGCACCTTCGTCCACTCGGTCACCTCTCCGCTTGGCGCGGGAAACTCTTTGCAGTCAACACACTGGGGCCTCGCGATTAGCCGCCCCGTCTTCCAGCGGGCCGGAAGAGGCAATGAGATTACAGGGAAGATGAAGGGCTTTGCAACCTTTTTTTCTGGAACGGGAAAAAGGGGGGCGCATCTCAGTTTAGCGAAGGAGCGCGGGCGCCCTATGCCCCCTTTGTGTCATTGCGAGCGAAGCGAAGCAATCCCCGTTGCCACGCGATCCGAGATTGCTTCGCTTCGCTCGCAATGACACAGCGCAACCCGCCGTTCCCCGCCTCCAACCCCTCGCCTCCCCACCTCCAACCCGCCCAGTGGCGCACCCGAATGTCCGCCCGCCGGAAAACGCTTCGCAAATCTGAGATGCGCCCGAAAAGGGAGAGAAGAGGCTCGCGTAGAGACGCGGCGACGCGGAGAACGAATCTGGAGCGATGCTCTCGGCGCTTCAGCGTTCTCTGAGCGAGGTACGGTTCTCCGGGCTTCGGGGGGATTGCACCGGCCCGCTCGGGGGGATTCCGCTGGTCTGCGCCGGGTCGCCTGTAGTAGGATGGCCGGGTGGAATCCGCGGCAAGGAAGACACGGGGCAAAGACATTCACGCGCACATCCTAGCCCCGCACTCGGATTGCACGAGGGAGGAAAGGATCCGCTGTGTCCCTACCGAGAGAGACGGCAAAGACACTGCTCCTTGGACTTCGCTCTCTTGCGGAAGCGAGAGAAGAGGGAGCCGGCCCGCACCTGGAACGGATGAGCGAGTACGCGGGAATCCTGGCCGGGAATCTTCCGACAGCCACAGGCGATACGGAGCGGATCAGCTCTGCCTTCTCGGAGGACCTCTGCGAGATCTGCCCCTTGTATGACATCGGGAAAATGGGGATTCCCGACGCCATCCTCCTCAAGCCCGCCAAGCTCACTCCCGAAGAGTTCGAGATCATCAAGACCCATGCAACTCTCGGCGCCGAGACTCTCCGTCGTCTCGGTCTTGTGAAACCGCTTCCCGGTCATCCTCTGGTTCTAATGGGGATCCAGATCGCCGAAAGCCATCACGAGAAATGGGATGGCACGGGCTATCCCAAGGGCCTTATCGGCGAGGCGATTCCCCTTGCCGCACGTATCGTTGCGCTTGCGGACGTTTACGATGCCCTCACGAGCCGGCGGAGTTACAGGCTGGCTTTCTTTCACAACCAGGCGCGGAAAATCATCCTCGACGGGCGGGGAAAGCACTTCGACCCCGCCCTTGTGGACTGTTTCCTGGCCCTGGAAGACAGATTCCTGGAAATCCGGCGGAACTGCCAGGGCTTTGCATAGGACTGAGACTTCCTCGGGGACCGAGGCAACCATGAGAATCATACTGGCCAAGGCGGCGGGGTTCTGCATGGGCGTGAGGCGCGCGATGCAGACCGTGGTGGGCGAGGCGCGCAGCGGACCCAAACCCGTCCGGACGCTCGGCCCGCTCATCCACAACCCCCAGGTGATTGAGATGCTCCGGAACAAGGGGGTGGAAACGCTGCCCAGGAACCCGCCGGACGCGGGCGCGGGGACGGTGGTGATCCGCGCCCACGGCGTGACGCCGGACGAAAAGGACCATCTGTGCGCGGGGGGCTATAACGTGATTGACGCCACCTGCCCGCACGTGATCCGCATCCAGAAGTTGATCGCGCGGTTTATCGCCGAGGACTTTTCGATCGTGATCGTGGGGGACCACGGACACGCCGAGGTCGAGGGCCTTCTGGGCTACGCGCGGGGCCGCGGGCGCGTGGTCGAGAGCGAAGCGGACGTGGCGGCCCTGCCGGACGTGGAAAAGGTCTGCGTGGTTTCCCAGACCACCCAGAGTCCCGAGCATTTCGAGCGCCTGCTGGGCCTGATTCAGAAGCGCTGGCCGGAGTGCACGGTGCACCGCACCATCTGCGGCTCGACAGACCATCGCCAAAAGGAAACGGTCGAGATCGCGCGGCAAGTGGACGCGATGATCGTGGTGGGCGGCAGGAACAGCGCGAACACGATTCGCCTGGCCGAGCTGGCCGCCGAAACCGGCACTCCGACCTATCACGTGGAGACCTCGGACGATCTGGACGTGGAGTCTCTGAAGAGGCTCAAGACGGTGGGACTGACGGCCGGAGCCTCGACGCCGAACTGGATGATCGTGGAGGTGGCGGAACGTCTGAATGAGGCGGCGCGGTCCACGCGGCCGCTGCCGTACCGGGCTTTGGCCGGTTTCATCCGGTTCCTTCTGGGAACGCATCTTTACCTCGCTATCGGCGCTTTCGGGGCGGGCTTGGGCTGCATGGTGATGGATCCCCTGACCGAGACCGGCGGTTTTCCCTTCGTGGCTCTTCTGGCCGCATCGCTGTATATCCTGTCCATGTATCTCCTGAATATCCCGTCGGACCAGGAGGCCGAGAAATACCGCGATCCGTTGCGCTGGCGTTTCCACCAGAAGTGGGGGCGCAGCTTGTTCCGCGTGGGGATCCTGGTCATGACGGCGGCGCTGGCGCTGGGGGTTTTTCAGGGCTTGATGGCCTTCGGGGTGCTTGCGCTTGCCGCCGCCGCGGGCGTCGTGTACCGGACCTACCGAATGCCCGACCGGCTGCTGCCGGAGGTGCGGCAGAGGCGGCTCGTCGAGATACCGGGTTCCAAGGACCTTTTCATGGGGCTGGCATGGGCCACGGTTCTCACGCTCCTGCCGCTGCTGTCCCGGCGGCCCGACGTTCTGAAGGATCTGCCGGGCAATTGGGAGATTTGGCTTCCGGTCGGCGTTTCCTTCCTGTATGTGTTCACGCTCGTGTTCATCCGGTCGGTGGTGTTTGACCTGCGCGAGATCCAGGCGGATCAGATCGTCGGCCGCGAGACCATCCCCGTCCTGCTGGGCAAGGAGCGCACCCGAATTCTGCTTGCGGTCCTGACGGGACTCTTGCTGGCGGCGATGCTGTTGGCCATGCGCGAGGGCAAGCTTGCCAGCGCGGGATACCTGATGCTCCTGCCGGTCTTCTACACGTGGGGTTATCTTTATCTCTACCACCGCCGCGCCATCCTCCACGGCATCCCCTTCGAGATCGTGGTGGACGGCAAGTTCATCCTGATTGGTGTTTTGGCGCTGATGTGGTTTTGGTTGAAGTGACGCGAGTTCGCCAGTTCGCCAGTTCGCCAGTTCGCCAGTTGGCCGGTTTGCCAGTTTGCCAGTTTGCCGGTTTGCCGGTTCGCCAGTCTGCCGGTATGTAGTGGGGGCTTCAACCCGTTTAGCGATCTTCCATCTCGGCAGTTTCTGAGACAGAACACCATATCACCTTGAGTGGGAAGCTCAAAAGCAGTAGGATTTCTTCAACTATGGCACGTCGCCCACGCGCGGTCTCGATTGGAGTTTCGTATCCTGTCCCCGATACAATCGCGCACGCAAAAAAGATGCTTGCGTGGAACGATTTGTCCGTGGAACGATTTGTTTTGCACACCAGCAAGAGAGTTGTGCTATCTTTCATTCATCGTAGCCCAAGACGGCTAAAGGGTTACGACATCTTTGCCCAGTCCCTGCGACACTCAGGGCGTTTCAGTGCGGCAGAGTCGGTATGAAGCCAAGAAGTCTTTGTGATTACTCCCCAGAAACGGAAGGCCAACAACATGCTTCTCCAGTGCATTTCAGGTCACGGAAATTCCGGATTCCCGGAGTATTCCAGAGCGGTACGTGGGGAGCACCTTTCCTTCTCTCTCGCGTTTCTTACCTGTATTGCCCTTATGGTTCTTGCGCCCTCATTCATACCGGCCGCGCCCGTGGTAACGAACGTTAGCGCCAGCCAGCAACCCGGCCAAACTGGGCTGGTGGACGTGTATTATGACCTCTGCGGCGGGCAGGCGCCGATGACAGTATCGGTCCTCTTCTCCAGCGACAATGGAGTCACCTGGACCGTGGTCCCCAGCACGGCGTATCTCCTGGGCAACGTGGGGGCGGGCATCTCGAACGGCGCGAACAAGCACATCGTGTGGAACGCTGCGGCGGACCGGCCCGGGGTGAACTGGTCCCAGGCCCGCGCCAAGGTGACCGCGACGGAAAGCGTCGCCGGCGCTATCGAGATGGTCTCGGTCCCCGCCGGGACGTTCACGATGGGCCGGCGGGATGACGGCGATGATGGAACCTATGGGTATATGTATCCGGATGAACTGCCACGCCACCAGGTGACGCTTTCGGCTTACCAGATTGGGAAGTACGAGGTGACGAACGGGCAGTACTGCGATGTTCTGAACTGGGCGCTGGGACGGGGGTATCTCAAGAACTACGGTGGCGGCGCTTACTCCGGCGACGATGTCTATGTCACGGGCGGGTTAGTTTTGCTCTATGTTTCCAATTCGCATTGCCAGATTCAGTATTCGGGCGGGGCGTTCACCTGGAAATCGCAGACCGGCAGCGGCGGCGTCAACTACTCCATGGAGAACCACCCCGTCGTGTACGTGACGTGGTTCGGCGCGGCGGCCTTCTGCAACTGGTTGAGCGAGAAGGAGGGCCGGACGCCCTGCTACAACCTCTCGACTTGGGCGCTCATGGTTCCTTATCCCAACGGCTACCGCCTACCGACGGAAGCGGAGTGGGAGCGCGCGGCGGCGTGGGACGGCTCGAAGCACTGGATTTACGGCTTCATCAGCGACACGCTGACGGGAAAGAACCGCTGCAACTACTATGATTACTATGGGAGCGGGACCTGGGTGAACCCTCTGGAGCTATCCGACTACCTCTACACGTCGCCCGTGGGGTGGTTCAACGGGGTGAACGTCAGCCCGAATGGGAGCGTGCAGACGGTGAACAGCCCCAGCCCGGTGGGCGCGTATGACATGAGCGGAAATGTGTGGGAATGGTGTCACGAGATGACGGACCCGACGGGGCCGATAAGCGGGGACCGGGTGTTGCGGGGCGGGTCGTGGTTCATCGAACCACAGTACTGCCGGAACGCCTACCGCTTCAGGCTCAATCCCGCGACCTCGGCCACGTACGTCGGGTTTCGGGTGGTCCGGCCTAACGGACCCGCCGGGACAGAATACTGGCAGCTATATAGGTAGTCGATGCTGAATAAGGACTTTGCATGTTGATTTTACTTGACATGAGACGGGGATGCCAGGGTCGGATGCCAGGGTCAGACTTTCAATTTTCAATTTGCCATACAGCCGCCTCCTCGGAAAATGCAGATGCGAGACGTCACTCCAGATTGAACATTGAAAGTCTGACCCTTCACCTAAAAGTCTGACCCCGCACCTATGTGACCCTGGACTACCCTCAGTCCTCAGTCCTCAGTCCTGTTTCCTTTCGAGCCATTCGCGGAGGGAGCGGACTTCCATGTTGGGGGGAGGGGTCAGCGAGAACATCTCGTCGTTGGGCTCCTGGTAGAGTTTGACGTCCTGGACCTGAGCGCGGAGCTGGAGTCCGGACTCGCTGAAGATGAGTTCAAACCGCGACGGGAAAAGCCCGCCGTCGAAATTGGCGTAGGCGCCGTATATGGCGCGGGCTTGGCTGCGGCCCGCCGCGTCATAGACGTTTATCTCGCGGATGAGGCCGTCGGCGAGGCCCACCTTGTACACGGTGCGGCGTCCCGCGGTGTCGGCCGTCTCCAGTTTCCAGGTGCGCCGCCAGAACGAGGGAGCGGGGAGATCCCATTTCTCCTTCTTAAGAATATCCACCAGATCATAGCTGGCCAGGAGGGGGCGGACGACGTCGAGGGGGCGCAAACCAAAGAGGAAGCCGGGGCGCGAGGCGAGGTCTTCGAGCGTGCCGGAGTAAAATACCTGGTTGTTGACGTCGTGCTGGTCCAGGAGGGCGATTTCCTTGCCGTTCTGTTTCACGCGGAGGACGATGCCGAAGGGTTCGGCGGCCAGTCCGAGCAGGACGCAATTCGGAGATTTGTAGCGCAGCAGGATGGTGTTTCTGCGCTTTCCCAGGCGGTATTGGAAGGAAGCGAGGGTGTCCATCCGGGCGGAGAGATTGTTGCAGCGGCCCAGGCGGCTGTTGAGTTTTGCGGCAAGGTCCTGGGCTGTGGCGGCGGGGGGGGTGATGGGTCCGAACGGGGAGCGGGGCCCGCCTTGGAGAAAGCCGCATCCGGCGAGGGTGAAGCAGGCTGCGAGGAGGATTGCCGCGCGTGGGGTCCCCGAGCGGATTGCGGATTGCGGATTGCGGATTGCGGATTGCGGATTGCGAATTGCGGATTGCGGATTGCGGATTGCGGATTGCGGATTGCGGATTGCGGATTGCGGATTGGGGATTGCGGATTGCGGATTGGGGATTGCGGATTGCGGATTGGGGATTGGGGATTGCAGGCCGCGGATTCCGGATCGGCGATTGCGGATTGCGGATTGGGGATTGGGGATTGAGGATTGCGGATGGGTGCTTTTCATACTACTATCCCTCATTTTCTTGTTTTTTCAGCAAGAAACTCAGGCGGGTGTTGTCACAAGTGATTTAATTTCAAATTCTTATACGCTTGGCAATACACCCTGAATTTCTCTTGTTTTCTTACGCGGAGCCTCTATCCCGCGCCAAAACCACTCAACCACGGATACACACGGATGGACACGGATATGTTCGGGTCGAACCAGTGCCCGCCAATGCCGAGGTTCGCCGCAACCTATCTGTCTTTCTTCGCCGCCAAATCCGTGTGCATCGGTGTCCATCCGTGGTTGAAGCCAGGTTCGGTTGCGGCTCCGTTGCTCCAAGAAGAGCGCGTCCTTTTCGCGTTCAGGTCCTACAAGTGCGGGGAGTCCGAGATGATCTTCTTGCGGATCAGGCGATAGTGGAGCTCCACGCTGGCCAGGGTAATCATTCCCACGCAAAGGGGCAAAAGATAGTAGAGAACGCGATACACCACCAGGGCTCCAAGCAGGACCGCCCTGGCGTTCTCCGCGTGCCTGCTCAGAAAGAGAATCATGAGACCATCGAACACCACGAGCGCTCCCGGGATCAGGCTGCTGGTTCCGAGCATGAACGCCACCATGAAGTAGCCCAGGAAGACCGGATAGGACAAGCCGGGCATGGCCTCGGAAACCGGGAGGAGCAAGTAGAGGATTCCGCTGATGGTGAGCAGGTCCGCGGCGCCGGCGAGGGTTTGCAGGAGGGCGAGAGGCCCGGGTGGGAACGCGAGTTCTTTGCCTCGGAACTTGAGCGACTTCTTGAAGAAAAACGAAAGGAGAAGATATGCGGACAGGATCATGAGGAGGATGACTCCCACGGGCCGGACGTTTTTGAGGGGAAGCGGCAAATCGGCCGGGAGCACGATCGGGTCCACAACAAAAGAAACTCCGCCCACCGCGGAGAGTCCAATCCAGAAAGTGAGGCCGCAGAAGAGAACGACCTTCCCAATGTCAATGACCGAGATGCCCCACTTGCTGTAGAACCGCAGGCGGACCGAGCCTCCCGTGACCAGGGTGCTGCCGATCGTGTTGCCGAACGTGTGGCAGATGAACCCGACAAGAAGCGTCCGGCGGGGGGGCAATGGGTGTCGGATGTACCGGAACGCGAGAATGTCGAAGACGGAAAGAACCATATAGTTCACGACGACGAGCCCCGTGGCCTGCCAGACGCTTCTGGCCGGGATCGCCCGGATCTGCAGCATCACGGCATCCCAGGTGGTTTTCCGCGTTTCCTTGTACAATATGCAAATGGCGACGGCCAGAAGGCACACACTGATGAGGGGGGTGATTCTGTGAAGGGTCTTCATCAGGAACGCTCTTTCGCCTCGCGGCGCGGCAAGGGCCATGAGGACCATAGCGAACAGCCCGCCAAAGACACAATCAAAATCCGCCGAATTCGTTTCTTCAAGGCGCATCTCGCTTTCCCGCAAAAGAAGCCCCCGCCGACTTTATGTCGGTGGAGCGATGATTTTGCTCCAGAATCGGTGAAAACATCCGACGCCCCCGCCGGTTTTATACCGGTGGAGCGATGATTGAAGACCTTCATGTTTCGCGGCGGTTTTTGATGTGTTCCCTCCTTCCCCTAACGGGATGGATTCGGTTTCTTCATCAGGAAGAACAACCATCGCTCCACCGACCTGAAGTCGGCGGGGGGCGCAGGAACAAGAAAGACCTTCACTTGAGCAGAATCACGGCTCCACCGACGTAAAGTCGGCGGGGGCCGGGATTCCTCTCCCTGCAAGAAACCGAGATGCGCCCGCTTCTTCAGTCCACAGAGGCCGAGTCCCGGGTCCTCTCTTCTCATTTCGCCACCGCTCCCTTGAGCCCCCCGGAGACGAGGGACGCGATGTCCAGCAGGATCCCCGGCAGAGCCAGGCCGCCTGGGAAGGCGAGGTACTTTGGCTCCCAGACGGGGCCGAACTTGTCCTTGTACTCGCGCAACCCTCGGAAGTTGTAGAAATGCTCGCCGTGGCGGAAGATCAGGCCGCCGATCTTGTCCCACACCGGGGCCAAGCTGTGGTCTTCGAGGCCCGAAAGGGGCGCCATGCCCAGGTTGAAGCAAGCGTAGCCCTCCCCCTTCCCCCACAGAAGAATCCGCGTGAACAGGTAGTCCATCACCCCGTTGGGCGCGTCGGGGGATAACCGCATGAGGTCCAGGGAAAGTTCCTGCTTCCGCGCTCCGAGCCAGAGGTTGGCGAAGGCCAGGAGGGTTCCCTCCCGCTGAACAATGGCCGCGGGAAAGCGCTTGAGGTACTCTTCGTCGAAGAATCCGAGCGAGAAGCGTTTTTCCCGGGTGTTCTTGCTCTTCAGCCAGAGGTCCGACACCGTTTTCATTTCGGGGAGAAGGCCCGGCACCTGGGAGGGGGGCACGATCGAGAAGACGCAGTTGTCCTTCTCGAGCTTGTTCACCACGTAACGCAGGGGCTTGCGTTCGCCGCCTTCCAGCGAGAAGGTTTCCAACGGGATCCGCCCTTCTTCTCCGATCTTGTGCAGCGTCAGCCCGAGATCGAGGTAGTGGTGAACGTGGTCTTTGCCGACCTGATAGAAGACGGTTCGGCCGCCGTATGTGTCCGCAAGTTCCCGGAAGCCCCAGAGGAGATCGGGCCATTCGTCAATGGGCGCGATGGGGTCTCCCATGACCACCCAGCTGCGCCCCGCCACGGCATACATCACGAAGCCGTTGCCGCTATCGGTGAAAAAGAGCGCCTTGTCTCCGAGGAGCGCGAGGTTGGCGGCGGTGTCGGCGGCGGCGGCGGCGAGCGCCTCCGCCCGCTTGAGGTCCGCCGCGTCGGGCGTGGGTTTGCGGCGCGGGCGCGGGCGCATCAGCCGGGCCGCGGCGACAAACAGGGCGAGGCTCGTGGCTCCCACCATCGCGCGGAGGAAGCGGGGCGCGTCTCCCTTCCAGGCGAAGCGCCACCACAGATCGGTGGTGTATTCCACGTGCTTGTGGGAGAAGAATCCCAGCCAGAGAGAGGTTCCCAGAACGATAACGATCAGGAGGATCCAGCCGGGCGTGAATCGCTGGCTGAGAAGAGCGGCTTTGCGGCGGAACTCACGCCGGCAGGGAAGCAGGATCAGGAGCAAGAGAAGAAGGAACAGCGCCTGTTCGAAGGCAAGTCCCTTGAGAAGACACAACAGGATGCCGGCGCCCAGGAGCATGACGGCGAGTTGAAACGCGGCGTCAATGCGGCGTTGGAGACCGCGGGCCAGCAGGAGCAGGCCCATCCCCACCAGACTGGCGAGGAAGTGCGAGACTTCCGGGATCGAGTCCGGCAGGATAGCGTGCAGCCAGCGCAGGCGGGAGTGGGCGGTGGGGAGAACCCCGGCGAAAAGCAGAAGCGCTCCCCCCAGGAAAGTGACGAGGGCCACAAAGTGGGGGCTGAGGATGGAACCCCAGTTCAGGACTGTGCCCGCGACTTTGCGGACGGCGGGCGCGCGGGCGCGCATTTCGAGCCACGCGAGCAGCGCCGCCGCCAAACACAGGGGCAGAGCGTAGTAAAGGATGCGGTACACCACCAGCGATCCCAACACCGCGGACTTCGTCGCGTGATCGCTGAGGAAGAACACCATGAACGTCTCGAAGATCCCGATGCCGCCCGGAACCAGGCTGCAAATGCCCGCCGTGAGCGAGACGAGGTAGTAGCTCAGGAACTCCGGATAGGACAGATTCCCGGACAACGGAAGGAGGCTGTAGAGCACGCCGCTGATGGTGAGCAGATCCAGCGAGCCCGCCAGGATCTGCAGGGTGGCGAGGCAGCCGGGTGGAAACGCAATCTCCTTGTCCCGGATCTTGAAAGACTTCTTGAGGAAAAACGAGAGAAGAAGGTACGCGGCTGCAATCGCAAGCAGGACCGCGCCGATCGGCCGCAAGGATCTGAAAGGCAGGTGCGCGGAGCCCGGGATGGAAATAGGGGTCAGGAGAAACACCACGCCGGCCACGGCGGCGAATCCCACCCAGAAAGTCATGCCGCAGAAGGCGACCACCTTTGCGATATCGAGCGCGGGAACGCCCCACGCGGAATACAGCCGGTAGCGGACCGATCCGCCCGTGATCAGCGTGTTGCCGACGTTGTTGCCAAAGGCGTAGCTGATGAAACCCGCGAGGGTGGTGCGGCCGCGGGGCATGGGGTTGCGGATATAGCGGAACGCGAGCGTGTCGAAGGAGGAGATGAGGAGGTAGTTGAGGACGACCAGGGCGACAGCCCGGAGAATGCTCCGGGCAGGGAGGGCGCGGATTTCCGCGGCCAGTTCGGAAAAGCGAATGCTGTGCATCTCCTTGTTGAGCACCCAAAGCGCGGCGGAGAAGAGGACAATGCTGATGAGGGGCGTGAGTTTGCGCAGAGTCTTGCCCATCATGAAGGCTCTTTCACAACACGATCCGGCAGGAACGAGCACGAATGACCCGCGACGGCCCGGAAGTGCAAGTCATACTCTTCCCACCGACATCATCGCGCGTAATTCGGTGGTGCGCCGGGCCAGATCGCCCTTTTCCAGATCCCGCAGGCGGCCTACGCTGAAATCCTCCACGCAGAACGAGGCCATGGCCGTGCCGACGAGGATGGCCTTGCGCCAGTTGACTTCGGTCAGCGTGCGGCCGGCGAGCCATCCCAGCATGCCGCCGGCGAAGGTGTCGCCCGCCCCCGTGGGATCCTTGACCATCGGTAGGGACAATGCGGGCGCGGCGAAAGTGCCTTCGGCGCTGAACATCATGCTGCCGTGTTCGCCCTTTTTGATGATGAGGCGTTCGATGCCGCCGCCGCGCAGCTTCGAAACCGCTTTTGCCAGCGACGAGGTGTCCGCGAGCATCCGCGCCTCTTCGTCATTGAGCAGCAGAACGTTGATGCGATTCATCAGCTTGGTGAGCGAGGCCAGCTTGGTCTTGATCCAGAGGTTCATCGTATCGCACACCACCACCCGGGGTTTGCGCATCTGGCCGAGGACGTCTATCTGAATATCCGGGTCTATGTTCGCCAGGAACACATTGGGGATATCGTGGTAGCCCTTGGGAAGCTTGGGCGCGAAATCCTGGAAAACGTTCAGTTCGGTGAAGAGCGTTTCGCGCTGGTTGATGTCATCGCCGTAGCGCCCGCCCCAGCGGAAGGTCTTGCCTCCTCGCACGATCTCCAGCCCCTCGGTGCGGACGCCCCTTCTTCGCAGGTTCGTGATCTCCTGTTTCGGGAAGTCCTCTCCCACCACTCCCACGATCGCGGGTTCCGTGAAGAGGCTTGCGGCGTAGGAAGCGTACACCGCCGAGCCCCCCACGGCGTTCTCGGTCGTACCCAACGGGGTCTGAACGGAATCCAACGCGACGGAACCGACAATCAGGAGAGTCATGATTCACTCATTCCCTTCTCTTTTGAACCGGACCACGATGCCCGTGAGGGAAAGGCGGTCCTCGACTGGAAATCCGAATTTGTAGAAAGGCCAGCGCTTACGGCGGCCCTCTTCCTCGAACACGCCGTTGCGCGTGACCCGGACCACCGCGTCGCCTCCCAACGTGCGGGCGATCCTGCGCAGCTCGGCCTTCCCCAGGTCATCCACCAGGCGGTCGTCGTATGCCTGGGTTGTTACCACGGCGATCTCGACGCCGGGGTCGGTGTATTGGCCGGACGTGATCTGGATGGGGTAATCGGGTGGCCGCGGGGGAAAGGTCTGCTGGATCTGGCGTTCGATCCTGGGTCCGGTGGCGGCGCAGCCCAGGGCGAACAGAAAACACAAGGACATCCGGGACATCAAGGACATAGAGGACACAGATCGTGGCATTGTTCTGTTTTCCTTTCCCGTGATCCTAGGAGTGGTTTCCCCGCGGCATGTTCTCGAAGAGGTGCATGATCCGCTCCACGTTGTTCTGCCAGGAATGAGTGGCGGCGACCCTGGTCCGCGCCTTTTCGCCCATTCTCCGGCGGAGTTCCGGTTTGCCGGCCAGGTACAGAATGTGCTCCACGGCCTGCTCGACTCTGCGCGGCGCGAAGAGCATCCCTTCCTCGCCATGGCGCATGGCCTGGAGAATGGCGGGATATTCAGGCGCGACGGTCGGCACGCCGGAAGCCTGATACTCGAACATTTTGGTGGGACAGGTCCAGTAGTTCGTGTCGGGAACCAGCGCTACGTCCATGGCGTTGATATGTCCCGGGACGTCCTGATAAGGCACGCTCCCCGTGAAGATGATGCTCCTGCCCAACCCGAGTTCCCGAACCGCGGCGCGGTGCTTGCGCACGTGGATGGCGTCGCCACCCACAACGAGAATGACGAAATCCTCGCAGTAGGGGAGCATTCTGCGTGCCATCTCGGGCAGCAGCGATATCCCGTGCCACGCCGATAGCGAGCCGACGTAGCCGACCACGTACTTCCCTTCGAGGTTCCATTTGGCGCGGACCTCGCGGCCGCGTTCCGGATCCGGCCGGAAGTGCGACACGTTCACGGCCATTGGCATGATGGAAATCCGCGCCGGCGGCACCCTCAACTCCATCAATGCCTCGCGCAGAGGCTCGGAGACCACGACTAGCGCCGGGGCGTTCCGGACCACGTGCGCCTCGATCATCTCCGCCAGACGCAGGAAGTGGACCTTGTGGCGGTGTTCCACCGATAGAAAGGCGTTTACTTCCACGATGCGGGGGAGATGGTAGCGCTTCCCGAGCCAGGCGCCAACCAGCGAGTAGAGGGAGAAACGCTCGTAGATGGCCTCTATCTTCTCGGTCTCGACGATGCGCCGGGCTTCGCGGTACAGGGGGAGATTATGCCAAAAGTTGCGCAGGTCGTATCCCAGAACGCGGAACCTGCTGGGGCTTCGCTCGATGATCCGCAGATTCTGATCCAAGCCCTCGTCATGGCCCTTGCGGCTGCAAAGGACCACGATCTCATGCCCGACCTCCTGCAGCGCCCGGCAGGTCTCGCGCACATGCGTTGAGCAGCCCCTCCTGCCCAGCATCGGGACTCCATGGTCCGCGCAAAGATACAGTATTCTCATGATTGCAGTTCGCCAGTTTCGCCAGTTTGCCACTTCGCCAGTTTGCCAGTTTGCCAGTTTGCCAGTTTGCCAGTTTGCCAGTTTGCCAGTTTGCCACTTCGCCACTTCGCCAGTTCGCCAGTTTGCCAGTTTGCCAGTTTGCCAGTTCGCCAGTTCGCCAGTTTGCCAGTTTGCCAGTTTGCCAGTTTGTGGTGCAGGCTTCAGCCTGTTTCTCTTTTTCCCGTTTGCCCAAGCCGTGGATTCAGGGACTCAAAGGACACCAGGGACACAAAGGACATCAAGGACCCAAAATCTCAAGTCTAGAGTCCATACCCACTACCGTTTAATGGTTTCTGCCCGCTTCGGTGCGGCTTCCCGACATGCTTCAGCCTTGCCTTTGTCCCCTCCTTTGCTGAAGCGGGTCGAGAAGCCCGGCTGAAGCCGGCTTTGTTCTAAAGAGGGTATTCCCCTTCTCCCACCGGCTGAAGCCGGGGGCAAAGAGGAGCCGCCTGAAGACGGCTGAGAGTACGCTCAAGTCCCGCATATTATTCATATTCCAGTGGTTAGAGCGTGCAAACCCTTAAACGGCAGTGAGTCCATACCCTATAGCCTTCAGCCTCCAGTCTCGAGTCTCCAGCCTCAAGTCTCCAGTCTCAAGCCTCCAGTCTCAAGTCTCCAGCCTCAAGTCTCAAGCCTCAAGTCTCCAGTCTCAAGCCTCCAGTCTCAA
>Ga0315282_10004325_pt1 | contig 24770 bp, 28 predicted proteins | sample YL17G07_20_MG_FD_203693 | JGI IMG/M metagenome (GOLD analysis project Ga0315282, IMG submission 203693) | Sediment microbial communities from Yellowstone Lake, YNP, Wyoming, USA - YL17G07_20 | ecosystem: Environmental > Aquatic > Freshwater > Lake > Sediment | place: USA: Wyoming | collected... | reverse complement strand
TCAGGACACAATCAATTACATAAGAAACCAGAAATATGGCGCAAACATGCAGAGTCAGCAAACGCTCTTATGCTTTGGCGCCTAAGCACGGAAATCCCCCAATCTCTGATTGGGGGTTGTTTACTCTATAGTATACCCCTATGAAGAAACCTATCTTGATCTAAGCAATTCCCTGTTAATCTCCTCTTTGGGAAGTCCTTTAGAGAATAATCTTTTTAATTGATAAGAAACTCTTCTATCTACATATTGTTTTCCTATTAAAGAAGCAGCCAGCTTCTTATACTCGATGACTGCATCTGATTTCTCAAAATTAATTGCAGCTGGCGATGCCAGAGATAAGGCTTCCAATATTTTTATGTCATCTGGCAATACAGCAAGTACAGGGGTTTCTGAAGTCTTTTCGATATCCTCTACTGTCAATTCAAACTTTTTGTTTCTTACCTTGTTTAATATGAGGCCAGTTATTGGCGTTTTCTTTTGTTTGGCTAGTCTTACTGCCCTTAATGTTGTGCTTAAGGTAGGGTAATCTGGACTAGTAACGGCTAATAGTTCGTCTGAAGCAATCATTGTTGCAAGTATCTCTTCATTTAAAGCTGGAGAAGAATCAACCAGGACAAGATCATAATTATCTTTTATTTCGCTGAGTTTCTGCTTTAGTCTAAAGGGATTAATCTTTCTAGATAGAAAAGCAGATGGCAGGATGTGAAAATTATCTGTATGTTTTATTATGGCTTTGTCTATATCTACCCTATTTGATAGGACATCATGTAATGTTTTTTCTGGTCTAGTAATCCCAAAATGCAGACCGAGATTAGGTGCAGAAAAATTTGCATCTACTATTAATACCTTTTTATTAAATTCCTTCGATAGGATAATCCCCAGATTCGCAACAGTAGTAGTTTTTCCAACACCCCCTTTTATTGCAATAATACCTATTACTTTACCCATCTTAATCTTTTTTTGTTGTATAGACGATTTCATTAACTTTTAATATTACTCCTTCTTGGACATAGAACATTAGTTGGTATGCTGTACCTTTTTCCAGAGGTATCTCAATGAAACAGCTGTCAATGCATACACTATCAAAATTTCCGCTAACCAAGGTTTCATCCTGGGCTAGTGTTCCGAAATCTCCCTGGATATCCTCTAAATGTTCTATTACCAAATCTTCTGACACTCCTACCGAGCCAGTTCCAACAGCATTACCCGTAATCTTGCTCATCCCTGTGATGTCTCCTAATCCTTCATTTTTTTTGATAACATTTGAAAAAATTAGTATTTTTTGACCCTGCTGGTTCATTAAGTATACTTTGGCAATACCTTCTCCTTCTACATCTCCTGAGAGTTTTAGGTTTGTTATATAAAACGGCTGAAGGCTGTTTGTTGTCAGAATATAACTTTGGCTGTTTGCTATTGCTAAATCAATCTTTTGTTTTTTAGTTTCAACAGAGACGAAGCCAGTAATGCCTGCTTTTGGAAAGAAAGATGCAACTGCTATCAGCAGCAGAACAATTGCCCCTATAATCTCAAACTGATGAATCCTTGATTTTTTTAGTTCGTCCATCTTAATCACATTGCTATCTTACTATTTATCTATTTTTCTATTTATAATTGAATTTATATCTATTGACGATGAACTCCTGCTCATATTATCACTAATCTTATCTAGCCTATAATTCTCCTTTATTTGGTTTAATATGTCCTGTTTCTTTTGAATTTTCCCCATAGGATTTACTTTTTTTCCTTCTGATTTTACGGGGATCGTTTCAAAATTCATTCCATCTATATCTTCGAACGGAAACTTCTTTATATTTGTTTTAATCTCAATTGAGATTCCCTCTTTTTGAACTATTTGCTTTTTTATTTGGGATTTATTCCAGAATTTCTTCCTAACAATAAATGCAGCTAACACTGAGCCAGCTATTATAAAAAATATCAGGGAAGTAATCTTTGCCTTGTATTTATCTACCCCAACACCATGGCTTAAACCTGTTAGCGGAGCTATTCCTTCTGTCTTATTTTCTTCCAACGGTGCTGATATGGTTTGATTGTTAGCTGAAAATAGATTCATAATCTTGGTTCCAAAAAATGATAAAGAAAATAGAACCAATATGATGACTATAAGAGGAATACGTAGTGCTGATAATATTTTATTGAACCTTATGTCTTTTTTTCTTATACTCTTGATAAAAAGGAAAACTAACAATAAAATGATTGTAGGTATTAGCAAAGAGCGATTTGGGCCTTTAGTTGCTTTTAAAGCAATTGCACCCCCTGTGATAAAATCACTCGCCTTACATGGCTTACACGGGCCACCGCAATCAATTCCAACCTCCCCGTAATTTTTTATCCCATCTGAGCAGGTATCTAGCATACAGTCTTGTTCTTGTGGTGGTTTTGTTTTTTCAGTTACGCAGTCATTCTTGTCAAGACAAACCCTTGTTTGTCTGTTATTAACGCACGGAGTCCAGTCACCACATTGCCATTTCTCTTCACAAGCCCCGCAGGGCCTTGACATTTCTGGTTTATTATCTTCTGTTCCACATTTATTAATATCTACACAAGACCTTCCCTGCACCCCATTAGCGCAATTGTACCATTCAGAGCAACTCCATTCTTCCTTACAATTTGGATTAGTGGCTGGAGTTTTTTCAGCTTCAACTAAAGTGTGGCCTCCGCCACCTCCACCACCACCTCCTCCGGTAGATGGCGGAGCAATTGTAACAGTAATGCCATAATAATTGCTGTTTAATGTCAAATTTTCATTATTTCCGTCGTCAATAGTTGTGATGAAATAGTAATATGAAGTTGATCCTGATAGGGAATGTGTTGTTTGGCATATTGTTTCCGAGCAAGAATCCTGATCTAGTGTTCTAATGTAATCTGCAGTTTCATTTACAAGAGTTTTTGAAAGATTTAAACTTGCATTTGACTTGTACCATAGTTTATATTTTAGACCTGATTCATCTGCATTTCCGTTAATATCATTGTAAACTTTATCCCAATAGATTGTTGTAACACCATTTATAGAAGATGCATTTATATTAGTGGCTATCTTTGGTTTTATTTTGTCATTTGATGTTGAATTAAAACTATTTGATATGACTGATTTGTTTTCGTAAGCTGCTCGATCAACTGTTGTTAAAGCATACCAGTAAGTTGTGCTATTTAGAGTTGAGTTATCTTCCCATGAAGTGGATGAGGTGGAAAAAATTTTTATTAGGTTTGCTGCATCTGTAATCTTACTTAAACTTCTATAGATGTTGTATGTATGTGCATCAGGATCAGCTGTCCATGATAATTCTATGTTCCCGTCATTATCTGAATCAGAAACTCCCAGCTGAGTTAATGAGGGGGCAGTAGTTGGATAGGTTGTATCTATTGTAAATATTTTTGTGGTGCTGTTCAGCAAAATAGTATCATTAGTACAACCCACCTTCCAGTAATAGATATTATCTGCTAAGTTTCTCCAGTTAAAGATAAGGGTTGTTTTTCCTTGAAGGCCTGTATTGTTTTTGATCATGGCGGTTGGATTGGGATTTGTATCAGCGAATATTGAGCAATGCATGTTTGCGTAATTTGGAGTTGTATATATCAATACAACACTACTTATGTTAATACTTGTGCCATTCAATGGACTTACTAATATAGGATATGTCTGTGACACATCCAAAATACTGATGGAGGCATTATACCAATTACTCCACGATTCATTATCATACACTCTTGCAGAAAAGATCCATAAATTATCTACTGCAATATTTGTATAACTTACTGCTGTTTGATTTGCAAAGCTTGGCTGTTCAATATTATTTTTATACCACTTTGTTTGGTTAGCAACAATCATATCAGAATCGGCATCAGAGTAACTAAAAGAGGCTATCAGGTCTTCATCTGTTCCATTGAATCCCAGCTGTGATTCTATTGAGACAGTAAGGATGGGTATGCTGTTTTGAATTGTGACATTGTTGGTTAATGTTGATGTTCCGTATTCATCTGAATCATAAGGTGTTACATTGCAGAATATCCTGTTACTTTTATTAAAATATGAACCCGTTAATGAAGGCAGAGTTGCACCAATAATCTTTCCATTTTGGTTAAACCATTGATAGACATAATTTTCAGGTTCACCATCTAAATCAGACCAACCAGTTGTGGATGCTGTCAATGTTGTTGTTTTGTAAGCTGTTGTGGGATTGATATTTGCTGAAGAAATAGAAGGTATTGAATTTCTTATTGTCACATTCTTTGATATACTATTCCCATTTTCCTGGCCATCATTTGGAGTGACAATTACTTTCCATATTTGATTTTTTGAGGTCACTCCGCTGGAAACTGTAGAGCCTGTTATGCTTGGCTGATAGATATTATCTCTAAACCACTGATATGAATAAGTGACTAAGTCACTATCATTGTCATCACTAACTTGGTTAAATATAACGTTCAAATCATTATTTGTATTAGGCGTTACTGGGATTATTGATATGTTTGGACTGGTTGGAAGTGAATTGATTATTGTAAGCTTTGCGGAAGATTGTCTACCATAACTATTTCCATCAAAAGGTATTATTGTGCAGTTCCATTCCTGACCCTTAACAGTATATTGATAACTCAGAAGAGATGAGGATAGAGTTCCATTATTAATTGAAATATTTGATGTAATGTTTAAAATATTATTTCTATACCAGCTGATGTTAGCTGAACAAGTCTGAAGCCTATCATCTGTAATGATGAAAGAGCAATTTATGTTATCGTTTGTCTTTGGCTGAGATGGCAATAAACTAATTGAAGTTACATTTGGAGCTCTATTTGCAGTTACTGTATAAACAAATGTTGTTGAACTTTGGTTAGTTCCATCGGATACTGTAACTTTAACAACATGTGTACCTTCATCAGAATCTGATGGTGTATCTGATATCAATCCTGTAGCTGAATTTATATCTAACATAGAGTTGTTTATACTCCATGTTAAGGTATCAACGCCTTCATCATGGTCTATATCTGTGGCATTTGCATTATAACTCCAATATATCATGCTATCAGTGCTTTTATCAGGTATTGCGTCAATAGAAGGCGCGGTGTTTTGTATTATTACTTTACTTGAGGCTTGATTTCCGTAAGTTTTCCCATCATATGGTATAATTGTGCAGTTCCATATCTCATTTTTTACATTATTGCTTGCATCTAAAATAGTTGATGCTTGGCTCCCATTTGATACGGATTGAGTTATGCTTGAATAAACTGCTGCATTTTTGTACCAAGTAACGTTTGTTGTTAAAGAATCTCCTGCATCAGGGTCTGTTATCATAAATAAACAAGTTAAATCATTAGTTGTTGTTGGGGAGTTTGGAGTTAAGGTAAATGATGCAACAATTGGCTCCTGGTTTAGTTGTGTGTAATCTAAAGTAACATTGTAAAGCGCTGATCTTATCCCAGAATCTTGGGTTGAAAAATATACCTTATACTGGAAATATCTGCTATTTTTACCAATATCCCCTATATTATCGGGATAGTAACTGGATGTGGTATTATCCGGACCAACAAAACTTGAATCAGAGCAATCTGATGATGAACAGTTTCTAATTTGGAATGTTAGGTTAGTATATTTTACAATTGAGATGATTGTTCTTGAATTTCCATTTGCACCATTATAGTTTGATATTAGCTTCGTCCATGTTGAGCCAGAATCTGTTGATTTGTAAACATCTTCATTCCCATCAATAAGATAAACATAACTATTTGAATCTGTAGTCATAGATATACCATTATGTCCGTCTGAGGGGTCAAAATCTGTAGATACTTTAGTCCATGTTACTCCTGAATCAGTTGATCTCCAAACAGCCTGGTCTTTGATGACATAGAGATAATTAGCTGAGTCTATTGCCAAGGCATCTGCTCCATTTCCTTCTGCTCCGTTATAGTCATCCTTAATAAGCGTCCATGTTACTCCATAATCAGTTGATTTATAGACATGTGATGCCACATCAACTGTAAATAGCGCATTGGAGCTATCAACAACTAATCCTGCAACATTACCTCCACCTCCATTAAAATTAGATGCGACCTTTGTCCAATTAACTCCAGCGTTAATGGATTTCCATACATCCTGATCTCCTTCTATAATATAGAAATTGTTGATTTTATCTGCTTTGGCAGCATATGCATTCTGACCTTCTGCACCATTGTAGTCATCTTTTACTTTTGTCCAAGTTATACCCATGTCATTACTTGCCCAAACTTGTTGGTTGTAGACTATAAAGTAGCCTCCGCTGCTATTGAAAAATGAGGCTTTTGCACCATTACTATCTGCACCATTGTAATCGTGTTTAACTAGGGTCCAATTAATCCCTTGATTAATACTGCTCCATACGTCAGAATTATCATCAGCGGCAAAGAGATACTCCTTAGTAGGCAAGGTCTTAGTTATGCTAAAATTGTTCCATCTTACAGTGCTATTTGCATTAAAAATCCTGCTCGTATAGGTTCCATATACATTCGTTCCTGATAAAATGATTGCTGAACCATTATATGTAGTGTTTGCATAAGTTCCTGAGTCAAAATCTGATTGGGCACGATCTATAAATTGTAAAGCCAGAACTAATAGGCTCATATTTAGAATAATCAGTAGGATAATCCCAATAAACCTTTTAGACACTACTTTAACATCCATAAGTTTACACCTGATTTTTTAATTCTTTCAACCTTATTTTCCAGGGCTAGTTCCAACAGCCTTTTCTCTGCCGTATTCCATGATAAATGCATCTTTTCAGCCACTTCAGAAGTTGTAGTAACTCTCGCATCCTGTATAAATTTATGAATATTCATAGGAGATTTCGTACTATTATTCGTAACCATATTGTTATGAATATCCCTATATAAACTTGATATTTAAATCTTTTGTTTTAAGCAAAACCTTTTTATATCAGTGGCAATTTTTGACTTTCTTATGAAAGATATTCTTGAAATAATAATACATGGAAGAGGGGGCCAGGGCGCAAAAACAGCTTCACAATTTATTGCAGAGGCAGCTCTTGAAAAAGGCAAGCATATACAAAGCTTTCCGGAGTATGGGCCTGAAAGGGCAGGAGCTCCTATGATAGCATATAACAGGATTTCTGACAAACACATTAGTACCTATGCACCTGTTGTAAATCCTGATGTTGTTATGGTAATAGATCCTACATTGGTCGGTTCAGTGAAAGTAGCTGAAGGATTAACAGATAAAGGCATCTTGATAGTTAACACAAGCGAAAGCGCTGCAGATATCAAAAAGAAAACTAATTTTAATGGAAAAATTTATTGTGTTGATGCAACTAAAATATCTATAGATACTGTGGGTAAAAATCAGCCTAATACTCCAATACTGGGTGCACTTATAAAGGCTACTTCAATAATAAGTATTGACGCAATAAAAGAGAGCATCAAGAAGAAATTCCTGAAGAAACTTGGAGAAGATCTTACAAATAAGACTATTGAGGGTGTGCAGAGAGCATACGATGCAATATGAGTGAGTGGTTTTTTTCAAAGCAAAGGTCAAGCAAGGATATTCCGATAGGCGGTCTTATGGAAGAGGCTGGCTCAAGCAGGCATTTTAAGACAGGAGACTGGAGAAGCTTTAGGCCAATTGTTAATGATGCCAAGTGCATCAGCTGCATGTTCTGCGTTATTTATTGTCCTGAGAACTGTATAAGGGTTAAGGAAGATGCTAAGAGGGGCAATTTTGATTTAGACTTTTGCAAGGGCTGCGGGATATGCGGAAAGGTATGCCCTGTAAAATGCATTGAAATGAAGGAAGAGGCACAATTTTTAAAATGACTAACTATAAGGCAATAACTGGTGGAGAAGCAGTTGCAGAAGCTATGAGGCAGATTAATCCAGATGTTGCAGCAGTTTATCCAATCACTCCTCAAACAATCATAATGCAGAAATTTGCTGATTTTCATGCTGACGGATTAGTTGAAACTGAACTTGTTCCTGTTGAGTCTGAGCATTCTGCGATGTCTTGTTGCGTTGGAGCTGCTGCTGCAGGTGCAAGAGTTATGACAGCAACTTGTTCTGCAGGATTAGCATTGATGTGGGAGATGCTTGGAGTTGCTTCTGGATTAAGACTCCCAATTGTAATGTCGGTTGCTAACAGAGCTATATCTGCTCCGCTTAATATACATTGCGATCATTCTGATACCATGGGCTCAAGAGACCATGGATGGATTATGCTATTTAGCGAAAATGGACAGGAAGCTTATGAGAACATGTTTATTGCTGTAAGGCTTGCAGAGAGAAAGGATATAATGCTGCCTGTTATGGTAAACCTTGATGGTTTCATCACATCGCATGGTGTGGAGAATATTGATGTTTACAATGACCAGGTGATGAAAAAGTTTGTTGGTGAAAACAAGCCAAACAAGCCATTACTTGATATTAAACATCCAGTAAGCTATGGGCCTTTAGAACTACCTGATTATTTATTTGAAACAAAATACCAGCAGATACCTTCAATGGAAGCTGCAAAAAAAGCATATCTGGAAATAGGTAAAGAGCTTTCTCAAATAACAAAGAAGGAATATGGATTTTTTGAGACATATAAGATGGATGATGCTAAAGCAGTTATTGTTGTAATAAATTCTACAGCAGGGACTGTAAAGAGGGTTATTGATCAATTAAGGGAGAAGGGGAAAAAAGTTGGATTACTTAAGATAGTGATGTTTAGGCCATTCCCTTACCAGGAAATCAGGGAAGCGTTGCAGAATGCTGAATCAGTTGCTGTTTTGGATAGAGCTGCTTCTTTTGGAGCAAATGCTCCTTTGTACGGTGAGATAAAAAATGCGATTTATGATCTGAAGAAGAGACCTCTTTTGTATAGCTGTCTTTATGGTTTAGGAGGAAGAAATATCTTTGAAAGTGATATTGAGCATCTGTTCAATCAATTGTTAAATAAAGGATTAGAGGAAGTAAATTATATAGGACTGAGAAAATGAACATAAAGGAATTAGCTTTGAATCTTGAGAAGAACAGGAAGCTTGAAGCTGGCCACAGAAGCTGCTCAGGTTGCGGTTTTCCTCAGATAGTTAGAGCTGTTTTAGCTTCAACAGACAAGCCTATTGTAGCAAGCTGCGCTACTGGATGTCTGGAGGTTACAACTTCTATCTACCCTTTTACCTCATGGAATATACCATTTATACATTCTGCGTTTGAAAACAGCGCTGCAACAATCGCTGGTGTGGAAAGCGCTTATAATGGTTTAAAAAGAAAAGGAAAAATAAAAGACGAAATCAAGTTTGTTGCATTTGGCGGAGATGGTGGGACTTATGATATTGGATTACAGAGTTTATCAGGTGCATTAGAGAGAGGGCATGATTTCCTTTATGTTTGCTACGACAATAACGCTTACATGAATACAGGAATTCAAAGAAGTTCTGCAACACCTTATGGTGCTTCAACAACTACGGCTCCAGCAGGAAAAAAGCATTTTGGAAAAGCACAATTTAGAAAAGACCTAGTAAAAATATGCGCTGCGCATAATATACCTTATGTTGCTCAAGCATCCCTTTCAAATTTAATGGATTTGACAAATAAAGCCCAGAAAGCATTTAGCATAACCGGACCTAAGGTTTTGCTTGTTTTGCAGCCTTGCACTTTAGGCTGGGGCTATCCAATGGATAAAACAATAGAGTTGGCAAAGATGGCAGTTGAGACAAAATTCTGGCCTTTATATGAAATTGAGAATGGCAAATACAAATTAAACTATAAACCAGCCAAGGATGTTCCTATTATTGAGTTTATCAAGATGCAGGCAAGATTCAAGCATCTCTTAAAACCAGAGAACCAGCAGATTGTAGATAAGATACAACAGAATATTAATTTTGAATGGGAGAAATTGCTGAAGCTGTGCGAATAAACTCACAAAACCAGATATTCCTTCGTCTTGTATTTTAAATCCCAGGTTTCTAAAAACTCCTCAAATTTACTATCCTGGCTTATTGGAACCATTATACTGCCTGCTCCTAGCTTAACTGATTTGGTCACCTTAATGATATGATTAAGGCCTCTACCAAATATTACTTTCTTTGTTTGCGTCAAGTGTTTTATCCCATAAGTGTATATTTTCATCGGGGATAAACCTAATATTTCTCTTAAGAATTTATTATTTTTAATACTAAATCCTTCAGTTATCAACGTTAAACCTAACCTTGTCTGATACATATCATCTGGTGTAATTAGCTCTAAATCCAAGTCTTTTATTGTAATCTCCCCCTTAATTTCGCCAATAAGGGAACTGTCTTTTTTATGGATAACTAACGCTATATCGATATCTTCTGGGGCATATTTCCCTTTAACAAAAGAACCGAAAAGTATGAAGTCTTCAACCTGTTTATGTTTTTTCAAGACTTTTCTTAAATTCTTCTTCAATTCCTGCCAATTTGGCAACTCTTTTGATCCCATTTTTAATATCGGTGCAATCCTCCTTTTTCTTTAATGTTTGATATGTTCCGGTGTAGGTTTTGTATAATCCTTCAATGGATTTCCTAATATCTGGAAATAAAATACCTAAAAAGAGATCAACTTCCTGGTGAGAATTAGACATTTTCCTATTTTTCCGGTAAATTATCAGGGAACATAAAGTGCTAAGCGCTTTATAATAATTACTTATGGCAGAATTGTATCTTCCTTTCTTTTCTTCATCTATAGCTCCATCTAAAAATTCATTGAACAGTCTTTTGTATATTTCTTCCATTTGTTTATGATAAACAAATAAGGTTGTTTTTATACTTTTCGGTTTACGATAAACGAAATAAGGACCCACATTAAAACTGTCAAAATAAGTTGTTTCTACCAGAGAACCAGCAGATTGTAGATAAGATACAACAGAATATTAAATCTGAGTGGGAGAAATTGCTGAAGTTTTGTAGAGAATGATCTACCTTTTTGCATACATCGCATTTCCCTTATAATTTGTTGCTTTTCTAGGAGGGCTTTGTTTTTCTCCTAATGGAATTCTGAATCTTATAGAAGCATTCCATCCTTGTGATGTGTTTCTACCATATACATCCTTTTCGATACATGCAGTTATATGCCAATTGTTCTTTCCAGTATATCTTATTAAGGGCCCAACTGACAGATTTTCTAAGCCTCCATCTCCAAAACTATAATTAAATCCTCCTCCTAAAATCCATCTTTCTGTTTTATATCCGGCAGCTCCCTGTACTGTATCTTTGTATTTTTCCCCGTTAATCTGTTCAAGATGCGAGATACCTAAATCAACAATGCTATGTTCCTTAACTCTTGTAAAATTTAGTGTACCGCCTATCTGATGTTTTCCTGAACCTGTATTAACCTTGCTTGACGGATCATAGCTTCCTGTTGGAGTCCAATACTCCAACATCGGAAGAATGTATAAATCTCCCAACTTAAAATGAGGCCCAAATTGAAATGAACAATCTCCTAAACCGTGTGCATCTTGGTCAGCTGTGTTATTGTCTATCCAGCTCATCGGAACCGTGAGGGAAGCAAACCATCTATCATTCTTTAGCTTTAATGTTGGAGTAAAAAATGCAGTAGTTATATCCACATCCTTTTTATTACCAGCTTTATCGACAGACTCGTCAGCATGCTTTAACCCTTCTACAAGCTGAAGCTGGCCGGGTTGAGCTGTCTGGACTGCTGTAAAATAATCAAAACCTTTTGCTGAAGCAGCCAATCCAGTGCTCAATATAATTGCCTTTACAAGATCATTTAAACGCATTATTCTCACCATTATTAATTACCACTTTAGAGTGATGATATATATATTAACTATATAAATATTGCCTACCCCTTAGGGGGGAGAAAAAGATAAATTTATATATGAAATCCAAAATTAATCCCTTATGGAACAGGCAATACTGGAGCAAATTGGTCTGACCAGGTCAGAGATAAATGTTTATATGGCTTTATTAGAGCTTGGTAGTTCAGCTACTGGAAAGATTATAGAAAAGTCAAAAGCATCTTCCTCAAAGATATATGAAATTCTGGATCGGCTGATGCAAAAAGGGCTTGTTAGTTTTGTGGTTAAGTCAAGGATCAAGTATTTTGAAGCGGCTGCACCTAAAAGACTCATGGATTATTTAAATCAGAAAGAGGAAAGGCTGAAAGAACAAAAAAATGAGATTAAAAAAATAATCCCTACTCTTGAACTTAAAAGAAAACTTTTAATAAATAAGTCTGAAGCAACAATCTACAAAACCATCAGGGGGCTTGAAACTGCCTTTTATAGCGCACTTAATCTCTTAAAATCTGGAGAAACGCAGTATGTAATTGGACTTAATCAAAGGGATCCTGCTATAAACCGATTTTTTATCAAGTTCCAAAAAGAAAGAGCTCGCCGGAACATTAAAATGAAGGCTATTGTCAATGAGTCAGCACGAAATGAACTGCGTATTCAGGCTGACAATGCGCCATTATCAGAAATCAAATACATGCCAGAAACAACACTTACGGCAATAAACATCTTTAAGAACAGGACATTAATCTTCCCCCAATCAGAAGAACCTCTCCTCATTGTTATTGACAGCAAAGAGGTAGCTCAATCATTTAAAGTCCAGTTTGACATGTGGTGGAATCAAGACACCAAGATTGTGCGAGGATTAGATTTTATACAAAATGTATTTGAAGAAATGCTTGAAGCGGGACATTGTGACCTTATCGGAGCAAGAGGTTATTTTGTGGATTTAAGGCCTGAATACATTAATGATTGGGAAAAAAGGGCAATTAAGAAAGGATTTACTATGAGGAATATTGTAGATCCTGAAATAAAAGGGAGGCGCATTACTCAATTTCCTTTTGTAAAGACAAAGTATACGCTCCTAAAAGAGTTTAGCAACTTGAGTGTTTTTTGGATATATGGGACTAAGGTTGTTATCAGCAACTGGATGGAGAAAGAGCCTTTTGCAGTTAGCATTGATAACAAGCATTTAAATGATATGTATAAACAACAATTTGAACTATTGTGGAACAGAAAAGTAAGTTTTTAGAAATCTTTAAATAGGAAGAATACAAAATTATACTTTAATAAAATTTTAAGGGTGAAATCATGCTAGAGCAATTAATTCAACTAACAATTTTATTTTTTGTAATAATTGATCCTTTTGCAAGCTTTGTTGTTTTTATTACAGCAACGCAATCAATGAAGCCGAAAGAAAAAAGAAAGATAGCCATATATGCTGTTTTGGTGGCAGTAAGCCTTTCCTATCTTGTTTTGTTTTTCGGAAGTAAACTCCTGGAGCTTTTTAGCACAACCCTGGATGAATTTAGGATAGCTGGCGGTGCAGTGCTCTGCATTTTAGGAGTGAAAATGGCATTGGGGAAATCCATTGTGACAGATAATTTTAAGGACAATTCAGGGAGGGCAATGGCATCCATAATAGGGACTCCACTTCTGACAGGACCAGCTACTATTACTGCTATACTGATTTCTATTGCGGATTATGGGAAACTATTAACAGGAAGCGCTGTGGGAATTGTTTTGTTGTTCACAGCTATAATATTCTTTCTTTCTTCAAACCTCAGCAAGGTTTTGGGTAAGACAGTAATCCAGGTTTTGTCTACGCTTTTGGGTTTGATAACCCTTGCCTGGGGTGTTAAATTTATTACTGTCGGGATTCAGCATATTTTTTAGCATAATCTTACATTTATCTTCGTAGCAAGAAGACTCCTTCCTCGCCTTTAGGCAGGCTGTTGTGGTAGAAGCAGGAACTACATTTGGCAATACCTGATTTCCATTAGTTTTTGCCATTGGAAGCCCCTTCCTCAAGGGAGGGGAGGATGTCACTTAACTTCTTCTTCAATCCACTTTTGGTAAGACTCATTTGCTTCTGACTCTATCTTAAGAATACACGGAATCTCATATGAATGAATTTTTGTTACTTCTTCTTTTATCTTTTTGTAGTTTTTTTCTTTTGTTTTTGCCAGGATAACTACTTCAGCTGCTTCTTCAATCCTGCCTTTCCACCAATACATACTATCTATTGGGAACATATTGGAACAAGCTATTAGCCTTTTTTCCAATAAATCCTTTGATATCTTTTTAGCCTCTTCCTTATCCTTACACGTTATGTAAATTAAAGTCATAAAAAGAGTAGATTTAAAAACTTCTTTATATTTTTTATCATGTTATGAGGGATAAGTACCTTTTTTCGAATTTGATAGGAATGTTTATTTTTAATGAACATTTTAATGTTATTAAGTCAGTAATGTTCAGAGATATTGAAGAGTATAATAAAAGAGAAAAGTACGAGAAAGAATTCTCAAAGCAATATCCTGATCTAAAGGAAGCATCAGGAGAGGAATTAAAGAGGATATTGGCATTTTTTAAGAAAAAAGAATATTTTAAAGAATTTTATAACAAAAATCTGGTCATCACAAAAAAATCAGTAAAAGATTCTGTTAAAGAAGATATCCTGATAACTCAGGCGATTAACAATATTGGAGATATAGATAGGGTAATCAATACCTTGGCCAAAAGGCTAAGGGAATGGTATGAGCTTTATAATCCTGAATTTTCTCATTCATTAGAGAAGCATGAAAAGTTTATTGAATTGATACTGAAAAAGAATAAAAAAGAATTATTGAAGGAAATAATGTTAAGTGAGGAAGATTCCATGGGGGCTTCATTGCCAAAAGAAGACTTGCAACCCATATTGAATCTAGCTGAGCAAATAGAGGGTTTATTTGCCTTGAGAAGAGAACAAGAAGCCTATTTGGAGAAGACAATGAGTAAACTATGCCCCAATATGATGGCTATAACAGGGGCTACAATAGGGGCAAAGCTTCTTGCCCAGGCAGGCTCTTTAAAGAGATTAGCTGAATTTCCTGCTTCAACAATACAGTTATTGGGGGCAGAAAAAGCACTTTTTAGGCATCTTAAAACCAACGCAAGAAGCCCTAAATATGGGTTTCTCCATGAGCATCCCCTAATTATGCAGAATAAAAAAGAGATGCATGGCAAAATTGCCAGAGCATTGGCTGACAAGATATCCATTGCAGCTAGGGTTGATTATTTTAAAGGCAAACCTATCGGAGACAGGCTAATCAAGGAATTACAACATAAGTTTGGAAAAAAAGATGGTTAAAATAAAAACAATAAATGTGAATAAACTGGGATTTAATGAGTTCGCGCAAATACCTGTAGTGGATGTTGAAACCATTGATCCTATAGACAATCAGCGGGATTTAGTGAATTTGATACCGAGCATGGTGGGGGTTTTTTACAAGGATAAAATAAAACAGATTGTTTTGGAGAATCTTGAAAATGTTGAAAAGTTCAGGAGAATAATAATAAAAGAATTAGATAAATTGCCTCAGCCATTTCTGGCATTTAACATGAATTTTGACAGGTCAGTCATTTTGGGATTTACAGGAAAATCTTATTCCTTTAATGAAGTCCAGGAGTATAGATACCAAAAAAAGCAAGATGCGAAATTGCAGCATGGAATTGAAGTTTATGACCCTTTTCATGGAGACGGATTACAGGCTGTTTATTTTTATCAAAACTATCTAAAAACTAAAGATAAAAAAATGCTTAATTTTGTTATTCAGCATAACAGAGCTTGCGTAATGACTGAGCATATGCTTTATAAGATGAAAAATAAAATAGAAAAGACGAAAAAACCTATTGAAAAGAAGATTACTCAAGCGTATGATGAACGATTGAAGGTAAATATTGTCTATACCAATGACTTAAGATGGAGAACAATAGAGATATACGAGATTGAGGGCGGTTTGATAAATGCTTTTTGTCATCTGAAAAAAGAGATGAGAAAATTTAGGATTAGCGAGATTAAGGATATACAATTGACAGAAGAAACTTATAATATTCCAAAGGATTTTCCGAAGATGGTTTTTAAGTAAGGAGCTAGTATGAATAAGATACAAAAAACAAAAATATTTGAAGTGTATGAGGATAAAAGAGGAAGATTGTGTACAGTAAATTTAACTCCCGGAAAAAGAGTGTATGATGAACGGCTGGTCAAAGATGAGGGAATTGAATACAGAACATGGGATGCCAAAAAATCAAAGTTAGCTGCCATGATCCTAAAAGGAAGCCCTAATGCAGGCATTAGAAAAAATGATGTTGTTTTGTATTTAGGAGCAGCTTCAGGGACTACTGTTTCACATGTTTCAGATATAGTTGGAAAAGACGGATTTATTTTTGCTCTTGATTTTGCGCCAAGGGTAGTTAGGGATCTGGTTTTTGTTGCACTTGACCGAAAGAATGTCGCTCCGTTACTTGCAGATGCAAACAGACCCGAAAGTTTTGCTGGTAGAGTAAGCCAGGTTGATGTTGTCTATCAGGATATTGCACAAAAAAACCAGCTGGATATTTTTCTAAAGAATATTCATTTTTTTCTTAAAAAAGGCGGGTATGCTTTATTGGCAGTTAAGGCTAGAAGCATTGATGTAGCAAGAAAACCAAAAGCAATATTTAACGAAATAAAGCAGAAATTGGAGAAAGAAGTTACTATTATTGATTATAGAACATTAGAGCCCTTTGAATTGGATCATTGTATGTTTATTTGTAAATATTAGAAGCTTTAATGATATATATTCTTAACCAATAAGACATATAAATAAGTAGGTATTCTAATATTCTCGGTGATGTATAATGATTGAGTATGATGAGCCCGGATATGCAAACTATCTTTCTGAAAGGATACTACCTAGGCATTTAACACTATACCCCTTTTTCTTGAATCGAGAAAAGGGTATGTTTAGGTCATATAGGTTTGATACAGAATTCTTTAAAAAAAGCGTTATCTGCGGGATTTATGGAGGATGACGTTGAGCGAATCACAATGTTTTATGGAGAATTAGCTGATGTTGTCCAAGCGCAGTCTATGCGAGTGAGTGAATCAGATCACACATTATATGCAAGATTTGGCAGTTTAAACGGTCAATATCAAAGTGTTTCACTTTCTGTAAGCATGGACTTTTTGAATTCCAATCCCCCAATCATCACAAGGCAAGTGAGGCTATCTACTTATGGATATAAATCAGAAGATATGCCAGATTACAACAGTAGTCAGATCCCGCCTTTATCAAAATTGGTTAGATTCTTTGGAGTCCCAGAAAATATACAATTTGCTGAAAGAGTCCCTCCACATGAGTTTGGGGACTATTTTGTTGAAATTGAAGTTCCTGGAAAGTAGTCTGGACATTATGACCATGTTAAAGCGACACCTTTGCTTAGATTTCAGAGTCCTTGTTTATACTTTTTTCCACAACTTATTGAGACTGTGGCAGTTTCCGCAGAAGCATTAAGTAAAGTATCATCGCTAACAAAGAAAAGTTAGTCTTTATTTCAGTGACTTTAACATTCCGCAGTGCTTTTTGAAAAAATTGATTCCCACTCTCCTCTAAAAAATATTTTATAATCTCAAAAAAGCACGGGCTAATGTTAAAGTCACTTATTTCAATAAAATTTATAAACGAGTAGTTAATTCTTTGGTTGGAATTAATTATGCAACCAAAAACTGAAAAAGGGACATTCACATTGAAGAAAGGACTAGCTGAAATGCTAAAAGGCGGAGTGATTATGGATGTTGTTAATGCAGAGCATGCAAAAATAGCTGAAAAAGCAGGGGCTGTTGCAGTTATGGCACTTGAAAGGGTGCCTGCTGATATAAGGGCTCAGGGTGGGGTTGCTCGTATGTCTGATCCAAAGCTTATCAAACAAATTATTGAAGCTGTTTCTATTCCTGTTATGGCAAAATGCAGAATAGGGCATTTTGTAGAGGCACAGGTATTAGAGGTTTTAGGTGTTGATTATATTGATGAGTCTGAAGTGCTGACTCCTGCAGATGATAAGGCGCATATTGATAAGCATAAATTTAAGGTTCCTTTTGTCTGCGGAGCAAGGGATTTAGGAGAGGCTTTAAGGAGGATAAATGAAGGCGCATCAATGATAAGAACCAAAGGGGAAGCAGGCACTGGAAATATTATAGAGGCAGTCAAGCATATTAAAACCATGAATGAGCAGATATTAGGTCTTAGAAGTATGAGTGAAAAACATCTAAGATTAAGAGCAACTGAGTATAGGGTGCCATTTGACTTAGTAAGGGAAACAGCAAAATTGCAGAGACTACCTGTTGTAAATTTTGCAGCAGGAGGTGTTGCAACACCTTCAGATGCTGCTTTAATGATGCAGCTTGGTTGCGATGGCATCTTTGTCGGTTCTGGCATATTCAAAAGTTCTAATCCAGCCAAGAGGGCTCATGCTATTGTAAGAGCTACTACGCATTATAAGGATCCAAAAATAGTTGCTGAGGCATCAGAAGGATTGGGAGATGCTATGCCTGGCCTTGAAATATCAAAATTGGACTTAAAAATGGCTGATAGGGGCTGGTAATTCTAAAACTTTAAATATTACTTATTTAAATTTTTTTAAAATGAGAATCGGAGTGTTGGCATTACAAGGGTCGGTGAAGGAGCATATGGATATGCTCGATAGATGTGGAGTTGAAGCTGTAGAGGTTAAGCAGCCGCATGACATGGACAATATCTATGGTTTAATAATTCCAGGTGGGGAATCAATGGCGATAGGTAAACTGATGAAAGATGCTGGGCTTGATAAAGAAATCAGAAGGAAATATTTTCTGGGGATGCCTATATATGGTACCTGCGCAGGTGCAATTCTTTTGGCAAAGGAAATTTCAGGCAGCAGCCAGCTAAGATTAGGTTTGATGGACATTTCAGTCAGAAGAAATGACTATGGGAGACAGATAGATAGTTTTGAGACTGAATTAGAGGTCGACGATTTTGATAAACCATTTAATGGTGTATTTATCAGAGCACCAATTGTAAATGCAGTATATAATGGCGCAAAGATAATGTCCTCTTTTGATAATAAACCAGTCCTAATAAAACAAGGGAATCTGTTGATATCTACCTTTCATCCAGAGCTTACAGATGACTTGAGAATCCATAAGTATTTTATTGATATGGTTAAAAAGAGCGTAAGTTACTAAGTTCTTAACCCATTAAAAATATTACAAGCATTGCATGTAATCTTTGCAGTAGGCTCTCCGCATTTTTTGCAATAGTTTACTTTTCCTTTATATTTTACCTTTAATTCCGGGAGAATCTCCAATAATGACCTTACAATTGAGTATTTGGTTTGATTGTGTTTTTTTTCAAATTCGTCTAATACTTCTGCCACTTCTTTTCTATATGCTTCTTCCCTGCAAGGGCATTTTTCATATTTTACTGGAAAATTCATTAATTTTGAATATAATCTTACTTCTTTTTCTGTACAGAAATATAAAGGCTTAATCCTGGTTACAAAACCTTTTTGTTCAGCAACTCCAGAAATTGGACCTAGGCGTGCCATAACTGGCATTGTGTTTTTAAACATGTTCATGATTATTGCCTGGGCTTCGTCATCCAGATTGTGGCCTGTTGCTAATCTAGTTGCATTAAACTCCTTAGCCTTTTTATTAAGCAGGTATCTCTTTAGAATTCCACATGTTGTGCATGACTTTTGGCTAATCTTCTTTTCTTTTAACATGTCTTTGATATAGCAAAGATTATGGCCGAAACTTTCATTAAAACTTAGCAGGTGAAGTTTGATACCATATTTTTTGCATAAAACCTCCACATTTTTCTTGCATTCTTTACTATAATCGCCAATTCCTGCATCAATATGAACTGCTTCAATCGCAACATCCCTATTTTTGATTATCTTTTCAAGTAAATAGGCAGTAGAAGCTGAATCTTTGCCACCAGATACTGCAACTAATATCTTTTCTTTTTTACCAATCAATCTATTGGTTCTTATCGTCTTTCTTACTTTTTTTTCAAAGTAAGTCAAAAATTGCTCTTTAGTTAAATTCTCTCCGCTAGGCGATGCATAAACATATTTCATAGAATATAAGAATAAAGCATGTTTTTTAAACCTTTTTCTTCTCTCTGTAATTTTTTATAGCATCGTGCAAAGCATCTGCTGCAAGATTGCTACAGTGAACTTTGATCGGGGGAAGACCGTCTAATGCATCTTTAACATTATCTCTGGTAAGCCTCATTGCCTCATCTAATGTTTTGCCTTTTGCTAAATCGGTAATCATAGAAGAGGTGGCAATAGCTGCAACACAACCAAATGTTTTTACTCCTATATCTTCTATAATTTCCTCTCCTTTTTCGTTTTTACCCACCTTTATATAGCACCACATTATATCTCCGCATGTGGGATTTCCAACTTTGCCTATTGCATCTGCGTTATGAATCTCTTTTAGATTGTGCGGGTGCTTAAAGTGTTCCATAACTTTTTCTGAATACATTAAAAATCACCTCGTGATCTTTGATGGTTAAACATCTTTGATTTTTGCATATTAATCACCTTTCCATAAAGGACTGACTTTTCTAAGGCTACTTACTATCTCTGGTAAGACTTCTATGAGGTAATCCACTTCTTCTTCTGTGTTATCTTTTCCAAGGCTTATTCTTAAGCTTCCATGGGCATCTACTGGACTTAAGCCAATTGCTAATAATACATGACTAGGCTTAAGGTCTTTTGTTGAGCAGGCTGATCCTGTTGAAGCAGCGATGCCTTTGTCATCCAAGTGAATAAGCATGGATTCGCCTTCTATGCATTTAAACCTGAAATTAACATTTCCTGGCAATCTTTTTTCTGGATGACCATTAAGCCATGATTCTGGAATCTTTTGAAGGATTTCCTTTACTATCTTGTCTGCAAGTCTTTTTTCATACTCAGCCCTTTTTTTCATATCTCTTTTAGCAAGTTCACAGGCTTTTGCAAATCCTACAATACCTGCAATATTCTCAGTTCCTGATCTTAGGCAGAATTCGTGATTTCCACCGTGAAGCAAGGGTTGCATCTTTATACCTTGCCTAATGTAAAGAAATCCTACACCTTTTGGGCCATATAGCTTGTGGGATGAAGCTGACAATAGGTCTACGTTCATCTTCTTTACATCTATGGGGATTTTTCCTACTGTCTGAACTGCATCTGTATGGAAAATAACCTTTTTTTCCCTGCATATCTTTCCAATTTCCTCAATTGGCTCCATTGTACCAATCTCATTATTTGCATGCATTACTGATATGAGAATTGTTTCTTTTGTTATTGCTTTTTCCACATCTTTTGGATTAACCAATCCAAACTTGTCTACATTAAGATATGTAACCTTAAATCCCTGCTTTTCCAGGAATCTACACGTGTTTTCCACAGCATGATGCTCTATTCTTGTGGTTATAATATGGTTGCCTTTTTCTTTATTTATCCAGGCAATCTCTTTTATTGCCATATTATCTGACTCTGTTCCGCCTGAAGTAAATATTATTTCCATTGGCTCTGCATTAATAAGCTTAGCTACAGTTTCTCTGGAATTCTCTAAAGCCTCTTTTGCTTCCTGGCCAAATTGGTGCAATGAAGAAGCATTTCCAAATTTTTCTGAAAAATAGGGCTTCATAGCCTCAACTACTTCTTTATCCACTGCAGTTGTTGCCGCATGATCCATATAGACTCTCATTTTGTACACACCTCACAACAATATTTTTTAACGTGATTTGAAACCATATTTAGCATTGGAATTATTGTATCCTTGTTTAAGGAATAAATCCTCTTTTTTCCGTTCCTCTCAACGTCTAAGAAATGACAATCTGTTAATTTTTTTAAATTATGGGAAACTTTGCTTTGTTCTTCATTAATCCCTTTACATATTTGAGTGACAGATTTCGGTCCTTTCCTTAAGGAATTAATAATCTTCATCCTAGTCTTATTTGAAAAATTCTCAAAAAAATAATCATATGAATTGCATATCATATGAATTAGAAATCATATGTTATATATAAAGGTTGTGTTTAATATTAACTATCTTCACTACTTCCCAAAACAGGCATCTCATTTTTTATAAACCTATAAACGCTGTTAGCTGCGATAACACCCCCTGCAACAGCTGTTATTGCCTGCTTGAATTTGTTGTCTGCAACATCACCGCAGGCATACACACCCTTTATGTTTGTCGCTCCCGTATTTTTATCTGTGATTATCTCCCCTTTCTTATTTGTTCTTACAGCTATTGATTTTGCAATATCCGAGATTGGAGTACGGCCTATCGCAACAAACAAACCATCTAACTTCAGTTCTTTGGAACCCCTATAAGGTTTGTCCATCATTATACTGTTAACAAATTTATTCCCTTTTATTTCAACAACATTAGTATCATAAATTATCTCTATATTCTGATTTTCCTGCACTCTTTTTAGAATAATAGGCTCTGCCCTTATCCTGCCTTTTCTGTATATGATGTATACTTTTTTTACATATTCCGACAACAATAACGCTTCTTTTGCAGCTGAATCAGAACCCCCAACTACACCTATGGCTTTATTTTTATAGAAAGCACCGTCACACAAGGCGCAATAATGTACGCCTTTATTAGCAAATTTCTTTTCTCCCGGAACATCTAGTTTGCGCCAATCTGTTCCTGTAGCAAAAATAATTGCTTTGACCTTATACACTTTTTCCTTGGCAGAAACTTCAAAATAATCATTGACTTTTTTTACCTTATCTACTTTCCCCCCAACAAGATCTATTTTATATTCTAAAGCATGTTCTTTTATCTTATCAAACAAATCCATGCCACTTATTTTCTTAAAACCCGGATAATTAGATATAGACTCAGTGAGGATTATATTGCCCCCTATTTTTTCTCCTATTACTAGGGTTTTCAGTTGAAATCTACCGCAATAAACAGCAGCGCTTAGCGCTGAGATTCCTCCCCCAATGATTATGGTGTCATATTGCATATTAAAGATTCAATGCGTCTTTTATCGCTTCCTGGTCAAATCCAATTATAGGGTCATGTCCTTCTATTACTATGACTGGTACTCCCATCTGTCCAGTCTTCTCTACCATCTCATCTCTTGCAACATCATCCATGGATACATCTTTATCTTCAAACTCAACATTATTTTTCTTAAGGTAGTCCTTTAGTCTATGACACCAGGGACACGTTGGTGTGCTGTATACGGTTACATTTGGCATTTTTTCCTCCTACAATGCTGCACGAAACAAACCATCATGTGATTGTCTATATAGCATAAAGACAAAATCTGAATTTCATCCTTGAATATTAATTACCCCAACCTAATGGGTATTAAATCCTTATTTAAATATTTCTATAACAAATTAAATGGTTATGTCTAATACTTAAACATTTAGTTTAATACTTAAAAGTAACATATTTAATGTTTAAGCAACTATTTTAATTTATAAATAGATAGTTTTAAAAATAAGCAAAAAAACATTTTTTAAGGGGATAAAAATGAAGTATGTTATAATTGCGTCATGCGGGGAAAATTTAAGCGCTATATTTGTAGGATTACGAGAATTTCCTACAGATAAAATCTACCTAATAACGCCAGAGGGTATGGAAGAAAAGGCTGAGAATGAAAAAAGAGAGCTTGAAAAATTTAAGGTTCCTGTTATCATCAAAATCATAAAGGGCAATGTATGGGAAGAGACATTCAAAGCAGTTGCCCAGATAAAACAGTTAGAAAAAGATAAAGAGCTGATTGTAAATGTATCAGCAGGAGATATGCATGCAGGAAGATGCGCAGCCTGCTCAGCAGCATTTGTAAATGGATTAAGGGCATTTGAGGTTGAAAATGATAGTGTGCAGCTTTTGCCTGTGCTTAGGTTTTCTTATTACAAAGTAATCCAGGATAAGAAGATGGAGATCCTAAAGCTTCTTTTTACCGACACTAAATGCTGCGCCTCTCTGGAGGAGCTTAGCAGAAAAACCAAGATGTCTTTGCCTTTAATCAGCTATCATATTAACGGCAATTTGAAATCTGAAGGATTAAAGAAGCTGGGGTTAGTAGAAACAACCGAAGAGAAAGGAAGGGTTTCAATTAAGCTGACAACAATGGGGAGATTGCTCGTTAAAGGATACATTAAATAATCTAGTTTTTCTTATATTTTCCCATTAATTCTACTTTCCCAATTGTGTGCTGCTCTGCTTGTTTATAAAAATCTTTTTTATTGCTAGCGCTTAAATTTGCCGTATCTAGCGCAAAGAGTCTGAAATAATATCTATGCGTACCTGAAGGTGGACAAGGCCCTCCATAATTCTCTTTTCCAAAGTCATTTTTCACCTGGTTTCCCTGAATCTCACCTTCCTGGATTTCTCTTACGTCTGCTGGAATGTCCTTTACAAGCCAATGCACCCACGTTCCCATCGGAGCATCAGGGTCATCTACAATCAATGCGAAGCTTTTTGTTTCTTCTGGAACAGTTTCCCAGGCCAAGTGTGGATTAATATTATCTCCTTGGCATGTAAATTTTCTTGGAATCATTCCTCCTTCAACAAAATCATTACTTGCTAATCTCATAGTTTCACCTCTAACTTCAGGTTTTTGTTCTTTTGTAAGTTCTTGTGCTAAAGGTGTAACCTTTTGTTGGATTGCTTCTTGGTTCGCAGCACAAGCACTTAATAAAACCAATATCAAAAATAAGAAAATTACTTTTATAAATATCACCCCCTAAAGAGGAGTAATAATATACCTTATTTAAAGTTTATTAAAAAAAATAAAATATGTATAGTACCGAAATTGGTTTACACTTTTTTGCCACGTAAAATTTTTCTCCTAGTATACATATTAGGTAGAATAACCCTCTCTTTTACATTTGCCGCTAAAATGTAAACTGAAATCGTGGCAGCTAATAACCAGCCGACGCTAGAACCTATAGTCCCAATTTCAGTTTACGCGCCACGAAA
>Ga0315282_10004323_pt1 | contig 24775 bp, 22 predicted proteins | sample YL17G07_20_MG_FD_203693 | JGI IMG/M metagenome (GOLD analysis project Ga0315282, IMG submission 203693) | Sediment microbial communities from Yellowstone Lake, YNP, Wyoming, USA - YL17G07_20 | ecosystem: Environmental > Aquatic > Freshwater > Lake > Sediment | place: USA: Wyoming | collected... | reverse complement strand
ATCTCCTCAGGCATATTCCTATCTCCTTTAGGTTTAATTGTTTCTGAATATAAGTATACGCTGCCTCTTATTGTAACTAAAAGGTTTTTAAGTGCAACCCCCCATTTTGCCTAAGAATGTTCTCCCGTCTAATCAATTTCTTCCATTCTCTCGACTAAACTGCTGCATCCAATTCCATATTTGTCAGGCCCTTTTTTGACAAGGAAAAAAATTACAGTATCTTCATTTTCTATGCTGCCGGTGAATCTTTCCCTCTTGGCATCTTCAAAAAACTCTCTTTCGGCATCTAAATCGAAACAGTATGTTGTATCTAATAACGAAGATGGATATTCTTTTATAAGTTCTTTGAATCTTTTCCTCGAAATATGAATTCCCCCCATAAGTGGCTCTATTTCTCCATTTTTATCCTCTTTAATCCAGAACTCTTTGCCTCTTTTGACTGTCTGGATATAAACACTTCTCTTTTTTGTAAAAAACTTTCTCTGCATAGTATTTAATATACTTTATCGTATTTTCTTTTACAATTCCTGAAAAGAATAGACTTTTTTTGTTTGGTAGGGGGGCACGTCTTAAGAAAAACTTGGCCCTGCCATCACTATGGCAGGGTTTCCTTTATGTTTAATCCACGGCTCTGCCGTGGGTTTCCTGCTACTTCCAATAAGCTTCTGGGGCCTGTTGTACTTTTTGCTCCCAGTTCTTGCCTTTCTCGCTGAACTTAACGCTGTCTTGATATATTTTGACGACTGTGGCACCGTGTATTACGTCCCCTTCATGGACCATTTTGCGGTCAACGATAGCGGAAGGCTTGTCCGCGGAATAGACTATCCCGGTTACCAGCCCATGCGTTGGCTCAGCTTCAGGTTTTAGCAGGTCCTGCTTCAGTTGTTTTTCAAGCTCCGGCAGGGTGACGGTTAGGGCATAGTTTCTTCCCCTTTCAAGGTCTGCGGTTTCGTACTCCAGCTTCGCCAATATCTCGCTCTTTCTTTCGGCTATCCGGCTTTGTGCCACCGCAAACCGCTTAGGCGATTTTTTGATGCTGTCTGCAAAATCACCGTATGATTCGTGTTCATCAAAGTCTTCTTTAAGTTGCAACATTTTTTCAGTTTCAGCTTCAAGATACCAGGGTGCTCGATATCCATAGTTGTTAATGTGCAAGACAGTTTTAGCTACTTCAGCCTGCCCAGCAAGGCTGGCATAGACCGGCTTGTCAGCGACTTCGAGCAGTCTAATCTCTGCCTGTGCTCGCTGTTTCAGTTCGATAAGCTGGTTTGTGTAATAGTTTTCTATTCCCTGGTGCAGGCGCGCGATGTATTTTTCTATCTCTTTCAATCGCTGGTTAGGGTCACTAAGTTGCTGTTGTTTTTCTGCTGCCTGAGAGGGTATGACCGATACCAATAGCAGACAGCTAACAATTAAGGTTAGGGTTTTCATTTTGGCCTCCTTCCGGATAATTTTGTTGTTTACAGCATTATATACTTTTTCAGACTGCAAATCAAGGAAAAATAGGACTAAATATCGCCTTTTAATCCGCTCCGCTACAAGCCATGTTCCGTATTTGTGCTTGAAGAAATGTTTTTTTCTTGGATAATTGCTGTAAGATTACTGCCTTTATAAGGTTACAGTTATGAAAATAGCTTATTTTGATTGTTTCGCCGGTGCCGCCGGCGATATGATTGTCGCTGCAATGCTCGATGCCGGGCTCGATGCCGAATTTCTAAAAGCTCAGCTCGCAACGCTCGGTTTGAAAAACCTCGATATAAAAATAACCGAAACCAAGCGTGCCGGCTTACGGGCGCTCAGCTTTCTGCCTGTTGTGCAAAAAGAACACTCGTCGGGGCGGAGCCCGACGCAGCCCGATAAGCATCGAAATCTCAAAGATATAACTAAAATCATCACTCAAAGCAAAATAAGCGAACAGGCCAAAAAAACGGCAATTGCCGTTTTTGAAAAAATCGCCCAGGCCGAGGGGACCGTTCACGGTAAAGACCCTAACGATGTCCACTTTCACGAGGTAGGAGCCCTTGATTCAATTGTCGATATTGTCTCTGCATCCATTGGTTTTGAGGCATTAGGCCTTGATAAGGTATATTGCTCAGCTTTGAGTGTGGGCGGCGGCACCATTAAGTGTGCTCACCACCTGATGCCGGTCCCCGCACCTGCAACAACAGAACTGCTCAAAGGCGTTCCAATTGTCGGTGGGCCGAGGCAGCTTGAACTGCTGACTCCCACCGCAGCGGCAATTTTGACAACTGTGGTTGACCGGTTCTGCCCTCTGCCGGCAATGAAAATCGAGGCAATAGGGTATGGGGCAGGCTCGTTGGAATCGGAGGAATTCCCCAACGTTCTGCGGCTGATTCTGGGCCAAACGGCGGGTGAAACAGAAGCTAATGCCGATTCTGTCTGTCTTCTTGAGACTAATATCGATGATATAAGCGGCGAAATAGTTGGTTCCGTAACGGAGAAACTGTTCAGCCGTGGGGCATTGGATGTTTTTACCACGCCGATTTATATGAAACACGGCCGACCTGCTGAGCAAATATCTATTATCTGCAAAGTCGAAGATGTTCAGCAATTGGAGCAAATCCTTTTCGAAGAAGGACTTACGTTCGGGGTCAGAAGGCAAATTTTGCAGAGAAGTAAGCTGGCGAGGGAGTTTGTTACCGTCCAGACTGAATTCGGCGAAATAAGAATAAAAACGGGGATGCTGGGCGGGAAAATCGTGAACGCCAAGCCGGAATTTTCAGACTGTATTTCCGCTGCAGAAAAGCACAATGTGGCTGTAAAAGCCGTTTTAGATGCTGCAATGGCTGCTTACAGAGCTGGTTAATTGGTAATTGGTAATTTGGGGGAGTGAAAAATGCGAGGGAGTCATTCCGTAAAATGGTCTGAAATAGGTCAACGGTGCTTCCGCCGTCGCCAAAGGGCTATGGCGGACAGGGGTTTATGAGTATATGGTTGAAAGTTGTTGAAAAAGTGAGAAAAATTGCGAAAAAAGTATAGAAACGGTCAAAATTTGTATAGAAACCGTCAAAAAATGTATGGAAACAGTTGAAAAAATTTGACAATTTTTTCCGTATTGCGTCGTGCGTATTGCGTATTGCGTTGGAGGAATTTTTTAGGCGCAGGTTACCTAAATTAACACCAGAGAGATAGTGAACGACACATCTCACGGGGCAAGGATAAGCAACAGTCGAGGACAGGCGGGAACTTAATTTTTTTACTTGACAAAATCGGGCGGGAAAGATAGAAACGAGTACTGCAATCAACAGGGCTGGGTAATATCGCTTTTTCCTCTCCCTCCGCTCCCAGCCCTGTTTTTTTGTATTTTTAGACACGGATTAACACAGATTTACACGGATTTTTAAGAAGGTTTTGAGCTTACTCAATTCGTATATATTTGCGTTCATTCGTGGTTAAACTTTCTTTTTGTTAGCGGCTCTAAATTTTTAAGAGTACCCTCGTCTGTCTTTGTGAAATTATTATTCATTCTGCTTGAAATGTATAAGTAATTTTGGTAATAAATTACCGCAAAACGATAAAATGGATTCCTGCTTGCGCAGGAATGACATACATAATACGACATTATGAAAGTCCAAATCAGAAAATTATTGGCTGCGGCGGTATTCAGCATCAGTCTTATTTTGGTAAAGTGTTGCGTCGCCGTGCCGGCGACGGCTAAACAAAATGAGGCTGGGCTGACAGAGCGAATCGACGGTATTATCAATCAGTCTTCGCAGAAGGACGTTCAATACGCCATTGTCATCGCAAAAGCGGATTCCGGCGAGGTGGTGTACAGCCATAATGCGAAAGAAGCGATGGTGCCGGCTTCAAATATGAAGGTAATTGTTACAGCGGCGGCACTGAAATACTTAGGGCCAGATTACGAGTTTAAAACAAAGGTCGGTCTTTGCGGCGATACGTTAGTAGTAACAGGCAGCGGCGACCCGCTATTAGGCGATAAAGTTACGGACGCTAAATACCTCAGAGAGCCGGGGTGGATATTTAAAGATATAACAGCAGCACTAAAACAAAATAACAAAACAATCATCAAGGACATTATCGTTGACAGCAGTATATTTGATAAGGAACGGGTGCATCCGAACTGGTCTAAGAAAGAACTGAACCGGTGGTATGCCTGTGAAGTAAGCGGACTTAATTTCAATGACAATTGCATTGCGGTAACTGTTAAAAATATCGGCGGCAAAGTGACAGTTGATATCGAGCCGGAAACCAGCTTTATAAAGATAACCAATGAGGTTGTACCAATAACGGAAGGGAAAAGTGCGAAAAGCGCGGTAGGAGCGTATCGCAGTCAGGAACCGAATAAAATCAGCATAAAGGGCAAATGTGAAAAACAGGAAGGGCCGTTCGATGTTGCGATTGAAAATCCTGCTGAGTTTTTTGGATTTTTGCTACAGGAGAATTTGGCCGGGGCAGGAATTAAAGTAGATGGACAAATACTTGAAAAGCAGGAGCCTGGAGATTGCAATTTTAAAGGACTTACAGAATATCGCACCACGATAACCGATTGTCTGGCCCGCTGCAACAAGAACAGTCTCGGCCTGGCGGCGGAGGCACTTTTAAAAACCATTGCGGCCAAAGCTGCACCGGACGGTAAGAACGGAAGCTGGGCAAAGGGGCGAGAATTAATCAGCGGGTATATGCTGGAACTTGGGATTGAGAAAGAGGAATTTTATATCGACGACGGGAGCGGGCTGAGCAGGGAAAACAAAATCAGCGCAAATGCCATCACGAAAGTGTTATTAGATGTTTACAAGGGTAAGAACTGGGAGGTTTATAGAAATTCGCTTGCGACAGGGGGGGTAGAAGGAACAATCGGCAAATATTTCAAAGAAGAAAAGTACAAGGGCAAAGTTTTCGGCAAGACCGGATATATCGCCGGCGTTACGTCGTTTTCGGGGATATGCAGCGGCAAGGGAGGGGAATATATATTTTCCATTCTGGCCAATAAAACCAAGGGGGGGACACGAGAAGCAATCAACGATATAGCAAAAGCGATTATTGACGATTAGGGGGCATAGTGAATCGCAAGATTAACGTCTGAAGTAGACTAAAGGGCCATTTTCGTAAATTCTTTCTTCCCAATTTTTACTGTCAGGCTGGACGGTCATCTGGAAAAGTGGGGCTTCGAGAAATTCGAATTCTACACCAAGTATGACGGCCGATGGTGGGGAATCTTCAAGCAGTGTCTTAAGCGTTTTTGGGCCTACTGCCTTGACAGTTTTGAGGTCGCAAGCTGAGGGTAGATATCACAGCGGCCTTCGAGGGCGTAAAGAGGGGCCAGGGTAAGTATTAGTTTCGGGCTTTTAGTTTTCTCGGCAATATCCTCCGAAATCCGATGCAGTTGAACCGGTGTCCAGCTTTGCGGGTCAAAGAGCTTCGGGGCCCTGAGCAATACAAGAGGGTATGATGCCACTGCTGCAACTGCACAGGCAATTACTAAAGCACTGGCCAGCTTAAAATGCTTATTGGGGCCGGTATCAGAGTTAAGTTTTCTCAAGTACAGAAGTGGGAAAACAAAGCTGATTACTATGAAAGGGACCGGCATCGCGAGGTGTTGTTCCCATGTTATCGGCATAGTTAGAGCAATTATAAAAAAGACGAAAGCCAACAGGACAGCAAGTAACAGATTTGGTGCGTTTGATATTGTTAGTTTGCGACGTTTCCAAGCAACTGTCAGGCAGAGGTAAATCGCTATCAAGATAAGGACAAAACAGCCTGGCGTCGTCAGGAAGAGGAATATTATATCAAGCTTGCTATGAAACATACCGGTTTGGTGCACCCATTCATTGTTAAGTATAGATATCCGGAAGAGGTTGAGAAAGAATGCCCGCGGCGCCAGAGCTATTGTCCAAACCGGCCAAATCGCAACAACAGCCGCAGCAATTAAAAACGGCAAGATGGTTTTAAATTTTTGTTTTATTGAATCAGCCGGCTGGGTCAGCAAAACAGCGAAAAACAACAGCTGCACGAGGGCTACAGTTATCCGCATACAGGTTGCCAAGGTCAGTAAGGCAGCGATGACGGCAATCCGCCAATATTTTGACTTTTTCTTAAAATCAATAGATATGAACAACCAGAAGGACAGCACGACACATAAGATTACAACATCGTTATTCCAGGCGAAGCCGTTGGCATAATCGACGAAAGGATTGAATACATACAGGACAGCGGCTGAGGTGCTTAAAAGCATTGCGGAAATTGGAAAAGAGCTAAAGATGCGCCAATATATACCGACGATACAAACGGCTACGAGGATATCACATAAACATGAGAAGATTCGAGCGACAAGCAGGAAGTGCGTTGTGTTCAATATCCTGAACAGGGCGGCGTAGAGCAATGGGTGGTATGGCATCTGTGATGGGTACGAAAAATCCCTGTAAATCATTTTGCCCTGTGCCAGCAAAATGCCAGCGGTGCAGTATATTTGTTCATCGCGGCCAAGAGGCTTGGTCATACTATTGGCAAAGATTACAAGCGAAAGCGCTACAAGTATTAAGAAAACAGAAGTATTAGTAACTTTCGGCGACATCATATTTAATTTTAGATTTGCGCTCCGGGGATTATTCTACCAGCGGTAACCACTGTGGCCATTACACCGATTTGCTGTTCGAGTCCGACCGTAAGAACGCTGGCGACGGTTTGGGCAGTGTTATTTTAAATGTTGTTCCGCTGGCTGGTTTGGATTCGACCGAAACGCAGCCTCCGTGGTCATCTACTATTCTTTTGACAAAGAGAAGACCGAGTCCGGAACCTGAGCGCTGTGACGGCGATTTCTCATTCGCCTTTGTAGTGAAAAACGGCTGAAAAATCTTTTTTAAGTTGGCTGGTTCAATTCCGCAGCCGGTGTCGGAGAGCTCTATTTTAACGGCATCAGCAGTGTCCCAGGCTTTAATGGTTAGAATGCCGCCACGGGGCAGCATTGCGTCGCGGGCATTAAGAATTAAATTCATTAAAACCTGCTGAATCTGAACAGGTATAGCCCAAACTGTCAAATCCTGTGGAATCTGCATATTTACAGTTATACCATCTTTTGCAAAATCCCGGCACAGACAGGTAAAAATATCTTCGACCAAAGTAATCAGGGGTGTGTTTTTCTGTTTTTGCGTCCGGCCATTTGCTACGGCGAGCATACTTTCCATAATTTTGGAGGCGCGTTCGCAATTGCGGACGACTTTTTGAAGCGCCTTTTCGGATAAGAGTTTATCATCAGGATTGTTGAGGGCAAGAGTTGCGAAATTAGCCAGAGGTGTGAGTAAATTATTGATTTCGTGTGCGACCATATAGGTAGCGGTGCCGATGTTGGCAAGGGCCTGAAGGTGAGTGAGGTGGGATTTTAAGATGTCGTTCTGCTGTTGTTGATTTGCGAGGTGCTTGTGCAAAGAAAGGCGTTTTTCGATTATTCTTGTCAACGTTTGCTCCTGCTAATAGTGTTCACATAGTTATTATCCACAGGATACCAAGTATTTATATCGACTTTCAGTATGGGTTTCCTTGAGCTATGGGAAAAGATACACAGATTGACAATCGTTATAAACAAAAGGGCCCTGCAGCAATAAGTCCGCAGGGCCCTTGAACTTTTACCAGGCACCGTTGCAAAACACAACTACTTACTCAAACTCCCAACAACTATGGAGCAGTTTTAAGCCAATTATTGGCCAGGATGGCAAGGTCATAGAAGTTAACTATCTTGTCGCCGTTCAAGTCTCCGGGAATTGGGTTATCCTCGTACGCCGGCTCATTGGTGGTCAGCTCGAATGCCATATCAAATGAAACACTGTCAGGATTAGGATACGGCGGGAACGTGATTGGGTTGCCACCTACCCACTTAGAGCCTAAGTTTGGCTGTCCTACGGGATTAAACTGAGCTGTTTCCGCGGCGTCGTCGTTCCAGTAATGCGGTCTTGTCTTCCAGCCCCACTGGTATTGTGGTGTCTGACTTCCCCAAACCGCCGAGATGCTTATCCAGTATACTCTCCCGTTGGGGTCAGAGGAGTTTGGCTCCTGGTGGAACCACTCATCCTGAGAAAGAAGCTGGTTGTACTGGAAGCAAGCTTCGGTGGGCTCCATAGGTACACACGGGTCATGGTACACACGCGGGTCACTGTCGTATCCCGCAAAGTTCCACACAAAGTTGTCGCAATAATTTTGCCATATCAAAGTCCCCGGATGGCTGAAGTTTAACGGGTCACAGGGGTCGGGGTCAGGAACATCTGTCCAGATACCGATATGAAAAGCTGTTGGTACAACTGTCGGCGGATAGGGCTCATTCCAGCCGATAAACGAACCCCACCAGTGGATGTCCGTAATGGGACGGTCGTCTTTGCACTGCCAATCATCAGCGACTATCTTCATCATACTGTAGTCTGACAGCTCATCCCACCCTAAGAATGTGGGCATATTTGTATCGAGTATTACCGGCGGCTGGCTCCACTTCTTGTAGTAATCTTTGGACAATGTAGTCTTTGGAGATATCATCAGCCAGTGCCAGTAGTTCCACAGGAACTGAAATCCCCCTGGTGCCGGGGGTGGTGACCCACCAAGCCAATTGCCGTTTTCATCCACAATAAGCCACTGAACATTCTGCAAATTAAACACCGGATTGCTCGCATAAGCTGTTGCAACCGGCGTCGCGGCAGCCACTCCTACCTTTGAGGTGTCGATTTTTATCTGGGTTGGAACACCCCAGGTAATTGGAGCGCCGCTGCCCGCTGCGCCGCAGTTCCAGTACCACGACCGGATGGGCCCGCCCGGTATCGGCGGGTTTTGAAGCCCTAAGGAGACCTGATTAATCTGGACGCCATTTACGTCGCTCTTCGGTGCAGTTACAACAACGGTAATTATGCAATTTCGTAAATCAGGGTCTTTGAGATAGTCGAACTTCCAGGCACTGCAGTACGACCCCAGTGGCATACCTGTATATCCCCATCCCATCACCAGTCCGGCATCACAGGGGTCATAAGCGCCGCCACCGCCACCACCGCCACCGCCATAAACATAAAGTTGACCCTCAGGCGGTCGGGCTTGAAGGAAATTGGAATCGGGATAATTTGGACCTTCTTCTTTGTAAATCTGCCATTGGAGCATATAGTATTCCCAGTCTTCCGGATCCATTGCATAGACATGGCCGCTTGATAGTGCTTCCTCCCAGTCTTGCTGGCTGACAATCCGATGGTATGGATTGCACCCGGCATTCGGCTCGCCGATGACGTATTCGGTTCGACCCGGAAAAGCGCTTTTTGTACCAGAAAGCTGGATAGCAATTCCGGAACTCGTAAGTTTAACATTGCCTATTTTGCCGGGGGTATTGTAATTGAGAGCCGCCAATCTGAGCGTAAAGAATGGAGTTGGATTTCCTCCATTTTCCACCGGCACATACATACCAGGCGGAGCATAGGCGTTCACATTAATTGTCCCACTGGCCGGGTTGATACTATAGGAAAAGCTGTAAGTAAATGGTGGATTAGGTTCCACGCTGGAGCAGTACATTGTTTGCGTATCGTATTGCATAGTTGTACTTCCGCCGTTGACGAGTATTGGACCAACAACATACGCCTGCTTGTAAAGTAAAACCGGAGAGGATTCAACGGCGTAAGGCTCGCTCATAGGCATTGGTTCCGCTTCACAATGTAACTCGGCGGTGGGATGTAAGGCGATGTAGATAGTTACATTCTGAACCTCCGCCTCGTGTTGGGCTATCCATGAAACAGTACCTGATTTGCTGCCACTGACGGCCTTTACAACTATTTTTTCGCCCTTGCAGTTCGTAAGCGGCCATCCGCCCGAATAAAAGCCATTATTACCGCTGGTGTCGGTGTCGCTCAACACGCCCCCAGCAGCGGGATAGCAGTTTATATAAACTGATGCACCACTGACGGTGTTGCTGCCATCCATCACCAGGCCTGAAACCGAGTAGCCAAAGGCGGAACCAGCCACAAACAACACACACAAACACACTAAAATTACCTTTTTCATAATTAATCCTCCTAATTTTTAAAACCCCTAAGTTCGTCGCGATTTATGATTATCTTAACAGGCCCCAAGCCTGCAAGTGTGCCGCGGTTCAAGAAAATTTTCAGGTAGCAATGGAAAAAAGCTGAAATGAAAGGGAGAATACCCATACCTACTCCTCGTTAATTTTGTTAAAAAAGTTGATACAAAACTTACCGGGTTGTCAACTTGAAGTCAAGAAAATTATCGCACGATAAGTGTTGTTAGTGAAGCGCAAATTCGGTAAGTTCTTTTATATCAAGCAGATACGGTCGTGCAGGCGGCAGGTTTTTTTATTTTTTCAGATTTTTTCCGATTTTTTGCTAAAGAGCTGATTTGGGGCCAAAAAGGCCGACGCTGCAGATGAAAAAATGAAGAAATTATTGAAAAAGCAACGGGAGCATAAATAAAAAGGGACAAGCTGCAAGAGCTTGCCCCTTTTCTTTCGTATGTTGGTAATACTCACAACAAATCATTTTTTGCGTCCGCAAAGCAAAAGACCGCCCAGTCCAAGCAGCATTATTGTGGCCGGTTCAGGAATCAAGAAGAGGTCATCCTGCCGCCAGTAGGTGTTGAATTGGGGGTTTAGCCACAGGGGCATGGCAACCTTTTCTTTCGTAGTGATCCAGTCATCATGGACGATAATCCATTCATCTCCCAAGATATTGGAATTGGGGTCAATGTAACCTATACCGGTGGTTGTATGGCCGAGCGCACTCACGGCCGCCCAGTCATAGGTGTAAATATCATCCTGCAATAAATGCTCAGTTTCCGGTTTAACCCACGTCTCCCAACTGACAACCACGGGAAGCCCGCTGTCTATACCGCTTTTATAATCATTCCAGGTATTCAACGCTGTCTAACAGAAGCATTTGGAAAGGCGACCTTTGTCACTGCGCCGTCCACCCAGGCGCCTTGGGCATAATTAACTCCACCAAGACCAATCATACCTGATTGCGTCCCGCCGTTTCCTGGAACCTGCGGATTATTCGTTTGCCACGGACCTGTGTCCATCTTCCAACCCAGCTCGATAGTGCCGTCCTGCCAGAGCAGTTCATTCCATTGACCCGGAAGTGGATTACCCGCTGGAGCTGCGTTGGTATTGCGATATTTCTTGCCGTCGGTCAGACCAACACAGTTCTTTGCATCTTCCCACCAGCCGAAAGCGTTTGCAACTGCGGTGGGGGAGCACCATTGCGGATAGCCGTTGATACCGTTGTCAGCCGGCTGATTCCAGTCCGGCATCAGGCCTACATTATTGATGTATACCGGCGCTGCAGCAGATACAATGGTGCACAGAGATGCCATTATCAGAAGCAAGGGCAAACTCATAAGACTTAACTTTTTCATAATTACTCCTCCTAATTTTTAAAACCTATAAGTTTATCACGGTTTATGGTTATTCTAACAGACTCCAAGCCTGCAAGTATACCTGGTTCAACCAGATTCTCTGGCAGTGATGGAAAAAAGCTGAAATGAAAGAAAAAACACTCTCATCACTCCTCGCTAAAGTCGTTAAAATCAGTATATATTCTAACAGGGTTGTCAACTTGAAGTCAAGAGAATTATCGCACAATAGATATTTTTTATAGGTTAGTAAAGCGCAAGTACGGTAAGTTCTTTTATATCAAGCAGATATGCTCGTGCAGGCAGCGGGCTTTTTTTATTTTTTCAGATTTTTCCCGATTTTTTACTAAAGAGCTGATTTTGGGCCAAAAAGGCCAACGCTGCAGATGAAAAAGATGAAGAAATTATTGAAAAAGCGACGGGAGCGTAAATAAAAAGGGACAAGCTGCAAGAGCTTGCCCCTTTTCTTTCGCATGTTGGTAATGCTCACAGCAAATCATTTTTTGCGTCTGCGAAGCAGACTCAAAGCGCCAAGACCGAGCAGACAAACGGTTGCCGGCTCGGGGACGCACTCATGTAGAAGGACGCCGTTCGATATCCCTACATTACCCATTCCCTGCACATCCACTGAAACCCATTCCGGATTGTAATCGACCGGCAGCCAAACCTTACCGCTATCCCAACTACCCCCTGGACTTAACGGCTCTAAGTGGAAATTCCAAGGGCCCTGATCGATACCATATTCAGGATCAGAAAGGCGTTCAATGTAAGTTTCCGGATCGGGTACTCCCGCATAGATAGGAGGCTTTAGCCGTCCTTGTGCCACTCCTTCCCATAGACCATTTGTCCAGTTGATGGTAACGTGAACATCACCAGGCAACTCAGAGATAATCAAATCATAATCAAACGTAACCTGGACCCACTTTCCACCCGGTTTAAGGTAGGGGTCATCATACCACCACTCGTTCCAAAATGGAGGCGAGTCTTGTGGATATTCATACCACGTGCTTTCGTACCCGTCATTTAGCGATGTGTTCCATGAGATGTTGGTCTCACTGTAAACTTCGACCTGGAAATGGCCAACCTTCGGTGTTGCCATCGCTACCGGAGCGGCCACAAATGCTACCAGCAGACACAAACTCATAAAAATTAACTTTTTCATAATTACTCCTCCTAATTTTTAAAACCTGTAAGTTTAACACGATTTATGATTATCTTAACAGGCTCGGAGCCTGCAAGTGTACGTGGTTCAAACACATTCGCTGGGAGTAATGGAAAAAAGCCGAAATGAAAGAAAAAACACTCTCATCACTCCTCGCTAAAGTCATTAGAATTAGTACGAATCCTACAGGACTGTCAGCTTGAAGTCAAGAAAATTATCGCACAATAAGTGTTGTTAGTGAAGCGCAACTTCGGTAAGTTCTTTTATATCAGGCAAATACGCTCGTGCAGGCAGCGGGCTTTTTTTATTTTTTGTAGATTTTTTCGGGGTCGTAGACTTTTTCTGCGATAAATTCGAGCTCTTTGCTGTTGCCTTTTTTTAATGCCCTGTAGAAACAGGACTGGTAGCCTACGTGACATTGGCCGGCATCAACGGTTACTTTGAGGAGCAGGCAGTCCTGGTCACAATCGACGAGTATCTGCTCTACTTTTTGGGTGTGTCCGCTTTCTTCGCCTTTTTTCCACAATTTTTGTCGCGATGTGCTAAAGTATGTGGCGAAGCCTGTCTGAATTGTCAAATCAAGTGCCTGTCGATTCATGAAAGCGGCCATCAGGACCTGGCCGGTTTTCGCATCCTGGGCGATTGTCGTAATTAAGCCATTGCTGTCAAATTTTGGAGTAAAGTCAGTACCTTTTTCGATATTCCGCTTTGTAGTCATCTGTCGGGTCCTCAAATAGTCAATTTTCGATTGTCAGTTATCAATTTACCGGTTATTATTTGCGAAAACAAGTTTTTTTAAGGCGAATTAGTTTAATGGCCAATGTCAAAACCAAGAAAAGCAAATACATATCATATCTGTTACGTTTTCTCATAGCCGCCGCCGCATTGTACCTGGCAGCCAGAGAGGTTGATTTACGGCAGGTAGCTAACATATTGCTGGGGATAAGGTTATGGATTTTTGCCGCAGGTTTGGGCACATATATTGCGGGTCAATTGATTTTTGTTATGCGATGGTGCATGTTGATGAGAGTTCAGTCTGTTGACATAGGTTATTGGCCAGCTGTGAGACTACATTTTCTCGGGTTGTTTTATAACAATTGCCTGCCGGGTTCGGTGGGAGGTGATGTTCTTCGCGCATGGTATGTTACCAAGCACACTGATAAAAAACTGGAAGCCGCATTAAGTGTATTTGTTGACAGGATAGTAGGGCTGGTTGGGATAATCCTTATGGCCTTTTTTTCTTATTGGTTTTTGCCTTCAGGGGACAACGGTCCGCAATTAGAAACCGAATTTTTCGGCAGTGATTTTCTGACACGTTTAATTGCATACAAATGGCTTCTTGTCGGGATTGCGGCGGCTGTTGCACTTGCTGCCGTGGTTTTTATGCGCAGTGAGAAAGAACAAAGAGCTTTCGGGCTGATTCGTGAACGCGGCCTGGAAGGATTGCACAAGATTCGTATGGCGATTCATATATATTACCACAGGAAACTTGCTCTTGGTTATGCACTGTTGCTGACTTTTGCCTGTCAGGGTATATGTATAATAGGTATGTGGCTGATAGGCAAAGATATGGGTGTTACCGCAGGTATCAAGTATTACTTTATTTTCTTCCCCATATCCTGGTTGTTGGGAACCCTGCCGATAAGTGTAGGCGGAGTTGGTGTGATGGAATTGTGGCTAAAAATGATGTTTGTCAGAGTTTGTGCGGTACCCGAAAACCCGGCATTTGCTTTGGCTTCCTCACAGCGAATCCTCTGGATTATTGGGTCTTTACCCGGTGTGGTTATACATTTGATAGGAGCACATTTACCAAAAGACTTTTTTGTTGACCAAAATAAGTCCATAGATTAAACTACAGTGTTTTGGGCAGGATGTGGTTTTTATGCCCAGCCCCAGTATGTCGGGGTTAGCCGAAAGTTGGTAACTCGATAACAGCAAAGGACTTGTTGTTAAGAATATGCGTACTACCAGACATTTTAGAAGCTACTTTTTGCGTGGGCTGGCGGTACTACTGCCGACTATTGTAACAATCTGGATATTTGTGTGGGGCTACAAGTTCATTCAGGAAAATATCAGCGTATATATAAACCGCGGGATAGTTCGGCTGGTAATGTTTTTACAAGGTGAGCAGCAATACCTTACCAAAGAGGATATGGTTAAATTCTGGGTAAATGGGTGGGGGTCTATAGCGGGTTTTCTCATAGCTGTGGTCGTGGTGTGCATAGTGGGTGTAGTACTGACCAGTGTTGTGGGTAGAACGCTATGGCGAATGGTTGAAAAGTTCATAATGAATACGCCGTTTTTAAGGCAGGTCTATCCTTACGTAAAACAGATTACGGATTTTATGCTAAAACCGGAAGAGCAGGAAAAGTTGTTTTCGAGGGTGGTTTTAGTTGAATTCCCACGAAAAGGTTCGTGGGCAATCGGGACGGTTACCGGCTCAGGGATTAAAAAAATAGTAGATAAAGAGGAAAAAGAATTTTTGACTGTTTTTATTGCTACCACACCTTCGCCAATTACAGGTTTTGTGATATTGGTCCCGAAAGATGAAGTTATAGACGCCGGTATGACAATAGAAGATGCACTTAGATTTATCGTTAGCGGCGGGGTCATATCGCCGCAGTTGAGCGGAGGCAATAAAGCCGGGGCTTTGCCGATACCTGAGTTGGCAGCTAAAGAATAAAAACGGATTTTGTTGGAAGAAAGTTTAAGGAGATTGATTTTGCTTTTTACTATAACTGGTAAACATATCGAGATAACGGAAGCTATCAGAAAGTATGCGGAGGAAAAGACGTCCAAGCTTCCTAAATACTACAATGGTGTCAACCAGGTTGAGGTAATTATCGACGGTGAGCAGAGCGGCAAGACGAGCGTGGAGATACTTGCAAGGGGTGAACATAGTAAGATTTTCGTTGTTACCGAAACCAGTGAAGACATTTACCGTTGTATCGACGTAGCTGTTCATAAACTTGAAAGACAGCTTAGAAGGAAAAAGGGCAAGGAACGCGACAACAAACACGCAGGGGGGGCAGGGTCAGCATAACTTGCATTTTTGCAATAATATGTTTTGTGATTGTGACTTAGTCAGGCAGGGCAGTTAAGGAATAATTTCAGGGAGATAAGATGAAGTTTGCAGATTTTATCTGTTTTGAGGCGATAATTCCGGAGCTGAAAACCAGGGACCGCAACGGTGTAATAAGGGAGCTTGTTTCGGCCCTTCATAAAGCCGGCCAGCTCGGCAAAGGAAATTGTGAAGAAATTATTAAGGCGGTTATAAAAAGAGAAAATGAAGCAAGTACGGGCATGGGCAAGGGTGTTGCTGTGCCTCATGTGAAACATAAGGTGGTTAAAGATGTGGTCGCTACAATTGGTCAAAGCAGTGTTGGTATTGATTTTTCTTCGCTGGACAAACAGCCGGTTTATTCGGTGATACTAATAATCAGCCCTGTTAACAACCCGGACAAACATTTACAAGTAATGGAGAGCGTTTTCAAGCATTTGCAGGAAGAGAAATTCCGCAAGTTCCTCAGGCAATCAAAAGAGGCCGCAGAGATTGAGGACCTTCTCAGAGAAGCCGATGAAAATCCGTCTTTATAATAATACGAATTTATGGATGTGATAGAGGGGGCACGAAGCCTGCAAATGCGGGCGGAAGAAAATACATTGGAAAAAGTGGTTTGTGAAACGGGAGTTGAGATAAAAAACGCGGATGGACTTCATATGCGCCCCGCGATGCAATTTGTTGATGTTGCAAACAAGTTTGAGTGCGATATTATGGTCAGCAACGATGAAAACAGTGTGGACGGCAAAAGTATTATGCAGATGAGTATGCTTGCCGCAACTTGCGGCACCAAGCTAAAAATTAAAGCCGAAGGTGCAGATGCACAACAAGCCATCAATGCTCTGCAAGAGCTTGTGGAAGAGAAGCATTTCGATGAGCCGACACCAAGCGGCCAAAAAGAACGTTAGGATTTGGCAGAAGTTTACGATGGAAATAAAAAAAGGAACAGCTGTTTCGCCGGGTGTTGCCATTGCCAAATCGCTGATTATCGATTCCGAAGACTATCGAATTCCGCGGCGTTCCATAAAGCCAACACAGCGGATGATAGAGATTCAGCGGGTGAGGAACGCTTTTAGGGCTGCGGGTGATGAATTAGCTCAACTGAAAGCAGAGCAAAAGACAATAGAACAACGTAAAATAAAAGATATCTTTGCTGTTCATTTGAGTTTTCTGCGTGACAGGAATCTGCGGAGAAGGATAACGGATTTGGTCCATTCGGAATCGGTGACAGCCGAATATGCAGTTTCGGCGACGCTGCGAGAGATTGCATCAAATTTTGCCAAAGTAAAAGATGCTTACATCAGCGAACGTGCAGCAGATATTTACGATATTGAAAGACGTTTGCTCAAACAGCTTGTCGGCGGCAAGCGTGAAGATGTTGAACATTTGACCGAAGAGGTGGCGGTTGTTGCCCGAAACTTGAGTCCTACCCAAACTGCAGAGTTTAACAAGAAGTTTGTAAAAGGCATTGCTACCGATGCGGGCGGACGAACAAGCCATACGGCAATTGTTGCGCGGTCACTTGGGATACCGGCGGTGGTAGCGTTGGAAGACCTTACAGAGACCATCAGCGGCGGGGGTATCGTCATCATTGACGGGAATCGAGGCATTGTCATTGTAAATCCGGATGATGAGACAATCCGGCAGTATGAAGAGTATTCACTCGAATTTACAGAACTTGGGCATAGACTTGATGCGATAAAAGAAAAGCCGGCTGAAACCCGGGATGGTATGAGAATAACATTATTAGGCAATATTGAGTTTCCCGATGAGGCGGAAGTGGTTTTGCAAAAAGGCGGGGAAGGCATAGGGTTATACCGGACGGAGTTTTTATATCTCAACAGGCCAAGCGAACCTACAGAAGAAGACCATTATCAAGCTTATGCTGAAACTGTCCGAGTTTTCAAGCATCGGCCGGTGATAATAAGAACTGTGGACCTTGGGGCAGATAAATATACACAAAGCAAACGTTTTGCACCCGAGCCAAATCCATTTTTGGGGCTTAGGTCGATTAGATTTTGCCTGCAGAACCTTACGATGTTCAAAACGCAATTGCGCTCAATTTTGCGGGCTTCGGTTCTCGGTGAGGTTAAGATAATGTTTCCGTTGATTACGAGCCCTCAGGAATCGATGCAGGCGAAGATGATTTTGCACGATGTTATGGAAGACCTTGATGAGGAATCTATAGCATACAATAAAGACATTCAGATAGGGGTGATGATTGAAACGCCGTCTGCGGCTTTGACAGCCTCTACACTTGCAAGAGATGCTGATTTTTTCAGCATCGGAACAAACGACCTTATTCAATATACTCTGGCTGTCGACAGGGGTAATGAACTGGTTTCCACACTATATTCATCGGTGGACCCTGCGGTGCTGCGGCTTATCAGGACGGTTATTCAAGATGCGCACAAAGCGCAAATAGGGCTTAGTGTCTGCGGAGAAATGGCCTCTGAGCCGGAGTATATTATGCTGCTGCTGGGAATGGGAGTGCGGACGATTTCACTTACTCCGCCGATGATACCGAAAATAAAACAAATTATTCGCTCAGTTACAATAGAAGACTGCAACAATGTAGCGAGAGCGGTGCTTGGTATGAATTCCGAAAGGCAGATTTCAAGCTATCTGCGTGATGTTACGAGAACGATTCTGCCCGAAGCTTTCTGATTAGAGATTAGGGAGATAGACGCATAACCGTTTCAAACGAAACTATCTTGGTACTGATTGAATTCAAGGTTCGGGGTAATCTAAGATTCTTATCACACGCTGAAATGGTCAGGGTCTTTCAGCGAGCGTGCGTCCGAGCAGGCATAAAAGTGCTATATAGTGAAGGATTCAATCCTCGTCTGAAGCTATCCCTGCCCTTACCAAGAAGTGTAGGGATTGAGGTGGATGATGATTTGCTGTGTTTTCGGATAGAGATAAGCACAGGAGCACAGGAATATAAGAGCAGAAGTGACTTATGCACTTTAGTCAAAACCAGGATTTCGGAGCAATTACCTGATGGTTTTGAGCTGCTCACGGTCAGGACAGCAAAAGCAAAGGCCTCAATCCAACCTTGCCTGGCTGCATATTTGCTGGCGGTGCGGGCGGAGTATCTGAACGAAAAGTTAAAGAGCAGGATTAAATGTTTGTTGGCAAGTGAAAATCTTAATCTCCAGCGGCGAATGGGTCCCGAAAATTCAAAATTCAAAAACGTGGATGTTAGGCCTTTCCTAAAATCGATTGAATTAGACGATACCGGCATAACTGTTGAGTGCAAAATAAGTTTGGCTGGTTCGATACGCCTTGATGAGATTCTGGAGCTGCTGGAACTGGACTATGGTATGCTGTCGGTGCCGATTAGGCGCACGAGAGTACAATGGCAGGAGAGTGAATCGTAATCAGTAAATGTGGTTCGCTATTACCGAGATGCGAACCCCTATATATAAGGATAAAACGATGTCAAGAGAGATGCTTATAAACGTTGCTGAGAGCGAAGAGTGCAGGGTAGCAATAGTTGAAGACGGTTCGCTTGAAGAGCTGTATGTGGAAAGGGCGAGCGTGAGCAGCCACGTCGGCAATATTTACAAAGGAAGGGTAGTAAACATTGAATCCGGGATACAGGCGGCATTTATAGACTGCGGGACAGGGAAGAATGGTTTCCTTCATATCAGCGACCTCCACCCTCGTTATTTTGCCGGTGCCGACAGCAACTTTACTGAAAGCGTTGGCCGGAGAAAATCACTAAAGGAGCGGCTGCCTATCCAGAATTGTCTTCATAAAGGTAAGGAACTTATTGTTCAAGTAACGAAAGAAGGAATGAACACCAAAGGGCCGACCCTCAGCACATATCTTGCTTTGCCGGGCAAATTCCTGGTTATGATGCCGTGGATGCGAAAGCTCGGGATTTCACACAAGATTGAAGATGATAACGAGCGGGTGAGACTACGGCAAATTCTTGATGAAAGCAGGCCACCTAAGGGGATGGGCTTTATTATCCGAACAGCAGGAGAAGGGTGCTCAAAAAGGGACATTCAAAACGATTTAAGGTATCTTAAACGATTATGGACTGCTATCGAGAAACGGATAGAAACTGAAAAGGCACCAAGTGGACTTTACCAGGAATCCGATTTGGTTACTCGAACACTGAGGGACGTTTTTAACAGCAAGATAGACAAGATAGTATGTGATTCGGAAAGCGTTGTTCGCAAGATTAGGGATTTTCTTTTGATAGCGACGCCGCGTTTGAAACAAAGGGTAATGTATTACGACAGCAAAGTTCCGCTGTTTCACAAATATCGAATCGAGGACGAAATCACTAAAGTTCAGTCCCGCACGGTAACACTTAAAGGCGGCGGCTCAATTGTAATCGAGCAAACCGAGGCGCTGGTGGCAATAGATGTCAACAGTGGTCGATACCGAAAGGGCCAAAGTGCCTCGGCCAGCCTCTCCGGGAGGGGCTGGGCCGAGCAAACCGCTTACAAAACCAATATGGAAGCGGCACCAGAAATAGCCCGGCAACTGCGACTGCGGGACCTTGGCGGATTGATAATTTGCGACTTTATTGATATGCGGAGCCAGAGACACCGCAGGGATGTTGAAAAAGCTTTTCGCAGTTTTGTCAAAGTCGGCCGTGCCCGTTCGAGAATATTGAGGATAAGCAGATTCGGCGTGGTGGAAATGACGCGTCAGCGAATGCGTCCTTCGCTGCAATCGACCACCTATCTGGCGTGTCCACACTGCGGAGGAACAGGGGTTATTAAAAGCCATGAATCATTAGCTATCGAGATTATTCGAATGTTGAATCTTTCGGTATCAAAAGAGGCGATAAAACGCATCGAGCTGTTTGTATCGCCGGAGGTTGGCGGCTACCTGCAGAATGAGAAGCGAACTGCGATTACACAGATAGAGCAGCTCAGCAACAAGCGTGTGATAATTCACGCTGAGCCGGATTACACCGGCGAAAAACACAATTTGGTCTGTTATAACGAGCGTGGAAGTGTGGTAAAATTGTAGGGTTGGCACGGGATTTGCTATTACGTAACGATTCGATTCGAATTAATATATATTAATAATTCGTATCGATTCGAATCGAACCACTTCGCGGGGGAAAAATGACACAAAATTTAACGTTTGCGGGATTTGAGATTGCGGGTAAAATGGGGCGGTGAAATTATCGCAATAAATACAAGAGGATATTATGGCAGAGGATGCGTTTGATAAATATCTGGCGGAGATAAACAAGGCATATCTTCGGGGGGATGCAACAGAACATACACACAGGCCAGCACTTAAGAATTTGATTGATTCGATTGATAATAAAATTACGGCTATAAATGAGCCGAAAAGAATCGAGTGCGGCGCTCCAGATTTGCTTGTAACCCTCAAAAAAAGAACCTTCGAACAGACAGTCGGGTATATCGAGTGTAAGGATATAGGGACAAATCTTAGAGATGCGGAAAAAAGCGAACAAATTAAGAAGCGATATCTGCCAAACCTCGACAATCTGATACTAACCGACTATATAGAATTTCGACTTTATACTAATGGCGAAAAACAGCTAACAGCAAGACTTGCAGAAGAGACTGGCGGAAAATTCAAAATAACCGAAGAAGGCAGAGAGAAAGTTTTACAACTCTTAAATGCATTCCTAAGCCATACGCCGTTAAAAATAAGCAGCGCAAAAGAACTAACCGTAAAAATGGGTGATATCGCAAAATTGCTCAGGGATATAATTAACAATACCTTCAAGCAGGAACAGGAAACCGGAACACTGCACAGTCAGTATGGAGCGTTTAAAGAAGTATTGATTCACGATTTGTCAGAAGAACAATTCGCAGATATGTACGCCCAGATAATTTGTTATGGTTTATTTAGCGCCTGTTGTCATATGGACAATAAGGATGGAGAATTTACAAGAGAGAAAGCCGCATATTTATTGCCAAAAACAAATCCATTTTTGAGAAAAACTTTTGGACATATTGTAGGCCCTGAACTTGATGGCAATATTGCATGGTTAGTAGATGATTTAGTTACCCTGCTGCGAAATGCGGATATAGGCACCATACTAAGGGATTTTTCCAAAAAGACAAAAAGACGAGACCCGGTGTTTCATTTTTATGAAACGTTTCTTGCGGAATATGATAAGAAACTCAAAAAAAGCAGAGGGGTTTATTATACGCCGGATGAGGTGGTAAGTTATATTGTCCGCAGTGTTGATATTCTGCTTAAAGAAAAGTTTGGGTTACAGCGAGGGATTGCAGATAATTCAAAGATAAAAATAGAATCCTGCCCGGCAGATAACGGTAAAAAGGCCAACGAGAAAAATAAAAACTCCAAAGAAGTACACCGATGTTTGGTACTTGACCCTGCGGTAGGGACGGGGACTTTTCTGCATGAGGTTGTTGAACAGATTTACAGCAAATTCAAACAGCAAAAGGGGGGCTGGTCGAGTTATGTCAAGGAGCATTTGTTGCCGAGGATATTCGGGTTTGAACTAATGATGGCGCCTTATGCGATATGCCATATGAAATTAGGACTGCAATTAGCTAATACAGGATATGATTTTGAGAGTGATGAATGATTAGAGGTTTACTTAACGAATACGCTTGAAGAGGCAGAGGAAATAAGCAGAAATATTTATGCACAATGGATAAGTGAAGAGGCGAGGGCTGCAAACAAAGTTAAAAAAGATTTACCAATAATGGTAGTGCTCGGTAACCCACCATATTCAGGTTTATCTGTTAATATGAACGAATGGATAGATAACCTATTAAAAAACAAACTGCCTGTAGAAAATGGCGCTCAGAGTTATTATGAAATTGACGGACAACCACTTGGCGAGAAGAAACTCTGGTTGCAGGATGATTATGTAAAATTTATTCGTTTCGGACAATATCGAATAGAGCAGACAGGTCAGGGAATTTTAGCTTTTATAACTAATCACGGTTATCTTGATAACCCAACTTTTCGAGGGATGAGACAAAGCCTAATGCAAACGTTTGATGAGATTTACTTGCTGGATTTGCACGGCAATCGGAACAAAAAAGAAACCTGTCCTGATGGTTCAAAAGATATTAACGTTTTCGATATTCAACAGGGCGTTTCGATAGGAATTTTTATAAAAAGCGGTTCGGAAACAAGGAGAGAAAACAGCGTTTATCATGCAGATTTATACGGTCTGAGAAAAAACAAATATGAATGGCTTGTAGAAAACGATATTAAAACGACTGAGTGGACTAAATTAAGCCCCAACTCGCCATATTATTTCTTTGTTAAGAGAGACGAGTCAAAACGGAAAGAATTTGAAGGATTTACTTCGGTTGAAAACATATTGCCCATTAATGTAACGGGGATTGTAACAGCAAGAGATAATTTTGTGATTGATTTCGATAAAAATGAACTATTGCAGAGAATCCGAGAGTTCAAAGATCTAACGGTTAGTGACGATCAAATACGTAATAAGTATTTTCCTAAAAAAGGTTCACCAAAGTATTTGGCAGGGGACACAAGAGGATGGAAACTCAGTGGAGCAAGAGAAAAAGTAGCAAAAGATAAAAACTGGGACAAGTATTTAAAAAATATTCTTTATAGACCATTTGATGTAAGGAGCATTTATTATGCTGAATGGATGGTAGATTGGGGACGACCTGAACTCATGCAACATATGTTTTCCGATAACAATGTAGGGTTAGTATTTATGCGCCAAGTTGCATTACAAGAGAATTACACTCACTTTTATGTATCCAAACACATCGTAGATAACAGGGCATTTTACAGTAACAAGGGAATAATGAGTTTTGCACCTCTATATCTCTATCCAGCAGAACATCAAGACGATTTTGATTATGAACACTGGCCGAGAGGTAAGGATGGCAGGATACCGAATCTTGATAAAGGATTTATAGATGAGTTGGCGGGGAAAATAGATTTAAAGTTTGTAAGCGATGGCGTCGGGGATTTGAAAAAGGATTTCGGGCCGGAGGATGTGCTTGGGTATATATACGGGATATTTCATTCGCCGGAATATCGGAGGCGATATGCAGAATTTTTAAAGATAGATTTTCCGCGCGTGCCGATGCCGCCGGATAAGGATATGTTTGTAGAGATTTGCAAGATAGGGCAGGAACTGATTAAGCTGCATTTGTTAGAGGCAGAAATACTTGAAGATGAAAAGCAATGGCCGAGATTTCCTGTTAAGGGAGACGGCGTAGTTGAGAAAGGATATCCAACATATGTAGCCCATGCTGATGAACCGCAAAAAGGGAAAGTGTATATAAACAAGGATCAGTACTTTGAGGGTATTCGGCCTGATGTGTGGGAGTTTCATATAGGAGGTTATCAGGTTTGCGAAAAGTGGTTGAAAGACAGGAGAGAACGGCCGCTTAGTTACGATGATATAAACCATTATCAGAAGGTAGTTGTTGCGCTGGGAGAGACAATACGACTGATGAAGGAGAAGTGTCTTTTTGAGATGTTTGAAAAATAAGGGGAGTTAATAAATGGCGGGGGGATTTTTCAATCAAAAGCGAGGGTAGTTGTTTGGTCAATTCTTAAATTTTAAAATTTTTTTTACTTCTTTAATCACAACGGTTTAACTCCAACAGGGCAACTCTAAAAATCCGGAATTTTCGCATCAAACGCGCAAGTTTCTCCAATTGTAGAAAGGAGCGTAAAGTTTTCTATGAACGAGATTGAATTAGTTCGACAGATGAGAGAGGCGGGATTAGACCTTAACGCCGCCGAAACGGTCGAGGAAAAGGCATTAGTTTTCGAGCGGGCATTGAAACTTGTGATTAGGCCGAAAGACTTTTCCGACGGGACTTGCTTCCGCAACGTAACGAGATGGCTGAAGACCGAAGCTGAAGCAGGCCGAGTCAGCGCAAACATCATTTTCCGCAGGGTTTTGGACTTTGCGTTAGAGGCATCGGGGCCGGGCAGCAAGAACCCCGCCGCCGTTTTTATGTCAATTCTGAAAAAAGAGCTTGGGTACAAAAAACAGAAATGAACGTTCTTGAAAATAAATCTGATATTAGCTCGATACCTTTAACAAAAGGTCTTAATGCCATTATTGACAAGTGTGATTATGAGAGGATATCACAATACCCCTGGCACGCAAAGCGGTATGGGAAGCACTGGTATGCGGCCCGCAAGTTAGAAGGCCGCACTCATTTTATGCACTGGGACATTCTCGGCAGGCGGGACGGGTTTAT
>Ga0315282_10004322_pt1 | contig 24776 bp, 20 predicted proteins | sample YL17G07_20_MG_FD_203693 | JGI IMG/M metagenome (GOLD analysis project Ga0315282, IMG submission 203693) | Sediment microbial communities from Yellowstone Lake, YNP, Wyoming, USA - YL17G07_20 | ecosystem: Environmental > Aquatic > Freshwater > Lake > Sediment | place: USA: Wyoming | collected... | reverse complement strand
TTGCCGACGGGCTTCGGAGACGCCGGTTCGTCCGCGTATTCGGCGCTCACCTGGTCCGCACTGATCTGCCACAGACCCCCCGGCTTGTCGCCCCGTCCGAAGCTGATGCTCACGTTGACCGGGTCCTCCGGCGTCCCGATGTTGTAATTCCCGCCCCCGACCCCTTTCTGACCGCTGTACATCCGGTACGCCGTCTCGATCTTGGGCAGGGCCAGCTTCAGCTTGTCCGCGGGCGAGACGGGGGCGTTGCGGATGTCACTGGCGACGGCGATGTACCTGAGATCGGTGCGGTCGAACTTCGACCACGGGAGTTTCACCTTTCCGTGTCCCCGGACTTCCAGGGCGAGTTCGTGCGTCCCGCTCGGAAGCTGGAGTTTGGCGATCCGCTGGGCGGCGATGACCTCCGCGCCGCCGTCCGGAAGCTTGATCCGTGCACTCTCCTTGTCCATGTTGTGAACGACGAGCACCGCATAGTAGTCGGCCGATTTCCCCGCCGTTTCGCCGTTCAGCGTGACCGTCCAGTCCCGCTGTCCGCGGGTCACCGGGAAGTAGTAGACTTCCGTCGTCGACCGCTTCTTGTCGCTCGGCGCGTAGGCCGGATTCCCCTCCTCCAGCAGGCTCTTGAGGAGTGCCACGGCGTACGGCTCGACGGCACGCGTGCCGCCCAGCATGAGCCGGACCTTGAGCTCGCCGACGTCGGTCTTTGTGTTTTCGGGGATCTCGCGTCGGAGCTTGACTGTGATGTAGAACGTGCCCGCCCGCTGCGGGTCGAACACGTGGAGAAGCTGGGTGTCCGGAAGCTTGATCGCGGCGCCCGCGTCGACCGCGAGTTCATCCACGCTGAGGAGTTTCGCCTTGAGCACTTCCGGCTTCGGCGCTTCCGTCTTCTCCTGGGCCGCCGACGAGACGCCCAGGAGCATTCCCAGGACGAGTGCGAGGACAGGCGCGTGCTTCATGGTTCCAGCTCCCTCCGGACCCGCTCTCGACGGAGTCCCCGCGTGTTCAGACGGACGCCGGGGAGTGTTATTCCCGCAAAGCGAAAGAAAAGACACCCTGGCGGGCGTCCATGTCTGGGAAGCGCGGGGACGTTCAGGTCCCGGCCTTGGCCTGGAGGAGAGTGTTGAGCTTGCGCACGGCGATCGATTTCTTCCGGCGGGCCCGGTTCCTGTGGATGATCCCGTGGGTGACCGCCCGGTCGAAACTCTTCTGCAGGAGAAGCGCCTGTTTCCTCGACTCGTCGACGTCACCTCGGGCGATCGCCGCGTCGAATTTCTTCACGCGGGTCTTCAGGTGGGTCTTCACGGCCCTGTTGCGCCCCTGATGCGTGACGTTCTGCCTGAGTCGCTTCTTCGCCGACCGCGTGTGAGGCAAAACCGTGCTCCTTTCCCCCTAGACCCCTTTTTCCCGGGCTCTCTTGTACACGGCATCCATCCTCTGACTGACGTCGCGGAAGGCGACGTCGGCGTCGTAGATCTTCCCGAAGGCGTGCTCGGCCTGTTCGTAGTCCCCCATCTTCTCGTAGGTGTCGCCGAGGTCGTAGTAGACGGCCTTGACCATCTGGTTCATGACGACGGCGCCTTCGACGGCCCGTTTGAGCATGTTGACGGCCCGGTCGTACATGTTCTTTTCGACCAGACACTTCCCGAGCACGTGGTTGGCGCCCATCCGGAAGCGCGGGTCGGCGACGGACTTCTGGAGCATCTGCATCGCCCCGTCGTACTCCCCCCGCTCGTAGAGCAGGAGTCCCAGCTGGTGGTGCACTTCCATGTTCGTGGGCTGCTCCGCCACCCGCTGCTTGTACTCCTTGACCATGAACTCTTCGAGCCGGCGAGCGGTCTCGTCGAGCTCCTGTCGGGCCTTCAGGTCGTTCGGCGTCTTTTCGAGCTTCTCCCGGAGCTGCCCGACGTAGGCCTTCATGTACTGGATCTTCACCTCGCCGAGACGCCCGCGCCAGAAGGTGTTGGTCGGCTCGAGTTCGTACGCCTTCTTGTAATTCTCCTCGGCCGTCTTGAAGCGCTTCTTCTGAAGCAGCAGGTCCCCGCAACGGGCGTAGAGGTTCGAGCGCTTGGGCTCGGCCATGATCGCCTCCTCCAGACGCTTGATTTCCCGGTCGACTTCGTCCTCCGAGCGGACCAGTCGCTCGTCCCGCTGAAGCTCCGCCTGCCCCACTTCGTCCCGGATCTTCTCCCGGAAGGTGTCCGTATCCTGCCAGCCTCCGTCCTCGATGGCCCGCTGGGCCGCTAGGGACTGCGCCGTGCTCTTCGCCTCGTGGTCGGTGGGTCGGATCCTCAGCAGCTCCTCGAACCGGTTCATCGACAGTTCCATGTCGTGACGGGCGTGGTTCGCGTCGAACTTCTCCTTGTAGAGCCGTCCGAGCTGCCTCAGTGCGTTGATGTTCTTCGAGTCGATCTCGCGCGCACTCTCATACGCCGCGATCGCCGTCTCGATGTCCCCGGCCGCATACGCCGAATGACCCAGCTTGTTCCGCATCGTCACGTTCTTGGGGTCCACTATCAGGTACCGCTCGCAGTCCTCGATGACCCGGAGCGGCTTGCCCATCAGGGCGTGGACCGCCGATGCCAGCCACGGCCCCATCCCCTTGGAGATCACCGTCATCCGACCCGGACCCCCCTCCCCGAACTTCCGCCGCTCCGCTAGCCACAGCGTCTGACGCGCCTTCACGTTCTTCGGGTCCTGTAGGATGACCTGAAGCAAAAGCTCTATCGCATAGTCATAGTTCTCGCGCTCGACCGCATCGGTCGCCTTCTGATACAGGGCTTCCGTAGTCACAAGCCTATCCTCCCAAGACCTCTATTCGCCTCAAAACCAATGTCCGAAGCATCTTAGAGCGAGCAAGAAAGCCCGCGTCCAACCCTAATTAGTGTATCGGCTCGGGAGCTCGTGTCAACAAAAAAAGGCCGCCGGAAGGGCCGAGGGGCGCGAAAAACCCCGTCGAGTCGTGCTTCGGCCGCTCCCGCCCCCCGCCCCCGCCCTCATTGCGATACGGCGAGCTTGCTTTTCCCTCCGCGCACGTTTATAATATCAGTGGTCGGCGAAACCCGTTCCCGGCAAACGACCTCGGACGCCCGAGAGCGCTAGCCGTCCGCGAAACGTGAACTCCGCCAAGAGACAGTCCATGGAGATCCTCGTTTATCCCGACCCGTTCCTGAGGAGACCCGCCGAGACCGTCAAGGAACTCGGCGGCATCGGCGAGCAGGCCTCCGAGATGTTCCGCACCATGTACGACCGCAAGGGGGTGGGACTCGCCGCAACGCAGGTTGGGATCGGCAAACGCTTCTTCGTCATGAACACCCAGGGCGACCCGGCCAAGGGCCTGGTCCTCGTCAACCCGGTGATCGTCGAGGGGAAGGGGGAGATCATCGCGGAGGAAGGGTGTCTGTCGCTTCCCGGGCTCGAGGTGAAACTCCCGCGGTACGAGTGGGTGAAGGTACGGGCGACCACACTCGACGGAAACGAGATCGAGCTCGACGGGAGTGAGGTCTTCGCACGCGCCGTCCAGCACGAGCTCGACCACCTCAACGGAAAGCTCATCATCGACAAGATCACCCCCGTCCAGCGCATCACGCTCCGCCCGAGACTCAAGGAGCTGGAGAAGAAATACCGCGGGAGAAAATGACCCGCGAGTCCCCAGCCAATCCTCTCTGCCACAGGGAGGAGGGCAGGGTAAGCGGTCCTCATTTAACCGCAAAGCACGCAAAGAGCGCAGAGGACAAATCAGGTCTGACAACAACGACAGGAAACCGGTTTTTCTTTCTGTTGTTCACTCGTGAATTTCTCTGCGTCCTTCGCGACTTTTGCGGTGAGAGAGGCCCTTCTCTCCCACCGGGAAAGGGGCAGGGGAAACGGGCGAGGTGTGACATGAGAACATCATGGGTTTATGCGGTGTGCGGGGGGCTGGTTCTCTCCGCGGGTCTTGCGTTCGGCGAGGAGCCGAGACCGGAGCAGGACAACCCGCCGATCCCCTCGGGCGAGATCAAGCACATCACCATCTCCATCTTCCCGGACGAGGTGATCGTCGTCCGGGGGAAGATGGTGGAGCTAGCGAACCTCCGCGAGCACCTCGGGAAACTCGTCCCCGACGCTCGGAAGCCCGGCGTCGAGGTCACCGTCGTCCCCAACTCCAAGAAGGAGATGGACCTCGTCCCCAGGATCATCCAGCTCGCCAAGGAGGTCGGCTACACCAACGTCTCTTACATCTCCGCGACCACTCAGAAACCCAAGCTCACCGAACTCACCATCCTCCTCTCGAAGACCGGGGAGCTCTTCGTCGAGGACACCCTCATCACCGAGAAGGAGCTGAAGGGGCACCTGGAGAAGCTGGTGGAGGAGGAGCGTCGGCCGAAGGTGCGCGTCTTCATCCGCGCCAGCCGACTCGTCCCGCACAAGAAGATCGCCGAGATCTCGAAACTCTGCCAGAGTCTCGGCTTCAAGGACATCGTCTTCGGCATCATCGCGGAATAACCCGGCAATTGGACGCGCACGATTATCGTAACCATTGAAATGGATTTCCATTGATAAAGCGTCTCGCCCGAACAACAATGTCCTTTGGTTTCGACGTCTATCGCCGATAGCCCATAACCTTATGAAACCAGCGAACGTGGAAGAACCCCTGAAAACCAACACACCTCCGGGCCAACTTTCGTTATGGTCTGGGCAGAGAAGTCGTCCGCACGTCTCGGTCAATCGCTGGAACCGCCCAGAAAAGTTGGCGTCGCTTTTGACCAAAGACCTCAATTTCAGCGGCGAGAACACTTCATATTCTCGCCACAACTTTCATGCATTCGCCGCCAAATTCCCGCCACAGTTACCGCGTTTTTTCATCGAGGAACTGAGTTGCGAAGGCGAAGTAGTTCTTGACCCGATGGTAGGTTCGGGGACAACGGTACTTGAAGCCGTCTTGCTTGGCCGTCGCGCCATAGGATTTGACATAGACCCGCTAGCAGAACGCATTTCCCGGATAAAAGTCACAAACTTCTACTCCCATAATGTGGCGGCAGCCGCATCCAAGGTTGTACGAAAGGCGCGGTCGATTTTGCAGCACCGCGGTGTTCTCCATGAAACACTCAAGACTCGATTCGATCCCGAAACGGTCCGTTTCATCGAGTATTGGTTCTTGCCTGCCACGCAGTTGGAATTGATGGCATTGGTCAGCGCGATATCCAAGATTCAGGATACTCGTATCCGGGCGCTCCTAGAGGTGGCTTTCTCCGGAATCATCGTCACGAAATCTGGCGGGGTCTCAATGGCCAGAGACTTAGCGCATTCTCGACCACACAGGGTTCCCTGCAAGGTCCCTAAGAATGCCATCGATCAGTTCGAACAAAAAGTGCGCAAGACCCTTAGGAGTTTGGCGGACAGTGTACCGAGCAGCCCGGTGGAAATACACCGCGGGGATGCCCGGTGCCTGCCGGTTAAGGATCAAACCGTTGACCTGATCGTAACATCACCACCTTACGCCAACGCGATAGATTACGTGCGTGCGCACAAGTTCTCGCTTGTCTGGCTTGGTGACCCTATCGAAAGCCTGTCCACACTACGCTCCACCTATATCGGCACGGAAAAAACGGCTGGCGTTGCAGTCCACACCTTTGGGGAAACCTCTGCAAGAATACTCTGTGAACTCGCGAAAAGAGATCACAAGAAGGGCCGAGTGTTTTCAAAGTACCTGAGCGATATGGCGTCAGTCCTTCAGGAAATGCTCCGTGTCTTGAAGCATGGACGATGCGCGATATTAGTTGTTGGTTCATCTACAATGCGCGGCTTGGATGTCAAGACACACGAATGTCTTGCCGAGGTTGCGCGTTCCGTCGGCTGGAATGTGTTGGGAATGGCACCCAGGCGCATAGACAGAGACAAACGCATGATGCCTATGCGGCTATCCAAGTCTCTTGCCACACAGATCGAACAACGCATGTCTGAGGAGTTTGTCATCGCGATGGCGAAACCATAGGGGATATTGTGCCGAGCAAGAAAGAAACCGCTGCGCGTGCAACAGAGATCTTTGAGCATTGCTCGTATCCGAATGGTCTCAATGCCAATACGGCATGGCTCGGGATATACCAAGCCTTGCTCTGGTATGAATCAACCGGCGGGACAGAATTGCTCCCCCACATCATAGATGCTGATAAACTGCGGCAACCAACCTACAAGGGCGACAAGGCAAAAGGGGGTTCAAGGCCGTGGATAGAACGGGCGAGACGCGTTCATCTGTACCTCTGCGAGAAACTCGGCTGCAGCTCTTCGAAAGTCATCCAGCATTTCGACCTTCTCATGCGTTCAACCGGCTATGAAGGACTGCAAAGGCAGAACCCGTTAGGCATCGCCTTTGCGGAACTGGTTGCTCACGTCCTTCGGAGATTTGGCAGTCCGCAAATCGCCAACAAGACAGAGGTTCCCGCGCACGAGGTTTTCCCCGGTGTCTCACTTCAGAGCCGTAGTGCCAACCCGAAGATAGACCTTGTTGCGTTCAAAGCAGGAAAACCGGTAGGCATCGTAACCACAAAATGGAGCATAAGACACGACCGCCTGACCGACGTAATCGACGAAGCAATCACCTATAAGAGCGCCGCGATGCGAACCGGACTCAAACTCCCCTGTTGCTTCGTCACAAATGAGTTCGACCCGGCCCGACTTGATAAACTTCTGAAGGCCAAGGTCGTGGACGCGGTTGTTCACGTGAACCCCGAACTCGTCACACAAGTGTGCAGACTAAACGAACGGCTTCGCGAACTACGCGATATCCCCTACCTAATCTCCGCTTCGACCAAATGGTGACACTGTGATCGTTTCCCGAATAAATGGTCATCCAGCGCCAGCATTATCTGCATCTGGCGACTTGACATTCCCGCGGAACACGCTATAAAAGAGCCCCCCGATTCTCAGGCGTGCGAGGGTGTTTAGAGCCTGTCCTGACAACCCCTCCGCCGGGGCGGGCGATTTCCATCCGAGAACCAAGGAGCAGACACATGGAGAAACTGAAGGGCAACGCCGTCATCGGGCAGTCGGGCGGGCCGACCTGCGTCATCAACCGCTCGCTCGTCGCCGCCGTCGAGGAACTGAAGAAATCCCCGCTCGTGACCGCCATCTTCGGCGCCCGACACGGGGTCGACGGGATCCTCAAGGAAGAGTTCATCGACCTCCGGAAGCAGTCGAAGACGACCCTGGCGAGACTGGTCGAGACGCCCGGGGCGGCACTCGGCTCCACCCGCAAGAGACCGAAGGCCGGCGACGAGGACTGCATCAGGATCTTCGAGGTCTTCCGGAAGTATGACGTGAGGTATTTCTTCTATATCGGGGGCGGCGACTCAGCACAGACCGCGAACACGATCAGCGCGCTCGCCCGCTCGAAAGGCTACGAGTTCCGCACCTTCCACATCCCGAAGACGATCGACAACGACCTCATCGGGAGCGATCACACGCCCGGGTACGCGACCGCCGCGCGCTTCGTCGCCTGCGCTTTCATGGGCGACGACCTCGACAACCGGTCCCTATCCGGGGTCAAGGTCAACGTGGTGATGGGCCGGCACGCCGGATACCTCACCGCTGCGAGCGTCCTCGGCAAGCTCAACGAGGAGTCGGGACCCCACCTCGTCTACTGTCCTGAGAGACTCTTCGACATGGACCGATTCATCGCCGACGTGGACGAAGTCCACGCCCGGCTCGGCCGGTGCGTCGTCGCCGTCAGCGAAGGGATCGCCACCGGGACCGACGACAAGGACCTCATCGTGACGCAGGCCGGCGAGACGATGCTGAAGGAGAGCGTCCGGATGGAGATGCCTCGCGACCCGTCGGGACATCCGCAGCTCTCGGGCACCGGGATCCTCGCCGACTACCTGGTCTGGCGGGTGCGTCGGGTGCTCGAGTCGAAGTACGAGGCACAGAAGAAGAAGTTCCGGATCCGCGGCGACACGTTCGGGTACCTCCAGCGGTCGTTCCCGGGCGTCTTGAGCGCCGTGGACGCCCGTGAAGCCGCGCAGGTCGGAAAGCTCGCCGCACGGTTCGCCCTCACCTCGGGCGCCGACGGCTCCGTCGTCATCAAGCGGAAGCCCGGACCCAGATACGCCGTCGAGATCTCCTGCGTCCCGCTCAGCGAGGTGGCCCGCGGCGAATCGACCATGCCCGACCACTTCATCAACCAGGCCGGGAACTACGTCACCCAGGCGTTCGTCGATTACGCCCGGCCGCTCGTCGGGAGACTCCCCGAGGCCGGACTCATCCAGAAATCGCTCGTCCCCAAACGCTGAGCGGACCGTCTTCTCCCTCGCCCCTTGGGGGAGAGGGCGGGGTGAGGGGTAGTCATAGAAAGCCGAAGCCCGAAACCAGAATCAATGACAAATCACCAAATGACGATGGGCGTGCCGGTGCGATGGAGGCATTCGTCATTCGGAATTCGGACTTCCGGTTTCGCGGACGTTCATTTCATCGACACACGACAGGGGAGTCGAACATGGGAAAGTGCATGGAAGTGATCCTCGGCCGGCGGACCATCCGCCGGTTCAAGCAGAGGCCGATCCCGGGAAAGGACCTCGTGGAACTCGTGAACGCGGCCCGGCTCGCCTCGAGCGCGGGCAACGCTCAGCCCTGGCAGTTCATCCTCGTCGATGACCTCGGCCTTGTGCGTGACCTGTGCGGATCCCTCGGGTGGCTCGCCGGCGCACCCGGAGAGAACCAGCGCCCGACCGCCCTCGTCGTCGTGCTCCTCGCCAACCCGAAGGACAAATGGTCGGCCTGGGCGGACGGAGGCGCCGCCGTCCAAAACATGGAGCTCGCCGCATGGGAGAAAGGCATCGGCTCCTGCTGGATCGGCTCCGTGGACGCCCCGACCGTCGCGAAGCTCCTCAAGGTCCCGGACGACTGGAAGATATTCTCCGTGCTCGCACTCGGGATTCCCGATGAAAAGCCGGTGGCCGAGGATGCGGAGGACGACGTCTCCGCCCGGCGCGACCCCTCGGGCGTCCTCCACGTCAGGAAACGCAGGCTCGACGCGGTCCTCCACCTCAATGCGTTCGGACGAAAAGCCTGAGTGGTCGCAGGTCGGGAGTAGAGCAGGTGCAGGTCTCCGCGCCCGGCACCCGGAGGGCCGCCGCGTTCCGTCAATCATCGACGTTCCTGGAGGTCAGACATGCCCGGCTACAAGAACGTAACCCTGGGGACGCCGCTGTTGACCAACTCGCAGATCGCCTTTCGTCTGGGGCTCGTGCGTCAGCGCACGAGGACCTACCCGCTCGACTCGCTCGACTTCATCATGATGGACCTGGAGAGCCCCGACGGGATCCACCGTCACGCCTATCAGTGCACCGGGGACCTGACCGGTCGGCTGCTGGAGTTTCTCTCCCACGCCGAGGGCGTGGACGGGCGATGCGACGAGCGTCTTGGCCGGCTTTTCGAACGCATTCTAGGGCAGCGCCGGCCTTCGGGTCTCTTCGGCAGACGGACTGCGGACCCACCCACGGAAGAGACCTGTCTTGCCGCCGGTGCGCGGCTCTTCCCCGGCCTCATCCGCTACTACGAGAGGACCGGCGACATGCGCGCATTGGACGCCGCGGTCGGCCTGGCGGACCTTACCATCCGATCGAGCGATACGTGGTACAGGCGGCTCAAGGCATCGGGCGGCCGGGAGATCCATTTCTGGATCACGGAGCCGCTCGTGCTGCTCTACGCTTTGACGGGCGCGAAGGCCTACCTGGATTTCGTCGGGATGATCAACGACGAGCTGGAATCGCCGGAGAAGGGGGCGCACGCTCACGGATACCTGGCGACCCTGCGCGGGCTCCAGCTCGCCGCACTGGTCACCGGCGACAACGCGTGGAACGCGAAGGTGGATGCCTGCCGCCGCATCATCATCGAAAAACACTACGTGATGCCGGACGGCTGCACCCCGGAACGCTTCCCCCACTCCGACGCCAACGAGGGGTGCGCCATCGCCGACTGGCTCATGCTGAACCTGAACGCCGCCGCCATCACGGGCAGTGCCGAGGCGTATGAACGGGCGGAGTGCATCCTGTGGAACGCCCTCGCGTTCAACCAGTGGATCACCGGCAGCTTCGGACACCGCTCCACCAACGCCAACGGCTACGGGATGCGGCGGTTCGAGGAGGCGTGGTGGTGCTGTCTGCATCACGGCGGACTCGCACTGGTCGAGTACGCACGTCATGCGGTGACACTGCGGGACAACGTGATCCACGTCAACCTGCTGGTTCCGGGTCGCTTCACGGTGCGACGGCCGGACGGGCGGGAGTCGGAGGTTCGGATCGCGTGTGCGTATCCGGCGCGTGCGGAGGCATGGATCGAGGCGGAGCGCGTCCCGGCGGACGTCTCCGTCCGTCTGCGCGTGCCCGGGTGCGTGAAACGGCCGAGCCTCACCGAGTCCCGCGAAGGCGACCGTGTCCGACTGCATCTCTCCGGGCGATTGGGCCACCACGTGGAGTCGTGTCCCGGAGGCGTCATGCTGAAATACGGACCGCTCGTCCTAGCGCCCGCGATCTACAGTTGGCTTCCGAGGGTGCACACCGCCGGCGAGACGCATGTCCCGACCGGCTATATCCCGGACGCGATGCCGCAGGGACTGCCTGTCCTTCACCTCCCCGGCGACGACGCGGACGGCCTCCTTGCACTCTCGGAGATGCCGCTGCCGGTGTGGACCTATTTCGAAGACGGACCGACGACGCGGTGCGGCGTGTCGGGATCGCCCGCCAACGTGCCCGTGACATTCCCCGGCGGCACGCAACTGACGCTTCGGTTTACGCCGCTCTGCTATAACACCTCCAACCTCACGCTGTTCGAGACGCCCATCGTCTTCGGCGGGGTGAAAGACATCGGAACGTGAAAAGACCCAAGTTCGAAGTCGTCCTCTACCCGAGCGCGTTCGGCAGGAAGAAGTAGCAGCATCTCAACCGCGAAGAACACAGAGACTAGAGACTGGAAACTAGACCGGTCCCGATTTCATCGGGACCTCACTGGAAACTGGAATTACGGTCACGCCGTGTTTCTGGTCTCCAGTCAGCGACCCCGACTTGTCGGGCAAGCGTTCTAGTCTCCAGTTTCCAGAACCCTTTGCGGTTCCAGAATCGAGGCCCGCTTCATCCCCGCGAGATGTCCCCGTCTGTCCGTTCCTGCCCCCTTCGGTCCCTTTCCGTCGCTCCCAAACCAGAGCGATTGACTCCTCTATTTGCCAAGAAAATGGGGAAAATAGAAAAGTTTGGCGCCGATTTTTCGCGTTTTCGGCCCAATAATGCGGTTTTGCTTCAAGCGCTCAAGCAATTCGGGCCGATTTTGTTTGCTAGCGGTTTTAGGGTGGGAGGCGTGTTGGGCCCGCCCTTCAGCGTTCGCCGCGTTCGCGGAGGATGCGGATGAGGACGTCGGGGCAGTCGGCGCCGATCGCGTCCACGTCGAGCTTCGAAAGGATCTTCCGGCAGTCGCTCTCCGAGCGGGCAATCCACACCATGATCCGAAGTCCGGCGCGGCGGATGGCCCGGTTGAGCCCGGAGGTGACCGTCTGCCACGCCGGGTGAATCGCCGTGCATCCCAACTCGACCGCCAGCGCCAGGTTCTTCCGGGACGCCGCGCAGAGAAGCCCGGTGTCGATATCCGGACGGAGTGCACGGAACGTGCGGAGGTATCCCGCGTCGAACGAGTGCACGACGACCTTGCCGGGATAGCGTCGGAGGAGCGGGAGGAACTTCTCGTTGAGCCGGTCGGTGGTCTCGCGCGGGGATTTCACCTCGATGGCGAGCGGGACCTTCCCCGCTACGAGCTGCATGACCTCGTCCAGGGTCGGGATGCGCTCGCCTCGGAAGTGCTCGTCGAACCACCGTCCGGCGTCGAGCCTCTTGAGTTGTGCTAGCGTCATCTCGCGCACGGGACCCTTCCCGTCCGTCGTCCGGTCGACCTCCTCGTCGTGGATGACCGCGATGTGGTTGTCCCTGGTCACGTGGACATCGAGTTCGAGCGCGTCGACCCCCAGGTCGAGCGCCGCCTTGAAACTCGCGAGCGTGTTCTCCGGATATTTCTGAAGCCACCCGCGATGTCCGACGATGATCATTTCTTCTCCCGTCGTTTCTGCTCTTTGGCAACTCGGGATTTGCGCTCTTCCTCCTCGGCCGAGAGCCGGTCCACGAGCGGCAAGGGACTCGTGACGTGCCTTTCGAGCCACCGGTCCGTCTCGTCGAGGTTCATGGCGAGTGCGAGCACCTCGGTGAAGTGGAGGATAGGGACCTCGAGGGCGCGCCGCCTCCGTCGGCCGAGAGTGTACTGGAAGGTGTCGAGGCTCAAGTGGCAGTGTGGGCACGCGGTGACGATCGCGTCGGCCTGCGACTTCTCGAAGTCCCGGAAGATTTTTTCGAGCGTGCCGAACGCCCGCTCGCTTTCCGTGAAGACGTCGAACGGCCCCACTCTCCGCCCGGCGCCGCTCCACTGGCGTACCTGCGCCCCTACGAGTCCCATCAGCGCCTCCATCGGCGGCAGGGCGACGTCGGTTGGCTGCATCCCCTTTCCCTCCGGGAGAGGGTACGGGTGAGGGGGATTTTCCGGGCGACTTCCCTCGCCCCGGCCTTTCGTCGTCGGTCGTTTGGCGCCCTCTGGCGGCGGGAGAGGGGGGACGGGCGCGTGTGTCCCGGACTCCCGACGCGGAAACCCGCACCCGTAGTAGCAGACGACCTTGAGCGACCCGACGGGCCGCTCTTCTCCCGTCGCTCGGATCTTCGCCGCGAGCTTCTCACGGACCTCCGGGCGGCCGAAGAGCTCGAGCACGTGCAGGGCCGAGTCGGGTCCCCCGGCCTCACGGAGCTGCTCGACGCAGATGGGACATCCGCTGACGATGATGCCTCCGCCCGCGCGCTCGAGGTTTTTCCGGGCGTTCGCTGGGCCGGCTCCCGCGTCGAGTCCCCGGACGATCCCCGCCCCACAGCAGGTCCAGCCGTCGATCTCCGCGAGACCCACGTCGAGTTCCGCGGCGGTCCGGCGGATCGACGCGTCGTACTCCCGAGCGGACTCCGTGAGGAGACACCCGGGGTAGTAGGCGAAGACCTGTCCCTCGCGCGGCGCCGCTTTCACCGTCCGGGCTCTCGCCTTCGGCGGAAAGAGCCGGAACTTGCCGCGAAGGAGGAGCGAGAGGTCCTGTGCGCACTCGGTGGCGGCGGGCTTCGCGTGTTTCCGCATCTCGGCGACGAGCCGCCTCAGGTGCACCCGCCCCCGGCGCTCGAGTTGCTCCTCGATGATCTGCTGAAGGGATTCCGTCGCCACGAGAGAACCTCCATGCCTTCACGGATTATACGACCCCAAGGGGAAAATTCCAAATTCCAAGAGCCAAATTGCTCTGTAGAAAACACCTCTTGTGACCGCTGCCGCTCGTTCCTCTCCCCCCACCGGGGGGAGAGGATTCAAGCCTGCCCTGAGCCAAGTCGAAGGGGTGAGGGGCGGATTTCTTCGCATGCCGGGCGGGCCCACCCCTCACCCCACCCTCTCCCCCCAGAGGAGGGAGAGGGGTGAAGCAGCAAGACGGATGTTTTCTACAGAGCAGCTCCAAGTTCCAAATTCCAAGTGGGGAGTTTGCAGGGGAGGGGCCCTTCTTGGGGATTTGGTGTTTGGAATCTGTTTGGAATTTGGAGCTTGGAACTTGGAATTTCCCGCCGCAGGCGGGTTACTCCATCAACGCCCGGAGGTGTTCTTCGACGCACGCGCCGAGGGAGTTCAGGTCGTAGCCGCCCTCGAGGACGCTCACGATCCGGCCGGAGCAGCTTGTTGCGGCGAGCTCGACGATGGCGGCGGTCATCTCGCGGAAGTCCGTCGGCTCGAGGTTGAGTCCGGCGATGGGGTCCCCGGCGTACCCGTCGAACCCCGCCGACACGAGGACAAAGTCCGGGACGAAGACTTTTGCAACCTCATCCAGCGCGCGGACGAAGACGCTCACGATGGCGGCGCGGTCGAGCGTGACGGGAACGGGGCAGTTGCGGGTGAACCCGGCGCCCCGCCCTTTCCCCCGCTCCTCCTCGCGCCCCGTCCCCGGATAGAACGGGAACCGGTGCATCGAAAAGTAGAAGACGCTCTCGTCGTCGTAGAAGATCGCCTGGGTGCCGTTCCCGTGGTGGGCGTCGAGATCGACGATGAGGACCTTCGAGCAGGCGTGATGTCGCTGGGCGTAGCGGGCGCCGAGTGCGACGTTGTTGAAGAGACAGAACCCCATCGCCTCCGATGCGGTCGCATGGTGTCCGGGCGGCCGCACCATGCAGAAGACGTTCTTCACCTCGCGCAGCATCACCTGGTCGATGGCGACGAAGACTCCGCCGACGGCCGCGCGCGCCACGTCGAACGACTCCGGACACACCACCGTGTCCGGGTCGAGCGAGGTGCGGCCCTCGTGACAGAACCGCTGCACGCGGAAGATGTGCTCCTCCGTGTGCACCATGCGGAGGTCTTCGACGTCGGCTCCGCGCGGGGTGAAGATCCGGAGGTTTTCCCAGACCCCGCTCCGCAGGAGACGCTCCTGGATGGCGAGGAGCCGCCCCGGACACTCCGGGTGGTCTCCTGTCCGGTGCGCGAGATACACGTTCGAATAGACGATCCCGGTGGTGGGCATGGGCCCTCCGAAGAAATGACTGAATCCTAATGACTAATGTCGAATCAATGACTAAGTCCTAATGTCTAACGAAGGCAGAACACTTGGCGGGCCAACGGGTTACGTCGACACAGACCGGTCACGCGACTGCGGTTTCTCAGTCATTAGACATTAGGGTTTAGTCATTTTTTCCAGTCCCCCCATATAGCTTCGGAGGACTTCGGGGACGGCGACGGAGCCGTCGGGGTTCTGGAAACTTTCGAGGATCGCGGCGATGAGCCTAGCGAGTGCGACGCCCGAGCCGTTGAGGGTGTGGACGAACTTCACCTTGCCGTCCGTGTCGCGGAACCGGATGTTCGCCCGACGCGCCTGGAAATCCAGGAAGTTCGAGCAGCTCGAGGTCTCCAGCCACCTCCCGAGCCCCGGCGACCAGATCTCGATGTCGTAGCACTTGGACGCCGCGAACGACATGTCCAGCGTCGAGAGCAGCATCACGCGGTACTCGAGAGCGAGAAGCTGGACCACGCGCTCGGCGTCCGCTAGCAGTTTCTCGTGCTCCTCGTTGCTCGTCTCGGGCCGCACGAACTTCACCAGTTCCACCTTGTCGAACTGGTGCACCCGCATGAGCGCCCGCGTGTCCTTGCCGTAGCTCCCGGCCTCACGACGGAAGCACGCCGTGTACGCCGCGTAACAGATCGGAAGCTCCCCCTCGTTCAGGATCTCGTCCCGGTGCATGTTCGTGACGGGGACCTCGGCGGTCGGGATGAGGAAGAGGTCGTCGAGACTGGTCTTGTACATGTCCTCTTCGAACTTGGGAAGTTGTCCCGTGCCGGTCATGGCGCGGCGGTTGACGAGGAACGGGGGGAAGACCTCGGTGTATCCGTGCTGAGTGGTGTGGAGGTCGAGCATGAAGTTGACGAGTGCGCGGACGAGTCGGGCGCCCGCGCGCTTGAAGAGTGGGAAGTGCGGCTCAGCGACCTTGGTCGCCCGTGGGAAATCCAGAATGTCCAGCGCCTCGCCCAGCTCCCAGTGCGTCTTCGGCTCGAAGTCGAAGGTCTTTCGCTCGCCCCCGTGTCGGACCTCGCGGTTCTTCGACGCGTCGCCGACGGGAACCTCGCTCGCCGGGAGGTTCGGGATCATCATGAGCTGCTCTTGGATCTCGGTTTCGAGTCGCTTGAGTTCGGGGTCGATCCCGCGGATCTCGTCGCCGATCTCTTTCGTCCGTTGGATGAGCGCGGAGGCGTCCTCGGACCGTTTCTTGAGTTCGGAGACCTTCTTCGAGTTCGCATTGCGCTCGCTTCTCAGCGACTCCCCGCGCCCGATGAGAGACCGGCGTCTCGCGTCCAGCGCTAGGAGCCCGTCGACGTCGAAGGCGACCTCGCGGTCCTTGAGCGCCTTCCTCACCCGCTCCGTCTCGTCACGGATGACGTTCATGTCCAGCATGTGCTCTCCTTTGAAAGGTGCTCGCCGACATCGTAGGAGATGCGGGGGGTGAAGTCAACGTGAAAGCGCTGGCGGCGCGCACCCGGGCGACGGAACCGCGGCCTGCGCGGCAACGACCGTGAAATGACTTTCAACGGGCAAGATAGATGCTATGATGCGGGCGAACAGGAACCGGCTTTGAGTGCAAGTCCGGTCGAAAGGGGAGAGTCATGAAGCACGTGATGCGGGCCGTCGTTCTTGCGGGGCTCGTCCTATCGTCCTGCGGACGCTCGGAGCGCGCGGGCGGCGCCGAGCAGCCCCGCCGCGTGTCCTACCGGCAGGACTTCGAGGACGGTAAGGCCCTCAGCGGTCCTTACAAGGGAAGATGGACCTCCAACCAGGCCGACATCGCCCGGCTGTCCCTCGACGCCCCGCGGGGAGAGGGCAACGTCTCGACGAAGGCGCTGACCTGTCACGCCAGCAAGGCGAAGACGTACGTGAGTTGTGAGGTCCCGCTGCCCAAGCCCTACCCGAGACTCGAGCCCGAGGGGTGGGACGGACACATCTCGGTGAAGTTCTATAACGGCGGGTTCGAGAAGTTCTACCTGCTCTACCTCCCGCTCTATCCGAACGAGATCCTGTTCCACCGGGGGTATTTCGACGCCAAGCGGGACAGGTGGACCGACATCGACCTGCCGCTGGACAGGTTCCTCTACTGCGGACGCCGGCCGCTGCGTGATCTCGAACTCGAATACTTCACGGTCGTGGCGGAGGGCCCCGAGAGCGACGAGAGTTTCTTCCAGATGGACGACGTCGTGATGTACAGCGTCCCGCGGACGAACCCGCCCGCCGCAAGGCCCAGACTGCCCCTCGCTCCCGGCGTGCTCCTCTTCCAGGACTTCGACGACCCGAACGACTTCGGGATCAACCGTTTCTATCCCTACACGCGCGAGACGAACGCCTTCCGCGTCACGGGGGGCGTGGACGCCCACGGCCGGGCGGTCGAGAAACCCCGGGACGCCGAGACGGGGTGTCTCAAGGTCCAACTCTTCGACCACGGCAGGCGGATGAACGGCGGGCTGCGCGTGAACTTCCCGGGCAAGGACACGCTCATCGAGTTCGAGGTGTTGGTCCACGGGGCGACGCGGCCGCACCTGCGGGCCCGGAGCGAGAACCGCAAAGGGTGGTACCGGCTCGACCTCATCCCCGCTCCTCCCCAAGACGAATGGACCCGCTGCACGCTCGAGGCCTCGCAGATGACGTTCGTCCCGTACCAGCCCGCCGACGCCTCCGCCGCCACGCCCGCACGCGACGAGAAGTTCTGGGAACTCCTGTGGGAAGCCGAGGCGACCGGAGAGGGCGAGCACTACCTGCTCTTGGACAACGTGCGGATCCGCGAGGAGATGTTCCAGCCGGACCCTGTTCCGGCCCCGCCCGAGTGAAGGGAGCGTCTTGGAATCGCGGCGTCGCGAAAGGGCTTTCAATCCCGCAAATGTCCGCTAAAATGACGTTTTTCGGGGGGTTCCGGGTGACTCGGCGTCTCGTGATCGGCACGCGGCGGAGCAAGCTAGCGCTCATCCAAGCGCGTCTCGTGGCGGAGTCTCTCGGCGAGGCGAGCGAGGGACTTGAGATCGAGCTCCGCGAGGTGACGACGGCGGGCGACCGGATGCGGTCGAAGCCCCTGAGCGAGGCGGGCGAGACCGGACTTTTCACGCGCTCACTCGAGCGGAAGCTCCTCGAAGGGGAGATCGACCTCGCGGTGCACAGCTTGAAGGACCTGCCGGTGGAGTTAGCGGAGGGGCTGGTGGTCGCGGGGACGCCGGAGCGTGCGGATGTGCGGGACGCGCTCGTCTCGCGCGAGGGACTTCCGCTCCGGGACCTGCGCCCCGGCGCCGTGGTGGGGACGTCGAGTCCCCGTCGCGCCGCACAGCTCCGCTCTCTCCGGCCGGACCTCGTCACGCGCGACCTCCGCGGGAACGTGGACACGCGGATCGAGAAACTCCGGCGGGGCGACTACGACGCGATCCTCGTCGCCAAGGCCGCACTCGACCGGCTCGGACTCGCCGCACTCATCACCGAGGTGCTGGATGCCGCCGTCTTCCTCCCGGCGCCCGGTCAGGGAGCGCTCGGCATCGAGACGCGCGAGGGCGATCTCGACGTGATGCACCTAGCGGGACTCGTGAGCGACGCGGCGACCTTCGTCGCGACGCTGACCGAACGCGAACTGCTCCGGCGACTCGGAGGCGGGTGTCACCTGACACTGGGGGCGCTCGCCGAATGCGCCGGGTCGGACGAACTTCGGCTTCGCGCGTCGGTGACGAGTCCGGACGGCGCACGCGCCGTGCGGGCCGAGTCGCGCGGAAAAATCCAGAACCCCGCTAGCGTGGTCGAACAGTGTCTCGACCAGCTCCGACGGGGCGGGGCATTACCCCTCGGAGAGGGGGCAACGTAAGGGACATGACTCTCCCCCCGGAAAACCCGAAGAGGGGTATCCCCTTGACTCAGGTAACCACAAGAAAAACATGCCGCATCCAAAACGACGAAAGTGCCCGAATCGCCAAATCGCGCACGATAACCGCGTCGGAAAAAGGGTCCAGGACCCTTTTTTTGGGCAAGGGGATACCCCTCAACCCGAAACCAGAAATCCGATTCAAGTTCGAAACGGAAAGTCCCGCCCGGAGTCGGGACGAAACCCGAAGAATCCCACCAAGTCTTGGGCTTTCGGGGAGACCCCAATCCCGATGAATCGGGATTGGGGACCCCTTGCTGTTTCGGGTTTCACTCGGCTTTCTGGCTTCGGATTTCGGGTTTGATTCCGCAGTCTGGATAGGATAACCCATGTTCCAGGCGACGCGCGACCACATCCGGAGGTTCCTAGCGTGGCTCCTGATGCTGGACGACACCCCGCACAGCATCGCGATGGGCGTGGCGGCCGGTGTGTTCATCTCCCTCACGCCGACCGTGGGACTTCACATGGCACTGGTCGTGGTGCTGTCGCTGATCATCCGGCTGAACCGGACGGCGGGGCTGGCCGCGGTGTGGCTGAACAATCCCGTGACCATGATCCCGGTGTTCTTTTTCAACTACCTGATCGGGACGTGGGTGCTGCTGAGGCCGCCCATCCGCTGGCATGAATTCCGCGAGGCGGTCGGCCGGGCACTCGTGTTCCAGCACTGGTACGAGAAGCTGGGCGCGGTGTTCTTCGTCCTGGGGAAGCTGACGGTCGAGGTGGCCGGACCGCTGTGGCTGGGAAGCGTGATGGTCGCGACGGCGCTCGCCGTCCCCGCGTATTTCGCCGTCCGACGCCTCGCCACGATCCGTCAGAAACGGGCCGCCGAGACGGGAGCTCTTCCCCCACGACTCGACGCCAAACCATCCCCCGGAGAATCGTCCGATGGAAAAACTCTATAAGACCGGCGAGGTGCTCAAGCGCGCCGGGATCAGCCGCGAGGTGTTCTACCGGTACCTCACGATGGGACTGGTCCGGCCCGCACGTCTCAGTCCGGGCGGACACAACCTCTTCGGCGAATCGGTCTTCAAACACATCGAGCTCATCCAGCGGCTCAACCGTTCCGGGTTCACGTTGCGGGACATCCGGGACACGTATTTCCGGGACGAGCGGGTCGAGGCGGCGCACTCGAAGAAACCCCCGACGGAGCAGTCCTAGCGGGGCGCCAAAAGTGTCATTCTGAGGACCCCGAGTGACCGAGGGGGACGAAGAATCTGGGTTTGAATGCTCAGGAACTGCCGGAGTCTCAAGGTTTCCCGCTACGCATCAAGATGCTTCGTCCCGACACGTCGGGACTCAGCATGACATCCGGACTTTTTTGGGGGCCTACCAGGGACTCGTCCAGGCAATCTTCGGTGTCATCTTGAGTCCCGATTCCATCGGGACGAGGCTCACTCGCCTCCGGCGAGAATCCTGCCCACGAAGGGGAAAGACGTTATCTCGCGCAGGGGGACCGGAGAGCCTCCTCTCCCTTCCAGGGAGAGGATCGAGGTGAGGGTGTAAGCGCATGACCGGCGGATGTCTTTACCCTCACCCCGGCCCTCTCCCTGAGAGGGTGAGGGGGAGGCGTGCCACGGGCTTTTCTTTCTTGCCCCTTGGGGGGCCCGTCCTATAATCAAGAGTGGGTCAACGTCGTCGGGAGGCGAGTGGATGCAGTTCGAACTGGACTCTCCCAAGGCGCGGTATAAGGGTCACGTGGTCTTAGCGAGTTCGTCGGAGCGTCGCCGGCGACTGATGGAGGACGCCGGGTACGATTTCGAGGTGATCGTCCCGTCGCTCAAGGAGGACCGGCTTCACCCGCAGGACCCGCTGGTCCTGGCCGAGTCCCTAGCCTACGCGAAGGCGCGACAGGTCGCCGACCGGCTCGAGCGGCACGTCGTCATCGGCGCCGACACCGTCGTCTCGCTCGGGGGCCGGCTCATCGGGAAGCCCGCGGACGAGGCCGAGGCCCGCGAGATCCTCCGCAGACTCTCCGGCTCGACCCACGAGGTCATCACGGGAGTCTGCCTCGTGAACGCCCGACGCGGCGAACGTCTCCTCGGCTCCGAAATCACCCGCGTCGTCATGAAGAATCTCTCGGAGGCGGAGCTCGACGCATACGTCCGCTCGGGCGAATCCATCGGAAAGGCCGGGGCCTACGCCATCCAGGAAAACGGCGACCGGTTCGTCGAACGGATCGACGGAAGCTTCACCAACGTCGTCGGCCTCCCGATGCTGCTCCTCGCGCGCATGCTCGATGTCATGAAAAAACTCATCTATCCGGAGACCGCAAGATGAAACGAATCATCGTCCTGTTGCCCGTGGTCGTCGGAGCGCTCGCCCTTTCGCTCGTCGCCGGACCCAAGCTCCCCGAAGGGCTCACCGTCGAAGTGGACCATTCCCTGCTGAACCTCTACGACACCGTCCAGGGCGAGGTCAAGAACCTCGACGTGGGCGAGTCGTTCACGGTGGCGCTGGTGGACGCGTACGGGCGCGTCGTGGCGAAAGAGCAGCTGAAGCGGAAGGGAGTCAAGGGGACGCCGTTCCGCCTTCAGATCCGGACGTTCTCGACATCGGCGATGACGGTGGAGGCGACGGGGTCGACCGGGCGGAAGGGGAAAGCCGAGATCCAGTGCGTTCCGCCGACCGCGGGGTGGGAGGACGTGCTTGTTGCGACGGCGGACGCCCTGAGTGCGAAAGACCCGGCACGCGCCTCGGTCCTCCGGCTCCTCGCCATACGCACCGGCGTCGCCAAGACCGGGGAGGAGATCGTCGCGTTCAACAAGGGCAACTTCCGATGTCTCGTCCTCGACGCGGCGCCCGCACAGGCGTTCGTCGCCACCGTGCCGCCCGTCGACGAGAAGGACCCGCGCGCCGCACTCCGCCGCGTCCCCTCCCTCTCCGCCCCCGACATCCTCAAGGTCTCCGTCGACGGAATCGAGGACCAGATCAAGAGGCTCTCGGAGTTCGGTCCCCTCGGGTACGCGATGTTCACCGCGGGCGGCGTCACCCCCCTGAACAGTGCCGTGGACTGGTGCTTCGACCCGCGGACGCTCGACGAGTTCCGCGCGAGTCTCAAGATGCAGCACGCGAGCGCCGCGGCGCTCGGACGAACCTGGGGCGTCACCTTCCGCCGGTGGGACGACGTCGTCCCTCTGACCACCCCCGAGATCCTGAAGCGCGAATTCGCCGGACGCAAGTCCGCCAAGCCCCTCAACTTCTCCCCGTGGGTGGACCACCGTGCGTTCATGGACGACAAGTTCGCCTCGCTCATCACGACGTTCGCCGACCGCGTGCACCTGGCACACCAGAACCTGCGCGTGGGATTCCTCGGCGGCTTGGCCCCCGCCGCCTTCGGCGGATACGACTGGACGCTCCTCTCGCAGGGCGTCGACTTCATGGAGACGACCGACGAGACGGCGAAGCGTCTGGTGGCGTCGCTTAACAGTCGGCGCCCGCACCCGGGATACCCCGTGGGCACGGTCTCGGACCAGCTCGAAAGCGGCGAATTCCTCCGACAGCTCTGGACCCACGTCGCCGCCGGCGACCTCGCCACCATCATCCAGCCGGGGACGAACCTCCTCAACGACAAGGGTCTCCCGACGCCGCTCGGATATAAGGCCAGACCCTCGCTCCTCGCCCTCGAGGGACTCGGACACGTCCTCATCGACAAGGAATTCGGTCCGTCGAGCGCCGGGGTCTGCCTCTACTACTCGCAGCCCTCGGTGCGGGTGCAGTATCTGCTGGACGCCGGGGCCCGCGGCGCCGAGTTCCGGATGGGCGAGAGCGCCGACGACCTCTTCACCAGCACCTGGCACCGGAACCTCCGCGCGTGGGTCGACCTGCTCGACGACCTCGGCGTCGAGTTCGACTTCCTGGGCTATCGCACGCCGTCCGGACGCGGGTGGATGAGGAACGTCAAGGTCATCATCCTCCCGAAGGCGGTGGCGCTCTCCGAGGCGGAAGCGTCGCAGCTCCGTCAGTTCGTCGAGCGGGGCGGGATGCTCATCGCCGACAGTCAGGCCGGACTCTTCGACGAGCACGGGATCGAGTCTGGGCGGAATCCGCTCGACGCGCTCTTCGGCATCCGGCGCGAGGGCATCCGCACGGCGGAACTCGCGGCGAAATACGCCAAGGTGGTCGACAGCCCGCTCCGGCCGCACCGCGAAGCGGGACGCTTCAAGGACCTCATCGAGGGCGTCCCGCTCGAGGGACTAAATCCCGTCGAGCCGAAACTGGAGCCGCTCCCCGTCGCCGGCTACCACCTCTCGGCCGCGCGGAACCACGCACTCCTCACGCGCGTCGTCGGCGCCGGAAGCACCGTCTATCTCAACCTCTCCCTCATGAACTACCCGTGGGACCGCGCGGACGCCAAGAAGGTCGCCGGACTCCGCGAGCTCACCCGACGCATCCTCGAGATCGCCGACGTCAAGTCTCACGCGACGCTCGTCCAGGCGGGGAAGACCAAGCCCCCGGACGTCGTCATCCGGCAGTTCCGGCACCGCGCGAACGACTTCCTGATCGTGCTGCGTCGAGCGCCGGCGCCCAAGGAGCCCGAGCGTCCGGTCGAGGAGGTTCCTCCGGAGGAGTTGCCCCCGGAGGAGTTGCCGCCGGAGGAGTTGCCGCCGGAGGAACCGCCGCCGCCCGAGGAGCCTCCTCCGCCCGTGCTCCCGCCCGCGCCGCTTCCGGCGCCCCTGGAGAACCCCGCCGCGCTAGAGTTCAACCAGCTCGTACCGGAGGAGCCGGCCCCGCCCAAGCAGGCCGAACCCCCGAAGACCGAACCTGCGCCGGAAGTCAACCCGGAAGTCCCCAAGGAAGAGCCTCTGGTCGCCGCGCCGCCTGACTACCGCGTGAAAGCGGCGGACTCCCTCCAGGTCGAAGTCGCCGGGCAGCCGGACCTCACCCGTGCCGTGGCGGTCGCACCCGACGGGAAAGTCAATCTCCCCCTCGTGGGCGACGTCGAGGTGGCGGGGATGACCGCCGCCGAAATCCAGGACAAGCTGACCGCGATGTACGCGGAGTACATCGTCGGGGTGAAGGTGACCGTCACGGTGTCCACGCCGAAACCCGAGGGAGAGGGGGAAAAGGAGGAGGAGCCGAAAGAGCCCGCGCTCAAGGGCGACTTCTTCAAGATCCGGCTCGACCGCGAGCGCTTCGTCTATGACGTCATCCCCGGCCGCTTCCTCGCCAAGACCTCCGAGCCCCTCGTGCTCCTCGGCGAAGGCGAGTGCGGGGTGCTGGCACTCCTCGACTACGAGGTCAAGGGGGTGGACGTGAAGCTCACGATGCGTCCGCTCGAACTGACCTATCGCATCAACCTGGTGGCGAGTGCGACCCCGGGACTGCACGCCTACCGCGTGGAGTTCATCGATCCGAAGGGGAAACCGGTCGAGCACTACACGGTGACCCTAGCGGCGCCTCAAGGGTACGCCGGGGGGGTCTTCCACCTCGCACTGAACGACATGAGCGGGGAGTGGACGCTCCGCGCGACCGACGTCCTCACCGGCACCAGGGGCGAGGCCAAGTTCATGCTCAAATAGAAATGACTAAATCCTAATGACTAATGTCTAATCAATGACTAAACCCAAAGGCCCAATTGGACGCTGAAGAGGTCACGCGACTGCCGAATTCGTTTGTAGTGCGCCCCGCTTGTGGGGCGCCGCCGCGGCTTGACCGGCCCACGAGGGGACCGGATTACGCTTCTTTGGCAGCCTGCGAACGGCCGAGAAAAACAAGAATCCAGCGACGCTTGCGCATCGACAATTGTTCAGTCATTAGTCATTAGGATTTAGTCATTCCCCGAAGGGGCAGTCGCATGGACTCGACCCAGAAGATCACCACCCTGGTATCGGCGGTCGGACTTCTCGCCTCGTGCGTGATGGTCCTCCGTGTCCTCCGGCGGCACCGGCTCAGTCTTTCGACCGGGACCGACCCGCTCCAGCCCCACCGGTTCACCCGCCGCCGCATCACCATGAGCGCCGTGCTCGCCGTGGTCTCCGTGATGCTCTTCCTGGGGGTGTGCGTCCTCGACGGGGTGCTGAGCACTTCGCCCGGCGTCTTCACCTGGTTCTGGCTGGGCGTGCTGGGACTCCTCGTGTGGCTCCTGTGTCTGGCGTTTTTCGACATGTTCGCGGTGACGCACGTGCGACTGGGCCGCCGGGAGCCTCCCGGCAACTGGCCCCGAGGTTAAGATGATGTCCGACTGGCGAAAGAGCGCGTTTCTGCCGATAGTACTCCTAGCGGTGTGCTGCGCCTCGGGGTGCAGCACGCCCGAGCGGGCCTGGCCGTACGTCG
>Ga0315282_10004321_pt1 | contig 24777 bp, 20 predicted proteins | sample YL17G07_20_MG_FD_203693 | JGI IMG/M metagenome (GOLD analysis project Ga0315282, IMG submission 203693) | Sediment microbial communities from Yellowstone Lake, YNP, Wyoming, USA - YL17G07_20 | ecosystem: Environmental > Aquatic > Freshwater > Lake > Sediment | place: USA: Wyoming | collected... | reverse complement strand
AGCCCCTCCCCCCCATGTTGTAACCCCCACCGACTTCCAGTTGTTCCATATCTTCAAAGAAGCCACCACCTTCGAAAAAGCTGCTATGGGTGTGGTGATGGGTGTGGCGGTGATAGGACTGCTGTACGCGCTGATGCTCATCTTCCAGATCCGCAAGGAACCCGAGGGCACTGAGCGCATGAAGCACGTGGCCAATGCCATTCGCACCGGCGCTCTCGCCTACTTAAAACGGCAGTTCCGCACCATTGCCTTTGTCATCGCAATACTGGCCGTATTCATGTACTACACGGCGATCCAGGACTGGAAGCTTGATACCTTTACCACCGGTGACAAGGTGATAATAGGGTTGGGTCGCGCCTTCGGTTTCCTGATGGGCGCTGGTTTCTCGGCTATGGTAGGTTGGGTCGGTATGAATATGGCAGTGCGGGGTAATGTGAGGTGTGCTGAGGCCTCACGCAGCAGTTTTGTCAAAGCCCTTAAGATCGCATACCGCACTGGCGTTATTACAGGCATGCTGACCGATGGCCTTGGGTTACTGGGTGGCACTCTGATATTTATGCTCTACGGCAGGCAAGCTCCAGAGGTGTTGCTGGGCTTTGGCTTTGGTGGCACCCTGATTGCTCTGTTCATGCGTGTCGGTGGCGGTATCTACACCAAAGCTGCCGACGTGGGTGCTGACCTCGTAGGTAAGGTTGAGAAGAACATCCCTGAGGACGACCCTCGCAATGCGGCCGTGATCGCCGACCAGGTAGGCGACAACGTTGGTGACTGCGCTGGCATGGCAGCGGACATTTTCGAGTCCTACGAGGTCACCATAGTTTCGACCATGATATTGGGCATACTAATCATAAGGTCATTCTACGATGCTACCGGGGCGCCGACAGGCGATGTAGCGAAACACTTCGGCTCCACACCAATGCTCGGCTGGATCCTCTTCCCCCTCTTAGTGCGAGCCGCAGGCGTTTTCTCCTCTGTCATAAGCACCTACTCGGTGCGGGCGTTAAATGAAGGTGAGAGCGCCATGAAGGCCATTCACCGTGGCTATATGCTGGCGGCAGCTATGTCCGTTGTGTCCTTCTACCTCTTCGCTGAGTTCTATTTTAAAAACACGAGGGTCTTCTGGGCTACCTCAGTCGGTGTACTGTTGGCAATATCCATCAACTACATGACAGACTATTTCACGTCCACAGAGCGAGCCCCCGTCAAGGAGATAGCCAAGTCCACGCAGACCGGGCCGGCCACTACCATTTTGTCCGGCCTGGGCATCGGGTTAGAGAGCTCAGTGTATGCCATTATAGCTATTGCTATAAGCATCCTGCTTTCGGCCATAATTTTCAGCGGCATGGACGCAGTCTTCATCTTCTACGGTATTGCTCTTTGTGGTATAGGTCAGTTGACGTTGACCGGCAATAACGTTGCCATGGACTCCTTTGGCCCAGTCTCAGACAACGCCAATGGTATAGGCGAGATGTCCAAACTGGAGCCTAAGGCTCGTCAGCACCTGGCTGACCTTGATGCCGTAGGCAATACCACCAAAGCCATCACCAAGGGCATAGCGATTGCCTCGGCGGTGATAGCCGCGGTCTCGCTGTTTGCCGCTTTCTCGTTCGACGCTCGAGAATACTTTGCCACACAAGGTGTTGCCGCTAAAGAATTCGTTATCAACATGATAAACTACAAGACCTTTATCGCCTTCCTCATCGGCGGATCAATACCATTCCTGTTCAGCTCCCAGCTCATCAGAGCTGTGGGCAGGGCGGCCTTCAATTGCGTCAATGAGGTACGCTACCAGTTCAAGATACCAGGGGTGTGGGAGGGTACTAAGGACCCAGATTACGGAAAGGTGGTTGATATCTGCACCAAGGCTGCCCAAAGAGAGTTAATCACTCCGGCGCTGATGGCCGTTATCACACCGCTGGCAATCGGCTTCCTGCTGGGATTACAGGCACTGGGTGGCTTCCTGGCCGGTGTAATCTTGACAGGACAGCTGATGGCAGTATTCATGTCCAACACCGGTGGTGCCTGGGACAACGCCAAGAAGACCATAGAAGATGGCCTATATGGCGGTAAGGGCTCTGAGGCACACAAGGCCAGCGTTGTTGGTGATACTGTTGGCGACCCCTTGAAGGATACCGCTGGTCCAGCTTTGAACCCATTGATCAAAGTTATCAACATCATCTCAGTTATAGCGACCTCAATTATTCTGGAGCAAAGGGGCATCACTGACAAGGTAAGCAATGTGAGCCCAGTCGTCCTGGTACTGGTTGGTATAGGCGTGGCAATAGTTATCGGCGCTATCTGGTTCTCCAGAAGTCAGTCATCCTATGGGCGAGAGACAGAGGAGGAAGAGGTCAAGCCTACTTAGCCGAGGCGAATCGGCTAGAGGAAAGATTTGGGTAACCTATCCGCCGAGGTGGGTTCACCTTCGGTGATCAAAAGGGTATCCCGAACGAATCTAAACATAGGAAGCAACAGAGGCTCGGTGCCGCTGTGCTTCCTATGTTTGTTTCGACCGACTCACGAAAGTACAGTAGGCCTTAATCCGTGGAATCTAATAGCATTAAAAATGCTAATTTGTCATTGCTACGAAAATAGCTCTTTCAGCCCCCTGTATCCCCCACTCTTGGGGGGATTGGGAGGGAGATGGGGGACACCCCCAGACCCCTCCCAAAGGGGCTGCGCCCCTTGTGGAATCCCCATTTTCATACTTCGTGGTGCTGGTTGCAACACCAGCATGGGGGATTCCCCACAGACAAGGGAATCATTATCGACAATGAGCCAACAAGTATACGCTCTTGCGGTCAGGGTGGCAGGGGAGTATAATAACAGGACATTTGGCAGGCTAGACCATACTATGGAGATTGATAAGAGCAACTACAGGGCGCAAGAAGTTTGCGGCTGTTGTGTGGGAAGGAAACGCCAGAACTAGGCGTTTCCTTTTTTGTTGATTTCTGCTGAGAGGAGAAGGGTCAAACATGGCACAAGAAAAGGTTGAGTCACCTATGCCCGGGAAGATACTTAGTGTGGATGTCAAGGTGGGTAACAAAGTAGTGGAGGCGGAGACCGTCCTGTGCGTCCTGGAGTCCATGAAGATGGAAAACCCCATAGTGGCTCCGGTAAACGGCACAGTCAAGGAGATCAAGGTGGCCCCTGGACAAACAGTCCAGGCGCGTGAGTTGCTGGCTGTGATTGAATACTGATTCGAGGTTGCTTTATGGTAGTAGGAAGATCCGTTGAGTTTGCCTTTATCGCCTATGGCTTTCTGTTTGCCATTTCCCTGATGGTAGCGGTCATCATCAAGATAGTCTACTGGGTGGTGCACAGGGGCGGCAAGACAAAGCCAGATGAAGGCGAGGAGGCTTAAAGCCAATGTCATTCTGGGACTTTTTTGCAGGCTTACATACGCTCTTCACCCAGGACTGGGACACCTCTTTAGTAAGGGTGCTGCTGATATTCCTGGGTTTCCTGTTAATCTATTTGGGCTACCGCCAGACACTTGAGCCCCTGCTCATGATCCCCATGGGCATCGGGATAATAGCAGTTAACGCCGGGGTGCTTTATTTCGAGGCGAAGGATGCAACGGCGGCGAGGGAGGCGGGTACCCTGTTTGTAGCGCCTCTGATCAGTGACCCCACCGAACTCATGAAATATCTGCAGATTGATTTCCTGCAACCTATCTATAACTTCACTTTCAGCAACGGCCTCATCGCCTGCCTGGTTTTCATGGGCATCGGGGCCATAACCGATATAGACTACCTCATCGCCAAACCCTGGATGAGCATGGTGCTGGCGGCTGGCGCCGAACTGGGTACCATAGCCACGCTGCCAATAGCAGTGGCCTCCGGCCTTACCCCAAGAGAGGCGGCATCCGTGGCTCTGGTGGGTGGGGCTGACGGCCCGGTGGTATTGTTCGGCTCCATCAGGTTGGCGCCGCAGATCTTCGTGCCCCTGAGTGTGGTAGCCTATGTCTATTTAAGTTTGTGCTACGCCGGCTATCCCTATTTGATAAAGGGATTAGTGCCCAAAGCTCAAAGGGGCATCAGGATGGACCTGAAGGATATACCTAAGATATCCCCAGGTGAGAAGTTCGCCTTTGCCATTATTGCCTGTGGAGTCTTGAGCTTGCTCTTTCCTATGGGCGCTCCCCTGTTTGCCTCCTTCTTCGTGGGTGTGGCCGTTAAAGAGGCTCGCATCAACCGGTACATAGAATTGCTGTCCGGGCCAGTTCTCTATGGCTCCACCTTTTTCCTGGGCTTTACCCTGGGTGCTCTGCTCAGTGCTGACATTATTATGAACTCTACGGTAGCCAAGCTTCTTGGCTTGGGGATGCTGGCCCTGTTCCTATCCGGGGTGGGAGGGTTGATTGCAGGCATGATCTGGATGAAGTTTAGCAAGAAACCTTTCAACCCGCTGGTGGGCATAGCAGGTGTCTCCTGCGTGCCGACCACGGCCAAAGTAGCGCAGAAATGCGCCTTTGAGTCCAATAAACTGGCTATGATCACACCTTATGCCATGGGACCCAATGTGGCCGGCGTAATCACCACAGCCATCCTCGGCAGCATTTATGTTGGCGTTGTTCCCGAATTCTTTAAGTGATGAGTATGGGAGGCAGTATTAACAAGGTGTCCTGAATGAAGTTGAACGTAGGAAACGCAGAAGCTCAGCACCTCTGTGTTTCCTATTTGTTTTTCAGACTGGCACGGCAAATGAACATGGAGTTGAGCTACCTATGAACGCAGAACAGGCAATAGCTACGGTTATCTTTGTGGGGGTATTCGCCCTTCTAATATGGGGAAAGATCCACCGCGCCTGGGTTGCTCTAGGCGGCGCTGTGCTCATCACTGCTATCGTCTTACGAAGTCCCTCTAACGTCTGGCATGCGGTAAACTGGCAGACTATCATCTTCATTTTTGGCATGATGGTCATGGTGGAAGGCATGGCCCGCAGTGGCTTTTTCCGCTGGCTGTGCCTCCGTGTGGCAAAGATGATGGGATACGATGTGCCACGCCTTTTCATCGCCTTTATGCTGGTCTCCGGTTTCCTGTCAATGTTCATAGATAGCATCACGGTGCTCCTTTTCCTGGCCGCTATCATCATAGAACTGGGGCGCTTGCTCAAGTTCAACCCGGTGCCCCTGATTATTGCTGCAATTTTCGCTGCCAACACCGGGGGCAGCGCCACTATGTCTGGTGACCCACCCAACATAATCATTGGAACATCCTTCGGTTTATCCTTTTTTGATTTCCTGGTTAACACGGGGTTCATCGCCTGGGTGGGCATGATAGCAGCACTCATATTCTTCTATTTCGTCTTTCGTAAAACGCTCAAGCCAGAGGGCATGATCGCAGTGGATACTAGCAAGCTTCCTCAACCGACAGAGGCTATCACTGACCGGCGTCTTTTTCGTCTCTCCACGTTTATTTTCTTAATCGTGGTAGGGCTGCTGGTTACACACCATATATCGCACATTCATGTGGCAACGATTGGTTGGATAGCTGCCGGTTTAACCCTGCTGGCCGTGCTCTGGGTCAAGTTGACGACTGCTAATTCTAACCTGGGGGCAGCGTTCAAGGGTGATTGGGATGTGTTGAAAGGGGTAGACTGGCGAACCCTGCTTTTCTTCTTCGGGTTGTTCATAACCGTAGGTGGACTGGATAAGGCCGGCGTGATGGATATGGTAGCTGGCTTCATCGGACAAAGCGCCGGCGGTAACCTTATGATAGCCATCAGCATGATCCTGTGGATTTCAGCCTTCTCATCGGCCATAATTGATAACATCCCCTTCGCCATGGCTATGGTACCTGTTGTGCGGGCACTATCCCTGGAACAGGGCTGGAGTATACAGTCGCTAAGCTGGCCGCTGGCACTGGGAACCGACATCGGGGGCAACGGCACACCCATCGGCGCTTCAGCCAATGTGGTGGGCATAGCCATAGCCGAGCGGGAGGGTCACCGCATCTCCTGGGGCTATTACTGCAAGTATGCCCTTCCTGCCATGATTATAGTAGTGGGCATCAGCAACGTACTATTGATACTGAGGTACGCTTAGCGGCGGCTTGAGTCTGGGGGTATACCTGTAGGGGCGACCGGCCGGTCGCCCCTACTTTCTCTACTGGGTAAGGCCGGGGAAGACATCGATAAACCCTTTTACCATCATCCTCACCGCTATGGCAGCGAGTAGAAGGCTGGCTACTTTGGAGAAAGCCCTCAGACCACCCTGGCCTAGAAAGCCGGCTATCCGGTTGCCGGAGAAAAGTATGACCCAGGTTGCCACCATATTGAGTGCGAAGGCCAGCAGGACAATTCCCAGCTTATAGTCCTGGTTCAGCAGCAGCAGGGTAGTCAAGGTGGCTGGTCCTACAGTGAGCGGGGTGCCGATAGGTACTATGGCTACCAACTCTTGTTTAAGAGGCATCTCCATCATCTTGCCTGTGACGATGTCCCTCACTGATAGCGACAGCAAGATGAGCCCGCCGGCAATGGCAAAGTGCGACACCGATATGTCCAAGAATTCAAGGATGTACTTTCCGGCGAAAAGGAAGGCCAGCCCCATCGCTGCAGCGGTGACCAGGGCAATATTTACCACCTTGGCCCGCTGAGCAACGGTCATATCCTCAGTGATGGAAATGACTATGGGCACATTCCCCATAGCGTCGATTGCCACGAAAAGCGGCACGAAGTTGAGAGCCAGCTCCTTGCCAAAACTCATCGTTGTCCCCTGACAGACATCAGCCTTTAATTGCCTATTCTACAGCCTTAGCAGCTCCTATTCAATAGGTTTTTAATGAAAATAGCTCTTTTATCTCCCTTCGCCACTATTCTTAGGTAGTAAATGTTGAGGGCAATTCATGGAGCCTGTCCCATAATTTTTTTGAGCTCAAACTGATGCACATGCCACCGTCAACACTAGAGAGTTTAGGTGCGACGCGAAACAGTCGAGAAACGTTATGGCGCGCTCGGCAAGAGCTTGCGCACAATGCGCCTTGACCTTCCCAATACGCCAGAACCCCCATATAGTACGCAAATTGTAGGATGCTGACAGTCAGTAGGCACACCTGGATGATATTGATACAGATTGACACTGTATCGCTGGGTCTATAAAATATCCTTGCCTGTCCAAAGAGCGGCTTGGAAGGAAGGAAAACACAATGAAGAAGCCTGAGAGATGGGACTGTATTTTTGTTAATCGAATAACACAAGAAGGGAGAATATATCTGACAAGCCCCCAGCAATTTGGTGTAATGTATACATCAAATAGCGATATATACCCTGCAAAAGTAAAAAAGTCAATTCCAAAGGAGTGTGGCCCTATAAAAGGCTCGTCCAATGAAAACAAACTGACCATAGCTATAGCAATAGCGGCTGCTTACAACAAAGAGCGAGTTCAAACATCAGGTGGGTTGGTCTTGAGGGGTTTCATCGGAGGCACACCATTTGCTACCCCAGGAACCTGGATAATCAATAGCCCTGGCATAGGTCTGCGGGTAAAAGGCACCACAGGATGGATTGCCTACATATCTCCTGATATGAGATTCTATATTGTAACTAACCGATATAAAGGGAATGAGATAGCTGACCAGCAAACAAGAGCAATAAATGATTGCATAGCACATATAATGCACAAGTAGATACCCACGGGCAAAGCCCGTGGCACTCGGACTGTTCGAGCTTCGCTCGACGCCCTGCGGGCGGATACGCATTCCCCCACGGGCATAGCCCGTGGAACCCTGCCCTTCGGGACTATTGGAGAATGACAACATAGTCCCAGTATACCTCTGCACCATCTCCAGGGACTCCCACCTGCCCAGGTCTTTTATGGTTATGGCCCCAGTCTTGACAGCCAGTGCAAATGGGCATATTATGGGGCTAAGAGCGATGTTGGAGGGGATGCCATGCAAGCTAACCAAAGCTTATGGCGGAGACTGGTGCCAGCACTATTGACCCTGCTTCTGGCGGTCAGCCTTCTTGTGGCCGCCTGTGGTGGAGGGAAAGAGACTACACCAACGCCTACCATGACAGCCACTCCCACAATGGTCATTCCAACTCCGACGCCGACGCCCACGCCTACGGCGACCGAAACACTCACACCAACGCCAACATCTATAAGTTCTGAACTGAAATTCATCCAGCCTGTGTGCGACATCGAAGGCACGTCGATAACAACACCAGCAGGGGCAACTAGTTTTGAGGGGCACAATGAGATAGTCAGAGTGTACCACCAAACAACAGTGGCCAATGGCACAGACAGAGTAGAACTCAACATCGTTTTCAAAGACGAGTATGCGCCTGTCGGAGATAAGATTTATGAACAGTATAGAAAAGACAAATATGGCAGGATTGCTGATGTTGAAACGGTAGTAGCGTACTATAGCGGGGGGCGTCTGGCACAGTTAGAGTTCCCCGAAACATACAGCGGAAGTCAGACGTTCTTTATTGCGGTTCCTCAGCATCAGAGCAAAACGCTTGATAATCCAAGCCAGACTGTCTACATAAACACTTGGGACCACCTGTTTGCTGAGTATGACACCAATTCTGCCCTAGAGAAATACACGTGGAGTCTTGTGGACGGTCAGTACAAGTGTGACAATGGCATGACAGCAACATATGTTGAAGGCTCTAGGGCAGATGCCGAAGTGTGGGCAAAGAGCTATTAGCAGTCAGGCAATGGGACACCACTAGCCCGGCATAGCAAGTGCAAGTTCATCTTGCGGTGTGTCATGTTGCCAATGTCAAAGAAAAAGAGCCTGCCCAGGTTTCCCCGGACAGGCTCTGCTCTACTAACGAATACCACCAATCGGCTTTCACCTTACCTTAGTCGTAGCCAACACCGCTAGTGTGAAGAGAAAATTGTGGTTGTTGCGCATTATACCATGGTATAATGCGTTAGGAATCAGGTAGGAGAGGTTGGCCGTGTTCATCGTTCTTGAGGGCGGTGAGGGTGCTGGCAAGTCCACCCAGGCTGGCATCCTATACAACCGCCTTTGTCAGGAAAACTACCACGCCAGACTATTACGTGAACCGGGCGACACGGCACTTGGCGAGGCCATAAGAACACTGGTCACTTCACCACGGAAAACGCTATTCTCTGGCTGCCGCAACTCCTCGACTCTCAATCAGGATAACTCACAGTTGGCAGCCCAGGAGCTTTCCTCGCCGATTGTTCCTGAAGCAGAACTTCTCCTTTTCGCTGCTGCCCGTGCCCAAATGGTGGCGGAACAGCTCAGGCCATTCCTGCAAAAAGGTCTAGTCGTGGTCTGCGACCGCTATATCTATTCCACTGTGGCCTACCAGGGCTACGGAGCAGGTGTGAAACTGGAGTTTATTTATAATATCAATGAACTGGTGACCGGCGGACTGAAACCAGACCTGGTGCTGCTGCTGGATATCGATCCGGTGAAGGGGTTGGAGAGAAAAGGGAAAGTGCAGGAGCCTAGCGAGTTCGAAGCACAAGGCCTCGACTTTCATCGTCGCGTGAGACAGGGATATCTTAAGCAAATGGGAAAAGACCCGCATCGCTGGGTTAAGGTGGATGCCAGTCTGCCCCAAGCCAGGGTGTCTCAGGAAATCTGGAAGGCGGTGGAACAGCGTTTACCCAGGCCAGAGGCAAAGAAATGAGCCAGACGAGAGTAGTAGTGGCCATGAGTGGTGGTGTGGACTCGTCAGTGGCGGCTGCCTTGCTCCGTGAAGCGGGCTACGAGGTGGTGGGCATCACCATGAAGCTGTGGCCTGAGGAGAGCGGCTTCACACGCCATCACCCTTGCTGTCTCACCGAGGATGTCAATGATGCTCGCTGGGTATGCCAGCTTCTGGGCATACCTCATTATGTCAGCTCCCTGGAGGCCGAGTTCCAGGAGTATGTGGTGGACTATTTTTGCCAGGAATATCGCCGGGGGCGTACCCCTAACCCCTGCCTGGCCTGCAACCAATATTTGAAATTCCACTTCTTGATGAGTAAAGCGCTGGGCCTGGGCGCTCAATATCTAGCTACCGGGCACTATGCCCGCATAGACCATTGTGATGATAAATATAGGCTGCTGGAGGCCGTTGACCCGAGCAAGGACCAGTCCTATGTGCTATATACCCTGGGGCAGCAAGAGTTATCTCACCTGCTCCTACCCCTCGGCGATTGCCGCAAGAGCGAGGTGCGCCGCCTGGCTGCCCGTCTAGGTCTGCCGGTGGCCTCCAAGCCCGACAGCCAGGAGATATGCTTCATTCCCGATGGTGATTGCCGCTCATTCCTGGCCAGGCGTTTTCCCCAGGCCCCGGGCGACATTGTGGATACCCAGGGCCATCTGCTGGGGCACCATTCAGGCATCGCCGGCTACACTATCGGGCAGAGGCAAGGGCTGGGGCTATCAGCCAAACGGCGACTCTATGTGGTGGACATTGATGCCCAGAGCAATAAACTGGTAGTTGGCGGCGAAGAGGAGCTTTTCAGTAACACACTTTGGGCCACCCAGGTGAACTGGGTCTCAGGCAAAGCGCCCTCAAAGCCCCTGCCAGTAGCGGCCAAAATACGCTACCGCTCCCCTAAGACTGAGGCAATGCTGTGGCCCCAGGATGATGGGGTGGGAGTGGCCTTCTCCAAGCCCCAGCGAGCCGTCACCCCGGGACAGGCGGTAGTCTTCTATCAAGGAGAGGAGGTACTGGGGGGAGGCATAATTGAGAGCGTCCATCCCAAAATACCAGCCGAGTTTGAGTTGGCCGGTGCCACATCAAGAGAAATATGAGGCAGAGCCAGCGTTTTCAAGAGCCACCCAGCTTTGCCGAAGAGCAAACGCTGCTGTCCCAAGGTTATAATTTTGTGGCTGGCATTGATGAAGTCGGGCGGGGTGCTCTGGCCGGGCCAGTGGCCGCCGCCGCTGTAATTCTGCCTCTCAATCTTGATGCCCCCTGGCTCAGCCTGGTGCGCGATAGCAAGCAGTTGAGCGCAAAGAAACGCCAGTTCCTAGCACAGCACCTCAGGGAGGAGGCTCTGGCAGTGGGGGTGGGGATGGTGTCACACCGAGAGATAGACAGCAAGGGTATAATATGGGCTACCCGCCAGGCAATGCGTCTGGCCACGGCCAAACTTAAACCAACTCCCGATTTTTTACTTATTGATGGTTTGGCCCTGCCCGCTGTGAAACTCCCCCAAAAGCACATCATCAGGGGCGACTGCCTATGCCTCTCCATCGCCTGTGCTTCCATCGTGGCCAAAGTAGCTCGTGACCAGCTTATGGCTGATCTTGGACAGAAGCATCCGGGGTACAGCTTTGCCGCTCATAAAGGATATGGCACAGCGGCGCACCTGGAGGCTCTGCGGCGGTTGGGAGTCTGCCCCATACACCGCCGCTCCTTTGCTCCGGTGAAAGAGCTTTGTCCTTAGGCATCCTGCATTTCTTGAGAAACAGATGGTAGAGAAATCCGCCGTGCCGGGATTATTACCATCACCATGAAGTATGAAAATGGGGATTCCAAATAGTATGCTTTCTATACAGGAAGGATGGTGGGTAATCTGCGCGAACACCCCCACTAACTCCCCCTCTTAGGTTTAAGAGGGGGAGAAAAAGAGAATCAGGGGGGCACCCCCCTGCATCCCCCGGAAGGGAACCCAGGTTCCCTTCACCTTCCGACATGGGATGGGGGGAACTTCGGTCGTGAGTGTAGGAGCATGTTTCCATAATCCCCAACCCTTTGGGGACATGGAAACTGATAGATGTATCCAAAAGAGGTGCAGGATACATCCTGCCGGGGGTTTGGGGGTGTCCCCCATTTTCCCACCTTATCATCCCCCCATGAGTGAGGGGCAGGGGGGTTGATAGAACTATTTTCAAAGGAATATAATCCCATATATGACAATCAGAAAACATACCCAAGCTACTGATATGGCTGGACTCCTGCAAAAAAACCTGCCGTCGGAGCTTCTGGACATCTTGTATAAGACAGGTGAGTTAGCCTCTGGTCTGGAGCAACGGCTATATTTGGTGGGTGGGGTGGTGCGCGACCTTCTCCTAGGCAGGCCAAGCCTTGATCTTGACCTGGTGGTGGAAGGCGAAGCTATCAAGCTAGCCGAAGCGCTGACCGAGCGCTACCCCGGCCGCTGGGTGGCCCATCGCCGTTTTGGCACGGCTAAGCTGCACCACGGCAACTGGAGCCTTGACCTGGCTACCGCCCGCTCTGAGAGCTACTCCCGACCGGGGGCATTGCCCACAGTGCGTCCCGGCGCTATCCAGGAAGACCTCTTTCGCCGCGACTTCACCATCAATGCTATGGCTGTTAACTTAGACCCTGCTCATTACGGAGAGCTATTAGACCCCTACGGTGGTAAGAGAGACTTAGAGGCAGATCTTATTCGTATCCTGCACCAGAAAAGCTTTATAGACGACGCCACCCGGATGTTTCGGGCACTGCGCTACGAACAGCGTCTGGGCTTTCGCCTGGAGCAGTCCACTGAAGCCAAGCTGCGCCAGGATGTGGCTCTGCTGGACACCATCAGCGCCGACCGTATCCGCCACGAGTTGGAGCTTATTTCCAAAGAGGAGCGCCCTGAGCTGGTGTTGCGCCGTGCCGAGGAGTTGGGGCTGCTGAGTGCCTTGCACCAGGGACTGAGTGGCGACGACTGGCTGGCTGAGAAATTCGCCCAAGCCCGCCAGTTCTGCCATCCTGCAATGCCGCCTGTCTCATTGTATCTGGCATTGCTAGTCTATCGCCTCACCGAGACTGATGCGAAACGCTTCATGCGGCGCATCAACCCACCTGCCAACACGGCCCAGGTAGTTCGGGATACCATACGTTTGAAGGAGCAGCAAGGCTCCTTAGAGGCCAAGGAACTTGCCCCCAGCGCTGTCTTTCACCTGCTAAAAAGCTACAATATTGAGGCTGTGCAGGCCAATGCCCTGGCCGCATCTTCGGAGAGGGCTAAGAGGTGGCTAGAATCATACCTAAACAAGCTGCGCCACATTAAACCGAGCCTTGATGGAGAGGCCTTGCTGGCGCTGGGCGTAAAGGCTGGGCCAGGGATGGGTCAGATATTGCAGATACTTCAGGATGCCAGGCTAGATGGCAAGGTTGAGAACAAGCAACAGGAGAAAGCCTTGGTGAAAGAACGGTTGAAGGAAGGGATGGTTGACGAGTAGAATATTACAGTGATTTTTAAACGGAGGTCAGTTTGGATCAACAGTGTTGTATTTGCGGACAACCGCTTGATGACGAAAATGTGGCTCGTTGCGGCCGTTGTGGGGGAAGGTTCCACATGGCCTGGTCAGTTAAGACCCAGGTGCCTGAGTGTGGCAGTTACTGGGTAGATGAGACGAGCTGCGCCCTAATGTTCGCCTGCGCCCGTTGCCTGGCCTCGCGGCCGGTATCTCAGCAGCAACCCGATAACCAGTGTTGATTGAAGCAGACCTGCGGCATTGCCAACGGTGAACACTACGTTACCCACATATATGCTATAAACCAGATAGAAAAGCAGGCCCAGCCACAATATCACCCAGGATGATAGTGACAAACCTGATACTTCTTTTGTCCTGATAATTTTAATTGTCTGCGGCAAGTAAAAAATCTGAACTAGGCCCAAGGCTATCCAACCCAGAACTTGCACTTTCACTCCTTCTCTAGGTCTGCCCTAGCCAGGCGATGATCTCCCGAGGAAGCAATCGCAGTGGCCCCCGCTTTACAGTGCATTGAGGTAAAGACTGTATAAAAACCGGGCCATAATATTTGCTGCTAAGCCGGCGGTCTAGAACTACCATCACCCCACGGTCTTTTCTACTGCGAATGAGTCTGCCAAAGCCCTGTTTGAACTTGAGTACTGCTTGAGGTAGTGAATATTGATTAAAAGGATCGTCATATTGCTTAGATCGGGCAGCAAATAGCGGGTCGCTGGGAATATTGAAGGGAAGCCTTGCTATCACCAGCAAGCTCAAGGCATCGCCCGGCACATCAATACCCTCCCATAAGCTGGCTGTGCCCAGCAGCACTGTTCGGGGGCTGCTCTTGAAGGCATTCAGTAGCTGCTTGGGGGAGCCGTCTACCCCTTGGGCCAGCACCAGGATGTTCTCCTTTTCCAGAGGAGGTTGAATGGCTGCCTGGGTGGCCCTCAGGGCAGCGTGCGAGGTGAACAGGGCCAACGTTCGGCCTCCGGCTGCCCGGCACATCTCCACCAGTGCTTGCTCCACGCCAGCTTGATAGCCTGCCTTCTCTGGCTCAGGGATATCCTGAGGGAGATAAACCAGTGTGGATGACAGGTAGTCGAAGGGAGACTCTACGATAAGCCCAGCGGCCTGCTCAAGCCCAAGCCGCTCCTTTATATAGGTGAAACCGCCCTCAGCAGTCAGGGTGGCGCTGGTGAGCACCACAGACTCTTTTTGGGAGAATAGCTTCTCTTCCAGAATAGAGGCCACTTCCAGAGGTGCTGCTCCCAGACTGGCCACATCTTCCTGTCCGCTGAGGCTGCACCAGTAGACTATATCTGGTTCAGGCTGGGAGATAGCACTGGTCAGCCGTTCTGCCAACTGGTGGCCATATTCCTGCAGCGAAACCAGCTCAGCCGCTAAATCATCTCGCTGGGGAGAAGGGGAATCCTGTAGTGCAGTATGGACGCGACCAAGACCACGTTCCAGCTCTTGCAGAGCCAAAGCCAGGTCCTGCTGGGACTGTTTGATCTGGCTCCAGGGCGGCTGAAGACGCAACCCTGGCGTAATGCTGAGCTGTCGTTCGTAGTTCCACTTTGCCTGGGTGTGGTCATTAATCAGGTGGGATAGCAAGTCGAAGAACCGGCTCAGGCGTAGCCGGACTGACTCCACCTGGGCTTGAAGCAGTTCTGCCAACTGCCCTTGCGTTCGCTGAACACCAAAATACCCCTTTATACGGGGTATCAAGCCACTGGTACCCGACGGTTGTGTGAGACGGTTAAGGTAATCTAAAAATTGGCGCTGGCCGATATGAAAGCCGAATTGCTCTGTGGCTTCTGCCTCCAACTGATGCGCTTCATCTATTATCAAATATCTGTATTCGGGCAGCAGCTTGTTGCCGCTGGCCAGGTCGGACAGGAGCAAGGCGTGGTTGACTACCACCAGATGGGCCGCCTGCGCCTTGCGCCGCGCCCTGTAGAGAAGGCAAGCCCTCTGCTGGTGAGGGCAGTTGACACCAAGACAGCCAGCTTCCTGGGCACAGAGCCTGCCCCACAAGATGGCTTCGTTGGAGGACAGATTTAGCTCAGCGCGGTCGCCACTCTGGGTGGAAGCTAGCCATACCGCAAGACGTATTAGTAGATGGGCTTCTTCGACCGAGAGCAGCAAGCTTTGCCTGAGCAGTTCCCAACGTCTCAAACAGAGATAATTGCTACGCCCCTTTAGAGCTGAATAGTGCAAACCCTCTCCTTCTTTTCCCAGACACCGCAATAACCCGGGTATATCCTTGTTCATCAATTGCTCTTGCAGGTTAATGGTGTTGGTGGAAATTATCACCTGGGCATTATTCCGGAGGGCAAAGCGTATGGCTGGCAGCAGGTAGGCTATGGACTTACCGGTGCCAGTGCCTGCTTCGACCAGCAGGTGTTCCTTGTGGTTGAGCGCCTGAACCACCGCCCGCATCATCTTTATCTGCTGCGGCCGGTATTCAAAGTCAGGGAAAGTTTTGGACAGACGGCCGCCCGGCTCCAAAAAAGCGGCAAGACTATCTATGTCTAATGGCTGAACACTTGGGGCAGCTTTCAGTGGCTCCTGACTCTCCGTGGTAACCTTCAAAGACGGGGCTGACTGGCCAGCGGGCAGTGGTGCAGAACGGGACAGCTCAGCAAATAGGGTACTGAGCTGCCACTGCTCCAGGTTGACAGCCAGGCGGTTTATTTCTGCAATGAGGCCTGGGTCGAGCTGACAGGTCTTCTCCATTAGTGCTGCAAAAACACCAGCAGTAGCCATGGCATCAGCCAGAGCACGGTGGCTGGGGCTACTTGCCCCCAGATTTCTGGCTAAAGAGGCCAAGCTGTATTCATCCTGCCTGAGCAACAATAAAGCTAATTCAAAGGTATCATAGCATTGGTTTGATAAGGAAACCCCAGCCTGGCTTAGAAAGGCCAGGTCGAAAGAAACATTATGGCCTACAACAGGATTACTGCCGATGAAGGCAGTTAGTTCTGCCAGTACTGTTGCCAGCGGCGGAGCCTTGTCCACCTCAGACTGGCTGATACCAGTGAGTACACGGATACGATAAGGTATGACACAGTATGGGTTAACCAGGCGTTGGAAGGTGTCCACGATACGCCGTCCCTCAAATTTGACAGCGGCCACTTCCATAATGCGGTCAGTATTAGGGTCGGTGCCGGTGGTCTCCAGGTCAATGGCAACCAGGAGGCGATTCATCCTAATCAAAATCCCTTTCTAGTGGAATATGAAGGGGAAAGACAGGTGCAGTATTCCCAATATTATGTACACCTCAACAAAAGCACGGGGCAACCGGCCCAGCCAGATTGCCAGCAGAAACTTCCACACGGGCAAACGGAATGCTCCAGCGGCTACCGCCACTACGTCGAAGATAAACAGGGGGAAAGCGGCGAAGAACCAGACGGCGAAGACGCCGTAGCGCTGCATCCAGCGCTCCGCCTTTGAATACACCTCAAGGCGGGATTTAATAAGGCCAGTAACGCCAAAGCGGCCCATATAATAGCCGGAGAGCTCACCCAGAGTAGACCCCAGGCTGGCCACCAGAGCCACCCAGGAAGGGGATAACACCGTTGCGGCGGTGAATACCACCGCCAGTCCCGGTAGGGGCATAAAGAAAGTGGCGCTGGCGATGAAGGTAGCCACAAATAGCCCCAGGTAGCCCCATCTGGCAAAGTGCCTTAAATCTGGGACGAATCTCAGCAGGAGATAGCTCACCCCCAGCATGATGACGATGGCCAGGAGCAACGTTAGGATGCTCCTGGTCAAATTACCCTTGCGAGCTGAGGGCAGTTGGTTCAGTAAATAGGGTAAGCCCAGTTCTTCGTTTTCTTCGGTTCCCGTGTGGTCTTCCCTCAATGCCTATTGCCTATGCTATGGATTTTAGCCTGATTTGAGCCGCTAGTCTAATGTCTGAGCCAGATAGCACTTCAAGCCCTGGTCAGTCAGACTCTGACACAGCCTCTCTGCCTTTTGCCTATCCTCAATCAATGTATAAAGGGTAGGACCTGAACCAGCCAGATGAACCCAGCCGGCCCCCGCTGTCAGGAAGCGCTCTCGATAGTCACTAAGCGTCCGAAATACCTCAAAGGCCACTGTCTCAAAGACGTTGAACACAAGCGCTGCATTCAAAATGTGGCCCTGGGCTAATGCGTCAGCCATTTTTGCAGTGAACTCGCCTCGCGTGAAGCTGCTCTGGCTGAGGCTGGTATATAGTTGACGTGTCTTATCGGGCAACTGAGGCAGACCCGGATCAAGCAACACCACCCAGGCCTTGATGCCTCTGCGCAGTGGGGTTACTAGTTCACCCCTGCCCTCGGCCAGCGCCACCCCGCCGTAAAGGAAAAAAGGCACATCAGAGCCCAGTTTTGCCGCCAGGGGCAACAGCTCTTTAATGGACAGTCCCAGCCGCCAAAGCTTGTTGAGTCCTCTCAGCGCAGCGGCAGCATCACTACTGCCCCCTCCCAACCCGGCAGCCGCAGGAATGCACTTGGTCAGTCTCAGACAGGCCCCCTGGGGGTAAGCGCTGAACTCCCTGAGCAGCCTGGCCGCCCGATAGACCAGATTATCTTCGGCTGCCAGTCCAACTATCTCAGACTTGACCTTAATATCTGACGCCGTTTCCAGTTCCAGAACATCACAGAGATTGAGGGCATGGATAATAGTACGCACCTCATGATAGCCATCAGGGCGCTTGCCCAGCACCTCCAAAGTGAGATTGATCTTGGCCGGGGCCAGCACTTTTAACATGGCTTATCCTGTAGCCAGTCGGGATTCAAGATTAGCCCAGTCTTCCAGGCTGAGGGTTTCTGCTCGTCGTGTGGGGTCTATTCCCGCCTGTTCCAGCAAAGAGGCTGCCTCTTGTGGAGCTATCTGTAGCCCGTGGGCCAGCGAGTTTCGCAGTTGCTTACGTCGGCTACCAAAGCCAGCTCGCACCAGGTTGAAGAAGCAGCTTTGGTCAGACACCTTCACCGAAGGCTGGCTATAGACGTCTATACGCAGCAGCACCGAATCAACCTTGGGCCGTGGAAAGAAGCAACTTGCCGGCACCTTGCTAACTATTCTGGGCTGGCCGTAGAACTGAATGCTTACAGATAACAGGCTCATTTCACCAGGCTTGGCCACAATAGTCTGCCCCACCTCTTGCTGCACCATGACTACCAGCAAGCTGGGCTTGACTCTTGCCTCCAGAAAATGGCGTAGCGTGGGCGATGTTATATAGTAGGGCAAGTTGGCTACCACTTTGTAGCCAGACACTTGAGACTGTGCTATCAGTGCCGCCGGGTCAACCCTAAGTACATCGGCATTAATAATGTTAAGGTTTGGAGGATTGTGTAAGGTCTGGCCCAGAGCACCGGCTAATCGCTCGTCTAGTTCAATGGCGATGACCCGGCCCGCTCTCTGGACAAGCTCCTTAGTGAGCAGGCCGAGCCCCGGTCCAACTTCTATCACCGTATCAGCAGGTTCCAATTCGGCGGCGGCTACAATCTGGTGCAGCACCTCTCGGTTGACCAGGAAATTCTGTCCCAGCTTGCGACCACCGCGGATGCCCAGTTGCCGCAGCCAGCCTCTGGTCTGGGCTGCTAGCGGCGACGGTTCCCCATTCCCCTCCGCTGGTGGTCTCTGCGTCAAGTAAAGAGTACCTCAATCTAGGCCCGGATAGCTTCTTTTATAACCCTATCTTCAAAATCCTCTGGGCGTTCTTTCCTCAGGAGATTTAGTGGTGCCGCTACAGAGTCCGCCAATTACGGACATAGACTACATTCGCAGTCAGGGATTACAAACTCTATTTTGGAGCAGCACTAAATCTTAAGTTTGAAAACGCGGATGGCGGTGTCCCTGAGGAACAACTGCTTCACCTTGTCTTTAAGTCCCAGTTGCTCTACCTGCTCCAGATTGGGCTTTTGCTCCGTCACAGGCCAGTCCGAACCCCACATGCACCTGTCAGCGCCTCTGGTGTTCATAAATTTCACCATGGACGGGTCATAGTACTTGGGCAAGTAGGCTTCCATGCTGAAATAGACATTCTGGTTCTTCAGCACCACACCCTGCAATACTTCTATCCAAGGCCAGCCGGTATGTCCCGCAATGATCCTGAGTTCGGGGAATATCTCGGCCACCTCGTCAATCTGCAGCGGATGACAATATCCCTCAGGCAGTGACTCCGCGAAATGTCCGCACTGGGTGATCAACGGGATATCCAGTTCAACACATTTAGCATAGAAAGGAAACCATATCTTATCGTCAAAGGGGGCGAAACCGCCCGTGTGCGTCACGGCTCCTGCGAAGAACCCATCGTATTCTTTGACTACCTTCTCCATCTCCCTGACGCCGTCCATCACTGTCCATGGATTGATGCCGTAAAGGCCCCGAAATCTCCTGGGGTATTTCTCGTAATAGGGAAGGAGATCCCTCCAATCGTTCTGAATGATCATCCGGGGCGCTTGCCCCAGCTTCATGCGACGGCTATGTCCCTGCTGCATGAGTGCGAACATGGTAATCTCTACGCCAGCAGCGTCCATTCTGGCTACCAGGTCTTCAGGCTTGTTTGAAGGCATCTTCCGATCCAAGTGTTCTGTTTTGGTTGCTGCTGCCACCTCGGAATGACCGAGAAGCTCGGCCATTTTTGCTTCCGAGATATAGTTATACCAGACATCTATTGCTTTTATTGCTTGGGGCATCTTTTCCTCCTGATTTGATTATTGATTGATATCGCACACACTTTCAGCGACGAGGTTATCCCCCCCCATCAATGACACGAGACGTTATGGTTATATTATATCATCTCCAATCCTTTTTGACACTGAAAAAGAGGTGCAGGACATTTCCTGCCGGTCCGCCTGAGGCGGATGGGGGAATCCCCCAATTCAAAAGTCCCACAGGACTGGGGGATTTAGTGGGTTGAATAGGACTAATTCAGCACTCTCCTAAGAGATAAACTGTTGTTAACAAAATTTGTTAACAGTGGCGGGATATTTCGCATCTGGTTTCTGGTGAGCCGTGGAGGATTCGAACCTCCGACACCCTGATAATGGTCGTGCACCCTCTGTCGATTCCGCATCACGGCTTGCCCTGGCCAGTTGGCTCCAGCCAGGCGACCTTGCGGCACCCAGAGCTATCTATTTACCGCTGCTTCCTTCCGGACCTGACGGGGTTCATAGCGCCCTGCCGCGCAAGACCCAGCCTTCAACACCAACTAATCCATAGCAGTCCCGCGAGGCAAGAACCTCGAGAGGGAATTCGGCCCCGCTATAGCGGATTGCGGATACAGGGCACCGCTAGCTCCCCGCCTAGCACGACCATTTGAGATGTTAACTTAAAGGCCGCCTCTTGTCAAGCTGAAAGCGGCCTTGGGAAAAGCCAGAGGTCTCTGAAAAAGAGGCGTCCTTACTCAGGAGCACCGGGGGCTGGGTATATCCCCGTAGGGCGATTGGCCAATCGCCCCTACCTCTCCCAATCTTGGGGGTACGGGGTTGAATAGACCTTTTTAGACCTTGCAGCCAAAAGCCTCTATTGTCAAGGCACTAAGCTCTACGGCAATGATTCAAGAAGTGTTACCAAAATCTTCGCGGTCACTGCCCATTTGAATTTTCACCCATCGTCGTAGAACATCTGGGATCTACACTCTTGACATCAAGGTGACAGCAGCTTACTATGTGGTTGGCACAAGGAAAGGAGGGGCATAAGCATGCAGCAACCAAAAAGTGTTCCAGTTTCAAGGACTGCGCCCGATTTCTTTGCCAAGCGTATAGAGGAATTCAAGACTTTGTTCCCGGAGGCAATTGCAGAAGGGGGAATTGATTTTGATAAGCTGAAGATGGCTCTGGGGGAAGAGGTGGACGGCAGACCAGAGCGATACTCTTTCGCCTGGGCGGGAAAGAAAGACGCTATTCGGCTTCTTCAGGTGCCGAGTCGTGCTACCCTGGTTCCGGTCAAAGAAGAGTCCATCAACTTTGATACTACACATAACATCTTTATTGAAGGTGACAATCTTGAGGTGCTGAAGCTGCTCTGGAAGTCATACTTTGGGAGGGTCAAGATGATATATATTGACCCTCCTTACAATACCGGTAACGACTTCATATACAATGACGACTATACTGACCCCTTGGCTACATACCTTGTACTTACTGGTCAGAAAAATATAGAAGGCAACCTACTTGTAAGCAAGCCTCAGACAAGTGGAAGGTTTCATTCTGCGTGGCTCTCCTTTCTATACCCTCGCCTTTTCCTTGCTAGGCAGTTGCTACAAAATGACGGTGTGATTTTCGTAAGCATCGATGACAACGAGGTGCATAACCTGCGACTCCTGATGAACGAGGTCTTTGGAGAAGAAAACTTCATTGCTCAGATTAGCATCCAAAGTAACCCTCGCGGACGGCAAGCTGAGCGCTTTGTGGCAGCTGTTCACGAATATCTTCTCTTGTATTCAAAAGATGTGAACCAATGCAAGCTATCTGGTTCCTCTCTGACTGAGGAACAAATGAGGGAGTTCAAATATAAGGATGAGGATGGTCGTTATTATAGGCTACTAGGTCTGCGCCAGCGCGGAGTAGCATGGCGTCGAGAAGACCGGCCACAGATGTATTTCCCTCTATACGTTAATCCTTTGGAGGGCAAGGTTAGAGTAGACAAAACCACGGAACATTACATCGAGGTCTACCCCAAGAAACCAACTGGAGAGGATGGTAGATGGAAATGGGGAAAAAATAAAGTAAAAGCGAATCTTGCGAACCTTGAAACTAAGCTAATTTCCGGGCGCAACGAATGGGATATATTTGTTAGAGATTATTTGGATCCTGGAGACGGTAACAGGCGGACAAGAAAGCTGAAGACCATTTGGGCTGACAAGGCACTCAACTACCAAAATGGCACTCAAGAAGTAAAAGAACTTCTTGGTGAAGGCATTTATGAATATCCGAAGCCCACAGCGTTGCTGCGTGAGATCATAACTATGTCAGGTAATGAGAACGCGGTTTGCCTTGACTTTTTTGCTGGGTCTTGTACAACTGCTCAAGCGGTTCTGCAAATGAACCGGAACGACGGGGGCAGCAGACAATTCATTATGGTACAGCTACCCGAGCTAACCCCTGAAGATTCTAGGGCCAGAAAGGCTGGTTATGACACGATCGCACAAATTGGTAAAGAACGCATCCGCCGTGTCGTTGCCAAAATGGGCAAAGAAGCAAAGGGCAAGATGGATTTGAATAATGGCGAAACTCCAGAAGATTTGGGATTCAAGATATTTAAATTGGCAGAATCCAATTACAGACCTTGGAAAGGCGCGGAGGAAAAGGATCCTGAAGCGTATGCCAAGCAGATGGAGCTTTATCTTGATCCGCTTGTGGAAGGCTGGAATGAGAAGAACGTAATATACGAGTTGGCGCTTAAAGAAGGCTACAGCCTTAATTCCCGTATTGAGAAGGTTGTCGAAACTACCGAGAATAAAATCTGGAAAGTAACTGATGATGAAAAGGAGCAATCATTCTTCGCCTGCCTCGATGATAATCTCAAAGAAGAAAGTTTTAAATCGCTAGCGTTGAATACTGACAGTCTATTTGTGTGTCGGGACAAGGCGCTCAATGATGAGCTTGCAGCCAATCTAGCATTGCAGTGCAACCTGAAAGTAATCTGAGGGACTTTGAATGGAATTCAAGTTTGACGCCAACCAGGAATTTCAGGTCAGAGCTATTGAATCAGTAATAGCCCTTCTGCATGGTCAGAATCGCATTGAGGTTAATTTATCATTCGGACTAGGAGCAGGTTTTGCCGCAGTTCCGAACCACCTTGACCTTGACGATGAGCAACTTCTAAAGAATCTCCAGACTGTCCAGACTCAAAATGGCATCAATCCGGATAAAAATCTTGAGTTCATTGAAGAAACTATTGAGACTGCGCCTGGCTCAAATGCTGTGAGATTTCCAAATTTTTCGGTCGAGATGGAGACAGGCACAGGTAAGACATATGTATACCTCCGCACTGCGCTGGAGCTATACCGCTATTACGGTCTACGCAAATTCATCGTGGTGGTCCCTTCAGTAGCCATTAGAGAAGGAGTTCTTAAAACCCTCGAAATTACCCAAAAGCATTTTGCCGAATTATTTGATAACATTCCGTATCGCTATTACGTCTACGACTCATCTAACCTCTCACATGTTCGACAATTCACCTTGTCTAATAGTGTAGAGGTTATGATTATGACCATAGACTCCTTTAACAAGACAAGCAACGTAATTCGCCAATCTACAGATCGATTGCAGGGTGAAACACCGATTTATTTGATACAAGCGACACGTCCTGTTCTAATTTTGGACGAACCACAGAACATGGAAAGCGAGCTGCGGGTCAAGGCGCTCTCTGCACTCTATCCGCTATTTGCCTTGAGGTATAGTGCCACACACCGGAACCCCTATAATTTGATTTACCGCCTAACCCCATATGATGCATACCGGCAGGGACTGGTAAAGCGGATAGAAGTAGCTTCAGTTGTCAAAGAGGATGACGCAAACCAGGTATTCCTCAGACTGGACAGTATTTCAACACAAAAGAACACCATTACTGCCCGCATTGCAGTTCACAAGCTAATGGCGAATGGTACAGTGAAAGAGCAGGTGGTAACAGTTAGACCCGGAGATAGCCTGCAAGAGAAGACCAGCCGGCCAGAATATGCTCCATTCGTTGTGGACGAAATAAATCCTGGGCAAGACATTGTTATCTTTGCTAATGGCTCAGAGCTTAAGCGAGGCGAGTCTCAGGGGGCAGATAAAGAGGCTATTTTTGAGGCTCAAATACGCTATACAATAGAGGAGCATTTACGTAAACAACACCGCTATAAGAATGACGGAATCAAGGTGCTCTCCCTCTTTTTTATTGATAGGGTAGATAACTATGCGCCAGCAGACGGGCTTATTAGAAGACTCTTCTCAAAAGCCTTCGATGGACTTAAGACTAATTACTCTGAATGGAAAGACCTTAATCCTGAAGAAATACAAGCGGCCTATTTCGCCGAAAAAAGGCATAGAGGGGGAGTGATCGAATCTATTGATTCAGTTAGTGGCAGGACGAAAGAGGATGAAGCCGCCTTCAATCTCATTATGCGAGATAAAGAGAGGCTATTGTCTTTCGCCGAGCCTGTCTGTTTCATTTTTTCACATTCTGCACTACGCGAGGGATGGGATAACCCAAACGTATTCCAGATATGCACCTTGAACCAGACAGCCTCAGAGATCAAGAAACGACAAGAGGTGGGGCGTGGAGTGAGATTGGCCGTTAACCAAATAGGCGAACGCATACACGATGAAGGAACCAATGTCCTAACCGTAGTTGCCAATGAAAGCTACGAAAAATACGTTGAAACCCTTCAACAGGAGATCGAGGACGAATATGGAAAAGAAGGGATACCTCCCAAACCAGCTAACGCCCGAAAGCGAGGGGTAGTTAGACTCCGCAAGGAATTCACTCTGAAACCAGAGTTCAAGGAACTTTGGGATAAAATAAAGCACAAGACTCGTGTTGTCAATCAGCGAAATGGGACACTTTTTGAACCGAACACTTTGGGATAATCAGGCGGCATTAGCAAGCTCCCTGAGGCCCCGGTTGTAGTCTCTGCGACGATTAATTGTTTGTATTTGCACCT